>Ga0214919_10008497_pt1 | contig 13509 bp, 9 predicted proteins | sample LL1503_MetaG_FD_177994 | JGI IMG/M metagenome (GOLD analysis project Ga0214919, IMG submission 177994) | Freshwater microbial communities from Lake Lanier, Atlanta, Georgia, United States - LL-1503 | ecosystem: Environmental > Aquatic > Freshwater > Lake | place: USA: Georgia | collected 2015-03-15
AACTAGAATTTTTTTAATGGTCTTTGTTGTAGTCGATTTTTTTGCTCCACTCATTTCACTTCCATTTTTATTTTCGTATCCTATTAATAAATGCCGCCAAAATATTGTACTATAAATTTATACAATAAGGTCAGTGGCAATATCTCGAAGGCACAAAGGTATAGAAAAAAATGAAATGAAGAGATATGTAATTTATTTCTAACTGAGGTTAGGGAGAACAAGTACCTATATAAAATTAAAAGCACCGTAATTAAAGCAGCACCCCCTATTGCATAAGGATGAAAGATGGGTTTTGAAAAGGCCAATACCAATATAAAAGGCACCAATAAAACACCCAACACTTTATTAATCATAAATACTACGAAAATATAGGTATTAACGAGTTCCTTTGAATTAAAAACATACCCAGCAATTTGCAAAGAAATATATTTTCCAATATATAAAAATGTAAAAAATAAACTAATATAAAAAAAGCCCTCCCAAAAAGACAGCGCCAACAAGTGCCGATTAAAAATCAACAAGGTAGACATCAAAGAAAAACTTAAAATAAAACAAAAATTAATAATCAGCGAGCCCAAACTATTTTGTAAAAGCTGTTCACGATATTGAATCATCCTTAAAGAGGATTGACTAAACTGTTTAAAAAGTTTAGAAAAATATTGGGGGAAAACATTATTTACAAACCCGAATAAAAAAATCAGCAGGAGGATCATGTAAAAAAGTAAATCTTTGTCTGGCAAAGCAAATCTTTGTTCGATTTTATATACCACTTGGGATTCTCTAGCAATAATACTGCTAGGGAAATATAATTTATAGCCATTTCTTTTTTGTAAAAAATAATTTTTATACGCCCTTAGGGTATTAAAATTACTATCTATTTTATTTCCAATAAATGATTGTACCAACCAAGCATCTGCTATTTGAAAGGAAGTAGGAATCACAGGTACATACCTGATCAGCAAGGTATCCTTTACCAAAAGTGTATCTTCCTGCAACATTGTTGTATCCTTACCCAAATCAGTTAATGGCACTTGATTTTGAAATGAGGTCAAAAGGATAAAGCATCCTATAATAATAAAAATATATTTTTTGCCAAACTGCATACATTGCAAAAATAAGTATACTGATGCAGAATTAGTAACTTATAACTAGCTTTGTCCCAATACATTTAAACTATTCCATGGCAGGCATCTATATTCATATCCCCTTTTGTAAAAAAGCTTGCCATTATTGCAATTTTCATTTTTCTACTCAACTCAAATACATTGATGATTTTACAAAGGCGATCATCCAAGAAATTGAAATTCAAAAAAACTATCTTTCCCAGCCTATTGAAACACTTTATTTTGGGGGCGGAACACCCTCTTTATTGCCGATGGACGATTTCCATAAAATTTTAGATAAATTAAGGTCCGTCTATTCCCTTGATTCCAATATTGAATTTACCATCGAGGCCAATCCTGATGATATTCAACCCAATCAGGTCAACGCCTGGAAAAAAGCAGGGGTAAACAGACTAAGCATTGGTATCCAAAGCTTTCAGCCAGCAGCGCTCCAATGGATGAACCGGGCGCATACGACCGAACAAGCTCATGAAGCCATTAGAGCGGCACAAGGGGAAGGGATTGGAAATATAAGTATTGACTTAATATATGGCACACCGCATTTAACTAATGATGATCTCAAGGCTGATTTAGCAATGATTGACCAATACCAAATTCAACACCTTTCTTGTTATGCACTCACTGTTGAAGAAAAAACGGCCCTGCATGCCATGATTCAAAATAAAAAGATAGATCGGGTTCATCCAGAACAGCAAGCAGCGCATTTTGAAATCATCACTAAGTACACCGAAAAAATAGGGATGGAGCATTATGAGATTTCTAATTTTAGCCAACCCGGTTTTAGGAGTAAACATAATAGTAATTATTGGAAAGGCGTGCCTTACTTGGGCCTTGGCCCATCAGCCCATTCATATAATAAAAACACCAGGCAATGGAATGTTGCTAATAATCAACTTTATTTTAGCACACTTGAAAAAAATGAATTGCCATTTGAATTAGAACAATTACCATTGGCAACAAAATATAATGAGTATATGATGATCTCCTTGAGATGTATGGAGGGATTTTCGCTTGAATATATTTTCCAAAATTTTGGCCCCGAGTTTCAGGCACATACCCTTAAAATCACGCAAGGTTTTGTTGCAAAAAACTGGCTAACAGAAACTAGCCAAGGATTTGCCTTAACAAAATCTGCCAAATTTTTTGCAGATGGTATAGCTAGTGATTTTTTCTGGATCAATTAAAAAGGTGTTCGCCATTGACGAATCGTCCAATTTAAAATAATATCTTTTCGATTTCCTTGAATGCGACCGTGGGATTGTGCCCCTCCCATAAAATTTTATATACCGCATCAATGATGGGTAATTCAATGCCTAAATTTTTATTGATCACTGTTATACACTTGCTGGCATTATACCCTTCGGCCACCATATTCAATTCCAACTCGGCCGACTTAACTGAATAACCCTTGCCAATCATATTTCCAAAAGTCCTATTTCGGCTATGCAATGAATAGCAGGTAACTAATAAATCGCCTAAATAAACGGAAGCTGCATAATTCGCTGGCGTTCCTTCCGATTTTTCTTTTTGCTTAATTGCAGTTAACAAAACTTTCATTTCGTTCGCGCAATTCGCGATGTATACACTCAAAAAATTATCGCCGTATTCCAAGCCATGTGCAATACCAGCACCTAATGCATAAATATTTTTTAGGACGCCCGCATACTGAACTCCCACCACATCATTGTTGACAATCGTATTGATATAATCACATTTAAAATACGAAGCAATTTCATTGGTTAGCAATGTATCTACCCCCGAAAATGTTAAGTAAGATAACTGTTCTGCTGCCACTTCTTCGGCATGGCTGGGTCCCAATAAAGTAAAATATTGCTGTATTGGGAAATCAAACTTTTGCGCCAAAAATTCATGTAATAAAATATTATACTTAGGCATTACCCCTTTAATAGCAGAAACTACTTTTTTATCTTTCAATAAATCCGAAGGCACCGCTTCCAAAACAGATGCAATATGAATGGAGGGCACTGCCATAATAATGATAGTGGATTGTTTGACCACTTCAGCGATATCATCTGAGAAATTGATCTTAGTCGTATCAAAAAATGCATTTCTAAGGTAATGGGGATTGTGGTGGCGCTTTTTAAAGTAAGCGATATTTTCCGATTGCCTAACCCACCAATTAATTTCATGCCCATTATCTGTGATAATTTTTGCAATAGCGGTTGCCCAACTTCCACTTCCAATTATACCAATTTGCATGTTGCTCATTTTTGCAAACATACGAAACTCAATAAAAAAGGGGCGCATTTTTTAAATGCGCCCCCTATCCGGCTAGTTTTCAACTAAATAAGATTATTTTTTCTCCTCAAATAATTTTTCTTTGGTTACTACATTTACCAAACTGCCCTCTTTTAATGTTTTACTTACTGTGCTATAAGGTCCAGTGATGATTTTATCTCCTACTTTTACTCCAGACACTTCAATAAAATTTAAATCCTGAATATCAGTTTTAACTTTCACCATTTTCACTTTATTGTCCTTTTGCAACACAAAAACTACTTCACTCACATCTTCATCAATAGTTGTAGGTGCTTTTTCAGTACTTGTATTTGCAGTTGACTTAGTTACCTCTGTGTTTTTCCCTTCCCCTTTTGCATCTCTTGTAGTTACTGCATTTAAAGGTACAGTAACCACATTTCTTTTTGACTTGGTTTGTATGTCAGCACTTGCTGTCATACCGGGACGGAAAGGAAATATATTATTGTCCTTAGCTAAATCAGCGTATTCTTCAGGTATTAATCTAATATGTACTTTATAATTAGCAACTTCAGCAGAACTAGATACCCCAGAAATAGCGGTAACTGGATTTGCAATTTTATAAACTACTCCTTTGAATTTTCTATTATTGTATGCATCTACTTCAACAAGCGCCGTATCCCTCAATTTAACTTTAGTAATGTCATTCTCGCCCACATCCACTCTCACTTCAATGCTCTTCATATCTGCAACGCGCATCATTTCAGTACCCGTCATTTGCGCCGTTCCTACTACTCTTTCTCCTTTTTTTACATTCATCAAACTAACAATACCATCCATTGGACAAGTAATGATGGTTCGTGCTAAATCCTTTTCAGCCCTAGCCAATTGTGCTCTTACCCCTTGAATTTGCGCCTCTCCACTTTTGATGGATTCCTTAGCTGAATTATAACTTGATTCCGCTGATCTAAATGCTTGCTCTGTTTGCTCATATTCAGCTCTTGAAACAATTTTATCAGCAAATAATTTTTTATAGCGATCATTCGTTGCTTTAGTATTTTCGTACACGGTTTTTAAACCGCTTAAACCCGCTTTTACATTTTCGTATTGTGCTTTTACTTGATTCACACTTGCAGTCACCTGATCTCGTTGTGAAGAATAAATATCAGCGTAAATTTTTGCTAGTATCTGCCCTTTGGTAACGCGATCACCTTCCTCTACAAAAAGGTTGACAATTTCACCAGAAATATCTGGACTCACTTTTACTTCAATTTCAGGATACACCTTACCACTTGCATTTACAGACTCTGTAATGGTTCTGAGTTGAACCGCTTCCACTGTTACAGCGATACCTTCCTCCTTACCAATCACGCCTGCTTTTTTTAAGCCGATAAGTAAGCCAATCACAATAACAAAACCTACGCCTATCCAAATAATTTTCTTGTTCATTTTTATATATTTTACTTCTGTAATATTTTAATTTATCTGTTTTGTTTATAACTCTAAGGAAACGCCTTTGTAAAATTCTAATAATTTAATTCTAAATACATACTCGTATTGTGCAGATTTAAAATTAACCTTCGCTCTTAAAAAGTTATTTTGGTTATTCAATAATTCAATCGTGCCTAATAAGCCAAGCTCATATCTTTTGGTCGCAAATTGATATGCTTTTTCTGCTGAGCTAACTGCTTTTTGATTCGCATTTAATTTATTCAAAGCAACAATCGCATTGGTATAGGCAGCATAGATATCCTGCTTTAGTTTACGTTGAATATTTTCCTGTTGCAACTCAGTTGATCTGTAATTTAACTTGGCTTGTTGGTAGGATATTTTTGATTGCCCTGCATTGAAAATAGGTATGGACAATTGAAAACTTAAACTTTGACCAAAGTTGTTATTCACTTGATTACCCCAGCCATTCCATATATTACCCCAGTTTCTATTTGCAGTAGTAGCTGTATAGGTAGGACTTTGAACAAAATATTTGCTATTGTTCACTGTTACAAAAGGACTTGCCGGTGTAATTGCACTCAAACCCGTCATATCATAACCAGAAGTATATTTAAATTGATTGGAGAAGTTGGACGACAAGCCATATCCGAAACTTAAGGTTGGATAAAAATTTGCTTTAGCTGCCGCCATTGATTTTGAAGCTGCTTTTACACGCAATCCTGCCGCTTTTACATTTGGCAAATTTTGTTCTGCAATGGTAAAAACATAATCAGGTTGCAAATCAGTAAACGGTTGAATTTTTATCTTTTCAACAGGTTGAACCAAAACATCAAATTCAGTGCTGGCATCTAAATTCAATAATGCTTTTAAACTTAATTTGGTTTGAATTACATTAGAGATAGCCCCAATATAATTACTACTATCATTCGCTAATTGCGTTTCTAACTCCAATAAATTAATTTCAGGGAGCACACCTACTTCCACTCTCTTTTTAGTCGCATTCAATTGCTCAAGTGTTTGTTGGATTTGTATTTTAGTAATTTCAGATTGCTCAATCGCTGATAATACTTGTAAATAAAAAGTGGCTACACTCATTGAAATATCATTCGAAATAGTTTGCTTATCTGTTTCACTTGCTAACCAACTATAGTTAGTGGCTTCTGCATTATTCCTAAGTTTGCCTGCATTAAAAATTTGAACACCCCCATTTAATCCGAAATTATTATATAAAAACTGGGTGTTAGAAAAGCCGTTGGTGGTAGGGTCAATGGAACGCCCTAATCTTAATCCAGCACCTGTAGATCCATTGATGGTTGGTAATCTATTTGAATTCGCTAATTGGGCTTGTAATTTTGCCAATCTCGCTTGCACATCGGCCTGCTGAATAGATATATTATGCTGAATGGCATATTCCACGCATGTTTTTAAATCCCATGGCGTGCCGTTTTGCGCTTGTAAATTGATGCCAATTCCTAGGATTAAAATAGAAAAAATGTATTTCATCGACTTAATTATGTTTTGAACTTCTTTTGAGAATACAAAAGTAAACTAATGCCGCCTAGTTTCCATATTTTTAGACAGACGGAAAAGCCGTCTGCTGAACAGCAATTATGAACGATGAAAGGCTAAAAAAATCAATCCTTGGTTTGAAAAGGGAATAAAATTTATAAAAAACTACTTTTAAACAGTCTTTTTATAATAAAATAGTCTGTAAATGATAGAAACAAGTCCAACCAAGGCAATAGCCGTTAGCGCGGAATAGGGTTTATCAATAACGACCGCCACCGCAACAAACGCATAGGCACATACAAAAATCATACAAAAAATAGGGGTCCATCTTTTCAAATACCCTGTGACCGATCCATCTCCCTGATTTTTACGCCTTAATATTAAAAGGGTCGCTGCCGAGGTACTCATGCCCAAGCAATCCAAAAAAATGCTAAAACTCAATACATCATCCACCCCTTTGCCAAAAAATGTGACCAAGATAGTGGTGAAAGCAAACAAGGTTAATCCGGGAACCAATGCTTCTGTTTTGGGATGCTTTTTTTGAAATAGGGCAGGCAATACTTTATCCTCACTCATCGCAAACATGACACGAGGATTGCTCATTAAAATAACATTCACATAGGCCAATACGCTTAACACCATCGCGAAATCAAAAACTTTAGCACCTAATTTACCAAACCAAGCCTCAAATAATAAGGACCCAATCGCATTTGCGTTTTTCATTTGGTCAAAGCCAATCACTTTAACATAAGTATAATTAATAGAGAGGTATAAAAATAACACGACAAGTATACCCACTACAATTCCCTTTTGCATAATTTTTCCAGAAGCTACTTCAGATCCAAAATTGATGGTTTGTTGATATCCGCCATAAGTAAAAAAAACGGAAACCAAACTTACCAATAATAATAGCGCCCCATTAGTACCATCATAGGTATAAATTTTTCCTTCGTTAATGCCATGCGGCGGAACCGTAACCCCTTTAAATAAAGAAGAAATTAATAAAACGATTAAAGAAATTTTCACCACCGTTAAAATGTTCTGCGTGCGACTGCTCGTTTTTAATCCAAGTAAATTAACAATATAGAAAAGCCCAACGGATACCGAAGCCACTATAATATTAAAAAATGTGCCTGACGGTTGCCCAAATAATAAATCACTCACGTAGTCGGCACCAATTAAAGCGACTACAGCCAAGGAAGCGGCATTGCTAATTAAAATTAAAACATTGATCGTAAATCCTACACCCGGATGATAACAATATGCAAACACTTTATAGTAGCCACCCATCACTGGTAGTCGTTGTCCAATTTCAGCATAAGTTAAAGCACCAAACAAAGCAATCAAGCCACCAATCAACCATGCGCTAAAAAAAATAAGCGGCGTGCCCGATTTTGCTGCAATGGTTGCGGGAGTTTTAAATATTCCCATTCCAATCACTAAGCTCACCACAATCATGGTTAAACTAAAAAAATTAATGGACTGTTTTTGCTTCATAGGTAATCAATGAAAGCTAAATATAATAAAAATGAGCAAGTTTTCAACAAGCCGTTAGTAATTAAAAACACATAGGGATATTTAAATACTACATTTGATTTGGAATTAGGTTCATGCGAATGATTAAAAGGGAATCCCGTTTAAATCGGGGGCTATTCCCGTAGCTGTGAGTTCATTGCCAAAAGCAATCCATGCAATATATCCACTGAAGCAATTTGGGAAGGATGCATTAAAAAGAACAAGCCAGAAGACCTGCCTAATATATACATCAACAGCTTTCGGGTAAAAAGCAGGGATTGTAAAAAATGGATATGCCCTTGCAATACATTGGATAAATTTAAAAAGAAATCTAATGCTTTGCCATTCGCAGGTCAATTAATTATGGTTCTCTTTCTCCAGAAAGCTCATTGTCAACAACAAAAAAACAAACAATGAGCAAAAAATTAATCTCGCTCTCGGTGTGCCTTATCGCCACCACCCTCGCCTTTGGGCAAAAAGACAGTCTCTCGCAATTAAATGAAGCAAAAACTTTAGCCGAAGTTATTGTTACTGCTAACAAAGTAGAACAAAAACAAAACGCTACGGGGAAAGTGCTTACAGTAATTAATGCAGCCACGATTCAAGCGAATGCTGGAAGAAGTATTGCGCAAATTTTAAATGAACAAGCCGGCTTGTATTTGCCCGGCAGCTTAAGCAATGCAGGAACCGTCCCAAGTATTTATATGCGAGGGGCATCCAGTGGTCGCTCCTTAATATTAATAGATGGCATGCCTGTTGGTGACCCATCGATGATTAGCAATGAGTTTGATTTAAATTTAGTGCCTTTAAATTTGATAGAGCGGATTGAAATTTTAAAAGGTGCACAAAGCACCTTGTATGGTTCAGATGCTATTGGTGGTGTGATTAATATTATCACCAAGAATAAATCTATTCCCAACTTTTCCGCAGATATAAGTACAGGCAGTTATGGTACACGAAAAATGAATGCGCAACATAGTAGCACCATGGGAAAGTTGAAATATGCTATAGGATTCGGTAATGAATCTGCCAAAGGATTTTCTTCTGCTACTGATGTGACGGGTAAAAATAATTTTGACAAAGATGGCTATCGCAATAATAATTGGTTTGCCAATATCAATTATGCTTTTAACGAACATTGGAATTTAAAAGCTTCCACGCAACAAACAAGTTACAATGCCGATATTGATTATGGCGCTTTTAAAGATGACAAAGACGAAAAATTTAATAACGCTACCAAATTGACAGGTTTTATTTTGAAATACAAAAAAGAAAAAACTATTTTTCAATTACAATACCAATTAAGCACACAGGATCGTCAATATAAAAACGATAGCCTTGATAAAACTTATACCATTTTTGAAGACAATCAATACGCAGGAAAATCTCATTTTGCGGATGCCTTTTTTTCAAAAGCTATTTCAAAAAATATGCAATGGATTACTGGTGTTGATTTTAGATACGGATCTTACCATCAAACTTATATATCTATAAGTAAATGGGGCCCTTATAATGATAATTTTAAAGATACTTTTCAATACCAAACTGCCTTGTATACCTCTTTATTAATCAATGACGCCTCCAATAAGTGGCTACTAGAATTAGGAGGAAGAAGTAATAAACATGATCGCTACGGGTCCAACCAAACTTTCACGATTAGCCCTTCTTATAAATTAAATGAAACCATTCGATTCATGGCAAGTGCTTCCACTGGATACAAAGCGCCTTCGCTCTATCAGTTGAGTTATAATGACGCATTGAAACCAGAGCAATCATTCAATACAGAAATAGGGATGGAATACAAAACTAACCCCTTATTTTTTAGAGCCGTTTATTACAATAGAACCATTGACAATGGGATAGACTATAATTATATTGATTATAATTTTTTCAATTACATCCAACAAAAAGTAAATGGCTTAGAACTGGAATTCAATTGGAAAGCCAATGAAAAAAATAATTTCTCTGCTAACTATACCTTAATGAATGGACAAGAAACCAATCAAAATAGAGTGACCACTTCCGATACCATTACCTATAACTACTTATTAAAACGTCCTAAAAATACAGCAGGTGTTCAATGGACTTATGAAGTATCCCCTAAATTAAATTTTAGTTTAGCTGCCAGATATATAAGCAAACGATACGATGTGGGTGGCTATGCTGCAGCGGATGTTAGTTTAAACAGCTACACCCTAGTCAATGCACATATTCAATACAAGCTCAATAAGCACCTATTATTGTACGCCGACGCGCAAAATATAAACAATGTGGCTTTTCAGGAAATCAATGGATACAATGCCATGGGGCGAATGTTGATGCTTGGCCTGAGATTGAAATAATATATTCATAACTGCTCAGTTTAAAAAAGCTTTGTATCTTCATACAAAGCTTTTTTTATGGACTTTCATTTTGACCAATTAGTTACAGTCATATTCACCCTATTTGCGGTAATAGATATTGTAGGATCCATTCCTTTGCTAATTGCTATGAAGGAAAAGTCGGGCGCCATAAAATCACTTAGAGTGACGCTAATATCTGGGGCACTCATGATTTTATTTTTATTTTTAGGAAAACCCTTTTTGCAAATTTTAGGTTTAGATGTAAAGTCATTTGCGGTGGGCGGATCAATCGTCATATTTTTATTAGGTCTTGAAATGGTATTGGGTCATGAAATTTTCAAAGGGGATAAAAATGCACATTCAGGCGCAGTAGTTCCCATTGCATTCCCTATTATTGCAGGTAGTGGTACCCTCACCACCATTATGTCCTTAAAGGCAAACTTTGAGGAATACTATATCGCACTTGGCATCTTAGTCAACCTAGTCATTGTTTTTGCTGTTCTAAAATCACTCAATTTTATTGAGCGGATGTTAGGACCCGGCGGCTTACTCGCTGTTCGTAAATTTTTTGGCGTCATATTGCTAGCCATTGCGGTTAAGATATTTTCCAGCAACGTGGGGGCACTTAAAAAATAATTAATTACTATTTAAAATTTGCAATGCTTCGGTATCCTTGTATTCAATGATCAAGGAGCGCAACTGCTTTTTTAAATCCATGATTGTATTTGCTTGTTGTTGCTCATGGATAAGATTATGCATTTCAGTAGGATCCGTTTTTAAATCATACAACTCCCACTCATTCCTTGGTCCGTAAAATCGGATCAACTTATATCGCATGGTACGAATACCAAAATGAGGAGGAACTTTATGCGGCTGTGGATACTCATAATAATGGTAATACATTCCGGTACGCCAATTTTCCACCTTCCCCAATTTTGTCACTAAAGGTAAAAAGCTTTTTCCTTGTATTTCAACAGGCGCTTTAACTCCAGCAATATCCAAAAAGGTAGGTGCAAAATCAATATTCACCACGATATCATTCACTACAGTGCCAGGTTTAATATGTTTGGGATATTTTAATACAAAGGGTGTCTTTAAACTTTCTTCATACATAAATCGTTTGTCAAACCAGCCATGTTCTCCCATATAAAACCCCTGGTCGGACGCATACATCACCACGGTATTTTCAGCCAATCCTGATTTTTCCAAATAGGCTAATATGCGGCCAATATTGCGATCCAAGGATCTGGCCGTGGCTAAATAATCTTTCAAATAACGTTGGTATTTCCATTTGATTAATGCAATGGAGTCTGATTTTACTTTTTCATACTCCAATGCAATTTTTCCATAATAATTTTTATAGGCTAATTTTTCTGCTGGTGTTAAACGTCCAAACATACCTGGTTTATCATAATTAATATTCATCTTTAAATCATCGCCAATCAACATGGTCTTGTTGACCGTCATATCTTGTTCAAGTGCTGCTGTTCGACCTTCATAAGTATCAAAAAAGTTATCAGGCATGGGAAATTGTTGTGCATCATATGCACCCAAATCTTCCACCGCTGGCATCCAATTACGATGCGTTGCTTTTTCACCTACCACTAAAAAGAAAGGTTTTGTGGTATCACGCTTGTCCAACCAGCCTAATGAAAAATCACTAATTAAATTAGTGACATATCCGCTGTATCTCACTGTATCCTTGGACATTTCAACAAAATCAGGTTGAAAATAATTTCCTTGATCCGGTAATACTTTCCAATAATCAAAACCCACTGGCAAGGTTTGTAAATGCCATTTTCCTATCCATGCAGTTTGATAATCAGCTTGGCTTAATAGTTTTTGAACCTGCACCTGACTGCCATCAAAATTTCGTTTAGGACTATTATCAACCAATCCATTCACATGTCCATATTTACCCGTCAGCAACACTGCCCTACTGGGAGCGCACAAAGAATTGGTTACAAAAGCATGATTAAAAATGGCACCTTGTTTGGCTATTTTATCAATGTTCGGTGTTTGCATCAACTTGCTCCCATAGGCACTTATAGATTGATTCGTATGGTCATCTGAAAATATCACTAAGATATTTGGACGCTTGCTTGTTTGCGCAAAACTATTGCTAACATTAAGTATACACAGTAAAAACATTGTCAAAAAAAGGCCTTGTTTCATAGAAAATATTTTATTCGTGAATTGTTTTGAAAATTAATCTTGCTCAAATTTGCAACGCATAATTAATTCGCACGCGTTTCAATTATTTTTAAATTTAACTAATTAAACAGAAAAAACCATCAATTGGGCCTACAAATACAAAGGGGGCCGGAATCCGGCCCCCTTTGTATAAAATTGGAAATCAGTCTAAAACGATAACCTGCAACTTACTATAAAATTTCGGCCCACTGCAGAAATACCACTTGCAAAATATCTGTAATTTTTATCAGCAATATTTTCAATCTGCAAGCCTAGACTTAATTTTTTGTTTGGGGTATAATAGCTTGAAAAATTAACCGTCATCCAACTAGGCATTCCATCTGGTGTAGCATACAATTCATTATCCTCTCCATTTAAATTGTAATCACTTATGTGCTTCCAGCCATTAAATAAAACATACCCTTCCACATTAAATTTATCAGCGCCTTTTTTCAAACCAACGCGTCCATATGCTGGTGGAATATGATCTAATGGCATTGAACTAGTCCCATTGTTATAAGTTCCCTTGGTATAGGTATAAGTTCCTTGTAATAGCGTGTTGTAAAATAATTTTAATTTGCCATTTAAATTAAATCCATACAACTTAGCACTAGCTTGATTTTGTGGGGCGTATACTGCACTCAAAACATTTTGGTACATGATATTATCCTGGCCATTCCAATTATATTTACTAACAACAATTGCATTATTAAACCAAGTATAAAAAACACTCGCACCCCAACTTGCTATATTACCAGTATGCGATAAATTAATTTCTGCGTTATAGGTATACTCAGGTTTTAAATCTTTATTAGGTACCACTACATAACCGGTTTTAGTATCAAACACTTTTGTTAAATCATCCACATTGGGGGATCTAAATCCGCTACTTAAACCAGCGGTAGCACGATACCCATTTTCACCATTATAAGCAACGCCCAAATTCCCGGTTATTGCTGTATTATTTTGTATTGCTTTATTAAATGGGAAGTGCATTAAAGTCGTATCGGCAAAGCGTGCATCTAATTGTACTAAGTTGAATCGTATGCCATCATTTAACACCCAATGTGCATCTAATTGCTTTGTTTGTTGTAAATACAAGGCATTATAACTCATTTTGGTAGGGCCATCACTATACCTTGTTGTAATTCTACTCA
>Ga0214919_10008498_pt1 | contig 13509 bp, 8 predicted proteins | sample LL1503_MetaG_FD_177994 | JGI IMG/M metagenome (GOLD analysis project Ga0214919, IMG submission 177994) | Freshwater microbial communities from Lake Lanier, Atlanta, Georgia, United States - LL-1503 | ecosystem: Environmental > Aquatic > Freshwater > Lake | place: USA: Georgia | collected 2015-03-15
ACACATCACGCACGAATTGGCAGGTATCGAAGCGGCCGGTTTGTTCAAACAAGAGCGCGTGTTGGGCAGCGCCCAAGGCGCGCATATCCACACCCTGGGCGCTGATGGCGAGCGGCGGGAGGTGATTAATCTGTGCGCCAACAATTACCTCGGCCTGTCGTCGCACCCGCAGGTGCTGGCCGCAGCGCATGCGGCGTTGGACAGCCATGGCTATGGCTTAAGTTCAGTGCGCTTTATCTGCGGCACGCAAGACCTGCATAAAACTCTGGAGGCGCGTTTGTCCGCGTTTTTGGGCACCGAAGACACGATTTTGTACGCGGCCGCGTTTGATGCCAATGGCGGTTTGTTTGAGCCGCTACTTAGCGAGCAAGACGCCATCATCAGCGACGAGTTGAATCACGCGTCCATCATCGACGGCATACGCCTGTGTAAAGCGCAGCGTTGGCGCTACCGGCATAACGACATGGCTGACCTAGAGCGCTGCCTGCAAGAGGCCGCCAGCGCCGGTGTGCGCCATAGCCTGGTGTTTACCGACGGCGTGTTTTCTATGGACGGCACGATTGCGCAGCTCGATGGCATGCGCCGCTTGTGCGACCAGTACGGCGCCTTGCTGGGCGTGGACGAATGCCACGCCACCGGCTTTGTCGGCGCCAGCGGGCGCGGCACGCCGCAGTATCGCGGTGTGTTCGGCCAGGTGGACATCATCACCGGCACTTTGGGCAAAGCCCTGGGCGGCGCCAGCGGTGGCTTTACCAGCGGGCGCAAAGAAGTGATCGCCCTGCTGCGCCAGCGTTCGCGGCCTTATTTGTTTTCTAACACGCTGGCACCGGTGATTGCCGGTGCGTCGATGGCCGTGCTGGATTTGCTAGAGGCCAGTACCGTATTGCGCGACACGCTGGCAGACAACACGCGCTATTTCCGCAGCGCATTGCTTGACGCTGGTTTTGAATTGCCACCGGGCGAGCATCCCATCATCCCGGTCATGGTGGGTGACGCAGTGCTCGCGCAGCGCATGGCGGCGCGCTTGCTGGAACTGGGTGTGTACGTGGTGGGCTTTTTCTTTCCTGTGGTGCCGCGCGGCAAGGCGCGGATTCGGGTGCAGATCAGCGCGGTACACAGCCGCGCCGATTTGGAATTTGCCGCCGCCGCGTTTGCACAAGCAGGCCGCGAGTTGGGTATCTTGCGCGCAGGAGTCGCAGCATGAAGCCGCGCATTCTCATCATCGGCGCCAATGGCCAGATCGGCACCGACTTGGGCCACGCATTGGCAGCGCGCTACGGCGCTGACGCCGTGGTGCTGAGCGACATCGCTGCGCCACCGACCGCAGCGCCTGCAGGCATGACGCACCACATCTTGGATGCCACTGACCCGGACGCTTTGCAGCGCTTGGTAGTGCAGCAAGGCATCACGCAAATTTACCTGTTAGCAGCCGCTTTATCGGCGCGCGGCGAGCAACACCCGGCCTGGGCCTGGGACCTCAATATGCGCAGCTTGCTCCATGTGTTGGACCTGGCCCGCCAATACCACTTGCGCGTGTTCTGGCCCAGCTCGATTGCCGTCTTCGGGCCGGGCAGCCCCAAGCTACGTACGCCGCAGCATTGCGTCATGGACCCGGGCACGGTGTATGGCGTTTCCAAGCTCGCCGGCGAAGGCTGGTGCGCCTGGTACCACCGCGTGCATGGCGTGGACGTGCGCAGCCTGCGCTACCCCGGCCTCATCAGCTGGAAAACCGCGCCCGGTGGTGGCACCACGGATTACGCCATCGCGATATTCCACGCCGCATTGCGCCAAGGCCACTACACCAGCTTCTTGGCCCCACATACCGCGCTGCCGATGATGTACATGCCCGACGCCATCCGCGCCACGCTCGAACTCATGGACGCACCCGCGCACTGCATCGCCGAGCGCCGCAGCTACAACCTGGCCGCCTTGAGTTTTACCCCGGCAGCGCTGGCCGCCGCGATTGCGCGCCAGGTGCCCGGCTTTAGCGTGGACTACGCACCGGATTACCGCCAGGCCATAGCCGACAGCTGGCCCCAGTCCATAGACGACAGCGTAGCCCGCGCCGATTGGGGCTGGGCACCACGCTTTGATTTGGATGCCATGGTGGAAGATATGTTGGCGAACCTGAGGCCGCAGGTAGGGGCAGTGCGGGAAGCGTTGGCGGCTTGAGGGGGTACGAGCCGCCTTAGGGCGACAGCCACTAAACGCCGTGGCTTGTGCATCGCATGGCGAAAACTGGCCCCTGGTGCCTCGCCATGTGCGCCGATAAAAAGCCCACGCGCGCCACACCACCAAAGCCTGCTGCTTACCGCCTGTGATGCGCTTCGCGGCAACATGGAAGCAAGCGAATACAAGGAATACATTTTTGGCATGCTGTTTCTCAAGCGTGCCAGCGACTTGTTCGACGAACGCCGCACCGCTATCACGCAAGAAGGCAAAGCGCAGGGCCTAAGTGACGCTGATATCGCATTGAACCTAGAAGACGAAGATCAATATTCAGGCAAATACTTTTTTGTGCCCGAGCGTGCGCGCTGGAATACGCCTTGGGTTGAGCACACCACCAACAAAGACGGCAAACCGGTAGCGATACAGCATCCGGCACTACAGCACCTGAAAGTGAATGTGGGCACCATGCTCAACAAAGCTTTGGAAGCGCTAGAAGACGCCAACCACGAAGCCCTGCAAGACGTGCTCAAAGGCACCATCAACTTCAACCGCAAGATTGGACAGTCCACGCTAGACGATGACACGCTGGCTGACTTCATTCAAACTTTGACAAGATCCCGCTCAAAGACAGCGACTTTGAATTCCCTGACTTGTTGGGTGCTGCGTATGAAATGCTGATCAAATACTTTGCCGATTCGGCGGGCAAAAAAGCCGGCGAGTTTTACACCCCTGCGGAAGTGGTGCGCATTTGCGTAGAAATTTGCGACCCGCAAGACGGCATGCGTGTGTATGACCCTACGGTGGGGTCTGGCGGCATGCTGATTCAAGTGCGTGACTATGTGCGCGAGAAAGGGCAAGACGCCACCAATGTGCGCTTGTTTGGTCAAGAAAAGATGGGCACCACCTGGTCTATTTGCAAAATGAACATGTTGCTGCACGGCATTCCCGATGCCGACATCCGCCAGCAAGACACACTGCGTGAACCACAGCACAAAGACGAAACCAACCAGTTGCGCCGTTTTGACCGTGTGCTGGCCAACCCCCCCTTTAGCCAAAACTACATCAAAAAAGACATTCAATTTCCGGGCCGCTTCCCCGTGTGGATGCCCGAGAAAGGCAAAAAAGCCGATCTCATGTTTGTGCAACACATGCTGGCCGTGCTCAAAAGCGATGGCCGCTTGGCCACCGTCATGCCGCACGGCGTGCTGTTTCGCGGTGGTGAAGAGCGCGAGGCGCGCAAACACTTCATTGACAGCGGCTACTTAGAAGCGGTCATTGGCCTGCCTAGCAACTTGTTTTATGGCACAGGCATTCCCGCTTGCATTTTGGTGCTCAACAAAGACGGTGCACAGCAACGTCGAGGTGCTGAAGGCCATGTGTTGTTCATCAACGCAGACCGCGAATACCGCGAAGGTAAAGCCCAAAACCACCTGCGTGCGGAAGACATTGACAAAGTGGTGCACGCCTACCGCGCGGGTCAAGACATACCGGCCTATGCCCGCCGCGTGCCCGTGGCCGAGATTGCTGCCGAGGACTACAACTGCAACATACGCCGCTATGTGGACAACGCGCCACCGCCAGAGCCGCACGATGTATGTGCCCATTTGCATGGCGGAGTGCCCGTGGCCGAGGTCGATGCCTTAGCGCACTTTTGGCAAAACTACCCCGGCTTGCGCGAGAGCTGCTTTGCGCCGCGACCGGGCGTGGCCATTTACACCGACTTCAGCCCCGCCCTGCAAAACCTGCGTGCCATTGCCGAGCATGTGGCTGCACACCCCGCCGTGCAACAGCGCCAAGACCAGTTCATGCAGCAGTTGGGCACATGGTGGCAAGCCAACTTGCCTGTGGTCGAGGCCTTGGCCCCCGATGCCACCAACCAGCACAGCACCGGGCGCAATGTGTACGCCCTCAGGGCCGAGTTGCTCAAAGGTATTGAGCACACCTTTGGCCAGCAAAACCTGCTCACTCGCTACCAAGTGCGCGGTGCGTTTGCCAACTTTTACCAAGGCTTGGCATCTGACCTCAAATCCATCGCCGCCAGCGGCTGGGGGCCAGAGTTGATACCCGATGACGAGATTTTGCAAAGCCAGTTTCCGCAAGTGTTGGCCGAGCTAGAAACCCAGCACGCCCGCTTGGCCGAACTGCAAGCCCTGTTTGCCGCCGCCAGCGAAGAAGACTTTGAAGACAGCGAGGACACGGGCGTGCTGCCCGCAGACCAAGTGAAAGCCCTCAAAGCCGCCCTGAAAGACGCTAAAGCCATGGCCAAGCTTGCCAAGCGCGACGCTGGCTTGGGCGACTGGCAAAGCTTTGCGGCAGAAGCGGCCCGCATGGAGGAACAGCTCCAGCGCCACAAAGCGCTAGAGGACGAAGCCCGAAGCCTCAAGGCGCATATCAAAACCACCACCGACAAAAAAGACGCTTTGGTGGAGCAAGCCCGATTAAAGATAAGCGACGACGAGGCCCGCGTCATCATCACCCAGCGCTTGGGCCTTGTGCTGTTGGCCAACTACCAGCACTACCTGCGCGCCGACCAACGCGCCTGCGTAGCTGCGATAGAAAACCTGTGGCGCAAATACGCGGTGACTGCCAAACAGATAGAAGCTGAACGCGATGCCGCTGCTGTGCAGTTGCAGAAGTTTTTGGTGGAGCTAGGCTATGTGGCGTGAGCTTCCGCTTGCTAACTTGGCAACCATAAATAGTGGTGGCACTCCCTCAACCGACCGAGCTGAGTTTTGGGGCGGTGACATTCCTTGGGTAACGCCAACGGACATCACTGCTTGCAAGACAAACTATCTTTTTGAAACCGCTAATCGAATTACAAAGATTGGGCTTCATAGCTGCTCAGCCAAGCTGCTTCCAGCTGGGGTGATTTTGTTCACTTCGCGTGCCACTGTTGGTGTATCACGTATTGCAGGGATGCCAGTCTGCACAAATCAGGGCTTCAAAAGCCTAACGCCATCTGCAGGGATGAACGGTAAGTTTCTGTTTTACCAAGTGCAACGATTACGTGTGGCCTTTGAGCGCTATGCCGCCGGCAGTACCTTTCCTGAAATTAACAAGAAGGACATGGGGCGCGTTGTCATTCCGCATCCGACAGATGTACAAGCTCAGCAAAAAATTGCCACCATCCTCTCCACCATCGACACCGCCATCGAACAAACCGAAGCGTTGATTGAAAAATACCAACAGATCAAAGCCGGTCTCATGCACGACCTCTTCACCCGTGGCGTGCTGCCCAATGGCCAACTGCGCCCACCTCGCGAACAAGCGCCAGAGCTGTATCAAGAAACGGTGATTGGGTGGATTCCGAGAGAGTGGCGGGTATCGCGTCTTGAGGCAATTCTTAGAGACTCAGGCGGACACCTTCAAACTGGCCCCTTCGGTAGTCAACTTCATGCACATGAGTATCAATCTGAAGGCATTCCTGTCGTCATGCCACAAGATATCAATGACGGAACGATTGGCACCGATTCAATTGCGCGAATATCTGAAAAGAGAGCGTTATCGCTTGCCAAACATCAGCTGAAGGTTGGTGACATCATCATTGCTCGTCGGGGAGAACTAAGCCGTGCCGCAGCAGTATCTGTTACCGAACAAGGATGGCTGTGTGGGACGGGTTGCTTCTTGCTGCGCCTTGGGCACACAAAATTGAATCACTTTTTCTTTGCGCATATCTATCGATACGACTACATTCAACGGCAGATCGCTGGCACTCAGGTTGGAACGACCATGCCGAGCCTCAATAATTCAGTCATGGGTCGAGTGCTTTTCCCTTGTCCCACTCTAGACGAGCAAACCAATATTTTTTATCGTCTTGATAGATCAGAAAGGGAAATTGATGGTTTAAAAGCGCAGGCTGAAAAGTTAAAGCTGCAAAAACTCGGACTCATGCAAGACCTGCTCACCGGTAAAGTGCCAGTCAAGGTCGATTTCTCTGACAATTCAGCCTATGCCAAATAAGCTACCCATTAACCTCTCTGACCTGCTGCACCGGCGCACGGTGGAGGGCGAGCGCATGGAGTACAAGGCAGGCTGGAACCCGGACGCCATCATTCGCACGCTGTGCGCGTTTGCGAATGACTTCGAAAACTTGGGCGGCGGCTATGTCGTCATCGGTCAGGATTGCGATGCCAACGGCCAGCCCATTTTTCCGCCAGCCGGTTTGGCTGCGAACCAACTCGACAAGATTCAGCAAGAGTTACTGGCGGCATGTCAATTGATTCAACCGTCTTACTTCCCGGCACTGAGTGTTGAGGTGGTGGAGGACCGCAATCTGCTCGTGTTGTGGGCACCGGGCGGCATGAATCGGCCTTACAAAGCACCGGCCTCAGTCACGGCTAAAACCAAGAGTTGGCATTACTACATTCGCCGCTACAGCAGCACGGTAGAAGCCAAGGGGGAGACAGAGCAAGAGTTGTTAAGCCTAACGGCGCAGGTGCCGTGGGATGACCGCTTGGCGCATCAAGCACAAATGAGCGATTTGTCCAAACCGCTGATGCTGGAGTATTTGACCGAGGTGGACAGCGCCCTGGCAGTCGATGCACCGCAGATGACGGTGGAGGAACTTGCGCGGCAGATGCGTGTGGTGGATGGCCCGAGCGAAGCACCGCGCCCCAAAAACGTGGGACTCTTATTTTTCAATGAAATGCCGGAGCGCTTTTTCCCTTATACGCAGATTGATGTCGTGTGGTTTCCCGACGGGGCAGGAGGTGACCGCTTTGATGAAAAGATTTTCAAAGGGCCAGTGTCGCGCATGCTGCGTGATGCGCTAGGCTTTATTCAGCGCAATTACCTGGTAGAGACGGTGGTGAAGCACCCCGACCGGGCCGAGAGCACGCGGGTTTGGAACTTCCCGTATGCGGCCATTGAAGAGGCCTTGGTGAATGCGGTGTACCACCGCTCTTATGAAGTGCGTGAACCGATTGAGGTGCGCATTGATCGTCAAGAAGTGGCCATTTTGAGTTTTCCAGGGCCTGACCGTTCGATCCAACTGGCCGACTTTGTGGCGGGTCGGGCGGTGAGCAGGCGCTACCGAAACCGGCGCATTGGCGACTTTTTGAAAGAACTGGATTTGACCGAGGGGCGCTCCACGGGTGTGCCAAAAATGCACAAAGCCATGGCGGCCAACGGCTCTCCTGCGCCAGTTTTTGAGACAGACGATGACCGTCTGAGTTACTTGGTTCGACTACCGGTGCACCCGCTGGCAGAGCACGCACAAGAAGCGACCGACCCTGTCACCCCGGAAGTAACCACGGAAGTAACCACGGAAGTAACCATGGAAGTAACCACGGAAGTCGGGCGGCTGTTAGCCGCCTTGCAAGGTGACATGGCCCGCACCACGCTACAGCAAGCCATGGGATTGAAAAATGCTGAACACTTCCGCAAAGCGTATCTTTTGCCAGCTTTGACCAGTGGCCTGGTTGAGATGACGCAGCCTGATGCGCCCAAGAGCCCAAGCCAACGTTACAGACTGACTATCAAGGGTCAGCAATGGCTGCTCAGCCAAGGTAAAAAGCCGTGAGCGAATACAGCGAGGTCGAGCAACCGTTCTTGCACCAATTGGCAGCACAAGGCTGGACGGTGGTTGACCAAGGCAATGGCGTGCCGCAAGATGCCGCGCAAAGTTTGCGCCGCAGTTTTCGTGAATGGTTGCTGCCCGGTGTGTTTGATGAAGCGGTGCGTCGCATCAACGCAATGCCCAATGGCGAGCCCTGGCTCACAGACCGCCAGTTGGACGATTTGCGCAGCCAGTTGTTGCGCCAGCCCAATCGCACATTGCTAGAGGCCAATGAGGCGATTCAGGCACTGTTGTTCAAAGCACAAGTAGATGTGAATGAACAAACCGGCGAGGCCGACCCGGTGGTGAAGCTGATTGATTTTGAGCACCCAGAGAACAATAGCTTTCACGCCATCAACCAGTTCCGCATTGATACGCCTGGATGCGCGCGCGCGTTCATCATTCCAGACATCGTACTGTTGGTTAACGGCATCCCCTTGTGTGTGGTGGAGTGTAAAAAAGGCTCAGAGGTATGCGCCAACCCCATGGCCGAGGCGTTTGTGCAGTTGCAGCGTTACATGAATAAACGCCCTGAAACAGCAGCTGCCGGTTTGCGTGAAGGTGAGCCGCGTTTGTTTCACAGCAGCTTGTTGTTGATACGCAGCTGCGGACTAGAAGCCGATTACGGCACCATCACATCGAGCGAAGCGCATTTTTACGAATGGAAAACCCTCTATCCTCGTTCAGATGAGGACTTGGTGGGCATGAACGCGCAGCAGCGTTTAGTGGCCGGTATGCTGACCCGATCAAATTTGTTGCACATACTGCGAACCTCTGCGGTGTTTATGGACACCGACAGCGGCCCGCGCATCAAGGTGGTGTGTCGCTATCAGCAGTTCCGTGCTGCAGCCAAGGTGATGCAGCGTCTGCGCACTGGTGCGAACAACGCAGAACGCAGCGGTGTGGTGTGGCATACGCAAGGTTCAGGTAAGTCGCTGACCATGGTGTTTTTGGCGCGCATGCTGCGGGCAAGCAGTGATTTGAGTGATTACAAAATCGTGTTGGTGAACGACCGCCAAGACTTGGAAGAACAGCTAGGCGAAACCGCCAAGTTGATTGGTGCGCGGGTGCATGTGATCGAAACCAGAAACGATTTGCGCAGCCAGTTGAGTACTGACAGTTCGGATGTGAACATGGTCATGGTGCATAAGTTCCAAGAGCGAAATGAAGCCTTGACCAATACGGTGGCAGAGGCCTTGGGTACTTATTTGGCAATTCCTACAGCCAAGACTTTTGGGGTGGTTAATCCGTCAGAGCGCATTATTTTGATGGTTGACGAAGCGCACCGAACGCAGGGCTCCGACTTAGGCGAGAACTTGTTTGAAGCCTTTCCCAATGCCACTCGCATTGCATTTACCGGAACGCCCTTATTGACAGATAGGCACGCGGGGCGCAAAACGCATAAGCGTTTTGGTGAATACATTGACAAGTACAAGTTGATGGATTCGGTGAGCGATGGCGTGACATTGCAAATTTTGTATGAAGGTAAAACGGCCGACACGGCGCTCAACGAAAAGCATGTGTTTGACTCGGCGTTTGAAGACTTGTTCCAAGACCGCAGTCCTGAAGATTTATTGGCCATTAAGAAAAAATATGGCGCAACAGGCGATTTGCTAGAAGCTGAGAATCGCATCAATGCCATTGCCAAAGATTTGGTGGCGCATTACGTGGAAAACATTTTGCCCAATGGCTTTAAAGCGCAAGTGGTTTGCCACTCAAAGTTGGCATGCATCCGCTACCAAAACGGTATTCGTGCTGCATTGGCAGAGCGCATTGCCGCAGAGGAGCAAAAGGCCGATTCGGATCAGGACTTGCTGGCAAAGCTTAAGTTTTTGAAAACAGCAGTGGTGATTTCGTCTGATGGCACGAATGAAGCAGCGTTTGTGACACATGCTCGCAAGGAAGCAGCACGGCTCAATGCCACCGATAATTTTTGCAAAGCGTTTAATTTTGACGATCCTGACGCGGGCAATACTGGCATCGCTTTCTTGATTGTTTGCGATATGTTGCTGACTGGCTTTGATGCCCCGATAGAGCAGGTCATGTACATCGATAAAAAGTTACGCGAACACACATTGCTGCAAGCGATTGCGCGCACGAACCGGGTGGCAAAGGGCAAGCAGCGTGGCTATATTGTGGATTACATCGGTTTGGCCAATCACTTGACTGAGGCTTTGACGATTTATGCCGCGACGGACGAACTGCAAGAATTGGAGCAGGGGCTGCGAGACATCAGCAGCGAGTTGCCTGTCTTGGAGGAGCGTTATCAGCGTTTGTTGCAGTACTTCGATGCCTTGGGCGTAAAGCAAATCAAGCAGTTTGTAACGGGTGACTTGGCCGATATACAAGCCGAGGTATCGGTGGTGGATGCCGCAGTGACTGCACTCAAAAATGAAAACCATCGTGCCGACTTCGATGTGTATTTGAAGAAATTTTTGATGAGCATGGACATTGTGCTGCCGCATGCCTCAGCACAGCTGTTCCGTGTGCCTGCCAAACGATTTGGCTATATCTTGGCAGTGACCAAAGAGCGTTACAAAGATACGAGTCTGAATTTTGGCAATGCGGGCGAGAAGGTAAAGGCGCTGATCAACACGCATTTGATCAGTTTGGGCATCAATCCTAAGGTAGAGCCTGTCGAGTTGTTGGCCCCTGACTTTATGGAAAAGTTGGCCATGCATGCAGGTATGAACGCGGCTGCCAAAGCCAGCGAGATGGAGCATGCGATTCGCAAGCATTGCACGGTTCACCATGATGAAGACCCTGCTTTTTTCAAAAGCCTTTCTGCCAAAGTGGATGCATTGATTGAAAAGCACCAAGAGCAATGGGATTTATTGGCCGAAAAATTAACAGAATTACGCGCAGAGGCAGTTGCGGGCCGGACGCAAGGCGCTATGGGCATGAGCCGCGAGGCCACGGCGTTTTATGAGCATGTTGCACAGATAAGCTTTGAAAAAGGTAAGGTGCCCGAGGCTGACCAGGCGGCTTTGAAGGCTTTGATGGAAAACTTGGTTTTGGTGCTGCAAGACAGCATTGGCAGTTTGGATTTTTGGGCTAATGCTGACAAACAAAAGCGCCTTCGCAGCATAGTCAAAACAGAGATATCGAAGACCGGGATCGATCTGTTGAAATCACACCGCGAGCGTGTGACAGTAGAAGTCATGAGGCTGGCAAAGAGCCGACATGCAACACTGGTGTCCGCCGCAAATAAAGAGGTGAGTTTGTAAATGCAAGTAAGGCAAGTTCAAGATATTGAGTACCAGCTACTACCTGGGGCAGATCGCAAGACCACGGATATCGTGATTGAGCGAGATGGTGTGGTTCGGGTACGCCCGCCAACCAGAATGACGCCCGAGCAAGTGGATGAAACGGTTTTCGCTAAACGGTTGTGGATTTATCGCAATTTGGCCGAATGGCGGGATTTGAATGCAGCGCATGTCGCGCGTGAGTGGGTGAATGGCGAGACTTTTTTGTATTTGGGCAATAGCTACCGATTGTCATTGGTAGATGAACAAGACGAACCCCTGAAGCTTAAAGACGGGCGGTTTTGTTTGCTAAGGTCTATCGTTAGGAATGCTAATTTCAAGGCTGCAAGTGCAGCGTTTGAAAATTTTTATGTAAACAAGGGCGCGGCACGCATTCAACAAAGAGTCCATTACTTCGCTGAACGGGTGGGTGTGAAGGTTGGCCAAATTCAAATCAAAGAACTTGGGTTTCGCTGGGCCTCTTGTTCTAGCAAGGGCGACTTGCAGTTTCATTGGAAGTGCATGATGGCGCCGCTGACAGTGATTGATTACATCGTGGTTCATGAGTTGTGCCATCTGCACTATCGCGACCATTCAGTCGCATTTTGGAATGAAGTTGATAAGGTAATGCCGCTCTACCGCGAGCGAAAAGAATGGCTCAAAGTGCGAGGCGCTGCGCTGGATTTGTGAATGTCATTTCAGTTGTGTGCCAGCGCGCTGCGCCTAGCTTTGTAGTTGCGGTTGCGCCGGAAGCGCTGGCCGCCTGAAGGCAAAAAGTGTGAAGCCCACCGATAAGCCGGATTCTGTGCACGCCGGGTTGCCCCGGTGTGTGACCACCATTACTCTGGGCCTTTGATCACTCAAAAGCTCGGTGCTACCTACCCGCCAACTCCGGGGGCCCCGTCAACGTTGGCCTACTTGGTATTGCTGCGCGTAGAGATTGCCCGTTTCACCTTCGCGCCCGTAGCGCAACTTGCGCTGCGCCGGGGCACGAAACTCGTCTCTGTTGCTCTAATCCTCACCTTATGCCGTGCCCTTGCGGGCACGGTTTTCAGTGGACAGCCGTTAGCTGCTACGCTGCCCTATGCAGTCCGGACGTTCCTCCAGTGCTTGGTTTCCCAAATTGCACCAGCGGTGGTCTGGCGGGCTTCACGGGGGCGATTATCGGCTTTGGCATATCCATATAACCCCAAAGCGCCCGATCTGCCCCAAAATAGCAAGCCTACGTAAGCCGCTGCGCCCGCGGCAACCCCCACCCACCGGAGACACCATGAAAGCCGACAATATCCTGCAAACCATTGGCGACACGCCGCACATTCGCATTAACCGCCTGTTCGGGCCGGATGCGCAGGTCTGGATCAAGTCCGAGCGCAGCAACCCCGGCGGCTCGATCAAGGATCGCATTGCGCTGGCCATGGTGGAGGATGCGGAAAAGTCTGGCGTGCTCAAGCCCGGCGGCACCATCATCGAGCCCACCTCGGGCAATACCGGCGTCGGCCTGGCCATGGTGGCAGCCGTCAAAGGCTACAAGCTGATTTTGGTGATGCCCGACAGCATGTCCATCGAGCGGCGCCGCCTGATGCTGGCCTATGGCGCCAGCTTTGACCTGACGCCGCGCGAAAAAGGCATGAAAGGCGCCATCGCCCGCGCCCAGGAACTGGTCGATGCCACGCCTGGCGCCTGGATGCCGCAGCAGTTTGAAAACCCCGCCAATGTGGAAGTCCACACCCGTACCACCGCGCTGGAAATCCTGGCGGACTTTCCTGAGGGGCTGGACGCCATCATCACCGGCGTGGGCACCGGCGGCCACATTACGGGTGTGGCACAAGTGCTCAAGGCCAAGTGGCCGGGCCTCAAAGTCTTTGCGGTCGAGCCGACCCAAAGCCCGGTCATCTCGGGCGGCGCGCCCTCGCCACACCCCATCCAAGGCATTGGCGCTGGCTTCATCCCGAAAAACCTGCACACCGATTTGCTGGACGGCGTGATCCAGGTCGAAGCCGAAGCTTCCCGCGAAATGGCGCGTCGCAGTGCCGCGCAAGAAGGCATGTTGGTCGGCATCAGCAGCGGCGCCACGCTGGCCGCGATCGCCCAAAAATTGCCCGAACTGCCCGCAGGCGCGAAAGTGCTGGGCTTTAACTACGACACCGGCGAGCGTTATTTGTCGATTGAGGGCTTTTTGCCGGCCTGAGTTTTCTCATGGCGCGACGCGGTGTTCAAACGCGAACAGCAACACCATGCCCTCGGGTGGTAAAAGCAAAAGTCTGAACGATGGGCGGCGGCGCATCTGAGCTGCGTTTTTATCTGACTGCCAATGCATATGTCGTGCTTCAAGCGACCGATCAGGTGTTCAATGCGCTGGGTTTTGACCGGTGCTTTGGAGCCAATTCTCCACTTTTAAGCCAGGATATTTCGCAAAGTCGCTGACGTTGTTGGTCACCACAATCGCGCCCAGCGACACGGCGTGCGCGGCGATGAGTTTGTCGAGGTGGTCTTTTTTGGATTCACGTGTTGCTAGGCGGATAGGGCCGTAGGCCAGGG
>Ga0214919_10008499_pt1 | contig 13508 bp, 15 predicted proteins | sample LL1503_MetaG_FD_177994 | JGI IMG/M metagenome (GOLD analysis project Ga0214919, IMG submission 177994) | Freshwater microbial communities from Lake Lanier, Atlanta, Georgia, United States - LL-1503 | ecosystem: Environmental > Aquatic > Freshwater > Lake | place: USA: Georgia | collected...
TGTAATTTCAAATATTTTAGAAAAGAAAATAACAAAGGAACATTTAACAAATTACTTGAAACATAGTTATAAAATATACAAATCATAACTGCGTTTTTGTCTCATTTTTCTTTTTGGTCGGTGTAATATATATATATACATGAGTACTTCGGCTTTGTCTAATGAAACCCTATCTTATACTTACACAACAGTTCCAACTTATACCAACACAATGGTAGGCTATTCGCAATCGAATCTTAATGTTGGTGTAGTAACCCTTCCACCTGGGGAATCCACCAATCTACTAAGCACAACCATAGTTAACCGTGGAATATATTTATGTCAAGCAAAGTTTTCGTTTGAGGCGCTTGCAGGAAATACAGTGGGGATCTCATTAAGTACTACTAGTAGTACTATGAATAATGATCACACGACGCAGATTTATATTTCTACTACAGGTGCTACTACATATTTAAATACTACAGCAGTAATTACTATTAGTGCAGCTAATACAGTATTATATTGTGTAGGTAGAAGTGTTACTAGCGGGGTTACTCAACCGTCCGGAGCGGTATATCTTAAGTATACTAGAATAGCGTAATAACAATTATTCTTGTCTTACAATTTTCAACTGTTTGGTAAACAAAAACTTTGCGTCAGATTGGCGTCTTCTTTTTAAATTACACTCCAAACAGGCTAAATGATAATTATCATTATTATGACCTTTATCATTATCAATTCTGTCAATTGTCCACTGTTTCATTTCTCTCAAAACTTCATATAATACATACATTTGTTCTTTGCAATAATAGCATAACAAGTTTGATTCAATCATTTTGCTAATTACATGAGTAATATCGACGAAAGAATCTTTGTCCCACATATTTTTCAGAACATCTTGGCGTTTATATCCGCTTATTTTTTGCTTGATTTGCTGCATCATTGTTTTACTTTCTTCTGTTTTATTCGCGGATATGTCATAAAAAAAAAGCTGATTTAAGATTGTTAATTGATTATCTTTTCCCAGTGTAAAGTCCCAACTTTCGCTAACCATGCGTTTTTTTACCTGTTTAGCCGCATCGTTTTTAATTAATTTTTTAATTTGATACCTATTGTTTGTGCCATGAATATGTATTTTTTTATCTACACAAGAATCCATATATGATAATATGATAATATAATATTTTAACTATATGTAATATTTGCGGTTGTATATATTACATAATAAATGATATAAATAGTATACACATAATTATTGTTTAATAAACTAAGTTAAACCTATCTGTATATATTATGTATATATTATGTCAGAAATTAAACAGACAAGTTCAAATAACGATGAGTGTATTGAATTAAAAAACATAAAGTATAAAACCATGTTATTAAATGGCAAACAAATCGCAGAAACAAAATCATCCAATAGTATTTCTAATTTGGATAAATTTTTAGAAAACGAAAAACATAATAATAGTAATGAACCGTGGTGTAAGATGAGCAAAGCCGACAAAATTCGAAAGTTAAACGACTATGCGGAATTGTATAAATCTAAATTTAATCTTGAAGAAGAAGAATACAATAATTTAACCCATTTTTTCAAAGATTCGATTGATAGAAAAAAACTACACCGCGTAAAAGATGTGCTATATGATAAGAATACTGGAATCATAAAAGATATTCCTGGTCTCTCATATGTAAAGACTAGCAAACATTTTACACTTAAAAATGTTGATAAAAGAGTATCTACATTAAAGTCTCTTCCTGTAAAGAGGTCTCATGTCACCACGATAAAAAATAAAAGCACTATATTGGATACAACAACTAATATAATACCAGTCTGATAAATCAATATAAACACATAACCCCTATATTATTAGTTATGTTTTTAGAAGAATTAAAAGATATTTCAGATGATTTAGTTATAGAAGATTCCGTATCTGTATTTGATTCAGATGAACATATATTTGAATTTATAGAAACCGTATTTTTATTAATGGATGAGTATGTTAAAAACGACCCCACGGCGATTTCCGACCCTGATTTTAATGAAAACCTATTTGAAGATATTAAATATATATTTGAAGTTCAGTTTGAAGAACATTTTGATGATTATATGTGCATGTATACAGACGAATCAGATATGGATGAATTATTTGAATATGCGTTTCAGGTTTATATATCGTCATTTCTTCCCGAGCGTTCCATAGATCATGCGTCTAATAATACATGTGTAAACCCACTTATAAATAAAGAACGCGTTCAATTAATTGAAGCCAAAATTAACAAATTGCGTAATATTCCCCAACCAGTTCAAAGAACACCTGAATGGTACACGTTTAGGCATAATCTAATCACAGCAAGCAACGCGCATAAGGCATTTGATTCCAAATCATCCATAAACCAACTTATTTATGAGAAATGTCAGCCAATAAAATCCGATAACCAAAATGAAGAAATTAAAATGGCTAATCTAAACACACCATTACACTGGGGACAAAAATATGAGCCCTTATCTGTTATAATATATGAACATTTATATAAAACAACAGTAGAGGATTTCGGGTGTTTGCCGCATAGTCAATACTCGTTTATTGGTGCATCACCTGATGGTATTATTGTTAACCAAGAGTCTGATAGATTTGGTCGCATGCTGGAAATAAAAAATGTAGTAAGCCGCGAAATAACCGGCATACCTAAAAAAGAATATTGGGTACAAATGCAGTTACAAATGGAAGTATGCGATTTAGATGAATGTGACTTTTTAGAAACAAAATTTATAGAATATAATGATTCGATTCATTATGAGGAAGACCTAGATACTCCCAAAACAGATGGTAAAAAAGGTATTATCATGTATTTTAATACGCACGACTTAAAACCTTTTTATGTTTACAAACCATTGAATATAATAAACCAATCTGAAGTTGACGTGTGGATGGAAAATACTATGGAATTGTATCATGGTAAAAACATGTATTGGATTAAAAATATTTATTGGAAATTGGAAAAACTTAGTTGCGTGTTGGTGCTAAGAAATAAGGAATGGTTTAAAAATAATGTCGCGCAACTGGAAAATGTATGGAATATGATTACACATGATAGGATTCATGGATTTGAACATAGAGCACCCGCTAAACGACTCGCAAAAACAAGCAATAAACCCTATGTAAGTGGTTCAGGATGTTTATTAAATGTTATTAAAATTAATACCGAAAAATTACAAGACATATCTGTATAGTATAACTTCACAACCAAATCCAAGAATTTAGAAAAATTAACGTAATTAGAAAAATTAACGTAATTAGCGTTTAATATGATGATATTACTTTATACATATATATATATTATATGCATAAAGTAATATCATTCGGTCATAGATGTTCATCCGCATCGTTCATCAAATTATTGGATTTAAAAACTGAGTCTTATCCTTTTGATTGGATAGTTTCAAAATTAGATGTTGTGCAAAATTGTATAGAAACTAATTTTGTTCATTTTTTAAATGTAAATAATTATGTCGCAAAAAATACAGAAACATACAATATGATAGACAACACAAAACATCATATATGCAATGAAAATATACAAGTTAACGTATTTTATGAAACCAATAATGATAATAATATATCAACTTATAATTATAAATTAGCTCTAACTCATCACAATTTAAATAATGTGGCTGATTATGAATATTATCAAAGATGTATAGTTCGTTTGTATGAATTATTTGAAATGGATGTACGTAAACATTATATTTATTTTCACCCTATTGTTGGGATTAATGAGTATCAACATACTAAAGAACATATTTTAAATGAATTTGATATTTTTAATCAATTTATTACAACAAAAACAACAAATATTTTTGGAATATATTTTATATTAATTAACCACAGTGAAAATGTGAAAAGTATTAAAATCAAAGAAACCCCAGATTATACTGTTTTTATATTATATTGTAATGCTAATTTTTTGGATGGTGGCGGTACCTTTTCGCGAAATTACCATTCAGAAGAAGCAGAAGTCCTTCACATTCTAAAAAACATATTTATATAAATCATTATATAAATCATTATATAAATCAAATCTAATATAACACATTCGTAACGTTATTCTTTATAGGCAGCAAATTTGCGCTTGTTGAAAAATAACCTATTCGAGTTCCACAATTATTATTTACAGGTGGCAATGGATGAATATAATTTCCCTTTAGGTGTTTTTCTTTATATAATGATCCACACATACTTGCTGGCATGCAGTTTCCTATATCTGGATTATCCGAATATTTTAAATTATTTGTAATTTGCGCGTATGAACCCAATTTAAATGTGGGATAGTGCCACCATATATCGCTAGCTTGATTATTTGTAATGCCATTTCTACCTGTTATAGGATAAATATCTTGCACAAGCGCATTTGTTGTAGCTCCAGGATAATCACCCATCGAGTCTTCTAAAGTATTATTGGAATACCCTTCGCGTGGTATTATTTTTGAAAAATATATAGCTAAAATAATTAATACACAAAACCCACATCCAATTGCGATTGATTTGCTCATTATGTGTTTATATATTTATATAGTTATATATTTTTATTAAAAACCTTTGTTTTTTATTAAAGGTTATGAAATCAATTTAAAATGATATGGTTAAATAATATAATAAATGGGAGACAACAATGAAATGAAAGTGCAGAAACGTAATGGACAATTCGAAATCATGTCATTCGATAAGATATTGTCGCGAATTAAAACGCTTGGAAATGAAGCAAACATTCAAATTAATTATTCGTTATTATCAATGAAAGTGATTGACCAGTTGTATGATAAAATTGAAACATCCAAGATTGATGAACTCACCGCAGAACAATGTGCGGCAATGTCCACTATTCATCCTGACTACGGCACTCTTGCTTCAAGAATTGTCATATCTAATCATCAAAAAAATACGAACGGCTCCTTCGTGCACGTAATGAAAAGTTTATACGAATTTAAGGATGTTCATGGTAATCACCATCCCTTAATATCCGACAAAGTATGGAATTTTGTTCAAACCCACTCCAACGTACTGGATAGAATAGTACAAGGTGACCGCGATTATTTAATTGACTACTTTGGGTTTAAAACTCTGGAACGTTCTTATTTATTTCGCATTCATGATGTTGTTGTAGAGAGAATTCAATATATGTGGTTACGCGTGTCCATAGGCATTCATCTGAACGCTGCCCCTGAAAACGCGCTTCAATTAGTTAAAGAAACATATCATTTAATGTCTCTCAAATATTTCACTCATGCGACACCTACATTGTTTAATGCCGGCACACCAAGACCACAATTATCCAGCTGCTATTTAATTGCTATGGAATCTGATAGTCTTGAAGGAATTTTTTCTACATTAACTGATTGCGCTAAAATATCGAAATGGGCAGGTGGAATCGGGCTTCATATACATAATATTCGAGCAAACAGAAGTCGCATTAATGGTACAAATGGCACGTCAAATGGTATTGTTCCCATGTTACGAGTGTTTAATAATACTGCGCGCTATATAGACCAGGGGGGAAAGCGCAATGGTTCTTTTGCGGTTTATTTGGAGCCCTGGCATGCTGATATTGAGGATTTTCTTGAGATGCGTAAAAATCATGGTGACGAAGAAATGAAAGGGCGAGATTTGTTTTACGCATTGTGGATGAATGATTTGTTCATGGACCGTGTAAAAGAAAGCGGAAAGTGGAGCTTATTTTGTCCTCATGAGTGCCCTGGTTTAGCCGATGTTTATGGTGACGATTTTGCTGAATTATATACCCAATACGAAAAAGCCGGTAAATCGCGTAAGACTATAAACGCACGTGAATTATGGTTCAAAATTTTAGACGCACAAATGGAGACCGGCACACCTTATCTGCTCTATAAAGATGCAGCAAATAAAAAATCAAATCAGCAAAACTTAGGCACTATTAAATCGAGTAATTTATGCTGCGAAATTATGGAATATTCAGACGCAAATGAAACGGCGGTTTGTAATCTAGCATCTATTGCGTTACCTATGTTTGTAGTTAAAGAAACGAAACAATTTGACTATGAACACCTACATACGATTGTTAAGGTGGTTACGAATAATTTAAATGAAGTTATAGATGTTAATTTTTACCCAACAGAAAAAACGAGACGAAGTAACATGAAGCATAGACCTATTGGTATAGGAGTTCAGGGTTTAGCCGATACATTTATGTTGATGGACATTCCGTTTCATTCCGAAGAAGCAAAAGAAATTAATAAATTCATTTTTGAAACCATCTACCACGCAGCGCTTGAAAAAAGTAATGAAATCGCAATTGAACGCCGCGAACAAATTTTGCGCTTATTGAAAGATAACTCTAAATCTAGGGGCGATTATCTTGATTTTATAAATGAATTCGAAAGAATACTATATAACATAGAGGAGCCTGACATTGATTTGTGTGGTTCATATAGTTCTTTTATAGGCTCTCCAATGTCTAAGGGCATATTACAATTTGATATGTGGAATGTCACACCGAGCGACCGTTACGATTGGGACAGTCTTAAAACATCCATTGTTAATAATGGCATTCGTAATTCGTTATTGGTAGCGCCTATGCCAACTGCGAGCACATCGCAAATATTGGGATTTAATGAATGTTTTGAACCCTTTACAAGTAATATATATTCTCGCCGCACACTGGCAGGCGAATTTATCGTTGTAAACAAGTATTTAATAAATGAATTGATTGAATTACACTTATGGAATGAAGATATAAAAAACAATATTATTGCGAACAAGGGTTCTGTACAACAATTAACGCAATTGAGCGTTCATCTACGCAATAAGTATAAAACAGTATGGGAAATTCCCATGAAACATATTATTGATATGGCTACAGATAGGGGTGCGTTTATTTGCCAAAGTCAAAGTCTAAATTTATGGATGGAAGACCCGAATTACGGCACATTAACGTCCATGCATTTTTACGCATGGAAAAAAGGCTTGAAAACGGGAATTTATTATTTACGCAGAAAGGCAAAGCATCAAGCACAGCAATTTACGATTGAACCCACGTCAAAGTCTAAACAGGAGACAAATGACGACATATGTGAAATGTGTTCTGCTTAAATTAATTTTTGGATTAATTTTTTGAATTCTGGATTTTCCTCCACAATATCTTGATTATATTTTATTTTAATAAAACATCTAATTGTGCACAATATATCATGGTAAGAATTATGTAAATGTTTTGGCTCAACCTCAAACAAGTGTTTATGTAATTCTGCCAAAGTAGGAAATTTATAATACTTACCTCGCGAATTTTCTTTTTCGATTTTACACAAATCGACAGACTCGCGCATAGTACAATAGAAATTTGTGTAGTCTTCAAAAATTGCCTTACGTAATTCTAATTCTAATTGGTCTACCAAAGCACCCTGTCCTAATCGTAACAATTCTACCCGAATCATATTCAAGTCAAACTCGACATTATGTGCAACTATCATGTCGGCATTGCGCATGTCACTTATAAACGCAAATAATACCGTATCAATGTTAATACCCTTTGCTTCGGAGATTTCTTGGGTTATTCCATGAAACTTTATACTGTCTTTACTAATTACATTATAAGGTTTTACTTTCACAATCGCATCGTAACTTTTTATTACGGAATTTGTGTCTGTATCGAATATAATATAGCTGAATTGAACAATAAATGGCCACAAATGGATTGTATTGGGCGTTATTGTTTTGCTTTTGGGTAGTCCAGTCGTCTCTGTATCAAACACTATGATTTTCATTGTATGATTAAATTAATGATAACTTATTTAAGCTGTTAATAAAAGTTATCATTAATTTCAATTTTTTTAGTAATATAACGAGATTACATGTTTTATACATTTAAACATACTTTTTACAAATCCCAAAACTGCGCCTATGCCAAATGGTAATGCCGTGCTCTTTTATACCATCAATATGTTTTTTTGCCCCATATCCTTTATTACTATCAATACAATATTTATCAATTAAATACGGATTATCCTGACAAAGTTTGACTATATATTTATCTCGTTCAACCTTTGCCAAAATAGAGGCAGCTGCTATTGCACTATATTTATTATCACCCCCTTCAATAGTTGTAAAGGGCATCGTATCCATTTTATTAGTTTGCTTATTTAAGTATGTAATTTGATTAAAATAATTACCATCAATTAGCAAATAATATGAATAATCCTGAAATTCGGTCTTATTTTTTTCTTTCATCACTTCATTAAATTGTTTTCTGGTTTCCAAAATAGAGGTGTGCATAGATTTTTGCGTGGCTTGTAAAATATTAATTTCATCTATGATTTGTTCATCCTCAAAACTTACATACCAAGCAAGAGCATTATTTTTAATATATTCGGCTACTTCTTCTATTTTTTTTTTTGAATGAAATTTTTTGCTATCTTTAATCTGACTATGATCAAAAATGTTATGTTTAGGTAAAATTACAGCAGCAGTGTAAACGCGACCAAATAAAGGTCCACGTCCTGATTCATCTACTCCTATTTCATATATATTATCATCTTCATTATAACAGGTTTTTAACGGTAAAGCGACCGGTCTAGACATTTGATTATTAATGTTATTAATATTATATATTAATCAAATCAATTATATTTTAAACTTTTTTCACTATATAAATTATATAATGAATTACAAAACCAAAGTTTTATTTCTTTTCGGTATTTTATTATTTGGCATTGGTTTATCTTATTTTTTAGGTGAAACATTTATGGAAGGTTTCGCTACACCAGCAGCGAGTGCGACAGCAGCTACTACTACACCAGCTACACCAGCTACTACACCAGCTACTACACCAGCTACTACACCAGCTACTACACCAGCTACTACACCAGCTACTACACCAGCAGCGACTACACCGGCAGCGACTACACCAGCAGCGGCTACACCAGCAGCTACACCAGCAGCTGCTAAAAAAGCTGATACTACGTCACCGTATACTTTACCATCGTTTGCTTTACCATCGTTTGCTTTACCATCGTTTTCTGCGCCATCGTTTGCTTTACCAACGTTTTCTTCTCCCGGACAAAAAACATATGATAATTATAATCATTATAACGATATGACATCTACAAAATATTATGGAAGCGCCGGAACTCCTATTAACCCGATAACAGAAGATGACGAAGAGATATCTACCGACCCTGAGCCGAATAGTAGTGCAAATAACCGTGCAGGCAATGACTATGGAACACAATATTATAGCGCGTTACCCCCAGGCATACCAGCCAGCCAAATAATGCCCGGAGATGAACATTTATATATTCTAAAATCCGAAATAGTTCCACCTGTCTGTCCAGCATGTCCAGCATTCCCTAGTGCATCTATTGTAAATAATAAAGACCCGCCTCCGCCCTGTCCTCCGTGTGGAAGATGTCCAGAAGCTTCATTTGAATGCAAAAAAGTGCCGAATTACAATGCAATAGACGACGAGTTCCTTCCTATACCAGTGCTTAATGATTTCAGTTCATTTGGTATGTAATTAAATAATATAATTATAGTTTACACACATTCTTTATCCACCATAATTTCTTTTGAAATACGCTTGATGATTTTATTTTCATTACTTGCATCATTACAATCAATTCCACCCATAGCCTCAATAACCATTGTATTATACTGCGTCGAGATTTTAGCAGCGCTTTTGCAGTAATCAGGATGCTTGACCTTGAACTCACCAATAAGTTTTGCGTTTTTATGCGCTATGTGCTTAATTGCCTTGCGGAGCTTGGGTTTAGATTCTTCTTCTTTATCCCACTTGCCGGCGTCCTTCACATATATAACCTCTCTCTTCTGGTCAGTACAGTGAACTGGTCTTTCGGTGACATCCATGTTTTGGAGATTCTGTATAATGATATTAGACATGCCATTTACAAAGCCTATTTCCCCCATTCTCTCCAGGTCTTTCAATTGCAACTTTACACCTTTGAAGATTTAAAATGGGACAAAAACCCCAAAATAAAAAAGTGTAAAATCAATAGTAGGAATTTCACCTACGATGGTCTAACTTTTTCCACTTCTTTTTTCCCTTCGGGATTAGATGTGGTGAAAGACGAAATTTGAAAACAGGCAGGACGTTCTTGCTTCTCTATCCAGCATTTTGTTAAATTCATTATGTTGATTGCTGAATTGGCGTCTCTTGTCTTGAATACGGTTTGTTTGACTTGGGGTCTCACGCATTCAGAACATACCAAAAGACGGAACTGCTTGTTTCCATTGCCATGTCTGTAATAAGATAAATCGTTATTACATTCACAGCATTTTTTACTTGTATTACATTCGTTTATGGTAATTGTATCATACTTCTTGTGGATTTGCTTTCTTAATCCTTTATTCATCGTAGGCATAAAGTGTTTCATTTGAGTGCTTCTGCTCCAATTGCCATAACCAATTAGGATATTTTCACCAAAGGTGTCCTTGATTTTATTAAGGAATGTATCTATGGATTTTTTCCCATAACTATATTGCCTAAACTTCATTTTCCTCCATACTTCTCGTTGGTAGAAATCTAAGGTTTCTTTGTTTAGTTTATCTTTTTCTTGTAAATATTTCTTGAACTGTTCATAATCTACGGATTTGCTATTTTGAAACGATAAATGAGTTTCTTTTTCAGTTATTTTATTTCGTTTCTTTTCTTCCAATAATATTCGCTGGTTTGTTTTCGCTTTGCTTTCTCGTTTCCTTTGAGGTGCTGTATATTGTAGTTTCTTACCATTACTATCCATCATATATACTAAACTGCGTTTACCAGGGTCGCAACCAACAATATTGCGTGGCGCAACTTCTTTGATTTGTTCTATGGATAAATCTTCTATGTTATGAAAATCTTGTTCTTGTAAAGTAGGAACTCTTGACCCCCATTTTTTATCTTTCAAATCCTTACGAATAAATAACAAAGAACAACTAATACCATCTGTTTGGAGTTGATGATGATACTGATAATGTTTGCTTTTGAACGTTTTGTGTTGTAGGTTCAATAGATTATTCCATACATCGTATTGATTTTCTTTCACATTCTTTAACAATTCACCCTTCTTTGCGTTTTCAGGACAGAATAAACTAATAATACACGCAGTATCCAAAATGATATGTTTGGGAATAATGTTATTACGGAGTGGTAAAGGTTGGAATAGTTTATGTTCTTCCTTTTCTAATACAGCATTCATATACAACATGCCTTTCAAATAATCAAATGGTTTCACTTTCACATCATAATGAACGGACTTATTTATGTTTGTAGGAAGAATATTCGGTAAATGAGTAATTTTCCATTCGTCAAACATAGTATCAGTTTCCTCATTACATTCTAATATGAGTTTCTTGAACTTGAATAGAGTTGCTTTATCTTCTGTTATATTTGTGGCGGTTTTATTGATAAACCGAAGGAAATGTTGAATAAAGTGTTCTTGTGTATTGTTAGATAAAGAAGTATGTAGTTGTGTTGCTAAATAAGGTAATAAAAAAGTCGTATTCTTTAACTTGGTCTTTTCGTGGTTGAGTAAAGGTTGATATTCATTATTGTAAAACGCTTGTAATGCTTCTAAAAGTTCAGTATCTTTACTTTTTGCTCCTTGATTACTTCTTATTCCTAATGTTTTGATACAATACAGAATGAACTTCTCGTTTATTTCAGGTAAAGGTTGGCTGTTGTTATAACATTTCAATACATACAACCTGATAAACTGATAAGAGTGTATCATCAAATCATTCATTTCAAACACCAAATTAGTAATGACTGGTTGGACTTCTTTATGGTTATGTAATACAGATTTGAGTGTGGTTTTGATGGTGGTGTAAGCAGATTTATCAGTGGAACGGAACTCTTGGAAAGTATCTTTCTTCTTTTTCACCATTCTATATACTTACTAAAGATTTTATTTTTAAATGGTTATTTATAAATAACCATTTATTCCTAAATATTCTCGTCATTCTGTTTTTCTTCCAATTCATTTCGCAGTTTTTCTTTTCTTCGTAAATATGTTCGTTGGTTATATAATTTAACCTGCTCTGGAGAAGATTTATAATTTGTTTTTTCTTTATAGGTTCTAACTCTGTGTTTTTGTTCTTCTTTATGCTTTTCATAATATACCTTACTACTTGCTGGTGCTGTGTATTTTTTTAGATGCTCTTTGGTTGCTTGTAGTTCCTCTTTTAATTTAGCATTTTCTTCTAATATTTCTTTTATTTTTTCTTCATCCATTACGATACTATATATAATAACAAATATTTATATCTTTTTATTATATTTTCAAAAGTTGTCCCATTTTAAATCTTCAAAGGTGTAAAGAGTCAACAAAATCCATAATGTTCATTGCGTTCTTGCATGTTTCATTCAGGAAGAACTGCAGGTTGAACGTTTTGTTATGTGAGTTCGTATTGTTAGTTGTGTTGTGAGTTCCGGTTTTAATCACTTCCAACATCATTTGTTGCGTAGATTTATGTTCTTCCATCATCAGATTTTTTAATTCACTATTTTCTTTAATAATGTCCGCATTTTGTTTCAATATGGTCATTACCAATTCTTTATCAATAACAAAATTGTTGCTTGTGTCTTGAATTGGATTGCAAGTTTGATTGTGTCTCCATAATCCTGTTCTTTCTTTATAGCATTTGTTACACTTGTTACATATAAATTTGTTTGGGGTATTTGTGGTAAAACTGTTGTCATTTGTTGATAATAACCGTTTTTGGTGTTTAAGGGTTGCCATGTGTCGGTTATAATCTTTGCGATTACATGAAATAAAGTCACATATATTACAATTAAATGTTTGTGGGTTTTTGGGGTTTTTGATTGTTGCCATTTGTTGTTTATTTATCAACAGATAAAACCTCTAAATCCTTTTACGCAAATAATAATAAAATTTTATCGTCACAAACCGAAAATTATTTTTTCGGTGCCCAGACGCTAAAAATTTTTATGCAGTAAACGTTTTCGTTTTTTCAAGTTTATTTTGGAAAATCGAAAATTGGACATTTTTTTTGTCCATTTTTCATTTTCCCAAAAAAGTCTTGGAACAAAAAATACATGAATTTTATATAATAAATGGATTTACCTACTTAAAGGAAATAATGTCTTTTTCTATTGGATTATTTGACGCTGAACTCGCTAACAACTGTTTCGTTTTTACGACTTCCATCATGAGATTTGTTAATTCGCCATTTTCTTTCATAATGTCCGCATTTTGTTTCAATATAGACATTACAAATTCTTTATCAATGACAAAATTGTTGCTAGTGTCTTTAATTGGATTAGAAATAATCAAACACTTGTTCTTGTGGTTGCATAACGACGACGCGTGCTTATATTTCTTACCGCAATCGCATGAGTATTCTGTTGCTTTTTTTAGTTTGGTTTCGCTAGTATTTGTTCGTAGGATGTGTTTAGCTGTTAACAAATGTGTATCGTAGTTGTGTTTTTTGTTACATTTAAAGTGGCACATATCACACATATATTTTGAGCCGTTT
>Ga0214919_10008500_pt1 | contig 13506 bp, 19 predicted proteins | sample LL1503_MetaG_FD_177994 | JGI IMG/M metagenome (GOLD analysis project Ga0214919, IMG submission 177994) | Freshwater microbial communities from Lake Lanier, Atlanta, Georgia, United States - LL-1503 | ecosystem: Environmental > Aquatic > Freshwater > Lake | place: USA: Georgia | collected...
TCCGGCCGATATCCCGTTTGCACCGTATTCCGCGATACAGTTTTGAAGCTCAGAAACCATCGCGGAAACCTCGTCTTGCGAAACAGATCCGGACGTGTCAATTGCTAGCGTAATTTGCCCAATCGTGCGCGCGCGCAACGCGGGCAAAATAACACCAGATCCCGCAAAGCGCTTGTTAGGTGTTGCGAATGAGTAGTCTTGCGCCGTGAAATCTTGAAAAAATCTGTTCAAAATTTCGCGCCAGTCATATTGCGCCGATCCGGCCGCTTTGATCGTGCGCTCTAATCCGGCCGGCAGATTGCCCGCCATACGCGCAACGGACATTGCCTTTTCGATCTGTGCTTTCGCGCGCTCTTCAGCCGCTTGCGGATTTGCGGCCGTTTTTGCAGATTTACGCACTTTCCCACAACTTGGCACGCCGTCTTGTGACTCATCCGGATCTTGTCCGGCCGGACCATTGCCCGCGCTTGGCTGTGCCGATCCCGATCCTTGCCCATTTGCGGGCATTTGCGCACCTTGCCCGGGATTCGGCGCGCCTTGCGTTTGCTGTGCCTGTTTTTGTGCCTGTTTTTCGGCCGCAAGTGTTGCGTAAATGTCTTCAGCGCTTTTCCCATCAAATCGCGAGTCAAGCAAGGCGCCCTTCGGCAAGCGGAAACCCTGTTTTGTCAATTCAGAGTTGATCGCGTAGTCCGTTGCCTTATTCCACTCGCCTAGATCGCGATTGCCCGCGCGGCAGTGATGCAGCAAGGCAAGGTGTAAAGCTTCGTGCGCGCAAACGGCTTTACACTCATCAAAACTGAGCGAATCAGCAAAGCCAGAATTGTAAAAAAACGTTTCCCCATCGACTGCAAACGTCGGATTCGCGTGAGAATTGTCCTCTTGAAAATTTTGTTGAATGAGCAAGCCCGCAAAGAGCGGATTTGAAAGGATAAGAGATCTCACCGAATCAGCTAACTTTTTGTTTTTGATGTCCATTTTTTCGAGGGTTGAGATTTAGACGCGAAAAAACCCTAGGGATTTAGTCCCTAGGGTTCAAGCTTATTTTCCGGAAAATTTTCCGATCCTATTATTGGATATCCTCCGGATGAGAAATAGCCCAATTTTGATGTGCGTTCGTCTCTACTAGCTCCGGCCGGCGTGCCGTTGCGGCTTTCCAAAAAAACGTTCGGAATTCCGAAGAAATCCGATCAGCATATTGCCCAATCGCATCGATATTTTTTGGCGTTGCATAATATGACAGTGCGGCCGATAGGGCGAACATGCGATCAACCTCAGCGGGAATTGGCGCCGTTTTCGGATTTGCCACTACTTGAGCGGGCAATCCTGCAACAGCCTTGTAAATCGCGCGAAACCCTAAAAACTCTGTTCCGAATGCTTCGCCAACACAACCACAAACAACTTCCGGAGAATCGACTCCGGCCGCAAGCCAATCGCCCAAAAACGCTACTGTGCGCGGGCAAGCAAACGGTTTTCCCTCTTTTGCGCTTTTCGGATCGAACGTGTTGAGCATTTGCGGCCGGAGTTGCACGAAAGCAATCAAATCCAAAGGCAAACCTTTGGCCAAAGCCCATTTGCACCAATCGGCCGCATCAACCGTCAATTCGACCGTAGCGCGGAAACGCGAACGCAAAGGGGTAATAATGCCCGCAACGGCCGCGCCGTCTGCGCGCCGATTGGTTGCGCCGATGAAAGTAACGCAATCGGGAATTTTAACACCGTTGATCTCGCGCGCGAGAACAGGTTGCATTAGTGCCGCTTGTGTCGCTTGTGATCCTGTCCCTAGATCCTCAAGAAAACAAACAAGGGGACGCGTGGCGTTTTGCAAACGGCGCAGATCGCCATAAGGCAAAAACTCCGCTTGTCCATTCACGATCCCGGGCAAGCCTTTAAAATCAGTAGGATCGGAAATGACAGGGTGACAAATGATGAGATCGGTTTGCGTTTCTTCGACAAGCGCAAGCGCTTGTGCTTGTGTGATTTCACCCTTTTTCACACGCGAAAAAATCGCGTCACCGTTTGCCTTGTTAATTTCGCGCAAAGCTTGAACAACTAAATCAGATTTTCCGATGCCCGGAGATCCTTCGATCAAAATTGCCCATTTCTGAGCAATGGCGAGTTTGAGAACAGAGGAGAGATCGGATGCTTTCATATTATTTAGACGTTTTTTTTGATGGTTTTTGACTGCGCTAAAAGTAGCGCGCCGTTACCCTGAGAGAGTAACAGCGCGCCGTCAAACAAAATTTGCAGAAATTTTCAGTTTTCCGCAAATCAGCAAACGAAACCGGCCATTGCTTCCGAAATTTCCGCAAGCGCGCGCGCGGCCGTTTCCTTCGCTTCGCTGCGCGCGGCATCCGAATCACGAATCGAATCGGAAGAAAGCGCGGAGATCGTGTGAGTGACGCGATCTGCCAGATCGGACAACTTTTGATCATCGTCAAAATTGGCGTCTTTTACCTCAGCACAAACGGCCGCAACGTTTGCAATCGTTGCAGCGTGGAAACGCGATCCGTCACCCAAGTTTTCAAGCTTGCTCGCGAGCGTTAAAACAGTCTCGCGAATCCGATCGATCAAATCGATCTTGGCTTCCGCGATCCGGCCGGCTGTGAGTTTTTGCATTTCAGATTCGAGATCCTCTTTGATCGCAGCTGAGATCCCTTCGACTCGAAAATCAGTCGCGATGGGGAAAAATTCGATTCGCGCGGCGAAACGATTGCGCAATTCCGCTTTAGAGGGATAGTCCGCGCGATTGAATGCAGTGTTCAAATGGTCCGGCCGCGCGTCTCGCGAAATAATAACGTCATAGTTGTCTATAAATTTCTCAACTTTTTCTGTGAAATCGCGGATTGCCGCTTCGATCTCAACCTTTGCCGAAACAAGACGGCGCGCGGGCAAGATCCGGAGTCCACCGTCAAGCCAAGGCGCTGAAAGACGTTCAGAGGTTTTCCGGAGAGACTGAAGAGAAGCGGAAACGGCATTCAATTCCTTTCCTTGCATTATGCGTTTGTTCGCGTTTAAGAGATCCGCGCTCATTCCATGCGCAACGCGGATTTCCGACGTGATCCGCTTGTCCTTCTTTTTCCCGTCAAAAGACGAAGTGAAAAGACGGAAGAGAACCGCTTTTGATGAGAGCAGAGAAGAGACATTTTCGAGTGAGCTTTGCATAATTTTTTTCTGTTTTCCTAACGGTTAAAAGGCAAGGCGGAATGCCCGGCCGATGGAATGAGAGAACACAAACAAGCGCGCAACACAAGACATTTTTAGAGAATTTCTCACTTAGGCACAAAAAAGGCGCAAACTCTCGAAAGGTTTGCGCCGTTTGCTGTGCTCAGGATCGCGAGCGCTCAGCGCTCAAAATGCACAAATAAACGCAAGCGCGCAAGCGCCAAGCGCACAACCGAACACAAGCGCACGCAACGCTTGCCCGCTTGTCAAACGGCGCGCCGATTCGTTCGGCGCAACGTATGACGGGAAAACGCAATAAACTTGCCCGCGCGCGCGCCTTTTAGGAAGCGTGCGCGATGGGAAGACGAGGGAAGACGAGGGGAAAGGAGGTTTCACTTGTCGGATCTGATTCGCTAGCGTTTGAGGTTGCGAAATTGCGCGCTTTTTCCGCTTATGCGTGAAACGTCACTTTGCGCGCCTTGCCTTGCGTGCGCACGCTCGCGAGCAAGCGGTCAAATTCCGTTTCGCTCTGATTCGTCGCGCCGTTTGCGCTCGCGTTTGACGGCGCGAGACGTGAAACCATAGGCGCAAATTCAAGCGCGGGAACCGTCAGATCGTCCGTCTCGAATCCTTGCGCAAGCGCGCAAATTCCATCCCATCGCGCGATCTCCGCGATCTCCGCTTGCGCGTCGATCTCCGCTTGCTTTTCAAGCTCAGGATCGCGCGGCATTGCAGGCACAAAATCAGCCAAAAAAACGGCCGTTTGCGCTACCTTTTCGGCGCGCGCCGTCTCGCGAAAAACTACAGATCGCGCGTTCGGCCGCGCGCTTTGCAGTGCGACACGTTCGGCGTTTGTTAGACTGTAGTCGCTCGAAAAGTGACCTACGGGCGCCGTTTCATCGGCGCATGCGAGACGGGAAAATTCCCCTTCCGTCTCTTCAGTGTCGCGCGTTTCGTCATCGGTGCGTGCATTTTCCGTGATCGACTGGACGAGGCGCGAAACGGCGCGATCTTCAACTCGCGAAAGCGCTTTCAGAGTTGAAACTGAGCACAGCGCAAGCGCTCCACATTTCCGCATATTCCGCAAACGCTGAGCAAGCTTTGCGCGATTGTCGTTAGTAATTTTCATCGGATTAACCTCTAGTGTTTCGTCTAACTGTTTAAGGGCGGCAATCGCGGAATGCGTTGCCAACTGTTCACAGCATACACTATGCACCGATCCGGTACAATAGGGTGTTTCCCCTATTTTGGCGCGTGGCCTAGGGTTGCCAATAGGAAAAGACACAAACACACAAGGGCGCAAAGTGCTGCTATAGGTTGAGAGACGAGGCGAGGCGAGAGTGAAACCGCGCGGAGTCGCGCGCTTTGCAGCGTTGGCAACTCCGCGCGGAGTGATGAAAACGCGTTTCACTGCCCGAAACGCTAGGCAAGGATCTATTCGTGTCGCTGTGTTGTCAGGCGCAAACCGCTAGCAATTGGCTTCGCCTAGCGCTGTCGGCTCGAATTCGCTAGCCTTTGGATTTGCGCCTATCGCTAGCGCTGTCAGACGCAATTGCCTAGCAATTGGCGTTCGTCAGGGTTGCCGCGCCAGCGTTGGCAAACGCTTCGCTCTTCAGGAAAGCGATCAACGCAAGGGCGCGATCTGGCGAAACGCTGTCGAGACTGAACGACACCGAATCAGCGTGAAAAATTTTCACGTCGCCGCATACGTTGTCTTCATCGAACCCCAACGAGATCGAACCCTCGCGATCTCTGTCATAAGGCCGCAACGGCGCGCCGATTGCTTGCGCCACTTGCTGCGCCAGTTGCGCGCGCTTGGCGTGGAACCGTTCGCCCTTGTCGATCTCGGCACGAACGGCAGCAAAAACGTGTTCGGAGTCGGGCATGAGACGGCGCGCAATGTCGCGCGCGATGGCTTCGGCGTCTTTTCCCACTCCCACGTTGATCGACGGGTCGGAAAGACGGATAGATCCTTCCCACACGTCAACCCGTTTGCCACCAGTGGCACGCGGCCGGGAAAAGCTGATTGCAATCTTGTCCGCTTTTCCGTAAAGCTCAGCTGCCAAGTGCAATCGGAAACCATCGGAGAGGCGAGTCAGATTGCCGCGCGTCGCCGGCCGTCCGGCGTAGTCGGAACCGTCAGGCTCGGCAACCCATGCACCGGAGAGGAGAGAGGAAAGGGCGGACAAGAGAGGGGAAATTCCCTCGTTTTTGCTGTAAACAGTAGTGTTGGCTGTGGTATTCATCGGGGTCAGTATCGCACATTGCGCGCGCTTTACGCCATAGGGTAAACACCCTAATCGGCGCGCGCCTTGCGCGCTTAGTTAGATTGCTGTAGCAACGGCCGCAAAAACCGCTTTGCCCGTCTCAACTGAGAAAACGCCATAAGGCGCAACGCCGTTCTCAAACCAGTCATGGCCGAGACAGTAAACGCGCGGAAAGCCATTTGCTTCAGCCTCAGCGGCAAACTCCGTTCCGTCTTTGCTTTCCTGATTCTCTTCACTCTGAAAAAACGCGTCGAGATTTCCCGCTCCGGGCACGCAAGGAGAACAGAATTGCGCGAAAGTGTAGAAGGGTGATTTCAGCACGAACAGATCGTTTCGGAGACATCCCGTCAGTTTGTAACCGTCCGACTCATAAAGGATATCGGAGAGACCACCGTCGGATTCGTAGCGGTCAGCGAAATCTTGCGTTGCGCTGTCCTCGTCAAAATCCTCCAAATCGTTTGCAGGATCGGACGCGAATTTAGAACGCATTTCCTTCAGATATTCGGCAAGCGCTTTGCCATAGGCGAGATCCTTGCCATCCTGCCAGACGCAATCGATAGCGTCCGGAGAGACCGAATGCTGAGAAATGACACCGAAACGAATGCCCGTTGCAGTGTCGAGATTTGAGACCGAGTTTTGTCCGGCGTAGTTGAGACCGGCGTAGTTGGTAGGTTTCATCGGAGAACAGACTAGCAGAGAAGAGAACGGCGCGCCATAGGGTGTTTGCCCTATTTTCCAAACTCGCGCACGATTTTAGCCGCTTGTTCACATTCGGCCAACGGCGCGCCAGTCAATGCGTGCAATTCGGCGCCACTGATTTGATCTAAGACTCGGCACAGCAAAGAAAGCTTTTGATCGGCTGTCATGGGGGGAAAGGGAAAAGGTTGTGTTTCTGCTGTGTTGTCAGACGTTAGACGCTAGCAATTGTGAAAGGTCCCACTTCGCCAGACGGCGCAACGGCCGCGCACTTTGCGCGCTTGTTTCTGCGCACAGAATGCGGGAAACATTCGGCCCGATAGGCATTGAAGAGATCCTTGCGCGTCATTTCGCGAGGATACGCGTCGAGATTGTCAAATCCGAAATATTGGCCAACGAAAGACCAAGCGCGCGCACGTTCGAGAACATCCGGAGAAGTGAACATTGCCGCAAGTTCGTCTTTGGTTGCGCCGATATACGACGACAAAGCGGCAAGCTTATTATCACGAGGATCGTTCTCAGAGGCAAACCACGCCGGTTTTCCCGGGTGAAAACGATTGTCGGACAAAATGCCATCAATAAAAGTGCACTTCTCCACAATGAATCGGCGCACTTCCCAGCGCTCATCCTTGCCGCGCACGTCGTCCGGAGTGGTCCGTTCAATGCTCACGCATTCCGGTTCGTAAACTCCGGTCTTGTCCGTATATACGAACAAGCCTCCAAAGTCGAGAGGCGAGGCATCGCCGATATTGCCTTCAAACTGCCAGATGGGTTGACGTGTTTTCATCGTGAGCTAGCTTGCCAGATCGTGATGGGTTTAGGCAATAGGGTGTTTACCCTAAATTTCAGGGGTTGCAACCAACGCCAAGCAAAGCCTTATCCAATCGCGCACTTAAGCGCATCAATAGGGGATCGGCCGTTGGCTCTTTTCCCTGAGCTTTCACAACGTAAAGACGCGCGAAAAAGCATTTGTCGGCAATGACAAAGCGCAGCGTTTTGATCCGGTCTTTGGCGTATTCGTCGCGCTTGTCGTGTTTCACACGGAAAAGCATTTCGCTCAGCTCTTCGCGCAATTCCTTCAGTGGTCTTTCGTGTGTGTGCATGGTGGGGCGCTCAGTCTTGCTTGGTTGCGAACATGAGCGCATCTTGTCCGTGACGCTCGCGGAGCGTGCAAACCGGCAGACCGTACGCATAAATTCCGCCCTTGTGGATTTCCATCCAAGTGTCGCGCGGAGCGTTAGACCAACGCGAGAGATCGCCAACGCGCACGCATTCGTTGTCAGAAAGTAGACGGTAGCCTTTCGGCAATGGTTGGGTTAGGTTATTCATCGGAGCACAGCTTAGTGGATTGCGCGAATGGACACAATAGGGTGTTTCCCTCATTCGTCCGACTCAACCTCAGCAAGCTCGTTTTCGCTGTCCTCGCACGGTGCGCAGCAAGCGAAAGCGCTGTCTTTGCCTAAATGCGCGTTTCCACATTCCGAACACTCCCACCCCTCAAACCGCTCGCAAGGGCGCCCCGTGCTGTGGGAATACACGTGATTAACGATCTCGCTTGCGCTCGCGTTATCGGCAAATCCATGGCGGAAAACCGAATGCTCAAAAGGCAATTTGCTTCCCTTGTCGATACGCTCCGCAAGGACTAGCGCACTGGCGCCACCGTGAACGGTATCGGCGCGCGCCATTGCGGCAAGCTTTGCAGTGTTGCGCGTTTCGACAGAATACAGATCGGAGAAATGGGCAGGTTTTAGATTCATCGTGAGAATAGCTTGCCAGATTGCGGTTACGGTGGCAATAGGGTGAAATCCTCAAGTGTTGCGCTTTGCAGTCTTGCGCGCTTGCGTGTTAAAGTGCGCAAATGCCGCGCGCTTGGCGTCGCGTCCCCTTGCGTCAGTCGAGAACATGCCGAGACCGAGACCGTAGCAAGTGAAAACGGTGAACCCGTAGGAATTGACGCCGTGAAGGGTGATGTCGGAGTGTTTGACGGTGTTTTGATTCATCGGAGCCAAGACTAGAGCATAAGGGCGCCGCTGTCCATGGGGTGAAACGCTGTGTTGTCAGATCCTTTTCTGTAGCAATTGGCCGCGCGACTTAGCGCAAACCGTAACAATTGACGAGACGCGCAATGCGCCGCGCGCTTGCGTCCGACACGTTGTCAACGTGCACCGAAATGGACTCCGATCCTTCCGGAGTGTCGGAAAACCGCGCCGTCAACCAACGGGGCGCGCTGTTCGGGCCAATCGGGCAAAGGTCCGCCTCCACTGGCGTCACCGAATTTTGCAGCATCTCAACCGCTTGCCGCAAAGTGAACAACGCCGGATTTTTCGGCATGTTATCCCGGTACGTCGGAATGACTCCGGACTTGGGGAGAAATCCCCGGTGCGGCGCGGCGCCATTGCTGTCGCTGTCAGCTGTGACTACTTCGTAGGTGATGCGAAAGCGTTTTTTCATCGTGATTTCACTGTAGCAGAGAAATGCGCCGCCGCGCCATAGGGTGAACCCCTCAATCGGCGCGGCGCCTTGCGCGCTTGTCCCTATTCTACGATCAACCCTTCGGTTTCCTGCAATTCCATTGCAGTCATGTCGATCAGATCCGTGTGACCGCTCGCCCATTGCGTGACCGCAAAGGGGAAGCAATCGGAATTTTCCCCACTCATTCCGTCCTCGCCGTGGCGCTCCGCGTAGTTGAAGGACTCGCCGGCCGCGTTGAGAAAGGACAGAAGAGACTCGAAAGCCTCCTGCATGCTGCAACCGCCATAACCGCTACGCAAATCTGCACCATTGTGTTCGGTGCCATCGGGCAAGTCAACAGTCCACTTGAAAACATCGCGGTTTTCGTCGTCGCGATGGGGCAAGCGTTCGAGCTGAAGGGTCGCGCCGCCGATTTCGAGGCCCGCCATGAGGCGGGACGTGATGAGGAATGGAGATTTGAGTTGCATCGTGAGCTAAGGTAAAGGTTTTTGGGTTGTCGCGCAATAGGGTGTTTGCCTCAAAGCCCGATTCGCGCATAGTTGGCCCGCACGTTCTCAAAATGCGCGCGGCAATCGTGCACGAAAGTGGACAACGCTACAACCAACCCGGTTGCCGTGATGCGGAAATAACGCGGATGGTTTGTCGCGTCAAATCCGAACGCCTCGCGGAACTGCGCCGGGGTGTCATACCCGTTGCGATATACGTAGCCGGAGGCTTTGATGAGTGTTGGCGTCAAGCCTACAATCGTGGAAGGTAGAGAGGTGAAGGGTGCGGGTTTCATCATGCGTCTACGGTAGCAGATCGCGCGACGCTGTGTCCATAGGGACTACACCCTAAACCTTCACGTAGAACTGAAGGGAAAACAGGGTTTTGCCGTCCGTGGATTTGCCAAATCGCCCATGATCGGGCAAGTGTTGCGTGATGCGTGCGCATGCGTTAGGCGGAAACATCGCAAAGACGGCCGCGCTCTTGGCGGGCGGCTTTTCCGTGATTCCCCACTGCTCAAACAGGTGCAAGCAAGATTCCCGCGTCACTAAGTGAGGTGCGCCGTTGGGCTTCATGCCGGGGATCTCATAAACGGGCGCCGCCTTGCGCTCAAGCCATCCGATGACGGGCGAGCGTTCGTCGCTCTTCCCGGTGAAATCCACCTTGCGCCCGCTTGGCGTCTCGCAGTAGTGGCGACCCGTGACCGGGTCCTTTGCAACGCGAGACACTTGCCTGCAACCATCCTCGCGGACGAGGATGAGGAGAAAGCCGGCAGCGTTGGGGATGCCGGAGAGAGGGCGGAGATTGGCGGGAATTTTCATCGTGCCGTCAGGGTAGGGTATCCAGAGCGCTTTGTCCAGTAGGGGGAAATCCTCAATCGCGTCCGGCCGCTTGCTGTACCGGCTGGAGAGCGATGCGGATATCGCGCAAAATGCGGATCGTTTCGGGGAAGTCGGCAGGATGGAGGGCTGTGGCAATGTCTGTGAGCGTAGAAGCGGAGACCGCCAGAGTGCGCAAAACGAGGGTCAGATCAATCCTCTCCGCCAATTCGGCGGCGTCGATATTCAGCTCGCGGCCTACCTTGTCGAAGGCGTTAAAGGCCGCCATCAGCAAGCGCTGATTCGCCCTTTGCTCATCCATCGTTGGCCTATCCTTTACAGTAGCAACCCAAGCGAGATTTGGCCCGTCGATTGTCTCGGAGGATGAGGCCTGAAGCGGGCCGTGAGTTTGCGCGTTGATTGTGTTCATGGAATCAGTGTGTTTCATCGTGAGTTTAGGATAGAGGAAAAGGCGCGGCGGCGCAATAGGGACTACACCCTAGCTCACGCCAACACTTCGCGGTGAAACCGCACAATATGCCGCGCCGCGCGTTCCCGAAACCGCTTGGTGAACCATTCGGGATTGTCCCACCCGATACGGGAGCGGGAAAAGCCCGGGATTTCGCGGCTTTCAGGTGATGCGTCACCATACCAAATCGGGTAATCGGTGCGATAGCCGTCAGCCGTCACGGCTACCAGCATCCGCGCTTTGCCGCACGTGTGCGGGCGAATCACGGAAACGAGGCATTCGTTGCCGAGCGTGAAGAGACGCTTTTCGCCAATGTAGGTCGTGAGGGTGCGAGTGTCGGAGAGGTTTTTCATCGTGGAATAGAGGATGCCAGCTTGCCGGCCGGTTGTCTATAGGGTGAACCCCTCAACCGAACCGTTCGCCGTCCTCCGTGAACGTGTATTCGTTGGCTTCGATCATCTCGTCCACCTGCGCATCCTCGTTGTACCAGTCGTAGTCCTTTTCGAGTTGCCGATAGATCCACTGCATTGCATCGCGGGCAACCTCAATCAGGTCCTTTTTGACCGCGTCAGCTTCGTTGGTCCGGATCTCGTCATCATTCTCATCCACAATGGAAATAGTGAAATTCGTGCAAAAATGGTGACTGTAGTGTCCGCTGTGCTTGACGCTGAAATAGGCATGAGGGAAGAGCGCCGCAATGCGCGCGAACTCTTCGGCGATTTGATGCAAGCGTGCATCCTGCGGGGCGTGTTGCTTCATGCCGTCCGCGCTGACGGCAGAGGCGTACCAAGAGCCCTCAAAACAGGCGCCGTCTCCTTGGGAGGAGAAGCCGGAAAAATAGACGTTGTCCACCGTCAGGCCGGCAAATCGGAGGCATTGCTTGGCGTCTTCAATTACTGCCTCACTATCCCACAAACCTCCAGAGCGAAACCACGCGCGAGCGCGGTCTTTGGCTTTGGGTGACAGTTCGGAGAGGGTGAAGACGGGTGTTTCAATAATTTTCATCGTGAAGAGACTGTACCAGAAGGGACCGGGCTAGGGGAATAGGGTGAACACCTCAGTTGCGCGCTCGTGCAGCTTGGATATGGAAAGATTTATGAGGACACAAGAGAAGCGGCCGGATCAACGTACTCCATCGGTTCGGCAGCCTCAATCGGAAGCATCCCCTTGGCGTTGTCGGGATTCGGGGTCGAATAAGCGTAGGCTCTCACATAAGCCGGAAACTTTGCACTGTGCGCCTTTCGGGCAACCTTCATCGCGGCGGCTTTGGTTGGCCAAATATAGGGGGCGTCGCCATTGCTACCTTTGGAAGCGTTGAGGTGGTCGGAGGACCAATGCCCATCCTTGGTGAGAATCCACTCCCCTCCATGGTGGTAGGTAATTGCAGCCACGTAGCCAAGCAGGTAACTCTTGGATGGGGGAGAAGACAAGGCACGGGCGACGACAGAGGAGGAGCGAGGTTTCATCGTGTGTGGACGATAGCACAGCGCCGGGGCGCGGCACCATAGGGTGTTCTCCTCAATTCAGTCACCTGACGGAACGAGACGCGCAAACGGCGCGCCCGTAGGCGTCCCGCATCGTGTCGTTGCCCGTCAAGTCAATCCAGAGATCGTCAAACCCCATGGCTTTACCCTCAAGCTTGCCAGCGCGCAAGCGGGCGCCGCTGAAGCGCATAGCGTAGGGGATGGGCGCGCCCCCGGCTATGCTGACATTGCCGTCAGCGTAAAACCCATCAGCTAAGCCGTTGAGTTCGCGCGCAAGGCGTTTCAGATAGAGGGGAGAGTCGAGAGAGAGGAGGGGTTTCATGATAGACGGTTAGAGAGTTCCGGATCGATGCCCAACTGATACGTCAGTCGGTTAGCTGCTTGTGCATCATACCGCTTCATGATGTCATCATGAGCGGCGCGCATTGCGGCGCGATCCTGTTCGATGAGATCAATGGCGATTGACAAACGGTGAGCCAACCGCGCGGCGTCGCCCGTTTGAGGGGGAATGCGATTGAGGAGAGTGCGAGATCGGGTGATGAATCGGAGCATGATCGAGAAGGTAGCAGATTCGGGGATGGGAGGACAATAGGGAAAACCCCCTATCCGCACCGTTGTGGATAGGGGGCTCACGATGATGACTAACCCAAAAGGGGAGAAGGGTGTTAGAGGCGCCCCGACAACTCGGCAAACTTCACAACGTCCGCCCGGGATAAGACCTTCCGAACCGTGGTGGCGGCATCCTGACACGCCCGGTAAGTCGCCTCAGCTTTCCGGCTGTCTTGGTCGTACCCGTAAGTGTCGCACCAATCGGTGAAAGTCTGTGTTGCTGCATCCTCGCCGTCCCGGCAGTAGGAGGCGAGCACTTCGGCGGCCGAGCACTTTTTGACGAAAGCGGAAAGATGCTTTCCCGCAAGATCCTGCTCCGCCCAAGGGGCGAGCCGATGGGCAATCATCTGCTCAATTAGACGATGGTCGGGATCGAATGTCTTGGTGCGCTTCAAGATGCCGCGCCAGTCTGCCAACCCAAGGCCCATCTTATAGGAGAGCGCAACCGTGGCCTCCTTATGCTTGCCGATGACAAGTGCCCGCTTAACGATAACAGTCAACGCAACGTGCGCCCAACCTTTACCGCCCTTTTCGGTTGGCTCGTCAACCGCGACGTGCGCGCCGGTTACGGTGCCCGTAAGGTGGAGAGACTGAAACAGTGCCTCAAGCTCTTGCTTGGCAATGACGTAGTCGGGGAGGGTGGCGGGGGATTCGGTGGTTGTGTTCATCGTGAGAACAGAGTAGCAGAAGGGGATCGGGAAAGGGAATAGGGTGTTTACCCTAATCCGTGATCTTTCAGCGACGCAAGCGCAAGGCGTGCGCGGGCGCCATAGTCAACCGCGTCGCCCGGGTAGCACCCGATCCCGGTTTCCTTGTCCTTCCACCGTTGGAAGTCAGCGTAGAAGCGGAGGGCTTCAATCAGCGTGGCAATGTCAATGTGCACGGCAAGGGTCGTCGCATCCACGCCGAGCGCGCGGCCGGCGCGATCAAACGCGTTGAACGAGGCAGCGAGAAGATGCGCGTTTGCTTGCGTTTCTGCAAGGTTGACTTTGCTGCCCCCAAGGTAACGAATGGCGGCAATCATACCGTCGGGGTTGTCGGGG
>Ga0214919_10008501_pt1 | contig 13506 bp, 10 predicted proteins | sample LL1503_MetaG_FD_177994 | JGI IMG/M metagenome (GOLD analysis project Ga0214919, IMG submission 177994) | Freshwater microbial communities from Lake Lanier, Atlanta, Georgia, United States - LL-1503 | ecosystem: Environmental > Aquatic > Freshwater > Lake | place: USA: Georgia | collected...
TAAAAGCAATACTATTATACACCTTTTCTCATTTCAAACGCCGATTAAAAATATTTATTGGAACAATATAAAGACAATTCTTATAATGTATATAGGAATGGTTTTCTTGGTTTTTGCATCCTCACGCAATGATTCCTGGTAGGTGAGTCCCGAAGACAAACAAATGAGTCCTATTTGGATGAGCGTTGTAAATCATTAAAGCGTCCTTCACGGTTGTGCTCTCAACCGAAAAAGTTGGACCATCGTGGGTGTAATTCCCACTATTGACTTTACTAATTTTCTTGTTTTTTTTGCTGTGAAAAACGGCGTTTGAAATGAGAAAAGGTGTAAATAATAGTTAGTGATGGTCTTGGAAATCCATTAGCATCTTTTCATTTATAAAGTAAATGAAACCATAATTCAGCTCTATTAACTCAGTTGGTTAGAGTGTCAGTCTTATGAGCTGAAAGTCATGGGTTCAAATCCCATACAGAGCATTATTTTTGGTTTTGTTATATTTTATATTTGGAAATAAATATACACCCTTGAACATTTATAATGGCACGATTAAGCGCAAAAAAATATTCAAGGTTTGGTCCTCGCTGACCTGCGTACATTTTGGGTATTGCCTACTCGGTGAAGTGGCATGATACATTGAGTTTCTCTACATAAATAACTTGGTCTTGCCTTGTTATGTAGGGCATGATAAGATATTTTGTAGATATTGGAAGCACTATTACGGTCTCGGTTCCATGTTCCACATCCGCTCTTACAGCGAAGTAAACCATGTACCAACCGTATATCTTCCTTCTTTGGTTTTGGATTCATTCTTGGTAGGAATTTCTCACAGATTCCACCTTCGCATTTGGAACAACGACACGAGGTACGAAATTCATCTACCAACAATACCATGTAGTTATTTTTACGAAATAAGGTTCGCATTCCTACACCTATTGTCGGTTCTTTGTATTTCATCTGTTTCCGTTGTTCCCAATCTCCAATACAAATCACCACCTTATCTGGTTCTCCAAATGTCTTTCTAAAATTATTGATCATTTTTTGTTCGTTACGCTTCGTATTGATGTAACTACTGAATTTCAATTTACGGAACAATTCTCGTTGATAAAACGAACCTACTACATGATTACAGTGATTTTTTGCGGTTAAATATTCATTGTATTTCTCTATATGTAAGGTCTTGCGGTTGAATTGTGACAACTCCGTTTCATATTCATAGATATTTTTTCCTTGTATTTTATGATGTTTCATTCGTAACAGTATATTACGGTATTTTTTACTCTTGGTTTCTTTCCGTCGTTGGTCTTGAGAATACCGAAAGGTCGTACTGTCTTTGGTACTCCCATCTACACAATAAATTAAATCTCCTTTGTTCGGGTCAATTCCTATGATTTTCTTGGTTTGGTAAGAGGTGGTATCTTTCAATTCATCTACATATTGTTCAGTATTTTCTTTCTTTTTCATTGTAGGAATTCGTTTGCCGACCAAATCTTTTCGTAAAAATAAAATACTCACCCCTACTCCGTCGGTAGAAATCATATGGTGGAACGAATAGTCGGTTTTCTGGAACAATTTGCGTTCGGTACGAAAAAAGAACTCCCATATTTTATCTTCGTTTTTCTTCAGGTTTCCGCCCGTCAAATAATCACCCTTGTTTCCTTGTTCTTTTCGCATCAGTAGGTTGACTAGGGTGGTTGTATCCAAGCGTATATAATGGGGAAGAATACTGCTTCGTAGTGGAAATACATTTTGTATGGTTTCACCACTCACTTCTACTTGTTTCATCATATACAACATACAATGTAGGTAATCCATCGGGGAACATTTCAGGTCATACGCAATGCGGTCTTTTTGGAACTTTTCTTTGGTTGGTAGGACATGTTGTTTTTGATGAGTAATCCACGCATGATAAAAAGAAGGTGATTTGTATTCCTTATTTTCCACATTGAGCAGGTCTTCTTTGATGCTCCGCATGGTTTTATGAAGTTTGCGTATTCGTTGTTCTCGTTCCACTTTGGTTTTTCCTAGTTTTCTTATTTTCTCGGTAAGATATTTTTGTTTCCATACCACATTGACATAACGCTCTACATAATCCACATAATGAAGTAGTATGTTGTTTTCGTACATGGTTTGAATGTCTTCTGTCAAGTATTCCAATACATTGTTCAAATAAGTATAATCTAATTTGTCAGGTTGGGTGGTAGGTTGATAATGTTCTTGGTAAAAGGCTGTGAGTGTTTCGTACATGTGTGTTGTCGCCTCTTTTTTAGGTCTACCTCGTTTGTCTTCTTTGACATCACAAAGAATTTTCATGGTGGTATTGATGAGTAGATGATTGACAGGTGGCAATGAAGAATGTAGTTCATAATGGTGTAGCAAATAGAGTTTCAAAAATTGTAAGGTATGAATGACAATTTTGTTGGATTTCAAGACGGCATCGTTGATTTTCTTGGCATTGATGTCAGGGTGTTTGAGGATACTTTTGAGAGAAGTTTTGACAGATTTGAAATAATCAGGAGGTTTTTCTTTGATGGACATTTCTATATTCTTCCTAAATATTTTTATTTGTTAGAAAATACCAATAGTATATTATTGATATTTTCTTTAAGTTCTTTTTGTAAATGTATATTGTTGCGTTCCTACTATATCATCATTTATGCGAATATGTGAAAATTTAGAGGTGACATCCCATTTTTTCTTGGTGATTTGTTTGATGATGGTTAAATACGGTCGTTTGTAACTGTCTGGGTTACTTATCGGGTTAATACGACCAAAAGAGAACCATGTACGAATTTCAGGTATCAATTCCATCAATTGTAGTTTCATTGTTTCATTATTATCAATCTCATGAAGCATAATGATATTGTTTTCTTCTGTAATTCCAATAATTTGAATAATTTTATCAATGGTATCATCTTGTTCTTTGGCATACAATTCACTTTTAAGACGCATTTACAAGTATAATAAGAACATATCTTTATATTTTTATGAAAAAAATATAAAACCGTGCCATTTAAAATGTTCAAGGGTGTAAAATATATATATATATATAACATTAGTTACTAAATCACTGAAATTGACACTGTAAATCGAGTAAATCAATTTATGTATTTCTAAAAAAATTGATTTAAAGATTTGGTTTGTTATAATATTATATCATAGCAATACCAGTAATAATAATGTCATCCGTTCAAAGAAAACCCGTTTTGTCTGTCAATGAGTGGGAGCCAGCCTCCATTAAATATATGCCACCAAAGGTCAATGACCGTGGTGGTAAATCAATTTCTCTTATCAGCACTCAAACGAATCGGTCATTACATATCTCAACTCCTCTTTTGATGACTTGGGGTATCAGTGATTTCGTTGATGATAAGGGAGAATCTGACGGTAAGTATAGTATGTCTTTGAATTTTCCCAATGAAGAATATAAGACCCCAGTTTCTGATACATTCTTGAGTAAATTGAAAGCACTCGAGAATCAGATTTTGGATGATGCTGTTAAGCATTCCGAATCTTGGTTTGGCGAGGAAATGTCTCGTGAGGTTGCAAAACACACATTCTTCTCATTCTTAAAGTATAGTAAAAACAAGGACACGAAGAAGGTTGATTATACTCGTCCTCCTTCTATTCGTGCCAAGGTTCCTTTCTACGATGGAAAATGGGCGGTTGAGCTTTATGACACACAATCTAAAATGATTTTCCCTTGTGATAATACACATGTTAGTCCTGTTGATCTTGTTCCCAAGATGAGCAATGTTGCCTGTGTTTTACAGTGCTCTGGAATCTGGATTGGTGGTAAGGGATGGGGTCTTACTTGGAAACTCATTCAATCGATTGTTAAACCTCGTGAGGTTGTCAGCGTTTACGGTAAGTGTCATATTGAGCTGTCTGCAGAAGATTTTGAAAAGATTGAGAAACAGGATGTGAAGGAGGATGCAGATGAAGATATGATTGATGCTGTACCAGTTAGTAATGTGGTCGATGTTAATGTCGCAGACAGTGATGATGAAAAGGATGTTAATGTTGTCGAAGAAAGGGTTCCTGAGCCAGTTGTTGAAGTGAAGCCAGTTGCCGAAGTGAAAGTGGCTAAAAAGGTGGTTAAGAAGAAAGTAACACCATAAATAAAAACAAAAAGCAAAACAAAAAGCAAAACAAAAAGCAAAACAAAACAAAAAATTTCTAAAAATAATACCCCTACGGGGTATTTTTTTAGTAGTTAAAATATTTTGTCAAAATAATAAAATATTTTAGGATTTGATTACTTCGCCGTTAATTTTAAACAGTTCTTCGCCGCGAAATTGAGATGAATCTTGCATTTTATTGATTTTGTAAAATTCGTATGTATCTTTGGCTTTTTCAATACTTTGTTGATAATATGCAAATGGTAAGTCGGTTTTGTTGTTATTACTCAAATGATAAAATTTTTCAACCCAACCACCAAAAGTACATCCTTCAAAATGTAGAATATGTAATTTTTCAAAAGGTATTTTTTGATTGACATCTTCTATGGCATCTTTATAACCAAAATCGTGTGGTCCAAGACAAATGACTTGTGAATCGTTAGTTCTTCCGCCAGCTTTACCATTAATGTATGATTTACATTGGGATGTTTCGTTACATTTGATGAAATTTGTAGATGAAAAACAAGACCCGCGTTTGGATTCCTCAAAAATAGCTTCGGCGTTTTCCATTTTGATTGTTTTGATGTTTGTAGGAAGATTTTCAATTGTATCAATATTACCATGTAATAATTCGTCAGCATCAATATGTATGAGCCAACCAATATCCTTCATTGACTTTGTCTTTTCAAGGGTTTCATTCACAAATTTAATTTGGCGGTCGATTAACCCACTATAATTGTTTCCTTCTTTGTCACTATTACCTATTTCTAAAACTACATCGTCCATTTCTTTCAAATAATCTTCCCAACTTAAACTATCTTCCAATCGAATGAAAAATTTTTTAATGCCTAAATTACGATGATATTTCAACCATAAAGGTAAATCTGTAGGGTTTTTCATTAAGGAAACAAATGCAATGTTCGTGCTTTTGTTACGACTTAATATGTTAACAAAACCCTCGGAATAAACCATTGAATTTACATTAATTTTAGACGAGGTTTTGTTTTTTTTCGTAAAAAATAGTAGAGTTGCTATAATCACCAATAACAACCCAATAACAATGATTGTCTGGTTATTTGTTTTTTTTTTCATTATAAAAAGGTTTATTTATATAACTTCCAGAAAATATAAAATGTTAAATTTTATATTTTCCAAAATCTACATTTTCACTACAAAAATTGATTTCTTTTTCAGTAAATTTATTATATTGTATGATGTCACCAACTCAATATCAAAATTATTCTCATAATCATGAACACCGATACTGTTATCAAGTGCCTCGCTATCAAAGCATCTTCCCTGCTTCCTGAATTGCAGGAAATTGTTAAATCGTTTGCATTTTACGATACAACCACCGATTATTATCAACATCGTCATCGTTTTTGTTCGTCACTTCAACTTATTAATCAAGCCTTTTCACGTAAAAATGGATTTGCTGGAGTATGTGAAGATGATACAACGGATGAACATTGGTCGTTTGATACATTGGGAGAAAATATACAATTACAATCCGTTTCTTGTAATATTTGTGGTGAGTACTGTTGTGGTAATTTTAGACGATTATGCAATTGTCCTCACAACCATTTGTACCGTGTTGAAGAATATGAAGAAGAATATTATGAAGATGAGGATTTTGTCATTTATACATGAATAGATACATTCATTCATGATTCAGGTAAGTCGTAATTAGTTCTGATATAAGTTTCGCTTGTAAGAGACGGTAAGTATGTAATTTGTGCTGTAAAAATATAATTAAACTTTTTTGTTTTCTAATACAGATCAATTTCAGCAAATATTCGTCCTCGTTTGGTAACATTAAAAATATCATCTGTGTTCATATGTGCGATTCCATGATTACTTATCAATAGATTTTGATTTATTCTAACAAATAGTAATTCAGTTTGTTTTTTATACTCTTTACCCGCCAATTGAAAAGTCAATTCTTTTTCATATAATAGTTTGTGGATAGAATAATTCTTTTTCATAATAATATCATTGTTCTCATTAATACAGACATTATCAGGTAAAATTGGAAAACATCTAACATATAAATCTGCACCAGAAACATCATATACCAATTCATGATGCCATAAAGGTATCCAATATGTTTTTTCATCAACAATCAATCGATATGCTTTATCTTCTAATAAATCTTCTAATGTAGGATTGAGAATAATACAAGAATCATTTTGTAGTTTTTCATCAAGAACTTTTCGCAATTTTAATACAAAATCTTCCGAAATATTCAATACTTTATAATAACGATACAATATGTCATATAATTTCATTAATAATTCTTTGTTTAATTTTTCAATGAATTCAAATGCTTTCATTTCGCAAAGTTGGGTTAATTTTTGAACGACTAAAAATAATATATTTTGTATAGGGTCTCCAACACCATCATCCATAATATTTCGCAGAAAAGATTCCAATAATTCCTTGTAGGAATTCATATTCATGCTATAAGAATAATTTCCACTATTCCATTTCGTATCTTCATTTATATATTTCATTAAAAATTCATAGGCTTCTTGTGCCTCCATAAATTTTTCACCAGCATCGTCAGACTTGTTTTTATCTGGATGATACATAAGAGCGGCTAAACGGTATTTTTTTTTGATAATATTCACTGTTAATGGTGTATCAACATCTTCTGTTATTTGCAAAATATCAATTGCCTCATGATAAGTCATTTTACTTTCTCTTATGATAGGATCAATAGGCATGTATTTTCGTTATTAAATAAAATAAAATACTCTCTAAATGGTATATTGGTCGATAATTATTATTGTAGTATTTTAAAAAAACATAAGTTCGATTTAAAACATCAGATATGTTGTGGGATTCTAAATAATTATTCTGTATAAAAAAATGTAAGATATACCAAATACATTCCACCGGTTCCAAATTATAGATTAGAATATCATAAATAACATCACGGAAATTGGTAAATTTTATTTTAGTATGATTAATAATTTCGTGGATAATATTGTCACATACAATATTAAATATATCCTTGGGTATTTCGTTCATTTCAATCAATGGAAATGAATATAATTCTTTCGTATTCATTATTTCATTTGGTTTAACAATGTCAAATACAGTGGAATTTCCAATATTTGAAGATTTCAATTCCGCACTTGGAGATTTCAATGCAGCCTGCGGAGCAAGAAGAGTATTACAGGCTTCGCCTGTAGAGGAATTGAAATCGAGATTAGCCTCTATTCTGGACCTTAGCCCAGAATGAGGCATGTCACTGTCTTGGTAGGGTGCCCTCGGGCACCCTATCCCAGAACAGAGATTAGTTTTGCTATAAGCTTTGCTATAAGCTTTGCTATAAGCTTTGCTTATACAAGACTCTGCGAAGCGAGAAGTCGTCTTGGGAACTAATGACATTCCATGAATCCCTTTATTTTCCAATATGTTTTTGTATTTTTCTTTCTCTGGTTTGCATATATTGAGAACTTGACAAGAATTTAAGATATTATTAGGAATAAAACTAATGTTCTCGGTTATTATTATGAAATGGATTACGATGGATGGAAAATTAACCTTGTCATTTTCTGGTAATGAATTATGATTCGTGTTATGTTGACTATTTAAACAACCAGAATATTCTTGTATATAACTGTAAAAAATCTCCAACAATTCGGTATGAATCGAATGAAAATTTTTACACACAATAAACCCGACTTTTTCAGGTTTAATAGAAACAATATCAATAATTTGTAAAAAGTTCTCGTGCCATAGAATTTTGGAATTACATCCTAACAATGACATATCAATCTCATAATGAATATCACTTATATGATATTTATAGTCTTGTTTTTCTGTTTGAAGATTTATTTTTTTGTTATATTTTAAATGCGAAGCACTATATTTTTCTATAATATTGAGAACCTGTGTATATTTTCCCGAGCCAGAAGGACCATATACAATAAGGTTACCCATTTGAAATATATTTGAAGGTAATGATTGAATAAAAGGTTGCAATTCTTCGTGTAGATTATATGTTTTGGAAGATTCAATGTATTCATCATAATGTGTTTCGTAAAATTTCATTAAGCACAATATATAGTATTAGAGAACCATATATTTATATTTTTTTAACGCGATGTTACTAATTAAAATCACCAACAATTCGTTTCATCGATTCATCGTCCATGGTTGGTGTATGATTTGATATAAACATTAGTCTATCTGAATTATTCATGAAAGAATGAAACTCAATGTTTTGTTCGGTTTTGCGTGGGGTTGATGAACCGTCATTTTGTTTGGAATTTTGTGTTGATGACCCGCCACTTTGTTTGGAATTTTGTGTTGATGACCCGCCACTTTGTTTGGATTTTTGTGTTGATGACCCACCACTTTGTTTGGAATTTTGTGTTGATGACCCGCCACTTTGTTTGGAATTTTGTGTTGATGACACGCCACTTTGATTAGTTAGGTTTTCATTCTCAACAAATTCTACACTAGGTTTGGAATTATCTTTTATATTTATTTGATGCCTCGGCATAATCGTTGTACTACGCTTCCATAAATTTTCTAAAATATGTCTGTCGTTATTATCCAAAATCTTTCGATCCGCAACATTCCGGTTCAGTTGTTGCAGGCAAATATCGCTAATCATACGGTTTAAAAGGAGATTATTTTTTTCATCATCATTGTTTAGTTCTTCACAGTTAGTGACAGTGTCTTTTTGTAGGTCATTATTTTCCGACAGTATTATATTGAATTCATCATCGTCATTGGTATTTAAGTCATGTATATAATTTAGTAGTAGGATTTTAATTGAATCAGGATCATTATCATTATCATTATTAGTATCAGTAATGATTTTTTGAACTTGGTCATAACTTTGATTGGATTTGGAAACAGATGATAATTCACTGCGTAATATGTTTATAGGATATTTGTAATTAGATTTTAAAAATAGTTTGACTTCATTATCAAGTGTTAGAAGATTAGCTAGCGAAAGCTTTGATTTTTTAGGTAATTCGTCATTACTTTCATTGGATACCGAACTGCGTTCTCCCGAATAACCTGAATTGGAAGATTTTTTCTCGAAAAATTCACTTCCTTCGTAAGTATCACTTCCTTCTGAAAAATCATCAGCTATATCGTTGTTACCTACAGTTGCGTGTCTGGAATCTTGCGAAACATTATTTCTTGTAGTTTGAGAAGTATTATCCGAATTTTTTGAATTATATTCTGCTCTGGATTTTATTTCGTTTTTGATGTCGAGTTTGACATCGTTTAACATATACAATAATTCTTCGCGTAGTTCATTCATTTTAAAATGGATAAGATTGGAGTGTCTAATTGATGTTATTCGACTGGATTCATTAATTGCTGCGTTGAATAATATACCACATTCCATTGCTACTAAATAAGAAAAAATGGAACCAGAAAAACCAGCAAGAATAAATTCAAACATTTTTAGTATATTATAATAAATCTTTATATTTTTTCATAATTATGATTGATAAGATTGGTCTGTAAAATTTATTTTAGATAGCCCATTTGCTACATAAATCATATAACTCGACCCACCATATAAAACGGGTAAAATAGCATATGAATAAAATTGTACTGTTGTTTTATCATCACTGTCATCCGTCATAAACAAATAAAACAACCAGAAGAACATTAATGTCAGTTCAAGAATAATAGAGATTTTATATTTAATCATTTCTGGATGGTTAATATTTGACAATGAAAATTGCCCGTTTCGAACAGTTGCATTCGCATTGTAGTTAGCAATAGTTACCATCATTAAAATGAGAGAAATAATAATAAGTACAATCGGGATACCGAGAACAACAAACATAGGTATTGTATCGTAATAATTACCCAATTGAATGCAAATGTATAAAATCAATGAAATAGATAAAAACAACAGAAAATTAAGAGGAACATTACTACCAGTTGCATATAAATAAATAGCGGCTATTAAAAATGAAGTAAGAATCAATGTAACTAAAGGTGAGAACAACAGGTCGTTGTAAAATCTCATACTTTCGTCTTCAAAAAAAGCATGAAGTGGTGTTAAATTCAAATTAAAATTACCATTCTTGTAAAGGTCAATAATTGTTTTAAAACCTGCCAAAACCGTCAAAATAAACAAGAAAATAAAGATAAGACTTTCTATTTTATAATTAAATAGATAACAAAAGAATATTATGTAGATAACAAAAAAATAAAAATATATTATAAAAGGGAAACAGCCCATGTTAATAAAATATATATTATCTGTTTATTTTTTCATTAGTGTTATAAAAGTAATCATTTTGTGGAAATATTGTATGTTTTCTCAATCCAATCAATAAGTAATTCTGCATCACATAATGAGAACTCTTGATTGAATTTTTTGATGTTTAAAAATTGTGGTTTGGACATGATTGGACTCTTGTAATAGGCATATGCACCAAATTTACCTTTTCTAATACTTAGGTTGTCATTAAGAACACGGAGAACATTGACAGTTGTAGTTTCTGCTTTAGTTTTCACTATATTTTTTACATCATCTAATGTAATTTCATCCATGGTTTTCCCACAGTCGTTGCAACTTTTTGTTTGTTCTCCCCACTCTAAATAGAGTCCATAACGACCAGTTTTGATATAAATATCTTCATCCTCCCATTTACCTAAAAGACGAGTGGAACTTTCAATTAAGTCTTCTAAAGTATATTTCCCTAATTTTAATTTATTCAAGTCAATTGACAACCCGTGTTTAATAGGAATAAAAGTATTTTTTCCGTCTGGTTCTCTGGATTCGTTATCTTTTTTTTGAGAAATAACCGGTCCATATTTGGAAAAAATTACATCATGATTATCATCAATGGGAAAAGATTCTTTGGAAATATTGTTCAATGGTTGAATCATTTCTTTGATGTTATAATTACAGTCTTTACAAATTTTATACCAAGGTTCTCCATTTTGATATCCTGTAGATATTTCATCCAATTTATCTTCGAGATTCTTCGTGTAATTGTAGGAGAATAGGTTTTCGAAATGGTTCATTAAAAATTCAACAATGATAATTCCAACTGGTTGAATCGCCAGTTTATTGGTCCCTCCACCGACAACATCATCTTTGGATTTTTCGGTGATAGCATTTCCAATAAGCAAATAATCAGTACAAGACACTTTTACTCCTTCTATATTCATTTTTTTTACATAACCACGCTCTTGAATGGTTTCAATAAACATGGCATAAGTGGATGGTCGCCCAATACCCAAATCTTCTAATTTTTTGATGAGACTTGATTCTGTAAAATAGGAATGTGAATTATGAAATACGGAAATAGCATGTATTTGATTATGATTTATAACCATTTTGTTTTGTATAATTGTTTTGAAATATAATAGTAGCCCACTTGTTATGTTTTGTTGTTCTACCAAGTTTGTTTTGGAATCACCACACGCCTTCCATCCCATAAAGATAGGACTTTCAACAGTATGCTTGTAATGAAGGTTGTCGGGAGCATTTATGAGAACATCATGTAATTCACTTTTAAAATCACTCATACAACTTTGTATTGTATTTTTCCAAATCAATTTGTAAAGGGATGTTAATTTTCCATTATCGTAGTTTTCCAGTTCTTTTGTTGCAATGTTAGTCACACGAACGGCTTCATGTGGATTGTTTTTATCCAAGTTCTCTATTTTTGTAGTATCTCCAATGAATTTTTCACAATAGTTATTTTGTATGTAAGGTTTCATTTCTTCAATAAATTTAGTCGAATACTTACGATTATCTGTTCTCATATAGGTAATGTGCCCGTCCTGATACAATATTTGACAAAATTTCATAGTATCCTTCGGTGAAATACCTAATACATTGTTCGCAGTTTGTAACAATGAAGAAGTATTGAATGGTTTGGGAGCACTTGCATAACTCTCTTTTCGAGAACCTACAGTTAATTGATATATAAAATTGATGGATTTGTTTAAAAAAGACATTACTACCTCATTGTTATCGAATTCCTTGTTTAATGTAAAATCAATGTTTTTCTGAAAAAAACTGCCAACAATTTTGTATTTGTTCTCGGTATTCGTTTTGAGTTTTTCGATGTGGTTGTCATAAACCAGACGAAGCGCTGGTGTTTGACATCGTCCTGCAGATAAACTATTTTCTTTGTCGTTGTACATGTATTTCCACAGAATAGGAGAAATTTTATATCCAATTAAAATATCTAAAATTTGTCTGGCATGTTGTGCTTTGACAATATTCATGTTGATGGTTGACGGGGTTGCTACTGCTTCTTTCAATGCTACCTGTGTTACTTCATGGAATACAATTCTTGGAGTGGTTGTAATTGGTAAATTAAATACTTCACAAATATGCCACGCAATTGCCTCACCTTCTCTATCATCATCTGTTGCTAATAATATTTTATCAGTTGAGAACTGAACTATTATTTTTCGTATGGATTCTATGTAGGTCTCTTGTCTTTTCATAATGGAGAACTTGGGTTCGTAGTTTTTTTTAGTATCAATGGATTTTAAACCATCAATTTCCCTCAAATGACCCTTACTTGCAATACATTTGTATTGACTTCCCAGATAATGTTCTATTTTGGCGCATTTTGAAGGTGATTCTACAATGATAAGCCATTTTTGACAATTTTGTACGACATTATCTACATCCGCATATTTTTTTGGAATTTTGGAATTATCCTTGTTATATTTTTTATATTTACTCGACATTGTATAGTAAATATAAATTAACTTTTATCTTTTTTCAGTTTATACTATTATTTTTTGACCGCCATTTCCATTTCTTTGATGTTCCATTATTTTTTTTTTCTTTCACAATATCTAATGATTGACAACGAGATATATATTTATTGGTATCTTCTATGGGTATGCTTTGTTCGCTCAAACGCAAACCGTAATACCATTTTTCGGTAACACAATATGATATATATGGAATATCACATATTTCACCTTTCACAAATTTCATATTTTCAATCGGATAAATATTGTTATATCTACAAGATGTTAAAATACCGTTTGCAAATACATTCATGTATCGTTTGGTAATGATGTTATAATAATCGATTTCTTCATGAATGATTGATTTCTTTTCAAGCACGGTTTCATCGCCACTGTCAGTAAATGTATGAGTACCGATAGGAGTGTTTTCAGTCATCGTCCAAGTAAATTTACCTTGTTCTTTATTGAAAATTCTGTGCTGGACTATCGTTTTCAATGTAGTTCCATTGCTAAATTCCAATAGATTGTATTGTGGTGCTGTTTCGACCTTTTTAATCCATAAAGGTGTTTCCGTAGTAAATATACCATAATCAAAATCCCATACTAGCAGGTCATCTTCATAAGTAATATCTTCAATCGCTTTAGTAGTTCTGTCATACATTGTAAT
>Ga0214919_10008503_pt1 | contig 13505 bp, 8 predicted proteins | sample LL1503_MetaG_FD_177994 | JGI IMG/M metagenome (GOLD analysis project Ga0214919, IMG submission 177994) | Freshwater microbial communities from Lake Lanier, Atlanta, Georgia, United States - LL-1503 | ecosystem: Environmental > Aquatic > Freshwater > Lake | place: USA: Georgia | collected 2015-03-15
GACGTGCGCGCGCTGATGGATGCCTTTGGCCAACGCCCGGGCGGCATAGAGGCGCTATACCCCGAGGTTCAGGGCCAACCCGGCAACCCGGTGCTGCTGAGCCGCACCGCTGTGGACGAAGTTTTGCAGCAAGCGCCCGATTTTGGCTGCAAAGATTGGCGCCAAGCCCACCGCACACGGGTGATGGCATGGCCCACGGACCAAGCCTGTTATGTGACCGACTTGGACACGCCCCAAGACCTGGACCAATTGCGCGCCAGCACCGGTTGGGATTGTCAGTGGCCCCACGCCGATGGGCCCGAACACGCATAGCCCCATTGGTAGCCCAGCCCCTGGCTGGGCGTTGGGTTGCCATCGGTGGTTCCCGGCAAGACAGGCCGTTGGAGGCTGCGGGTCCAAGGTGGCGTGAGGCCTGCCCGCTCAGTACAGGGCACGACCGACGCGGCTCAAGCGCCATAAACACGCCGTGGCCAGCACCGAGAGCAGGCCACACACCCCCATCACACCCGCATAATTTTGGTCATGGTCAAACATGGCGCCCGCCATCACTGGGCCGAGCAAATTGCCCAATGCAGCCGCGGTGTACAGCGCGCCAACAATGCCCGAGACCGAGCGCGGACCGAACAAGTCCATGCAAATGGCGGGCAAGAGCGAGACCATGCTGCCATAGCTCAGGCCAAACCAGAGGGCAAACCACACCAACCCCGTGTAGCCATTCGATCCATACCAAAGTGCATACGAGGCCCCCAGGGAGACTTGCATGGCCATCAAGGTGGTGGTGCGGCCCCAGCGGTCGGCCAAGGGGCCAATGGTAAAGCGTCCGACCAAACTGCCCACGCCAATGATGCCCACCAAGCCCACGGCATGGGCCGCGTCCACGCCCAGGTCGCGGGCAGCGGCGGAGACATGGGCAAACGGAATGAACATGACCGGTCCCCCGAGCAAGGTGCCCAGGTAGAGCCATACAAAAGCCGGTGTGCGCCACGCCTGAGCCAGGGTCAAACCGGCGGCTTGGCCTTGTGCGCCGGCACGCGCCAGGGGCGACTGTCGCAAGCGCGATGTCACGGCCAAGCCCAGCACCAACACGGCCACCGCCATGGCTTGCAAAGCGCCTCGCCAGCCCCAGGCCTCAATGGCGGCGGCCACGCACAAGGGGCCCACCAAAGTGCCTGCACCAATGCCCGCACTGGCCAGGCCTGCGGCCAAGCCACGCCGCGCCACAAACCATGGGGGCACGCAGGCAATGGCGGGGGTGTAGACCAAGGCAATGCCCAGGCCAACCATGGCGCCGTAGCTGAGGTAAATGGTGGCCAGCGATTGCGCCAAACTGGTCAGCCACAGCCCACCCGCGATCAACACCATGCCCGTGCCACCCACCCGCCTGGGGCCCCAACGGTCGGCCATCAGACCACCGCCCACCCCGAGCACAAAATAAACCAAGCCACACAAACCAAACACCCACGACACATCGGCCCGGGGCACTTGGAATTCACTGGAAAAGTCGGTGAAGAAAGCGGCAAACGAATACGAGACGCCAAAGATCAGCGCCAAGCTGCAAAAGGCCGCTGCCACCACCCACCAGGCACCGCGCGGTTCTGGGGGTGTCAGCGGCTGCATGGGGCCATTCAAACGCGGTGGGCCGATTCCATCTCGCGGCGGATTTTGTAAGCATGGGTTTGGGTGTCCATGGCCACATCGTCCCAACTCAGGCTTTGGCCTTGCGCCACCGGGCGCACCACCTTGACGCCATGCGCCAAGCCCAGTGGCAAGCCGCCCATGCGCAGCGAGGTGGCGGCAGGCAACAATTTGCCCCACACGGTGTAGCCACCCTCGCCGTCCAGCATTTCCCCCGGTTTCAAGTCGCGTTTGGCCGTGGCCACCACATCGGCATGCCAGCCCGTGGCCACCCCGGTGGGCTCGCCACGCAAGGCGACACTGGCCACGCTCACCCCCACCTCCAAGCCGATCAAATGCCAGCGCTTGTACAAAGTGAAGTAGCGCCCACTGGGGTCGGTGTGGGCGTTGTATTCCTCAAAACAGTTGCGGATGTATTCGGTCTCACCCTCCACCGTGACCCACACACCCATGCGGATGTCGTAGGGAATTTTGCGGCCATCGGGCTCCAAACTGGAAATCACCTCGACCATGCCTTTGCGCTCGAGCACGCCGCCCTCGCTGATGGGGCGCGTCACATAGGGGATGTCTTCCACGCTGGCGGGTGGGTAGAGCAAACCGTTGCTGGGCACACCCAGGCCGGTGGCATTGGCGACGGCAGTGCTCTCGATCGAGGGTTTGGAGCCGTCCAAAAAGCTGTTGAACATTTTCGGGTTGAGCCCGCCGCGCACTGCTTGCTCAGGGGTCAGGCCGTAGTAGCCCCACACCGTCTCGGGCGTGGACTGGGCAAAGTGCGGCAACCACTTGTGGCCCCGCCCGGCCGCCACGACGGGAAAGCCACAGGTGCGGGCCCAATCCACCAGGTCGCAAATCAAAGCAGGTTGGTCACCAAAGGCCAGCGAGTAAACCACGCCAGCCGCTTGGGCGCGGGTGGCCAACAAGGGGCCACAAAAGGCATCGGCCTCAACGGTCACATTCACCACATGCTTGCGGTGTGCAAAGGCTTCCAAGATATGGTCCACCGCGTGCAAGGGGGATCCCGTGCACTCGACCACCACATCAATGGCTGGGTGGCGCACCAAAGCCTGCCAATCCTCGGACACATGGGTGGTGCCGAGTTTCACGGCGTCATCCAGCGACTTGGCTTGCAAGCGTTCAGGTTCCCAGCCCACGCGTGCCAAGTTGGTGTGCACGCCCGCTGGGGACAAATCGGCAATGCCCACCAAATGCACGCCCGGGGTGCGCGGCACCTGGGCCAGGTACATGGAGCCAAACTTGCCAGCACCAATCAAACCGATGCGGATGGGCCGCTGGCTGGCCGCGCGCTCGAGCAATTTGGCATGCAAGTTCATGCAGTCACCGCAAAGTCTTCGGTCGAGGTTTGCAAGGCGCTGGCGGGCATGCCGTTTTTCCAGGGCACATCAACCGGGTAGTCTTTGAGCAAACAATCGTCGGGCAGGCACTCAATGGGGGCAAAGTCGCGGTGGGCGATGTATTCAGGGCGCTTGTGGCGGCGGATGTGGTTGCTCACGGCACACAAGCTCAAATACACACTCACCCGGTTCCAGGGCGACAAATTGCTGGTCGAGGCGTGCACCAAGCAGCTGTGGAACAAAATCATCGAGCCTGCGGGGCCCGTGGGGCTGACGATGCCGCCGTTTTTGCCACCGGCGCGGCCCACCAACTGGGTGATCAAGTCGTTGTCCACCGTCCACAAGGGGTAGCTGGTGGTGGTCAGGTCGTGCTTGGCGTCCACCACGCCTTTTTTATGGCTGCCCGGGATGAACATCAAGGGGCCATTGAAATGGTTCACGTCGTCCAAAAAGATGGCGATGTTCATGGCGCGCTCGGTGGGCATGTGGTCGTCGTTGAGCCAAGTGCCGTAGTCTTGGTGCCATTGCCAGACATCGCCCTCAAAGGCCATCTTGCCGTTGATCTTGAACTGGTGCATGTACAGCTGCTCTTGAAACAAGTCTTGCACCGGCAAAATCATGCGCGGATGGCGTGCCAGCTTGGCAAAAGGCTCGCTGTACATGTGGGCCGCAAAATTGGTGCGCACCGCATCGCTGCCTTTTTCGCGCACATTGAAGGCCTCGCGGCGGCTGTACAAATCGGGCACCACCGCATTCAGCCCGGCGGTCTCTTGCGGGGTGAACAAACCCGGAAAAAACAAATAACCATCACGGTCAAACGTGGCCAGTTGCTCGGGGCTCAGGTGCATGGGGTGTCTCCGCTAATGATGGGTTGCCATGGAAATGGCAACGCAGTTTAATGGCAGCCCCAGTCTGCAGCTTGTGCCTGCGCGACAAGCAGATGAATACCTTGGTGTCAATGGATCGACAGGTGTCGGTTTTTTGAAAACAAAAAAACTAATTTAATTGACAAAAGCAATACCATGGAAGTCAGGTTTCAGACAGCGTCGACAAAGCGTCATAAAGAATTCAATTTTAAAATATCAAATACAACAAATAAATCATTTAAAGTTGTATTTATCATTTAATTGAGTACCTAAGTGTCCGTAATTTGACGCTTTTGCATCCTTGAGTGTGCAGGCCTTGTGGCTTCTTCGACACCGCTGGGCAACTCGAGCGCCCACTCCCGCAATTTGAAGCGCTGGATTTTGGCGTTTTCGGTGCGCGGCAAGGCTTTGACGAACACCACAGAGCGTGGGTATTTATAAGCTGCAATGCCTTGTTTGACCCAGTTTTGCAGATCCGACACCATGGCAACGTCACCCACATGGCCCGCGCGCAGCACCACAAAAGCCATGACGATTTGACCGCGCTCAGCACTGGGTGCACCCACCACCCCGCATTCGGCCACCCCCGGGTGGGCGAGCAACATGTCCTCGACCTCGGGGCCGGCGATGTTGTAGCCGGCGCTGATGATCATGTCGTCGGTGCGCGACTGGTACCAATAAAAACCGTCCTCGTCCACGCGGTAGGCATCCCCCGTGAGGTTCCAGCCGTTTTGAACATAGCTGGCCTGGCGCGGGTCATCCAAGTAGCGGCAACCGGTGGGCCCTTTGACCGCCAAGCGACCCACCACCCCAGGCGACACGGGCTGGCCGTCATCGCCCAGCACACAGGCCTGATAACCCGGCACCACTTGGCCCGTCGCGCCCGCTCGCACCTGGCCCGGGCGGCAGGCGATGAAGGCGTGCAACATTTCGGTCGAACCCAGGCACTCGGTCATCTCCAAGCCCGTGGCCCGCTGCCAGGCGGCGCGGGTGTCCGCGGGCAGCATCTCGCCCGATGAAACTGTGACACGCAAGCTGGGCAATCCCCCGGCAGGGATCAGAGGGGCCATTTGCCGATAAAAAGTGGGGGCGGTGAAACACACCGTGGCCTGGTGTTGGGCCATCCCTTCAACCAAGGTTTGAGGATTCCAGCGCTCAACCAACACAGCCGCAGCACCCACGCGCAATGGAAACAGCAACAAGCCCCCCAGGCCAAAGGTGAAAGCCAGCGGTGGCGTGCCGATGAACACATCGCTGGGCTGGGGGTCGAGCAAGTGGCGCGACAGCACATCGCAAATGGCCAACACATCGCGGTGGAAATGCAAGGTGCCTTTGGGCACGCCGGTGGTGCCCGAGGTGAAAGCGATCAAGGCGACATCGTCTTGGGCGGTGTCGGTATGGTCAAACGAAGTGCCGTGCGCGTCCATGCGCTTTTCGGCACTTTGGGGGTGGTCTGACGGGGCTTGAAAGTACAGCACATGGGCCAAGCCCGGACAGTTGGCCTGGGTTTGGACCAAGGCATCGGCCAAGGCGTGCTGGCACAAGGCAGCCGTGACCTGGGCTTTTTTCACGATCACCGTGAGCTCGCGCGCGCGCAACAAAGGCATGGTGGTGACGGCGATGCAACCGGCTTTGAGCACCGCCAACCAAGCCAGGGCCAAGTCGGGGTTGTTTTCACCCCGCAGCAAGATGCGGCTGCCGGTGGGCAAGCGCCAGTCTTCGCGGATCACCCGGGCCATCTGATTGGCGCGTGCCAGAAGTTGGCCATAGGTGAGTGCCCCATGCTGGCCGATCAATGCGATGCGTTCGCCCTGACCACGGGCCACCGCTGCATCCAGCAATTGCGCGGCGGCATTGAGCCGCGCTGGGTAGGCCGAGGTGCTGGCATCGAACACCAACTCTGGCCATTGCTCGGGAGGTGGCAAATGATCGCGGGCAAAACTGTCGGTGTATCCGCTGGGATGAAGAGGGGTGGGAAAAGGGGTTGCCATGGCCGCCAAATGAGTCAATTCAAAAATGAAGCTTGGACATCCATCCCCCGGGCGCCACCGATGTCAAGCATCGGGCGGTTCCCAAGCTGGGGCCACCAAGCGTCGCTTGCCATCGATGGACTTGCGCAATCCGGGTTCGTCCAATTCCATTCGGTCCCACAGTTGGCAGGTGACTTGTTTGTGCTTTTGGTCCAAGCCTTCGCAGTAGTTGGTGTATTCGCACAAACGCACTTGGTCGCCCAAGCCCAAAGAGGTTTTCAAAGCCCAATCGGGGTCGGCCAGGCTTTGGCGCGCCGTGCCCACGATGTCGCAGTCGCCGCGCTCGAGCATGGCCTCGGCCATGTCAAAGTTGTGCACGCCACCGGTGCAGACCACCGGGGTGGTCAAGCCAGCCGCGCGGATGGCCTGGCGGATGCGCGCGGTGGCAGCGATGTTGCGGCCAAAAGGCCCTTGCTCGTCGGACAAATATTGGGGCATGCATTCGTAGCCACTGCGCCCGGTGTAGGGGTAGGCGCTGGACCCCACGCCAGGCTGCTTGGCATCATCAAACTTGCCACCCCGCGAGGTTGAAATGAAGTCCATGCCCGCACGCGCAAACTGCTCGCCATACCAAACGGCATCGTCCAGAGTGTGGCCCCCGTCAATGCATTCCTCGGCCAAATAGCGGCAACCCACCACATACTGGGGGCCTACGGCTTGGCGCACTGCCGCATAGACCTCCAGCGGCAAACGAATGCGCTGCTCGCGCGGTCCGCCATAACCATCGGTGCGCACATTGGTGGCGGACAAAAAAGAGGCCATGGTGTAGGCATGGGCGTAGTGCAACTCCACCCCATCAAAACCGGCTTGTTGGGCGCGCCCCGCAGCGGCGGCAAACAAACCGGGCAAGACCTGTGGCAGCTCTTGGATATGCGGCCACTCTGTATCGGTGACGCGCTCGCGTGCGCCCATTTGCAGCGCCTCCCATTCCCGCGCGTCCAAGACCTCAGGCCATTGCTGCGGGTCCATCTGGGTCAGGTGTTCACGCACTGCCGCCTCGCTCCAGTCTTGGGCCCCCAAGGCTTGGCGCAAACGCGGCGTGATGCGCAAGAAGCGCTCAAAAAATTTGGCCGGTTCAGGGCGGCGGCGGATGTTGAGAAAGTCAATGATTTGGATCAACGCACGGGTCTGGCCCTGGCTTTCACGGTGGATGGTTTGCACCAAGCGCTGCAAGCCTTCGATGTAGCGGTCATGGCCAATGCGCAACAAAGGGCCGCTGGGCACATCGCGGATGCCGGTCGCTTCGATCACGATGGCGCCCGGTCGACCGCGCGCAAAGCGGCCGTACCACTGCAACACATCCTCGGTCACCCAGCCTTCATCGTTGGAGCGCCATGGCACCATGGCCGGCACCCAGGTGCGATGCGGCAAGGTCAACGGGCCCATGTCAACGGGGCTGAACAAGCGCGAAGCTCGGGCCTGTTCAGCCGTGGGTGCGCTGCCCAATTGGCTGTAAAACTTGATGCGCTGGGGAGGTTTCCACATAAAAAAAGTGCCCCTTGCATTCAATGCAGTGGGCAAACATTGGTTGAGTCAATCCAGCACCTATCGTAATCGCAAGACCGCATGAGCCCGCCGACCCCACTCTGCGCCGCCTTGTCAGCCCAGCAAAGTCCGGCGGCCACCCACGCTCACCAGGGGATTTATCGGAGGGGTTGGTGGATGGCCCGGCTGCGCACCCGCGCACCCGCCATGCTCCAGGGTTGCCCCACGCCCGTGTCCGAACGAGCACTCCAACCCGATTCACACCCAAAGTGCAAAGCATCGCCATCACCCTGCCCATCGCGCAGCGCATGGCCTTGGCCACTGTCTAGGCGGTAGGCGTGGCCCTGACCCAGCCCTGATCGAATGGCGTCTCCAGCCCCACTGCCCTCGCGCCAGGCGTTGCCCAGGCCCGTGCTGTGGTTGATGGCGTGACCGAAGCCCGCACCGGTGCGGATGGCGGCCCCGTCGCCTTGACCATCGCGGTAGGCATGACCTTGGCCCGCGCCGCTGCGCAGGGCGCAACCGGGGCCGCTGCCCGCGCGCCGGGCATGGCCCACGCCTGAACCATCACGGTACACATGGCCAGGCCCTGCGCCCGACAAAATGATGGACCCGGGGCGCGAACCCACCAACAGGTAATGGGCGTGAGGTTCATCGGCCCCCACGATGATGAAAATATCTGTGCCAAATGCATCGATTTGGTAGCCTTCGCGGCCCACGCGGCAAGCCAACACCTTAAAGGCCTGGGCCGAAATTTTGCATACCTGTGCTGGTTTCATCGGCAGGTTTTGGTGCGACAGAACCTTCATAGACCGCACTGCCCACGGCGAATGGCCCACTCATCGCAAATGCGCCCACTGGGCGACTTGCACATTTGGCGTGGCATGCCATCGTCGCTGCGTGACAAGGCCACCATTCCACCGGCCTGGGCACAGGACTGGGCCAAGGTGTTGGGCACCGTCGAGCTGCCCGCAGGGCTGCAAGCCCCCAGACACAGTGCCCATGCCAAGAACACACCCAAAACACACCACCGGGCACTTAAATTTTCATTTGGAATTAATTTAACCATATTAGTTAATTATATGGTTTTACTTTTATATTAACAAGCTGGTTTGCCATCTGGTAGAAAACCGCCTCCGAGCGCAGACAGGCGCACCCCATGAGCCTGGGCTCCATTAAGCTTGTCACTTGCCCATGACCCACACCCTGCGCCCCGGATTGATCGTTTTGCACAGCAACCAACTGGAGGTGCTGTTCGAATTGGTTTTGCGCGTGATGCAACAACATCCCTTGCCGCCCTTGCAGGCCGAACAGGTCTTGGTGCAAAGCAACGGGATGAAGCATTGGCTGGAGATGCAACTGGCCAGCCCACATGGCCTGGGCATTTGTGCCGCCACCCGCATGGACTTGCCGTCGACCGCTTTGTGGCGGATGTACCGGCAAGTGCTGGGGCCACAGCGTGTGAGCGAGCACATGCCCTTGGACAAGGACGCTTTGTGCTGGCGGCTGCTGCGCCTTTTTTCACACGGCTTGGACGACCCGGTCTACGCCCCTTTGAAAAACTATTTGAGCCCGCATCCGTCAGACAACGAACCGCCTGGGGCTCAGGCGACTCCTGCGCGCCGGGCTTACCAACTCGCCCTGCAAGTGGCCGATGTGTTTGATGGCTACCAAAATCACCGCGCCGACTGGCTGCAAGATTGGGCCAGGGGCGAAGACCAGATCCGTGGACGGCGCAACCAGGTACAAGCCTTGCCCGAGGCCCAGCGCTGGCAACCCGCTTTGTGGCGCTGCTTGCTGCAAGATGTGCAACAAGACAAGCCCGGGGTGGCCGAAGCGCAGACATCCGGCATGCATTCACGGGCGCAGGTGCACCAAGCCTTCATGCAGGCCATGGCCGAGCCACCAGCCTCAGCCGCCGGTCTGCCCCCCCGGGTGGTGGTGTTTGGTATATCGTCATTGCCCTTGTCCACCCTGGAAGCCCTCGCGGCTGTGGCCCAGGTATCGCAAGTGGTGGTGGCCGTGACCAACCCGTGCCAAATGTATTGGGGCGATGTGCGCCCACAACGCGCCAGCACCCCTTGGGGATTGAGCCCATCGGCCACGCGGTTTGCGGCCCAGAGATGGCAGGCCCTGGCAGACCACTCAACAGAGGAACACCACCCCAACGCAACCGACACCGACGCGCCAAGTGAGCCAGAAAATGGCCATCCCTTGCTGGCCGCTTGGGGCCAACAGGTGCGCGACCAATTGCATCTGATCGATGTCTTCGAGGACCACCCACAAGCACGGGTGTCGGCTTTTGTTGATACCGCGCAAGCCCAGCCGGCCAGCCAACTGCATCAGTTGCAGTCTGACATCTTGAACTTGCGACCCACGGCAGAAAGCCAGCACCAGCACCAGCGCCAAACCACCGACACCAGCATTCAATGGGTGCAGTGCCACAGCGCCCAACGCGAGGTGGAAGTGCTGCACGACCAGGTGCTGGGTTGGCTCAAAGACGACCCCAGTCTGGGCACACGCGACATCATGGTCATGGTGCCAGACATGTCCCATTTCGCGCCCCACATCCATGCGGTGTTTGGCCGCACCACGGCCGGTCAAGCGCTGCACCTGCCTTATTCCGTGGCGGATCAAACGGTCGCCACCCACCCATGGCTCCAGGCCCTGGACCCGCTGTTGCAGTGGCCCCAATGGCGGCTGAGCCTGACCGATTGGCAAGCCTTGTTCGAGATCGAAGCCATCCGCCAGGCATTTGGTCTGCGCAGCGACGACTTGGCCACCTTGACCCAGTGGCTGCAAGCGTCAGGGGTTCGCTGGGGCATGGATGCGGGGCATCGCCAGCAATGGGGCATGGCGCCCGATTTGCCTGACGCCGACCACAACACCTGGGCTTTCGGCCTGCGCCGCCTGTTGCTGGGCTACGCCAGTGGCACCGACCCCCTGAGTGACCCATTGGGCCAAGCCTGGGGTGACACGGTTCCCACGCCGGGGGTGGGTGGCTTGGACGCTGCGCTGATCAGCCGTTTGCTCGATTGGCTACAGGCCATGACCGATTGGGGCCACACCATGGGCCAAGCCCACACACCCGCCCAATGGCAAGCGGTGCTGGCGCCCATGTTGAAACGTTTTTTCAAGCCCACCCAAGAAGCCGAGGAGCGTTTGCTCGAACGGCTGCATGCGGGTCTGGCCGATTGGGTCGGCCTGTGCGCGCAAGCGCGCCTGGACACACCGGTGCCGGCCGTGGTGGTGCGCGAACACTGGCTGCAAAACATCGCCACACCCAGCATGCACCAGCGCTTTTTGGGCGAAGGCGTGCAATTCGCCAGCCTCATGCCCATGCGCTCGGTGCCGTTTCGGGTGGTCGCTTTGCTGGGCATGAATGATGGTGATTACCCCCGGGTTCAGGCGCCACGCGACTTTGACCTGATGGCCAACCCGGCATGGCGCCGCAAGGGCGACCGCTCGCGCCGCGACGACGACCGCTACCTGTTTTTAGAGGCCCTGCTGTCAGCGCGTGAACGCTTGTACATCAGCTGGCAGGCTTGGCGCACCCACGACCACCAGCCACTGCCGCCATCGGTGCTGGTGGGTCAACTGCGCGACCATTTGCGCCAAACCTGGGACAGCGAAGCTCCGATCCAGAGCATGCCCTTGCAAGCGTTTTCCCCCAGCTACTTTTTGCCCGGCAGCACGCTCACCACCTTCGACTCCCATTGGGCCTTGGCCGCGCAAGCGCTGTACAAGGCCTCATCGCGGGCGACGACACCGCTAACTGGGCTGGCAACAGCACCAACTGCGGCTGAAGTTTTGTCCATGTCGCCCCATTTGGGTCCCAGTGGGCTGGCGACCTTTGGCGACAAAGCGCCAACGGCACATGCCTTGGCGCGCTGGCACGCCATGTTGCGCCAGCCCTTGTCGGTCTACTACCAAGATCGTTTGCGCATCCATTTCGACGCACCCGAAGCCGACTTGGAAAGCGAAGAAAACTTTGACTTGAACCCCCTGCAACGGCACCAAGCCTTGACGGGCTTGCTGCGCAGCGCCGATGGGGCTGCCTTGGGCTTGCACCGCAGCGGCTTGCTCCCCTTGGCCGGCTTTGGCGACATCGCCATTGGCGCACTGCAAGCGCAATTGGACGGATTGCGCGCCCACACCCAGGGCTTGCGCACGCAACACCCCCTGCCCTGGGCCACGCCCGCTGTGGACATGGACCTGGGTGAAGCGGTTCAGCTCAGTGGCGAGTTCGACCCACATGAGTGGTGGTGCGATGACCGTGGTCAGGTGCTGCACATCGAATACAGCCCATCCCAATTGCTGCGCAAAACGGCGGCCAAAGAGCCTTTGCGCGCGCGCATGCACAAGCTGACCCGAACTTGGTTGCAACACTTGGTCATGTGCGCCAACGGGTGGGAAGGCACCAGTGTGGTGGCTGGCCTGGACGCTCTGGCCTGCTGGCCCAGCTTGGCGCGCGAACAGGCCCACCAACAACTGCTTGACCTGGCCACCCTGTACCAACTGGCTTGGGAACAGCCCATGCCACTGGCCTGCCAAACGGCCGGTGAATGGCTGGCCACGGTGCAAGCCTTTGCCAACGGCGACGAATCGGTTTTGGCTGCGGCCGAGCGCCATGCCCGAGCGGTGTTTGAAGACCATGTGGGCACGGGTGCGCGCTGGCCGGGCGAGCACCGCCTCAGCCCTTTGCTGCGCCGCCACTGGGAAAACTTTGAGCAACTGCACCCCCACTTGCCCATTTGGAGCGCGCGCTTTTATGGCCCCTTGCTGGCCGATTTGGTGTTGACGCGTCACCACCCGGCGCAGACCACATGAACCAAGCCGCTGCACTGGACCCATTGGCGTTGCCCTTGCACGGGCGGCAAGTGATTGAAGCCAGCGCGGGCACGGGCAAAACCTGGACCTTGAGCGCTTTGTACCTGCGCTTGGTCTTGGGCTTGCGCGACCCCATTCAACCGCAGGCGGCTTTGGGAGCACCCTTGCTGCCGCCACAGATCTTGGTCATGACCTTCACCGAAGCGGCCACCGCCGAGTTGCGCGAGCGCATTCGACAGCGGCTGGGCGAAGCCGCTCAGGCTTTTGGCCCCCAGGGGCCAGGCACCGATGCATTTCTGACGCAATTGCGCGACCACATTGATCCCCGTTGGCATGCCAGCTGCGTGCAACGCTTAGAGCATGCCGCGCAGTGGATGGACGAGGCGGCCATCCACACCATCCACGGCTGGAGCCTGCGCATGCTGCGTGAACACGCATTCGACAGCCAAAGCCTGTTTGAACAAACCCGCCTGGAAGACGTGTCGGCCTTGCAGCGCCAAACCGTGCAAGACCATTGGCGGCGCTGGTTTTACCCGTTAGACCCGGCAGCAGCGCAATGGGTCCACCGCGAAGTCGCCGCATCCCCCAACACCTTGCTGGAGCAACTGCTGCCGCTTTGGCGCCACATGGAGCGCAACCCCGAAAACCTGGCACAGGGATTGGCCTGGGCCGCACACACGCCGCCCATCATTTGTGCTGAACGCGCCGCATGGGCCCAGCAACTGGCTGTGAAATGTGAAGCTGCGCGCGTGGCCTGGGATGACGCGGCCATTGCCGCCTTGCATCAGGCGGCTGCGCAAGGCCAATTGGACTTGCGCAGCTACTCTGGCGCGCACCTGCCACGCTGGTTGGCCCAGATGCAAGCCTGGCGCCAAGGTGCTGACATCGACCCCCAGGTGCTGGTTCGGTTTGGTCGCAACACCTTGGCGGCAAAAAAGTGGGTGGATGTGCCCCCAGCATCCGTTTTTACGCAAATCGACCAATACCTCGCCTGCGCTGAACAGGGACCGCTTTTTGTGGAGCAAATGCGCCAGCACGCCGCCAGCGCCTGTTGGCAGGCCATGCAAGCCAGCAAAACCCAGAGCGGTCAATTTGATTTTTCAGATTTGCTGCAGCGCCTGCACGCGGCCTTGCAGCAAGCCGATGGCCGCATGGCCCAGGCCGTGCGCGACCAGTACCCCGTGGCCTTGGTCGATGAGTTTCAAGACACCGACCCCTGGCAGTGTGGCAGTTTGGAGCGCGTTTACGCCGCCCAGGCCGGTGTGTGCTGGGTGATGATTGGCGACCCCAAGCAAGCGATTTACAGT
>Ga0214919_10008505_pt1 | contig 13503 bp, 24 predicted proteins | sample LL1503_MetaG_FD_177994 | JGI IMG/M metagenome (GOLD analysis project Ga0214919, IMG submission 177994) | Freshwater microbial communities from Lake Lanier, Atlanta, Georgia, United States - LL-1503 | ecosystem: Environmental > Aquatic > Freshwater > Lake | place: USA: Georgia | collected...
ATCCTCCACCCAAAGTCCTACTGTGGCGCAATTGCAACGGAATCACAGAGAACTTGTAGCTCTTTAGGGTCTTGATCAATTCGGTTTGAGCTTGGTCCACTATCACTGTGTTTGGATCCACTACCAACATGTTCATACCAATCCATTTTGAAGCATATGGATATTGGTAAAAATCCTGAGCTACCACGTCGGTGATCCAGATCTTGTGCCAGCCATCAAACACCGCAGGAACCTGATCAAACGTGACTCTGCTGGCATTCAACATGACTAGGCCTTCTCTCAGTGCAACAATGGTGCTGTCAATATGCACACCTGAATAGAAATTGCACAGTTCAATTTTCACATCAGGAAACTGCTCACACATCCAATCATAGGCAGCACGATTGCCCGAAGGTGATTCCAAAAACAACATGCGATCGTTCAATCTCAGCACATTGGCAGCATCCATAACCATGCCTTCGTTCCTGGGCATGAATAGATATCGGTCGGCTGAATCTACTATGTCGTGATAGCATTGCAATTCCATGTCTCTGCAGGGATACATCATGGCTGGATCTACCATGGTATCACCATAGATCAAGAAACGATCTCTTGGGCAGTAGTTGTACAGGCCATCGTGTGCTTGAAAATTAAACGGTGCTGGCCGCACTACTTCTACACCTAGAGATTTCAGTGTGTCCGAGAGCATTTCAAGATCCTCATTGGCTTGGTTGATGATCCAGTCCGGCACAGGGCCCGACGGCACAGGAGTTTGTTTCCAGGTGGTCTTTTCGCTTTCGCGATTGAACACTGGATCATGCACAGGCCAATTGGCATCAGTGGCTGATCCCACCATGATCTTTTTCAGTGTGCTCCATTCGTTCCAGCTTGATATCATAAATGCCCTGTGATCTGTAATGTGTATCTAGGCTCTATGCCCATGTTGGCTGCTAGATGTGGAGTATCATAATACCACTCTACTGTATCTCCTGCTCGCCATCCAGTGTATGCTCGTTCTTTGAATTCAGCGTAGTGCCCTGATTTCCAATCTTCAAGATAAACTATTGCTCTGCGTATGGTATGTTCTTGCCCTTGTAGGTCAAATAGTTCCACATACTTTTTGTAGAGGTCCTGATGATTGGGCAGTATGGTACCGGGCCACATGCGATAGTAACTGGTGCCAATGTCCTTCCAGCCTCTTTCGGCAAATATCTTTATGAATTGATCATTGAACCAAGGCTGCGGGCGGCGCATGTCGCACATGTCGCCGGTAAATCGGTTCTCAAATCCCAGCGCCAGCCACTTCTGCAGGTTGTCTGGATCATTGAATTCCTCGTGCTCGTAGTCTAGGTTTTTGAACGAATCGTCCCAGAATTTAGAGATAGGATAGTATCTAAGCAGGATTGCGTGTGTTGCCATAATGTATCACTGTGATACCATCGGCATCCTTGTTCAGCTTACGCCAAGGATCTACGATCACACTGCCTGCAGGTATCGCACAATAGGGTTGAGTATCCAATTGATCGCCGGTGTATTCGTAAGTGATCTTGCGATTGTGTGCCCACAGCACCAGGTGAGGTCCTTGCAATTCTGCAACCACATCAGTAGGATCATCTGCCAGTGGATCAAGATACACCACTGAGTGTCCTAGCTCTTTGATGTAGTGTCCTACCAAGGTACTGTATGATCCGATGCAATAAGGAACATCAGGCTTGTAGGCCTTGCCATGGATGGCGATGGGCAGATTGCCGGATTCGACCACCATGAATTCGGCCAAATTGCGTGCCTGGACCTCTCTAGCATGCATCACTGTGTCAAACAAGTCGTAGCCAATTTCATATTCTTGTGCCAACCAACGCAGAGCTATGTTGTCACGTGGATGGCAAGCACCTGCATCGCCCATGCCTGCTGTCATGTACTTGGGTCCCATGATTCTCATGGTGCTGCGAGCCAAGGCATCTGTGACCACATCCACATTGATGTTGCCAATCTTCATGGCAAAGTCTTGGATCATATTGACCAAGCCCACCTTGGCTGAAATGAATGTGTTGTAGAAGATCTTGATGGCTTCGCACTCGTCCCAGGTACCGATCTCATAGCGCGGATTGTTTTGCATCACGGTGTCATACAGGTCTTTCAATTCACCGGCCACACCATTCCAGTCACCATCTTCAGTACCGATCATGATCATCTCTGGATTGACCATGTCCCACTTCACAGATCCCATGGCGATGAGATACGGGTTGTACAAGAACTGATGTTTCTTATCTAACAACGGGACAAAGTGTTTGCGTGTGGTCCCGGGTAACACGGTGCTGATCAGCACTACTTTTTTAGAATCACGTGCATGAGCATTGACTTTGTTGATGGCATCGATCACTGCGTCATGACCAAAATCTCTGGGTGTCATGTGGCTTGAAGGAACACTACCATCATAGCCTTCAGCATGTGGTGTTGGCACAGCGATAAAGATCCATTCGCTTTCATTTACCAGTTCATCAATATCGCAAACTTTTACTGAGGCGCTGGTACGTGGGTAAATATCGTAGCCTCTGACTTCGTGCTTTTCTGCCATGACTTCAGCACAATCCAGTCCCAGCTTACCGATACCGATAAATCCAATTTTCTTCATATGAGTGTTCCTTTAGATAGATTATACAATTTTTTGCACGACATCAGCGACCGTGCTTTACTCATTTATCGCTGGACGCCGCATGGCTCAAAAAAACTAGCCGACCTCCAGTTGTTGGAATGCGAACCTGATTGGAGAGAAAGATCTAGGCCTATGATGATATGCCATGATCAAGAACCGTTGTTCTACGAACTATACTCAGAGTCCGATATACGTGGTCAGATAATGTTGCAGGGCAAGATTGATCTAGAGAGTTCGGGCATAAAAGATTGGAATCAGACCCAGATAGATTTTTTATCAAGATTGCACTTGCGAGGGCTGATATACTATTCCAAACTGGGCACCTGTGATAAAATCCTGATCCTGCATTCTGAAAAACGCAGCACTCAATTACAAACATACCAGGACAATGGTTATGTTGGTGTGTATTGGTGGAGCCATGCTGTGATTGCTGCTGATTGGTTTAGATATGCACCAATCGATCCCAAATTGATTGTGAATTTTGACCATGTACAACGTGACTTTTTGATCTATAATCGTGCCTGGTCGGGCACACGAGAATATAGATTAACATTCATGCATGACCTAGCTCAACAACAACTGCAATCACATTGTTTGACTTCATTTGCTGAATGGGACAATGATAATCATTACTTGGATCACAAATTCAACAACACCGGATTGGCAGTGGATCTATCAGGGTTGGCACAGTGTTTCCCAGCCAACACACATGACTCCAATGCCAGTGCAGATTACAACAACACAGACTATCACGTGACTGCGATAGAAGTGGTACTGGAAACATTGTTTGATGACTCCAGGCTGCATCTCACAGAAAAAACACTAAGACCTATAGCATGTGGCCGACCATTCATGCTGATGGCCACACATGGTAGTTTGCAATATCTCAGAGACTATGGATTCCGTACCTTTGACGGACTGATTGATGAGACCTATGACACCATAACAGATCCCAGGGCAAGATTACAGGCCGTGGTCGCTGAGATGTCTAGGATCTCAGCATTGAGCAAAACTGAAAAATTGAGTTTGTGGCAACAGTTATATGAAATAGCTGCATACAATCAAAGATTGTTTTTCTCCCGGTCGTGGCAGCAAAGCATATACCAGGAATTCACAACCAACCTGTCTCGCGCTGTTGGCATCTTGGATCAGTACAACAACAAAGCCATACTGGATCAGGTCTGCAAATTATAGTTCTTTGGCTCGCACATGATCCCAGTCCGCAGCAGGTGGGTTCTGTTTGAAATGCATGACTCGCTGTAGTAGATCTGTGTAGAAACTATCCAGCTCACCGGCCCACTTGCCCATGAGTCCTTGTATGGCCTGCTCGCAATAATTCCACTGCTGTTCTCGATAATAACGAATGAGATCTGCGTGGATTTTCTTGTGCGCTTCTAACAACGGGAATTCATTCAGCGGAATCTTTTCCACCACACACCAAGTGGGCATGGCATCACTGCCTGGTACGCGAAATGAATCCAGTTCCAAGCAGGTGTAACTGTCGGGTACGAGTTTGACTGAGTCTCCAAAAATAATGTTCATCGTGTTTCCTTTTAAATATGTATCATGACATTTGTATTTGACTTAATTTCTGACTTACACATCGACAGCTGGGGAGAGTTTTCTTGGGAATCTCAAGCCACTAGTCCTGTGTGCATCGTAGCCGGCGACATTGGCCGCAACAGACCGGATGTGCTCAAAGCCTTGCATCATCTGGGGCAATGCTATCAGGCTGTGTTTTATATTGACGGCAATGATGAACATCATGGTCGATTGGACAACATGGGCAAAAGCTACCTTGATCTGGCTCGCAAAATTGACAAGATTCCCAACGTGGTCTATCTTCAAGACAACATGGTCATAGCGGATGGTGTGGCCATATTGGGCACAAATGGCTGGTGTGCATTTGATTTTGATACCACCATAGACTCCGCTGCTGCCGAAGCATGGTGCCAAGAAGAATATGGTATAGACGAAGATGCCACAAGAAAATTGGCAAAAATGGCAGCAACTGATGCAGCATACATGATGAACTCTGTGAAACGATTACAAACACATAGAGATGTGAAAAAAATTATCATGGTCACTCACTTTGTTCCGGACCCTGCCTTGATCGCACACGACATAGACCTAGCTGGTACCATGAGATTCAATGTGATGGGCAATCGATACATGATGCAGGCGCTGGCAGCAGACACTGAAAACAAGATCGATACCTGGTGCTTTGGTCATTATCATGGATCAGTGGATCAGACCCGCAGCCGAGTAAGATTCATCAACAACTGTAGAGGTCGATCCGACGCACCATACGCTCAGCAAGTATATTACCCCAAACGTGTGGTGATCGAATATTAACCCATGTTTTCTGGTTCTAGCTTGATCTGCAAGGGATAACCTTGTGCGCGAGCCAGCAAGGTCACTTCCACACCTTTTTGCTCGGCGATTTCGTAAGGCAGCACAGCCACACAGGCCGATCCTGTTTGATGCACATCAACTGTGATCTGTTCAGCAGTTTCAGATGTGTAGTCAAAGTATTCAATCAAGGTCTCGACCACAAATTCCATGCTGGTCTGATTGTCGTTGAGATATACCACACGGAATAATGGCGGCTCTTTGATGGCTTCTGATGGTTTGATTCTGGTGCGAGTATCTGGTTGCGACATGATGGTTCCTATGTAAAGGTGTGCGACACTGTGCCGCACACCCTGTGCTCTATTATATTACTTAGCGTAAGAAATTGCAATGGTCTTGGGCTTCTGTGCCTCAGGAATATCACGCTTCAGGTGAATATTCAAGATTCCCAGTTCCAGGTGTGCATGGTCAATTTCCACATGATCAGCCAGTTTGAACTCTCTGCGGAAATCTCTTGCGCTGATGCCACGATGCAAATAGTTGGGTTCAACTTTGTTTTCTACATCGTGTTGTTTGCCTTCGATGATCAAGAAGTTTTTGTCCTTGGTCACTGTGAGATTATCCAACCCAAATCCAGCCACGGCCAGACTGATCATGTACTCGTCCTCATTGATTTGGACCACATTGTAAGGGGGATAATTTGTGCTAGACTGCTGGGAGTGTATCCTGTGCAGCTCATCAAACATGGTGTCAAAACCGATACCAAATTTGGTCAGTGCTGGGATATCCAGAGTACGAAGGTGTAGAGTGTTTGTCATTTGTTTTCTCCTTTAATAAGCAAGTATGACGTTTTGTACAGACCCCACCATGGGCATCTGCAAGTGTATTTATACAGGAAATCTCAATGGTTGTCAAGACTCATTGGCTCGACTACTCGATAGTTTCGGAGTTCAGGATTCTGGGGATTCCAAGTCAGGGCAAAAAAACTATACATCTCATCAGACGCAAATGCTACTCTGGTCACCCACTTTACTGTTTTGACCTGGTAAGCTATCGTGTGCTTTTGATACCAAATACTTAACTCTTGATGTAGGATATGATTCATCCAGGCTGCGGCCGATCCGCCTGAACCACCGCCTTGCGGGAGATCAAACGCTATGTACATGGCATCAAAGGTTGGCTACTTTTAGTGCCACAGGATCTTCAACCTGATCCACATCAATGGTCACGTTTTTTATGCCCTGCTTGTGATATTGGCGCAGATAGAACATGTGCGGCAGCAATACCCGTTCCAGTTCTGAATGCAGGCCACGTGCGCCAGTCTTGTTCTTTAGTGTGCGTTCAGCGATCTGATCCAAGGCAGCGTCTGTGAATGTGAGTTCAATGTTGTCGCAGTTGAACAACCAGCTGTACTGCGAAATGTAGCTGTGCTTGACTTCTGTGAGGATCTTCACAAGATCCGCCTTGCTGAGTTCAGACAGCGAAACCCAATTTTGGAATCTGCCCACAAACTCTGGAATCATGCCATAGCGTATGAGATCTTCGGGTGTGGTTTTTGCCAAGTGCTGGGACGAATCCTGGTCCATGCTGGCACCAAAGCCAATGGTGGTGCCCTTGGTACGATTCTTCACGATGGTATCCAGGCCTACAAATGCTCCACCGCCAATAAACAAGATGTTCTTGGTGTCGATTTCCACAGTTTCGCCTGATGGATGTTTGCGACCACCTTGTGGTGTGATCCTGCACTTGGTACCTTCTACCAGCTTGAGCAAGGCCTGCTGCACACCTTCGCCTGACACGTCTCTGGTGATGCTGGCGCTTTCGCTCTTGCGGCTGATCTTGTCAATCTCGTCGATGAACACAATGCCACGCTGAGTTTTTTCTATATCGTTGCCCGCAGCAGCAAACAATCTGCCGATCATGCTTTCAACGTCATCGCCTACATAGCCAGCTTCTGTGAGACTGGTAGCGTCTGCGATCACAAAAGGCACGTCTAGATAACGTGCGATGCTGCGAGCCAACAGAGTTTTACCTGATCCAGTTGGCCCCAACATCAGGATGTTGGTCTTTTCGATCTCCACATCGGGGTTCTGGTTGTTGATTCGCTTGTAATGATTTACTACAGCCACGCTCAATACTTGTTTGGCAGGGTCTTGACCAATCACATAATGGTCCAGATGCTGTTTGATCTCCATGGGATCCAAGGATGCTGACGGATCACTGGGTACTGCCACTGACTCATCTTTCAACAGTGTCTCGCACAGTTCCACACACTCATTGCAGATGGCCACAGTCTCGCCCACTATGAGTTTGGTCACTGCGTCTTTGTGTTTGCCGCAGAAACTGCAGGTGTCGGTTGTTTCGTTAGTTTTCATTGTTTGGTGTTGATTTCCTGAGTTGTTCTGCCACTTGATCTCGTTCGCTGTCACTCAATAGATCAGGATCATATTCTCCAAGATCTATTTTTTCAATCAAGTAATTGATGTAAGCATCATCGTAAGTGTAACTGTCTGAGAGGTTTTTGTCAATCTCCATCCATGTTTGCCCATTGAATTTGTACACCACAGTGGGCTGCACATCAATTCGAACAAAAGTGTCACCGCGTTTGGCATCTGCAGGAAACACAGTACCAAATCCACTGTCAGGATATTCCATCCATGGCAGTTGTTTGATCACTCCCATCTTTAGTCGCACACGCTGACTCTTTAAGGTATCCAATGGATGGTCCAGTTTCCAGCGTTTGATCCTGGCCTTGATCCTAGGGTCATCCTCGTTGATTTCCTCTTCCTCGGGCTCGTCCGAATCAGGATCCTCCACTAAGAACGGACCATCAGCAACATCACAATTTCGATTAGGGCAGAATGGTCCAATGCCCGGTGCGTTGAGCAGTGGTGTGCCGCACTTGTAGCAAGGGGCCAACTCAGGATCACTGGGCTCAGGACGATATACCTGGATTGGCACAGGATCTATGCCCGGCGGGGTGTGACTGCCAGTGGGAGTGAATAGATATGGATGATCATTGATATCAAATTCTTTTTGTGCTGCTGATTCTCGGATCTGGTCAATCTGATCATCAGTCAATGGCCCATCGTCGGGTTCGTATGTCCAAGGTGTTTTGTACCCATCTTCCTCAACTTGTTCTTCATCAATCTTGGGCTGTTCTCGTGCCCACTTGAGACTTTCTGTAGCAGCCAACAACATCATGATGGCTAGCGGATCAAACACACATACCAACAATATGATCACCCAACGCACAGCCCGTTCCAAGATGTTGGCATCGGGATTGTCGCCGTAGATCAAGGCTGCTATATACTTAATCGGACCGACTTCTGCTTCGACCTTGCGAACTTCGGCACGTATCGGGGCTGCTTCTTCATTGAGACCAGCAATTTTTTTCTGTTCGGCGTCGATATCAGCGATAAGTCTAGCACGCTCTTTGCCCTGGCTTCTGCGTATTGCCACTGCTTTGTCGGCACCTTTTTCGTCCGAACTGCGACCCATGACTTGATCCACTGCGTCATCAAGTTGTTTAAGAGCCTTGCGGTCAGCATCTATGTTTTCCTTTGCTGTTTTGATCTTTTCATCGTAGATATTGATCTTGGCCTGTACATCACCTGACACCAGGCTCTGATCGCTGTGGGCCTTTGATAGGAAACCAAAGATACCCATTGATGTGATCAGCATCAACATGATCACAGCAGGAACCAAGTATAGTTTCATCAACCATCGAGCCCGGTGCCAATACTCATGCAACCATAATGTGACTACAACCTTGGCCAGTTCTAAGATGGATCCCATAATCATGATGGGGATCACAGCCGCGGCAAAGATGGCCGCAAGGCCTGCGATGCTGTAGTAAGCGGCAATAACGCTGAGGCTCAAGGCCACAGCTAGAGTGATAAGACTGAGGAACATAAGATTATTTACCGGGTGCTGCGACTACACGAACTCCGTACTTTATGGCCACCCACGTGCCAAACTTGTCGTCAGGCACGTCAAACCACACACGCTCTTGTTTGTTATCGAATGACCAGATATGGTTGCTCAATCGGCGTCGAACACCGGATTGACCACGCCAGTTTCGACCATACAAGGCCTTGGCTTCGCGTATGATCTTATACCAAAGATCAATGGTGCCAACTTCCATATAAACACGGTGCATGGTCGAGGGCGTTGTTTTAAGCGAGTTGAGTGACTCAGACATACTCGACGCAGAGGTCTCAATTTCAACAGACATTTCTATGTCCTTTCCAGACTATTTCTCATAGCATACTCCCAGGCAACGACATTGCCTGGTTTTGATCTTTCGATCGAGGTCTCGGTCGCAGCCTACAAGATTTACGTTCAAAGTGCTACGGAACAAACAAGTATCTCAGAGAACTTTTAACCTGTTTGTCCATCGAACAACTCCATCTCCCCGCCCATGCCTAGTAATTATAGCAGAACTCAGGGATGCTGTCAAATTTATTCGTCGTCTTTGAAGTCCACAACATTGCCATCTTCGTCGGCGCAGATGATACGCACACGGTCACCGGCTTCATTCTTGATCTCAATGGGTCCCCAGATCCACCATTCGGTTTCGTCGGGATACCATGGATCATCTTCGCGATCTTCTAGTTCGTAGATGCTGTTTTCTTCCAAGAAGTCTTCTAACTCTGCTCGTTCTTCTTCAGTGACATCTTCAAATTCAGTGTCAAACCAGCAACCACCATCAAACATTTCCACCAGTTCGGAACTTTCGATGTTGTTGCCTTCAAGATTGCACATGTCCAAGCTGTCGCGACGACCATCACCACCAGGGACTTCTGTGAATTCAAACTCTGGAGGATTGTCATCTGTGGTTTCCACAGTCCATTCACCAAAGCGGAATCCGTTGGTTGTGGTAATTCGACCTGGGCCATTCTTGCGAACCCAATGTTCTACTTCTTGACAAGATTTTTTGTAGTATGTGCTAACTGTCCAGATTGCCATGATTTAGTCCTCTTTCAATTCACCGCCGGTGCAACTGCCATCCTCAAACCATTGAGCCATGGCCCGTTTGCGATATTCTGCCAAGTCTATCTGCCGGCGGCGTTCCAGCATGTCGGCATATTGCTCGTCCGTGAGTGCGTGGCTGGCATCACACCTGCCTTCGGGATTCAATGTCCTGCCGCAGTCGCACATCACTTTCATTATGAGTCTCGATCCATTTCGCAGGCTTCGCGCACAAGGCTCAACACCTCATCCACTGTGCTGCACATGATCTTGGCATTCACATAGTCGCCTTTTTTGTTGCGACCACCGGCTTCTACCATGAAGCCATTGTCATACATGTTGATTGAGAAGTTCTCATTTACTTTTACCAACTTGTCCCCAAATCGAGTCACTGTCTTTGCTGTTGCCATGCTTTTCTCCTTTAAGAATTTTTAACATTGTATATTGTTCAAACAATTTTGTCAAGTCTGCATACCCGCCCGCACCGTCAGGTACTTCGAGTATTTCACCATTTCCCCATGCTGCCGCAGCACGATGATATAGCAGTAGTGCGGCATGTTCGTTGATCATTGGTGATCGTTCTGTCACCATTTCTATCCATAGACTACGACTCACTAAAAAGTTCTTTCCGGGGGTCGGTTCATATCAAACGCTGTGAGGATCTTGTTCTTGACCATGGTGGATCCTACACATACGCCTTTGCCACCACACTGATTGATGCAGAAAGCAGCAGCGATATGCACCAGTCGTTCCACTGCTTCTGCTTGTTCGGGTGAGTATTTGAGTCCGGCTTCACTGGCCATGCGTTCGATCAGTGAGTTCATTTATAACATTCCCAAGTGTTCGCATCATAGTTCCAATGCCGTGTGTCGTAGAAATGCAGTTCTGTTTCGTATCCAAATACACCCAACATCACATGCACACCTGCGTGGTCACCTTGTAGTCGCCAGTGGAAATCCACAGTGATCAAGTTGCCAGTGCGGTATCCATTGAACTCCCAGGCTTTGTGCTCGGAAATGGATCCTGACTTGTTCCACAGGATGTCACAGACCTTACTGCTTCGCCATGGCATGGCTATGCCAAAGTTTAGAGTGATCATTTGTAACCTTTCTTCAATAACCAAATCAACACATCATTCCGGTCAACGATGGCCATTTCTTTGCTGTGTTTCTTCACAGGTCGAGCAGTTATGCCACCACTCCACAACATGATCTGCACTGTTCCTGCGCCAGTGGCATTGGCCTTGCCCAGGGCCTTGACACGGTAAAGATTGCTGTAGAATACAACCCAATCATCTACCCGGATCTCACGGTCAATCATATCTGTGATCATAGTTTATCCCATGTAATCTTGTGGATGATCAAGGGGATCAGGCCGATCTTGGTCAATCCATTGGAACAACCACCACACCCCAACCAGTCCTATGACCAATTCTGCAAGTTCAATCAGCATGTTGTCCCCCAGTCATAGGCGACTCGTGTATGGTCTGTTACCCTATAGTCTTTTAGGCTCAACTTACTGCGTCTAGGAATATCCCCACGCACAAATTCATATTTCACATACTGGCCCAGGGCCGAATCAATCTCCTTGACTGTGCAGTTGTGCCATGGCTTACCTAATGTGTATTTGACTTTGACCCATTTCACATTGTTCTCAGGAGCACCTGTGTATTGATTTTCAAATGAATAGTAGTCACTGTGCCCACCTGACATGGATACAATACTCAACGGGCGGCACCAATCTTCAGGATCCACACGGTCATTGAGTTCCAGTAGTTGCAGTGAGATCACGATTCAACTCCGAAATGTTGTTTAATTGCACAAACAGCATCAATAATACCGCTATTATTTCCACGCAAATAACAACGATCTTCAATGTCTTGCTCTTGCTCAATCAAATCTGGATCAATTCGTTCTTCCAACGATTTTTCAATACATTCCCTAATTGCCTGCCCAACGAAATGATTTACCATTGCTGTCAATTCTTCACTCATGCCAGCAATACCTGTTGGGTGTTGCTCAACATATGCTTTAATATCTTCTGGTTTAATATAATTCATCATCCACCCCAAGGGTTATGTTTAGCAATCAGCGTAACTTCAATACCTTTTGCCGGGTTAGGACTTATGGGTCCTTGATTAGGGAATTCATCTTTTACAATCGGATTGTAGCCTGCTTCTCTGAGTGCTCGTTCAACGATTTTCATTTCATTGGAAATACACTCGCCTGGTCCAGAAACTGTAATTGTTATAGGAATCATTCTTCAACTCCGAAATGTTTCTTTACATCCTTCACTGCCAAGTCAGCAGGACGAGTTCTCAGTTCTACAAAGATATCGCAACATTCCTGAACAATCAACTCGGCGAACTTTTCAATAAAAGCCTTTTGCGTTTCCCATGAATTTTCGCCTGACCTAAGCAACGCACTTGCTTTGGCTGCTTGGTCCCAAATTTCACTAATTCGTTCGTTCATAGTTTAACTCCATCGTAATGCTGCTATTGTAGCATACTTGGCATGCTTTTGTCTAATCTTTATGGTTAGACGATTGTCCGTGGCATCTCGATTGCCCATGCCCCAGTTCCAATCCCAGCCCTGCCGACCCACATTGGCTTCCAACCAAGGGCGGTAGTGATCGTTGGGATCTGCACTCAAAGTAGAAGTTTGACCGCCGTTGCTGTCCTCATCTAATACCACCCATCTTTCCCTGGGCCATGCTACATTGATTACCACCCCGGGCATAAGATACCACCAGAGTTTTTCTTTAATATTGAGACCGCAAGGCAACCAATGATTCTGTTTCCACGAGTATAGCCCTTTGATTTCTGAACTACTCATTCAACACCAAACTTTTGTTTAATCTGTTGTTCTACTTCATCAAAAATAGCAACTGCCAAATCTGAATCCATAGTTTTGTGTTCGTTCTTTTCAGAGCACCAACCACGGGCAATAGCACCCAGCAATTCTTCACGGTTGATACATTCTTTCACAATCAACTCGGCGAACTTTTCCATTTTATGGTCAGAAAAAGTATACATCTTGGTGCTAGGTCGTGATGTTGATTCATCAAAAAAAGCCTGTTCAGCAAGTAGTCGAATTCGTTCGTTCATTCTTCAACTCCGAAATGTTCTTTCAATTCTTCACCCAAATCTTGTAGCAACCTAGTGTGAATATCGTAAATATCTTCCCATTTAGCGGAATGCCCAGGAACCAAATCATACGAAGTGATCCTATTAACACATTCTGCCACAATCAACTCGGCGAATTTTTCTATACCTTGTCGAGCATAGTCATCAAGTTCGTCCCAACATCCTTGTGCTGTGAGTCCTGCCTGGTATAAACAATGTTCAATTCGTTCGTTCATCGTTCAACTCCGAAATGTTCTTCAATCATTGTAATCAGGTCAACGCATTTTTCAGCAACCAATTCAGCCTCGTCACTTTCACGCATATTATCGCATTCAGTAGAATATCCGTAAAGGCGTTCGGACTCGTCAAATAAAAGACTGGTACATTCTCTAACAATCAACTCGGCGAACTTTTCCATTTT
>Ga0214919_10008508_pt1 | contig 13497 bp, 27 predicted proteins | sample LL1503_MetaG_FD_177994 | JGI IMG/M metagenome (GOLD analysis project Ga0214919, IMG submission 177994) | Freshwater microbial communities from Lake Lanier, Atlanta, Georgia, United States - LL-1503 | ecosystem: Environmental > Aquatic > Freshwater > Lake | place: USA: Georgia | collected...
TCTATTCTTACCTAATACTTCTTTAACTTTATAGAAATCTACTTGAGTTTGGTCATATCCCCAGCTACAGTAAAGAATGTCACCTTCTTTTAAATCTGTAGGAGCAAGTCTATTAGCTTTGTATTTTGCAACTTCCGCAGCTCTAGCAATTCTGTTATTAACAGTTTTAGCAACTTGAGCCAACATTGCTTCTTCACTTCTAAACAAATAATACCAAGTTGGATTAACAGCTTTACCAGCAAAACAAATGGCAGAAAACTTACCATTATCGTTGTTTGTGTAAACTACTACGTCTGCTGGATTGTCAATTACTAAAGGAACATATCCTGCTGGGATGTATCTTTCTTTTTTGATAGTCATTTGAATCTCCTTGTTAATTAATTACTATATACACAGTATATACAGATTAAAAATAAATACAATACTTTTTTAAACTTTTTTTAATTTTCTTTCATAAGCAAAAACACCTCTAGCTATTGACGCTTCTGGCAACCATTTATGTGTTATCTCTTGCCCTAAAAAATTATGAGTAGCGTTGTAGCTTACTTCTACTAATTCATTCTTACTATTGTAAGTTTTTAAAACTTCTACTACAGTACATTCATTTGGATATTTCCCAAAACTCATAAATTTAGTACCTATTGGATATTCCATTATGCAACCTCACTTTCAGCCCATGTATTGCCATTTGCTATACATTTAGTACCAGTACCGCCAGTAAGTGCATATTGCTTAAATGGCTCTGGTTTATCTTTTGGGTCACCTTTAAGCACTATTTTTGCAGCTTCTAATCTTAAATTCTCTGCTGGAGTGTTTAAAAATTGTAGCGTTGATAAAGCTACAACCATATTTTTTAATGCAAAAGTAGGTTGATTACCTACTAATTTTTTAGCTTCTGCGTAGTTCATACTTCCTCCTTAAGTTTATTTTCTTCTTGTAAAATTGATAAAAACATCATAATGAGTTTGGTTTTGTCAAGACCTGTTTCATTTGCTATTACTTGAAATGCTTTGTCCATTTTTGCAAAGTTTGGTTTTTTTATCATTTGTATCTCCTGTTGATTAATTGCCATAGCTGAACTATAACAAATCTGTAAAAATATACAATAGTTATATAAAATAAATATACATAAATTTATTGTAATTTTAAATTACTTGTGATAGTGTTCGGCAACTATGGAAAATTTAAGATTTATTATATTAGATGAATTTGACAATAAACCTTTGCGTGCCTTTAGTAATAAGGCATCTGCTTTATGGTTTCTTGAAAATAGACCTAATTGTGAATTAAAGATTTTGCCAAAGGTAAAATGTGTGTTAGATTTAACACAGTATGAAGAATGTTTATTTTAGGAGAAAACTATGAAAGTACGCAATTGGAGTAAGTTTCAGCATTTTAAGAACAAATCCTCTATGGTCTGGTTTAAGGTTTATGGTCGTGATATTCTGTCTGACCCAGACTGGCATCAATTAACTTCTGACCAAAAAGCTACTCTTTTTGAACTTTGGTGTTTGGCATCTGAACGTAACGGAGATATTCCAGATTTACGAAAAGTATGTTTTAGGCTGCATAAAGAACCAGAGTTTATTACTACTATGTTAAACGGTCTTAAGGACTGGTTTGACGGTGATATACATGGAATTATACACAAAGTATATAAAGAGAGTATTAGAGAGGAGAAGAGAGAAGAAGATAAGAGAGGAAATGAGAAGATAAGAGATGAGAAGTATAGGTTTATTAAGGGAGTTTTTTAATGAACATACATGAACTTATTGGTTATTTTCAAAATCCTCATAAATCTGGTGAAAGTGAATATCAATGTTTATGTCCATCCCATGATGATAGACAAGCTAGTTTAGGCTTGAAGGAATTATCAGATGGTCGTATACTGGTGCATTGTTTTGCAGGATGTTCAGCAGTAGATGTTTTAGGAGCTGTAGGTCTTAACCTTGATGCTGTTACACCACAAAGGTTAGGTGATTTTAAACCTGCTAGGAAAGCATTTAATCCTTATGCAGTATTAAAAACAATATCTACTGAAACACTATTAGTAGCACTAGCAGCATTAGAAATGGGTAACGGTAAAACCCTTCCAGAAGAAGATAGGGTAAGATTAATAAAAGCAGCAGAGAGATTGAGAGGAGCATACGACTTATGTCATTAGAAGAAAAAGTACAGAGCCTTGTGGTAAACGAGGATAAGATTAAAAATTATTTTTTTGTGAGGGACAGTGATGAGTACCGTAAAATTAAAAGTCCAGATTTATTTATTGATGACACGATTAAATATTTTACTGGCGAAATACAAAGTGGTGCGTATCTTCCGTTTGATAAAGCAGAGAATTTTAGGCTTCGTTTAGGGGAAACGACAATTTGGTCTGGTTATAGCGGACATGGCAAATCCATGCTATTGAGTTATATCACGCTTAAATTGATTGAGAACTATAAAACTATGATATGCTCTTTTGAAATGAGTTGTCGTAGTACACTTGCAAGGTATATCCGTCAATCTGTAGGAACTAATGAACCAACAGATTCAGCAATTACCGAGTTTTGTAATTCTGTAGTAGGACAGTTGTTTTTATACGACCAGTTAGGCAGCACAAATCCTATAGCAGTATTATCTGTTATCTACTATGGAGCAGAGCAATTGGGCATACAGCATTTTGTAGTAGATAGTTTAATGAAGTGCTCTATTAATGAGGATGACTATAACGGTCAGAAAAAATTTGTAGACCAACTGTGTATTGCTGCAAGGGATTTAAATATTCACATTCACCTCATCTGCCATAGCAGAAAAACAATAGACGAAACTACTCATACACCAAGTAAGTTTGACGTGGCAGGTTCTGCAACAATAACTAACCTTGCAGATAATTGTGTTAGTATCTACAGAAACAAGAAAAAAGAAAAAGATATTTTAGATGGTAAATTAAGTGAAGTTGATGCTAAACTAGTTCCAGATGGTTTTATGGCTGTGAACAAGCAAAGGCATTTTGAATGGGAGGGCTCTATACCGTTATGGTTTCAGCCTAAATCTTTACGTTACAGGGATAAACCAATATGAAATTTCAAGATAGTGAATGGTATAAGTTGTTTGGAAATTGTGAATATCGTGTTACATTTCCAGATGGAAAAATAATTGAATCGGAGGGTTTTAATCGTGCAAATGCTAAAGTGGAATTTGACAAGGGAGAACTTAAGTCTTTTGGTCAGCAAATTAAAAGAACTAGATTTTAGTAAAGTTTATAAGGTGACAGTTTCAGAAAGAAAACATATTCGTAATTTAAGCCAAAATGATAAATATTGGGCACTATTAGAAATGTTATCTGATTATCTTGGATATACCAAAGAAGAGTTACATGAATTGTTAAAATGGAAATATCTTAAATATGCAAAAGAAGTTGCAGGTCAACCTGTAGTTGTAGTACCATCTACATCAGACCTTGATACTGGTCAATTTGCGGATTACATTTCTGATGTCATTCGTTTTGCTAATGAATATGGGTGTACATTTCCAGATGATATACCGCAACATTAAACTTACTAAACTTGTAAGAGAATTACCATGTCAACATTGTGGTATACAATCTGAAACAGTTTGTGCAGCTCACCGTAATGAAGGTAAGTCTATGGGAGCTAAAACATCTGACGCATTAGTAGCAGCTTTATGTTTTGAGTGTCATTTTAAATTAGATAACGGAAAAGAATTAACTAAAGAAGATAGACGTGATATGTGGAATAGAGCATACATAGGAACTATGCAATATCTTTGGGAACACAATATGATTGGAGTTAAATAATGGGTAAGGGTTCAACACCAAGACCTTTTACAGATAGGTCTGAATTTGAAGATAACTTTGAAAAAATATTTGGTAAAAGAATTAAAGAACAAAAATTAAATAATGATGATATGGTAGAGTACGAACTTAATAAATCCACAGGCGAAATCCAGAAAAAAACAAATTAATGGCTATATCTCCAACGCAGTTAAGTTTACGCAAGCTGCGTGAAGAAGGATATTTTGTAGCTATTACAGAACACTGGAACTCATTTGCTCGTATAAGGCAAGACCTCTATGGATTTATTGACCTACTTGCAATTAAAGATGGTAAAATATTAGCTGTACAAACCACTACCAAAATAAATGCTAATGCTCGTGTACGCAAAATTTCAGAATTGGAACATATTGGTATAGTAAGAGAATGTGGTTGGACTATTCATGTACATGGATGGTTTAAGAATAAGTCAAATCGGTGGGAATGTAAAATCATAGATGTATCTTAAGGAAAATCATGGCTAGTAATAATCAAACAATATATGAATTAAATGGAGAAAAATTAACTACTCACCAACTCCGACAAAAAATTATAGATTTAATTGGTGATGGAAAAATGACCATAAGAGAAATGGAAGCTGCATTTGGATTTAAAGAAAAAAAATTAGTGCCAATTATTACTGGAATGGCATCTAGTCATATTATTCTTATGGAAAAATTACAAAACAATAAAAGATTTTCTGTATATTATAATCATCCAAAATCTATGTTGCAGAATATATTTCATCCATTACCTAAATCATTTGAAACAATGCAAGGTAAAGTATATACAGAACGACACGCTAAACATAACAATACTATGAGAACACCTTACGAAACATTTAATTTTAGTAGTATGTATTCTTGTTCAGAATGATAGATATAAATAGATTATTAGCTATATTAGATGATTGGTCTTTATGGATGAAGCAAAGCGACAGTCACAAGTTGGGATACCCTAGTAAATCTTTAGGTATGTCATCTGGTGGCGAGTCAACTAAAGACGAGTTTGAACACATGGTTAGCAGCATGGATATGCAAAATGTCCGCACCATAGATGCTATTATTCATAATTTACCAAAAGAACAACAAGAAGCCTTGTATACTAGATACCTTAAAGCTAGGAAACCTATGGCTTATGAGTATAAGTTGGAACTGGCTATGGATAATTTGTTGACTATTAGTTCAAAGCGTATAAACGCTTGACAAAACTCATTTCTGTGGTATAATCTTTGCATAGGCATACTCCTGCCTGTAAGATTTATGCAATCTCCATCTTAACCCTCTTCGGAGGGTATTTTTTATGACAATCCAAGTAAGTGTATGCGAACAGTGCGGTGAAGTATATGACCACACTGGATACCCTGTTTGTCCAGATTGTCAATATGACCATACATTTATACAGATTAAAGAACAGGCTAAAGAGCCTAACAAGGTAACCAATGAGCACACCATTTAAAGACAATGTAGACAAAAGTACTACAGCACCTATTTTAGCTTTAGTGCTATTACACGCTGTGACTAATGCTCATTTATTGCATTGGCAATCTAAATCATATGCACAGCACGTTACATTAGGTGAATTTTATAACAGTTTATCTGATGTAACAGATGATTTTATAGAAGCATACATGGGTAAATATGGTCAAATTACTAATCCTACAGAATTTTATACATTGCCAGATGCAGACCCAGTAATAGAATTAGAAACTTTATTTGACCACTTATATCAAATGCGTCAAAATTTACCAGATGATTCAGAACTGCAAAATCTTTTAGATGAAATAGCAGACCTTATTGATTCAACTCTTTATAAACTACGTTTTTTAAAATAAGGATATAACATGGCAATGAAACCAAAATCAAAAGCAGGAAAAGCAGCAAAAGTAGGTAAAGTAATGAAAGAGTTTGGAGCTGGTAAATTGCATTCTGGTTCTAAAACTGGTGCTGTTGTTAAATCACAAAAACAAGCTGTAGCTATTGCTATGTCAGAAGCTGGCATGAAGAAAAAAGGTATGAAAAGTGGCTACTAAACAAGGATTATACGCAAACATTGCAGCAAAGAAAGCTAGAATCAAAGCTGGTTCTGGTGAAAAGATGCGTAAGGTAGGTACTAAAGGTGCTCCTACTGCTATGGCATTTAAACAATCAGCAAAGACAGCCAAAAAGAAATGAGTGCAGCTTGGCAGAAGAAAGCAGGTAAGAACCCTAAAGGCGGATTGAACGCTAAAGGTCGTGCATCATATAACAAGGAAACAGGTGGTCATTTAAAAGCACCAGTCAAGTCTGGGGATAATCCTAGACGTGCATCATTCCTAGCTCGTATGGGTAACATGGCAGGTGCAGAACATAAGCCTAATGGTGAGCCAACAAGATTATTACTATCCTTAAAGGCTTGGGGTGCTTCATCTAAATCAGATGCTAAAGCTAAAGCTAAAACTATTTCAGCAAGGAATAAAAAGAAATGAAATGTCCTATAGCTACACATGATATTAAAGTCAATCTTAAAAATAGGGATTGGGCATTTAAAAATGTGGGATACGGTGCTGCTAACCCAGACCTTCCTAATGAAGATTTCTGGAAAGCTAAAGCAGAAGAGTGGGCAACATCTGTAGAGAACGCTAAAACTATGCGTTGTGGTAATTGCTCTGCATTTATTCAAACACCAGAAATGATGCAATGTATTGTTGATGGTATACAGGGTGACGAACCAACAGATGAATCATATGCACCAGAAGTTATAGCTAGTGCAGAATTAGGTTATTGTGAGTTGTTTGATTTTAAGTGTGCAGCAGACCGAGTTTGTTCTGCATGGCTAACAGGTGGTGCTATTAAAACAAAAATGACTAAAGCACAAAAACAAATGCTTATGATGGCTAAATTTGAAAACGGTAACAAAGAAAACGATACTAACGAATATAATACAGGGGAATAGTAATGAGCATTATTAGATTTGATGACAATAGAAATCCAATAGAAGTATACTCACCAAGTACATCACAAGTATTTTCAGTAGGTAATACAACAGCAGCATCAACAGCATTTGGTACAGGAACAACTTTAGTAAGAGTGTCATGTTCACTTGGTCACTGCCATGTTTCATTTGGTGCATCACCAACAGCATCAATTACTACAAGTATGATGATTCCTACAAACTCTGTAGGTATATTCAAAGTTAATGCTGGTGATAAGATTGCATACATTAAAGATGCCACTGTAGCAGCTTCAACTCTTTGTGTAACGGAATTAGCATAATGAAAACTAAATCTAAAGGAAAAGGCACTAAAGGCAAAAATAAAAAGTGCTAATCACATATGGATATATTAAATAAAACTTGGGCTTCACAGCAAGACCCTAACACTTTATCTCCATTAGACAAATTACTTAATAACTATTTACAAAATAAAGAAGTACCATTATCTGTATTAATGAGTGGTGATGTTGCTGGATTTAAAAATCAATTTGCAAATACTGCTTTAACAGGTTTACAAAATTATATTAAAGACCCTACTGCTGCATTAGGTGCTACAGGACTTATAGGTGTAACAAAACAATTCACACCAAAATTAGCAGCATCATTATTATCTAAATCAGATTTAGAAGCAAAAGCATTTAATCAATTAAAAGATAATTTGCCAGCAATGAAACAAGAATACGCAGCTTTAAATGCTCCTCATGCAGATACAATGGGAGGTCGTGTATTAAACACAGACGCAGCTAGAGAATTATTCCCAGAGTATAGGGCTAATAGAACATTGTCAGCAGATGTACATGAGCCAGCTAGTCAATTTGTAAAAGACTTGTATAAAGAAAAGTTATCTCAACCAACTCCAGCAGGTTTTAATCCAACCGTTGTATTTACAGCAGGTGGAACTGGTGCTGGTAAGACTGGAGCAATACGCAAGGCTTCATCAGATGCAAATGATTTACTTAATAATGCTGAAATGATATACGACACTAATATGAATAAATTTTCATCAGCAGACCAAAAAGTTAAACAAGCATTAAATGCAGGTCGTGATGTACAAATATTTTATACATATCGTAACCCAGTAGATGCTTTAGTACAGGGTGCATTGCCAAGAGCAGCAAGAATGGAAACAAACTTTGGCTCTGGTAGAACAGTACCTATTGAAGAACATCTTAAAACGCATATAGGTTCAAGAGAAACCATACAAAAACTAGCAGATAAGTACAAAGGTAATGATAACGTACATATAAACGTCATTGATAATAGTGGTGGTGTTCAAGACATACATAAAAGTTCTCTTGACAAAATACCAAAATTAGACGAAAATGAGGTAAGGAGAAGATTAAATGAAGCACTTGAACAAAACAAACACACAATTTCAGAACACATCTACAAAGGTACAAAAGGTACTGACTAATAAACAAAAGTCTGACCTTATGGCAGATTCTTTGGTCAAAGGATTGAAAGATTCAATATTAGAAGAACAGTATCAAGGTAAAAAGAGTTTACTATAACAATTAAAGGTAATGACCCAGTAATGGAGTTACAATATGGAAGAGAATACAAACAAAGTAGGCGGACAAATAGGAAATAAAAACTCTATTAAATCCAATAGGTTATGGGCGGAAACGATTAGAAGAGCAGTCGTACAGGATGATGCTCAACGCTTAAGACAAATAGCTGAAGCATTGCTTACAAAAGCATCAGAAGGCGATATGGCTGCTATTAAAGAGCTAGGTGATAGATTAGATGGCAAAGCATTACAAGAGAATAAATTAACTGGTGATTCAGATGAACCAGTAATGATTAAGATTGTCACAGGCATTGAATAATGTTCTAAATACTGGGTATCAGCCCAGAGAACCACAGAAGTTGATTCACCAAATGGTGAAGGACAACAGGTTCACAGTAGTGGTAGCCCATAGACGTATGGGCAAGACCGTATCAGCCATAAATCAACTGGTACATTCATCACTACTGTGTGATAAACCTAGTCCAAGATTTGCATACATTGCACCTACCTATGCACAATGTAAACGTATTGCATGGGATTACTTACTTCAATATACAAGACCACTAGGAGCTATTGCTAACATAGCAGAGTTAAGAGTGGACTTCATGGGTAGACGTATATCATTATACGGAGCAGACTCACCAGACTCATTACGAGGCATTTATTTAGATGGTGTAGTAATTGATGAAATTGGTGATGTAAACCCTGCCATATTTAGTGAGGTAGTTAGACCTGCACTAGCTGACCGATTAGGTTGGGCTATGTTTATAGGTACACCTAAAGGCAATAACCACTTTAAAGACTTAAGAGATAGAGCACACAATTCAGCAGATGGATGGAAACTGTTAGAGTTTAAAGCATCTGACACAGGATTAATTATCCCTACAGAGTTGGCATCTGCCAAAGCTGAAATGGGAGATGACAAGTTTAGGCAAGAATTTGAGTGCAGCTTCAACGCAGCAGTTGAAGGTTCTTACTACGGTAAGATGATAAATGAATTAGAAGAAAAGAATCAGATTACCACTATCCCCAGAGAAACATTAAGCCAGACTTATTGTGCATGGGATTTAGGTATGTCTGATAGTACAAGTATTTGGGTAGCTCAAGTAGTAGGTAAAGAAATTAGACTTGTAGATTACTATGAAAATCATTCTCAAGGATTGGATACATATGTTCAGTGGTTGCGTGATAACGGATGGGATAATGCTGTGCAGTTATTACCTCATGACGTGGTAGTCAGAGAGCTAGGCACAGGTAAATCAAGACAAGAAATGCTAGAACAAGCAGGACTAGAGATAACAGTAGTAAAGAAGCTGCCAGTAGCAGATGGCATTATGGCTGTACGCAGACTATTACCACGCTGTTGGTTTGACAAGAATGTAAAGCAAGGGCTAGATGCACTACGCAATTATAGACGTAACTATGATGAGAAGCGTAACGTATTCTTTGACTCACCATTACATGATTGGTGTTCTCATGCAGCAGACGCATTTAGATATTTAGCAGTCGGTTTAGACGAAACAGACGCTAACTGGGGACAACCTTTAAACATTAATAATTCATGGATAGTATAACAATGGCAAAACCTAAAAAATCTGGCTACATAATGGATGAAGGCAAACTTAAAGCCATTCTGGATTCTGAAATCTGGAGTGCGTTAGGTTACATCCAATCTGAAACCACAAAGGAAAGACAGCAAGCACTTGAGTACTATCTCCGTAGACCATATGGTAACGAAGTAGAAGGTAAGTCACAGATTGTTACTGGTGAAGTAGCAGAAGCTGTAGACGGTGCATTGCCACAACTTATTCGTGTATTCACATCATCTGATAATATTGTTGAGTTTAGTCCAGTTCATGAAGGTGACCAAGATTTAGCAGACGGTGCTACTACATATGTTAATCATGTATTTTATAAAGATAATGATGGATTTAGCATATTACACAATTGGTTTAAAGATGCACTACTAGAAAAAGTAGGTGTGGTTAAAGTATATTGGGATGATGAAACAAACATCACTAAAGAAGAATATAAAGGTCTAACAGATGATGAATTAACATTTATCATGCAAGACCAAGAAATAGAAGTTGTTTCACATGAAATGATTGATAACTTTGAAATGATTGTTGACCCTATTACAGGGCAACAAGTACAACGTAATAACCAAACACACAATGTTAAGGTTCGTAAAACAGTACGCAATGGCACAGTTCGTGTAGAGAACATTCCGCCAGAAGAGTTTATTATTAGCAAACGTGCTCGTAATATTCAAGAGTCTGGTTTTTGTGCTCACCGTAAGATGCTTACTCGTAGTGAACTTATCTCTATGGGATTTGACCCTAAAATTGTTGAGGGTTTAAATACTGGTAACGCATTAGAATACAGTCCAGAAAGAATTGCTCGTTATACTCGTGGTGAACAACCAACAGACATGATGTCACAAGACCACTCTATGCAAATCGTAGAGGTATATGAGTGCTATATCAAGGTTGACTATAATGATGACGGTGTTGCAGAACTACGCAAGATTGTATACGCATCTAATGAGATTTTAAGTGATGAGGATTGTGATTACATTCCTTTCCATTCTATTTGCCCATTACCAATCCCACATAAATTCTTTGGTAATTCATTAGCAGATAGAACTATGGACTTGCAACTTATTAAGTCTACAGTAACTCGTCAAATCCTAGATAATATGTACCTTACTAACAATGCTCGTGTGTTAGCAGTAGAAGGTCAAGTAAACTATGATGACTTACTAACATCTACAGCAGGTGGTGTAATTCGTGTTAAGAACCCAGCAGCAGTATCACAGTTAGCTGTGACATCAGCAGCAGGTCAATCTTTCCCATTATTACAATATTTAGACGAAGTACAGGCAAAACGAACAGGTGTTAGCGACATGAATCAAGGATTAGATGCTAACGTATTACAAAATGCTACAGCTACAGCAGTGGCTACTATGTCTAATGCTGCTAACGGTAAGCTAGAACTGATGGCTCGTATTTTTGCAGAAACAGGTGTTAAGTCACTATTCCAATCTATTTTTAGATTGTTATGTAAGTATCAAGTTAATCCTAGAACACTTATGATTAATAAAAAACCTATGACATTTAACCCTAGAGAATGGTCAGAGCAATATTCTATTAGTATTAATGTAGGTTTAGGTACAGGTTCTCGTGCTGAACAATTAGCTACTATGCAAATGATTTTAGGTAAACAAGAACAAATCTTACAAGGTTATGGATTGGGTAATCCTTTAGTCAATCTTAAACAATACAGAGATACATTAGCTAAATTTATTCACATGGCTGGATTTAAAGATGCTTCTGGTTTCTTACAAGATATTACTCCAGAACAAGCTCAACAATTAGCTCAACAACAAGCTCAAGATAAACCAATAGACCCAAGTGTAGAAGCTGCTCAAGAGTTTGCTAAAGTTGAACGTGAAAAAGCACAGTTAAGAGCTCAAACAGAGATGGCTAAACTTGATTTACAAAAACAACAAATGGAACTAGACAATGCTCGTAAGCAATTAGAATTACAGATGCAAGAATTTAAGATTCAAGCAGATGCTCAAAATGCTGCAGAGAAATCTAGGTCTGATTCTATGAAATCAGTGATGGCATCATTAAAAGATATTAAGGACTTGCAACTTCCTAGCGGAATGTAATGAACGTACAAAACATACAAAATATAGTAAATGATGATGACTTTAAAGATGTCTTACAAGGCATGATTGATGGTCATATACAACAAATTATAAACTCTAATGACTCTGATAAAGAAATTAGAGAGCAGTCCTATTATAAGATAGCTGCTATAAAAGAATTAATCGGCAGTCTTGAAGCTATTGCAGCAGGTCAAGCAATAGATGAGAACCGATTTAAGATATTGTAGATAATTCTACATTTGGTACGCCTCCCATAGAGGTAATATAGGAAAATAAATGAGTGAAAACACCATGACTCCAGAAGATTCTGGAAGTGGCACGCTTACTGTAAGTCAAGCAGCCAATGCGTTTGAAGGTCTAATGGACACCCCAGCTAACTCTTCGGAGCAAAGAGCAGGTGAACAAGAAGCTGAACAAGTATTGGAACAAGAAGCAGAGCCACAACAAGAGCAAGTAGAAGAAACAGTTGATGACGAAGCTGAAGTACAAGAAGATGACAGTCAAGAAGAAGAGCCTTCATATGTAGTTAAAGCCGCAGGGGAAGAAAAAGAAGTACCTCTATCTGAATTGATTAAAGGTTATCAGCTTGGTGCTGACTATACGAAAAAAACTACCGAAGTAGCAGAGCAACGTAAGCTAGTGGAAGCTGAACGTGCCGCCATTGAGGAAGCCAAGTATGCTCGTGATAATTATGCTCAACGTCTGCAAGCAATAGACCAGTTTCTAACTTCGCAGATGCCACAAGAGGATTTACAATCTCTTAAGGAAAACGACCCTATAGGCTATGCAGTAAAAGTTGCTGAACTTTCTGAAAAGAAAGAACAACTCCAAGCTATAAGAGCCGAACAAGCCAGAATTGCTCAAGAGCAACAATCTGACTATGCTCGTGCCATGTCTGACAGAGTTGCACAGGAAGCATCTAAACTAGCACAAGTCCTACCAGAGTTTTCAGACCCAGCCAAAGGCGATAACTTCCGTAAGGAAATTCGTTCATATGGCAAGACGTTAGGATTTACTGATGATGAACTCTCACAAGTATATGACTCTCGTCATGTGCTCACTTTACACAAGGCAATGATGTATGACAAACTTCAGAAGTCAAAGCCAGCTATTACAAAGAAGGTAAATGAAGCTCCTAGAATGTTAAGAGCAGGTACTTCTGGTGCTAATAAGCAAAGTGATGCACAAAAATTACAAAAACAACAATCCCAGTTGCGTAACTCTGGCAAAGTCAGAGATGCAGCAGCTTTATTTGAACAATTATTAGAATAGGAAATTAAATCATGGCAACATATCAAACCTATACCGCTATAGGTCAACGTGAAGATTTATCTGACGTTATCTATAACATTTCTCCAACAGAAACACCATTCTTAAATTCAGTAGGCAAATCAAAAGCTACTGCTATTTACCATGAATGGCAAACAGACTCATTAGCTTCTGTAAACACTTCAAATGCAGCAGTTGAAGGTGCAACAGCTTCTGACGCAACAATTTCTCCAACAGTTCGTGTTGGTAACC
>Ga0214919_10008509_pt1 | contig 13496 bp, 4 predicted proteins | sample LL1503_MetaG_FD_177994 | JGI IMG/M metagenome (GOLD analysis project Ga0214919, IMG submission 177994) | Freshwater microbial communities from Lake Lanier, Atlanta, Georgia, United States - LL-1503 | ecosystem: Environmental > Aquatic > Freshwater > Lake | place: USA: Georgia | collected 2015-03-15
TGTTAGATACTGGTGCAACCGCTTTAATTTCTGTCGAGGATGTAAACACCTCTTGTTTTTCTAATACTTGCCATAGTCCTAGGCCATTGTTATCTACCCATACCTTGTTTCCAGGAATAAGACTGTTGGCGTAAGGCAAAGTGATCACATCACTGGCTTGGCTTACTCGTTGTGTTTGAAGCACAAATCCAACACCAGTGCCTGATGCAGTGATCTGATTGGCATTGACAAAACTAAAATTAGCCACAAACTGATTGGAATTTGGTACATTCAATACATCGTAAACTCCATTTACTTCATCAGAGAAGAATCTCACTATGACCAATGTTCCTGCGGTGATGCCATGTGATTCTGTGAATGTAAACACGCTGGTGCCGTCAAGGTTTGTAGTTACTGAACTCAAGTAACCGGGCAATTGAGTTGTTCTATAGATACCCCAATCATAGTTATTGATCTTGGCTACCCAAATTATTGTGCCCACGCCAATATTATCAATATCAGCATTCAAAGAAGATGCATTGATAATATCAAACACCGTGACATCAACATCATCAAAGTTCACATATCCCGCGCTAGGCAAAGCCGTATCGGTTACAGGAATCGTGGTTGTAGTCAATATATTTGGACTGGTTATCTTGAAACTGGATTTCCATAGATTGCTCAACAACACGGTTTGATTAGCCAGACTAGATTCGCCAGGTAATACTACTTGTATAGTACCAGGATTAGATGTTAGCAATGCCTCATTGAGTTGCAGTTCGTAAAAACTTCGATTTGCATTAGCACCGTATGTACCTCGTAAAACAGCCCAATTTTCGTAGATATCATATTGTGTGACACCACGACCCAGATCAGCAAAAGAGAATATCTCGGCAGCACGCAACGTACCTTTGGTGCCCAGGAACTGTTGATACAAGCCAACTTGACTAGTTGAATCAAGATTCAAGTTTACCATGTATTGCCGTGGCTTCCATCCAATCAATGCATATGCAAATAAATCTTGATTGAGCTCAAGATTAGCAGTATAGGTATTGTATGTGTTGGCCAGTTGATCACTCTTGTTGGCCAAGTTAGGCAACAATCCTTGTTGGATCAATGTATAATCAGAAACCGTCCAGTTGTTAATGTCAAATTCCGAGGACGGCTGCACGATGTCGACGGCACTGTAGTAAGTGGTTTTCCATCGAACAATCTCGCCACGAGCGTATTTCTTAAGTGGATCCCATTCTTTGATGTTATCTTGATTTAAAATAAATCCTTGTGCATCTAGTTGGCCATTCCACTCTGTGGTAGTCCACCCTACCAGTCTCACGCGACTTTGTCTAGCACCGGTCACAGGGTCATACAACAGGTCTGCAAAGATACTGGTATTATCCAACACAATCATGTTTTCGTAATTTGTGAACTTGATGTTAAGGAAGTTGATGGTTTCGTTGGTCAAACTACTGATAGTGAAAGTGTTATCCAATCTTTCAATCACAAGATCTCTAGCGTTAAATGGTATTCGATCTGCATTGAGCACCATGTTTTCCACAGTCTGCATGGCGATGCTATCTACGATGGCACCTGGCTTCTCAACGATCAATTTAGTAGCACCTGGATTAAGATTGATGATGGACCCAGTATCCCATCCTTGATTGCTCCAATACAAGAACTCGCTGGCCATTTGATTCCAGTCCAACACATATCCGTTTTCTAAAGTATTAAATATCAGACCCTGTTGTTGCAATAATGCGCCGTAGCTCAACAAAAAGTCTACCATCAATGTGCGATTAGTAAACACATATCCATAAGGAATTTGTACCACATTGTTTGAGTAATTCACAGGAACGCGAACTGAACTTCCGCCCGCAGAAACTGTGGCTAGATTACCATTGATCAGACTTTGCAGAATATTAAAGTATTGTTGATTTAAACTGTATCCATATACCGCCCAGCCGGTGCTGGTGCTTTGCACAATCACACTGGAATATGTTAACTGTGCAAATGGTACATTCTTATAGAACAACAAATTGTAACTATCATCGGGTAGCAACAGTGTGGAATTCAAACTATTAGGACTAGATTTTTCTGTGTAGATTCCTAACAGATTTTTTCCTGTGAAAGATGCCATCCTGTAGCATAATCTCACATCAAGATTTTTAAGATCAGCAGTGAGTGCGTCAGTGGAGTTGATACCGCTTTGTCGATTAAAATCCACAATCCAATCAATGTAACTGGCTTTGCTAGTACCATTGCCGTAGACTTCTATGCCATTGGCATCCAACCTGTAACGACCATTGTATAGATATTGATCATAATCAGTATCAAATTTGTACAGATCTCTATCAGCAAACAATGAGAAGAATTCAGCAGGACGGGTCAACGCCAACAGTCTCATGATTGCAAATGGATAAGCACTTGATGTACGCCATGCATTTTCCACCGGGCCGTCATCGCCGGCTACCCAACTGCGGCGGAAGTTAGTGCTATTGAAGTTTCCTACCAAAGTTTCCATAGGGCTCAACAATGCACCTTCACTGCCGGCAGGTATCACATTTAATAGACCAGAACGAACATATTCAGGGCGCACATACGGCGCTACAGGGTCTTTGACTAGACCGGCAGCAAGGTCTCCCCACAGCACCAAGTTGCCAGATGTATAAGGAGCAGGACCATATTGATTTTCCCACCAGATTGGGCGTTCGCTGAATCCCAACATCTCCCAAGGTCTGGTGGTAGGATATATGGTGTCGTAAAAATAATTGTAAAGGCCGCGCCAGGCACCGATTGTCAATGGTTCATTGTCAGTGAGTTTGTTTGATGCTGTTGAATAATTCCATGTAAACTGATTAGTCGGTACGTAATCTTGTGTTTTGTAATCCAGTTTGTTCCATCCTACCCAGGTTAAGAAATCTGGATTCAGAATATCCTGGATCTCCGACAGAGTATAATCTGTGGTACGGAACTCTCCAGGTATCACTTCTGCTGCTGTGAGTGGTATAGGATTACCATCCAGTTTTAAATTGTTATAGATCCTGGTTTCATATTCTAACAGCAAAGCATCACGGAAGTCTCCAAATGCTCGTGTGATACTTCCATCGTGTCCGCGGATCACAAATACTGGATCTACGTAAGTAGTATCTAAAAAGATTTCAGGAACATAAGCAGGATATAATCCTAGTTTGGTAGGAGTATTTGGTACATAACTGCCATAGGTTGTGTCATATTCTTGTATGGTAACAACATCACCTGCCTCTAGAGGTGGTATTATAGTGATAAGCGGAGCATCAATGCCAACTATGTATTCAATGTCTCGAGTTAACAATCGATCGTTGACATATACTAACAATGCTTGATAATTGGCCGATGTGTAATTGTACACCTGTGTGAGATCAAATACTTGTCCAGTGATGGGAGTCACTGTGGTCTGGATTTGAGTATATACTGTGCCGGTAGGCAACATATCGGACCAATAGAATGGACTTGAACTAGTGCGCCCGGTGTTGAGTTCAGAAAAAACTGCATTGAGAATTTCCGGAATAGTCATGTTCACATAGTCGCCGGAGACTGATTGATTCAAAAACTGTGCCTTGAATTTTTCATACTCTCTTGAGTTGTATTCCAAGGATGCAAAGATATCATACCCCGGCTTGCGTAAGAAATACCCTGCCAAGGTCATTGGAGAGCTTTGTTGCAGTATAATCAGTCCGTAAGGAACAATGTTGCCCAAATCTCTTGAGTTGTTGGCACCATTTACTGATCCGGTGAGATTTATTAAATTTTGTGCGATGCTGTCATAGTGAGTGCGGATAGTTCCTAAAGTAAAATAAGGACTGTTACCATTCAACGGATTGTTTTCTAAGTTGATAGGTACTTGATAGAATCCCACGGCACTGACTTGATCGCTCAAGGCCAACACTTCTACTATATCGCCGGGTACTATCTTTGTATTGGAATTAAATCTGATAGTGGTAGTGTTACTGGTAGTAGTTACAGTATATGATCCAGGATCTTGAAACAGACTACTGTAATTTTGAGATACACTGGTAGCATAAACTTTGACTCTAGGAATAATGCCCGTGGAAACTACTGCTACATCCAATATCAAAGGAGAAGTAACTATCATGACTTCTGAGTTCACAGATTGTGAAGATGACACTGTATATGTGCCCACACCACCGGTGGCATTTAAGAATTCTGTAATCTCTGTGCCGACTGTGATCCCTTTACCGCTTATAGTTTGTCCTAGTTGTAAAGATACCCCATTGGCAGGAGGAACAGTAACTGTGAGTGTGGTGCCAGAGATCGACCCAGTGATAGGCACGCTGGTATATGTAAAACTGAATTGTTGATAGATCTGACTCTTAACCTTGGCTGTTTGCCATCCGATTTCTTTCTGATAAACAGTTCGATTCGCATATTGTTTTACATAACCAATATTAACTTTTTCGGTTGTGCTAATATTATCCTTGACATAGATAAATGTGTCAGTGTACAAATTGTTATCAAACACAATATCGCCTACATTATTCAGGCTGAGGTATCGCAGAGGAAATCCCAATACAGTGTCTGCTATTCCACTGGTTCCGGTGGCATAGCTGAACAATGCACAACCTCCAACGATATCGCCAAGGTTATTTTTAGTTGTTGAAAAACTTGAACTAGGGTACACCGCAAGATTGCCCAGGCTGTATCCATTTTGATCATATACATCAAACATAGGAGTTTGATTTATGGTGGTCTTTTGCTGTGCCTGACTCCATTCAACGCCGTCATATCTAAAAGTGGTACCTTGCAATGTGACACCACTCAAACATACCACACACTGATCAACTAATGCCAATGCATCATCGGCAGGCACAAGATCAATGACGGGTTCAGCAACCAATGTGCTGTCAGGTAACGGACCTGTGGCTGGATTGATAAAGTTGACCACATATATTTTGTTACGCACCTGATCATCAAGATCTTTTGCGAAGATGACTCTAGTGCCTTGCTGGAAAACATAACCATCCACGGCATAGCCAATCTGCCCATTGATGTTTGATAATGCATCAGTTTCTCTTAAATCAATAATGTTCACCGGTTGTTTGGCCTCGGTGCCCATGTTATACAATCTAGTACCACCGCGGAATTCAATGATAGGGCGTTTGGCTCGTTGTGCATTATCTAACACAGCCGTGGTATTATTGTAAGCAGCACTTGCAGTGATCACATCAATATGGAACCAACGATTTGATCGTGCCCATGCATTGAGATCAGGACTATCCAATGCCATGGTGATATAATCTAATTGCAAAGGTTGATTCAAACTGCCATCAAAGTTTCCTTCATCAAACGGCAATGAATCAAATGGTATACTAGCACTTTCAGTGTATGGCTCTGGTGTGACATAATTACTGATGGGCAACAACTGGATCGCAGTCCCCACCCCGGCCACATAGTAAGTCTGATTCTGATAACTGGTAGGTACCACGCTGCCACGGAATGTGATCTGCATGTTGTTGGTAAACGCTACACCATTGGGAGATGTATAAGTTTTCTTTCCCAGTATGTCTGTATCTACATTGATAGTCTGTGCCTGTGTGGGATCAACTATTCTGATCTGTCCAAAGATTTCTGGATTAGTTCCATCTTGATACCACAACAGATCTTTTACCGCGGTCAGCAATGGAATCTGTTGGAAATATCCTTCGGCATTTCGATACCATTGTGTGGTACTCCATTCGGTGCCAAACAACACTGTGAATTTAGTAAATTCTGCACAAGATGTCACAGATGACAGTTTGAGAATTGGCTCACCACTGGTTGTGTATTGATATTGTATTAACCATACGCTGTATCTGGTGTTAACATCCAGGATAGGTGTGGTCTGGTCAAATGTGAGATAATCGTAACTGCCGGGCAATCCGTTGTTGCTGGCGGCCTGGACCAGCGGGTCAAATTGTGTAGTAATCAACCAACCGCCATCTTCGGGATCAGTTATAGTGTTGGTGAATACTATGGTACGATTCTGTAGATTAGTAATACCATCAATACCATCGGGATATTGTTCCAAGAATGTACTCAAGAACACATTGTTCACTTGATCAAATTTCAGTGTGGTGGTGAGTAGGTCTACCTGCCCTGGGGTAGGAATACTAGGTATAAGATCTAGATCGTAATAGAATTGCTGTGCATTTTTGTATGGAACATCAAATGTTACTGTGCCTGAATCTTCGCCATTGTTATTAACACCTAATACTGTTCTTGAACTAATATTAGGAGCATAGGGCAACACGCCATTTACTCCTGGTTCGGCTTGTATCCAGAATTGATTAGGTGCTTGATTGACCACAAACTCATAGTTGCCGCCGCGAACCAAAGTGATTGTGGGATTTTCTCCGGCAATGCCCGAAAACTCATAGTAGTTGTCTGCTCTGGTAACATCAAATGTATCAGTGGTAGGAATAACTGTGGCACTGACATCCACAGCTAATGGGCCAGCAGGTAACCAATAGTATTGACTGTAATTAGAAAACTTGTCAAAACTTATAAAAGGATCCCAACTATAGTATTCACTGGTATACAGTCTTGCAGAATTGTTGGTGAATCCACCTTGACGAGCAATGGCATCGGTGATTCCAGGGTATGTGATTGCATCTTCAATGGTATTAGTGTCGGGTTTTAAGCTGATCACCCCAGGCTCTAATTGGTAGTTGGCCCTGGTAGCTGTGGGCTCAATCACATAATAATCGTTGGGATTTACGCCAGGGCCCACATGCCGTCCTACAAACCCTTGTGTTTTCTTGAATTGTGGTTCTTGGACCAATTGGTCCAGAGTGGCTGACAAGAACTGCTTGTTAGTTGTAGTTTGGAAGATTGGTGGTAGAAAATCTACAGTTCTGGTTCTAGCCATTAGATAACTCCGCTGCCTGGTGCAGTTCTAATATTGGTTGAGGTCAAGGCAGTGATTACTGCCACAGAACTCACCCCGGCTGCATTGACAAAGATTTCGTTTGGTGCTGAACGGATCTCATAAAGATCGCCAAAGTATTTCAACGGGTCCAGCGGTACCAGTACCACTGAACTTACTACGCCGCCCATGTTGCGATGTATATAGGCTGCCAGTTCAGAGAAGTAAAAAGTATCACCAAAATTCCATGCATCAATACTAAAGTATTGATTAAGATTAGCTACTACCAATGTTTTGATTTCGCTTTCGCTGGCTGTTGAGTTTGCTGCCCGAATCACTTTGATTGTGGCTCGAAGATTTTCAGCAGCCTTAGGACCAAACAATGGTTTAAATGTCACTGAATTGACTACCACATTGTCGGAGATCATCTTATAATTATTAAGACCTTGATATGCGGTGCTGAGTTCATTGATAGTGGGCACCGCAGGCTCTGGTACTGTGCCAGTACTATCTCTTATCCAATTGGTATATGCTGTATAGTAACTCTGGGTGACCACATACAAATCGATAATGTTGGTGGTTCCCGGATCTATACGATCGGTAAGTGGAGCGTTATGTCTGTATTGGAAATATAATCCTGGGCGGCCCACCCGGGCTAACCAATCAGCAGTGATATCAACCAGAGTTCTCACATTGGTACCGCTGAGTACCAGTTCGTAGAATGCACCAATTTGTCCTGCCAGAGATCCGGTGTATATCACTTGATTGTAGGCATAGAAGATCTGTCCGATTATGTATTCAGTCTTGACCACTTCAATATCATTCAGTGTGGCATAATCACTGTTCACCCGTTCTGGGTCAACCAAGAGATAGCGTTGTAAATTGTCAAAGTCCACAGTCTTTTCAAAGAACACATATTTGGTAGTTGGGTTCACGTCGGGTGCCACAATCTCATTGAAGAAATCTGGATCATCTGCTATACCATCATTGTCACTGTCTTGATAACTCACAATAACTTGATAATCGTCTACATAGCCATCTGACTGCACAGGCTGTCCTACAATTTTAAGATAGATATCCCCGGGCAAAGGACTATTTGAATCAGGAAGACTGTTGGTCTTTAACACATTTATAAAATCGCTGATAGTGTTGCCGGTGCGTGGATCATAGATACGATTTCCAGTTTCAAAGAAGAATCTAGTCTGCAGAACTGATCCAAAATTGTAAACCAATGCGCGACTGGTCACTGTGTATTTTACTCCATCCGTGACTGCTTGGATCATCCAACTGGCGTCTTGATTGGTTCCTGTGGTGCTTTGTGCATTAGCCAAACTGAAATCAGCATCTACTGCAAGATTGTTTGATGTGATCAAATACCAGGTCTGTGTGAGGTTGTTGTAGCCCAGTCCAAAGTTCCTGTACAAAACAATCTGATCAGCAATGCTGGTTTCAAGGCTAGTGGGGATATCTGTTATTAACAAAGGAATCACTTGCACAGGAATAGCACCTGTGGGTATGAAATTGTTTAGTACCACCGGTCCTTGACCATTGAGTCTGCCGCTGGTAAAATTACCTTGTCCTTGATTGGTACCATCTAAATATATGCTGATTGGACTAGCCCATAATTCAAGACGCTCAACAGCAAGAGTGGGTGTTCCTAGTTTGAGTCTATTGTTGGCATCAAAATAATATCCAGCTGGCGCAGCAAATTTTACCAAACTACTTACTTGTATGTATTTGGTATTGGTACTAGAATATGTACTGATTGCTGCAGGAAATCCTAGATCATTTACAAAATAGCCCGAAGTTTCATTGGCCAAGGTAGTGCTTTGATTCCAAGTGAGATTGTTCACCAAGAGATTTGGTCTAGGAAAATTAGCATAGTAGAATTGTGTAAATGCAGTGGTGGTCAACAGCGGCTGTATCTGATTGGTAATCACACTGGCTATTTCATTTCTAGTAATCCACGTGAACAAAAATGTGGGCAATTGGTTTTCTTCCCAGATGGCTCCATCGCTGGCAAATACATTTGTACTGCTGTATTTTCCAGTGTTATCTACTAGATCAAGATATCGGCTGGTACCAATACTGGCTCGATTCAATGCATAGCTCTTGATAATGCTGTTGTATGCAGTGAATGGAAAATTGGTGTAATCCTCTCCGTTGACCATACGATTCTGCGTATAGTACCTGGCCGGGGCGCGTTGTTTGATCTGGTCAAGAGTTTCTCTGGCCTGTGCATTGCTTACCGGAGTAGTAATACCACAGGTAAATGTAAGAGTCTGTAATTGTCCTGATCTACTGACATAACTGATAGGTATGACCACACTTTGCATCTCGTCAGGGTTGATGATGTATGTGAGTCCGTTGCTGGCACGAACATAGCAGCGGAACAATCCAACTGGAACAGTTGAAAATACACCGTCACCAAATGTCAATGTGATCTGATCATTGGATCTGCTGCTGACAGAAAATAGTTTTCGTTGGTCTGGCGCCAACTGCTCTTGGGCTGCTGCATATACCGATTCTACATATTTCCATTCGGCAGATACGTTGCCTACATTGTCTAATTGGAACAACCACCGGTCTTCGTTGTTTACACCTTCGATGTTGATATCCACTGTGCGATTGGGGATACGTTCAGCAAGATTGAAGTCTTGATTCTGCAACACACCTTGTTTGAAGTAAAAGAAATAACCAGTGTTAGCACTAGCAAATCCTAGTGAATCATTGCGGAACAACAAATTAAAGATACCATTTGGTAGTGGAGGTGGTTCATACACAAACGGTGCAGTGGATGGAGTTCCTACTGATGTAGAATTCACTGCCTCAAAAGGCATATTCACGCCATCCACAGTGGCAGTGTATGGAAACACTGGTAGGTATCCTGGCACCAAGTTTATACTATATTCAGAAGTATCAACTCCTAGTATGGTGGTACGATTGCCTGGACGTCCTACACGTTGTGTATCTACCAAGGCTGAATTAATGATGGTAGCAAATTGTTCGGCCCAGTTGAAATTGGTCGGGTCATTCCAGTTTACAGTAACACCACCTAGATCAATGCCATTGAAATCAGTCACATTCTCTGTGGTCTGTACTGAAAATACTTTGAGATACCCCTGTGCTTCTGTATTGCGTTTGGGAGTATAACTCACAAGATTGGCCAGGCGAACTACACTATCTCTACGCTCTGCTGTGTCAATATAATTTTCGCGGGTGTTTAAGTCATTGCGGAAACTCATGGCCTGCCCCATGAACGCAATCACATCCAGCATGGCTATAAATTCCGATGATTCAATGTAGTCATTGAATGATTCAGGATAGTACTGACGCAGATAGTCTATGAAACTTTTGCGTAAGGCTTCAAAGTCATAACTTTGGAAGTCGGCTTCTCTAAAAGTCTGATAGATGCGCTTCCAATCTTCAACTCCGAATACAACTGTTTGTCTAGTAGTGCGTGCCATAATATTTGTTTGTTTTATTATTTACCAAAAAAATAAACGGCTAAGTTAAAGCAAAAGTTGCTATACGTTGTTGTTGGTCAAAAAACACACTTAACAGTTGAGCATTAGTGTTAGGAGCAAATTGTATCTCTAATTCTATCAACAACCCGTTTTCCTGGGGGTATATCCGAGTATCAATCAGATTCAATCTAGGGTCACCGCCGGCTACTCGTTTCACTTCTCGGATTATCTGACTTATGGTGGTCTGATCTTGACTTTCAAACAAAAAACTCCACAAGATAGTTCCATAGCCCGGTCGGCCAGGTAGCTGCCCTTGTGTGATATTAAAGGCGTTGAGCAGGTCCCGCTTGATCAATTCAGTATCAACCAGCGTGAACTTCTTGTATTGATTTTGCGTATTAAATCCAATGAATGTAGACATATAGATATTTATCCGGTGTTCTAAGCTGTAAAACCTGGAACAGTGATTTTAGGATTACCGATTATGGCTTTTACTGCTTGGTCTAGATTGGTTCGATTCACGGTGTTGGCAAATCCTTTTGCGGCCACTACACCAGCTTGTAATGGGTTTCCGCCGCCGGCAATAGAAGAATTGATTCCAGCAAACACCTGACTGAATTGTGCAGATGTGGCAAAGTTATTCATCTGATTTACTAAATCACCCGGTACTTTACCTTTAAGCCAAGCGGTAGCATTCTCGGCTCCAAATTTGGTAGCATTGTTTAACAAAGGTCCTAGTTGGCTGGCTATTTCCGTTCCTTTGATGGTTCCTAGTTGTTTGAGTTGATCAAAGTTCGCATTCATCAACCCCTGTTGTACTCGAGTCTGTAATGCACTATTGTTCAACACTGAATCTAGATTCACAGCACCCAACTTACCAGTCCAACTTGTGGGACTGCTTAAAATCTCTTTGAATTTTTCTGGGACCTGTTTTATCTGATCAGCGATCCCGGGTTTGATCAATCCTGACAACTGCAACTGGTTGGCATCTAATCCAAATTTTCCAAGTCCTTTGACATTTGTGATAGCCGTGGCCGCTTGATTGACTGATGCGGCGGTCTGTGCTACCAATCCTTGTATTTGATTTGATGCGATAGAACCGATACTCTGGGCACTGATTTTGGTATTCACAAAATCACTCACTGTAATGGCATTTGGAATCACTGCGCCTATCTTGGTAGGAAGATTGATAGCACTACCTAATTGTTTTGTGAGTGCTGCTGCTTGTGGACCTATCTGCGCTATTGCTGAAGATAACCCGCCCGAAGCCTGTGTGACTGCATTGACTATTCCTCCAACTGGTATTCCTGTTAATCCACCGCTGGCAACTTGTTTATCAAATATAGCTTTGGCTTGGTCAAAGGTAGCACCCGAAGGACCTTGTATTTCAAAGGTCTTGCCATCTGGTGCTGTGAATTTAAAAATACTCATTCTGTTCTCACAAGGCTCCAATCGGTGTCAACTGCTACTGCTGCCGGTGGCGGTGTGGGTGTACCTTCGGTAAGACTCACACTTGCTGCCACACCTTTGTTGTGGAAAGGGTACGGTTCATGTGTAGGAGCACGGGTAACAATACTTTCTAATGCATTGGGTTTTACTTGCCAGCCAGTTGAATTGTCAAATGTAGTATCATCCAATGTGGTCTTGGGGTACAGTCTGGGAGCAGTAACTGATGCAGCACCGCCACCATTAAGATCGATCCTGTCTGATTTAAATCTCAACGAAGATCCAGTTTTTTCACCACTGTCGGATCCAGCAAGCCAAGAACCGTTTGTACATTGCAATGCCAGAGTACCATCACTACGCACACCCACTGTGGTTTGACTGTAGATAGTCATGTCTCCTTGACTGGCCATGTTTAATGTAGTGACCGCACCGATGTTGGTAGCAGCATTGGATTTTAAATTGATATTGCCGCCGGCAAACATGTTGATATCTTTGTCAGCATGCAGATTGATTGTACCTTGTGTTCTCACATTCACTGAATTAGTTGAATAGATGTCTACCGTTCCTTCTTGCCCTAGTTCAATCCAGGTCTGGCCATTGGCATGTATGATATAGAAAAAGTTTTCACTATCGTTCATCATGATCTGATGACCTTTGCTGGTCCTTAATCGGAACAATGAATTATTGCCTTCAATATCACCATCATCCATGACCAAGGTATGTCCGCCTTTGCGACCAATCACTTTGACATCTTGTGGAGTCAAGGTTCCTTCATTTAATTGTTTGCGTACGGTTGCTTGATCTAGATTACCATTGTATATGGGTAACCCTGGAGTAGACACACCATATACTGTGCTAGGACTTTCGCGTTGAGCATTGGAAATGATAGGACCACGCTCGGGATCATTTCCAAGTCCTTGTTGGAAGAATATAGAAGCCTGATAACTGTGAACAGGTTTTTGCTGATCAAAGAATTTAGGACTACCGTCAATTTCGTTATTTGCTGAATTGATCTCAGTAACTGGTAATGTAGGAGCATCGGCAAAGTATTCTGCTTGGGTTTTGTTGCCTGTGACATATTCGCTGGTGGGTGCTGCGCCAATAGCCGGTAACATGTGATTTAATGCATTGTTGATAATACAGCCCACATAGTATCCCTGACTAGGATCACCTTCCACAAAGAAACACATGACCTGTGTGCCCAGGTCCGGTGGAGTAAACCACATTCCGTAACTTTGTTGATTGCCCGGGTATGACCCCACACCAGTATTAGAACTGGTTTTTTCAGTGACACCATAGAAAGGAGGAAGGTAGTTTACCCAACGCCATAGTTGAGGATTGTTATCTGTCCCAGATGCAAACTGTGTGATCCGGACTTGTAATCGTCCAGTTCGAGTGGGATCAATATTGTTCATCACCGTACCAATGAATGGCCCCATCTCTGCAGGTTTACCACCACGGTCAAACTTGTAGTTACTGGTTCTTCCTGATAGTTGTGGATTGTTTACTGACATTGATCTCTTTCTTTAGGCGTCTTGTGCTATGAGTTGGGGAGCAGCCGATGTAACTGCTAGGCTCGGGTTGTTGGCTCCGCTGCCAAATCCACCTAGTTTAGGAGGTGCTGCGACTGCTGCTAGTTCTGTGGTTTGTATTGGCGGCGGAGCTGCTGGGCGTGGCGCTGCGATTGTTTCGCCTGTGATCACATT
>Ga0214919_10008510_pt1 | contig 13495 bp, 16 predicted proteins | sample LL1503_MetaG_FD_177994 | JGI IMG/M metagenome (GOLD analysis project Ga0214919, IMG submission 177994) | Freshwater microbial communities from Lake Lanier, Atlanta, Georgia, United States - LL-1503 | ecosystem: Environmental > Aquatic > Freshwater > Lake | place: USA: Georgia | collected...
GTTGTATTTATAAATGATGTTGGATTACCAAAACAATTATCAGACACAATAAAACTACTAGTAGGCATTGGATACACTTGTATTTGTTGAGAATATTGTGCATCACATCCATTATCAGTTGTGACTATTAGTGTAATATTGTATATTCCAGGTGTTTGATAAAAATGTGTTGGGTTAGTTAATGTTGATGTTGTATTATCACCAAAATTCCACAAATAAGTTCCTTGTCCATTATTAGATATAGTTGATGTATTTGTAAAAGTAAATAAACCCTCGCATTGACCTGCATATGTAAAAGATGGTGTAGGTACTGTAGGTTGTAAATCCGCAGTTAAAGTTAATTCACATCCAGTTGCGGTTGTTAGAAAACAACTTAAAGTGTTATAAAGTGTAGGATTTACAGATATTGTTTGAGTTGTTTCACCAGTTTCCCACAGATAAGATGTGAATCCTGGAGGAGCACTCAATATTGCCGTTGTTTGATTTATACAATACTGAACATCAATCTCATTTGCTGTACAATAGATAGCATCAATGTAAGCATATCCAAAGTGACCACCCAGTGAACAATCACCAGTTTCAAATTCAAGTGTTACAGTTTGACCGACATAAGCTGTTAAATCTACGGTTACAGTTGACCAATCTCTCCAAGCTATATTAACTGGATCTCCTTGGTTATCAACACCTGGGCAACTTTGAAATCCTGATAGATTAGATGCGGCAGTTACCATATAATCAGTACAAGCGATTATACTACCATCAGGTAGTCTAACTCTAGAATTAAATCTTGGTTGCTCATCTGGAGTATGTCCTGGGTCTTCAAATACAACCGCATAAGCGTATTGTACTAATGTGCTTTGTTGCGTTACTGTGAATGTAAATGTTAATCCTTCGGCCTGATTACCAACGTTATCATTACCAAGTCTTGCTGAGAAGTTACCAGAATAAACAGTTGAAAGACCACCACAAGTATGAGGATCTATTCCCGGTGACATTATGGTTTGACGACCATTTACTATTCCATTATTTGGTAATGTTATAGGACAACAATCTCCTCTTCTTCCTTGCCAACCTGTGAAGTTTCCCAACTCAAAGTCAGCATTATAACACTGAGCATATGAAGTCAATGTCGTAAAAAATGACAAAATTATTAATATAAATTTCTTAAATCTATTCATCCTTCTTAACATTTGGATTATATATTAAGAGTAAAAATTGCATTAATACAAAAAAAGACACTAAAAGTGTCTTTAATTATCTTCATTTTCAGTGTCTGGATCTTGAAAAAACAAAGTTTTATCTTTTGTTTTTAACCACTCTCTTGAAATGGCCAATCTTTTGGTTAGATCTCTTAGCCACTCTTTAGCCATTTCATATGGTTCGCATCTTTTTAATGATTTTTCATAAGCTTCCATAGAATCATAATGGTCTAAAATCTGTTCTTTAGACATCCTTCTCATATCATCAGCTTTGACCATCTCCATCACAAATGCAAAATTAAGATTACCTTTTCTTTGATTTATAGCATAATCTTTTCTGGAAATTCCAGAATTTATATAGTCTTTATAAGCCTTTTCTATCTCAACAGATTTATCATTAATTGACTTTTTAACTATTTGAATTATTTTATTAATTCTCAAGTGCGCTTCTTTTTCATCTTCTGGTATTTGTCCAAGAATATCATCAATCTTATCATCTAAAATATATCCGACAATGATATGTTCTCTGTAAATATCATTAGTTAATAATCCATGGCGTTCCATATACCAAGGAGTTTTTAATTTAAAGAAAAAATCTTTACCCCACTTATCCTCGGCTTGAACAATAACCCCTTCTTTATCAACTTCTTTAGCTATAACTTCTATTAAAGAATCTAAATCTTTATTATCATCTTCAAATGGTGCAATTCTAATAGTGCCAATCTTATCAAGATAATTCTTAATATCAAGATGTTTACCAGTTGTGTTATCTCTCATTCTCAAAAGAATAAGATCTTCTTCTAAATATCTTAGAACAATACGATTAGCAGGTGAAACATACTCAAAAATAGAAGTTATATCGTTATTTAAACACCAATCAACAAACTTTTTAACATCTGTTCTAGTTCTGTATATTCTATTAATACCATTAGATTGTTCATTATCAAATCCCATTTTAGACTTACCTAAAACTTTACCATTTGGTAGTTTAATAAATGATGCAATAGAACCATCTTCTTTGTTATTAATAAACTTAATCTTATAGTCTTTAACAATAGAATACATAGCCTCTGGAACTTGATTCAAATTAAAGAACTTTTCAAGCAATAAGAATCTTCTAAACAACGATCCATCTTCATTGAATACAAAGGTTAAACCTCTCATTTCATATGCTTTAACATCTGGCTTATTCTCAAGTGGTGTTACAAAATCTTTATACTGAGCGAGACGGTAGTTGAATACCGAAATATTATAACCATCAATCACAAACTTAGACTCATAGAAAGCAGCATCTTCTTTTGCACACATTTCTACACAATCTTCATAGTCTGGAAGATAGTGAGATGATAAATCGTTGGATTCTCTAATAAACTGTGTGTAGTTATGAATTTTCATTCTACAAATATATGATATTTATTTAGCTTTATATATTAAAAAACTAAATAAATAAACATTCTTATCTTATTTAAATTCTATCATTAATATATAATATATGGATTATAAAACTAATATTATACCAATAATCAAATGGTTAGCTATAGACTTATTCGAAGTAGTTATAGATATTCAATTGGTTAATGGCTTGTTATTCAACACAATTGAATGGAGAAAAGATAAAAATAAAGTTTATCTCCATAAGATTCTAGATGATCTAGATTATCAGTTTGATTTAGATGATTTTGATGAAGAAACTAAAAAAGAAATATATTATTTTCTTATTAGAAATTTCTTTAATTAGTATATCTATTTTTAGCCTTTTCCGCCAAATAAACTTTTAGATCCTCGTAAGTTACCATTCCTGGATTTTCTTTTAATATATCTGCATTTCCTTCTTTCTTCACTTCGATTTTCTTATCTTCTGCCTCTTTTATTCTTTCTTCATATTGAGTTTCAACTGTTTTTAATAGGTGTCCTAGATAAAAATCAATTCCTTTTTCCTTAACTATTTTTGTATCAAAATTAAATATAAATTCTTCTTGATTATAGTATAAGGCTAAAACTTCTTCATTAATATAGTAGTCTAAGTAGACTAAAATATCTCCAAGATTTCCTTGCATTTGAATGTTTGTTTTGTAAGTTGTGTTATAGAAGAAACTAAATTTATCTTTTTCATTGTATTTTCGTTGACCATTATGTTCAACAGTTGTTACAAGTCCGAGACTTTGTCTATAATATTTAGACTTTTTAATTTCATTAATGATTGATGGTTTAGTTACTATGTTATACATAGTTTATTTATTACTAAAAAGTATCTTCCTATTCGGTTTCTATTTCTAGTTTTTCCTCATCTTCACCGTATTCATCATCTAATTTAATTTTTAGATCAATTAAAAGATTTTCATCAATTGAACTAATTTCAACATTCTTATTGATTTGACCAACTAATTCAACATTATTTTTCATGTCATATTTTTTAAATTTTATATAACAATTTTTAATATCTTTATCTGTAAAATCCTTAGTTGGATCTGATACTTTTGCTTCTTCTAATGGGATAATTATTGTTAAATCGTATCTAAAATCTTCATCTGACATAATAAATTTAACACTATCATTTAAAGATGAATACTTACTTAATTCTGAACTCTCTAAACTTAATCCTAACTCGGAAAAAGATATATCAGATTTCTTCTTTTCTTCTTCTTTTCCTTTTTTTAGAGCATCACTCATAGTTATAAATTCTTCTTCCTCACCTTCACCTTCGGGCTTTGTAACTTCAAAGAAAGACTCAATTTTCTTTTTCAATTTACTTAGAGCAATCTTAATATATTCCTCTGGGGTATCTTGTAAATTCTCCTTGATGAATTCTCCAAATTTTATAACTTTCATAATGTATATATTAAATAGTATAATTGATTTACCACCAACCTTTATATTTGAAGTGTTTTATTTTATCATAATAAATACTTTTTATAATATCTTTAACTTCTTTAATAGGATTATTACCTGAGAAGTAAAAATATAATCCAAAAAATAACGCTGCAAGGCAATATAATACCAAGTTCGCATTTAATAAGGAACCTGTTAATTTGATTAAAATCAATTGAATCACGTCGAACCCTAATGGATTTAGGTACATCGCGATGATTAGAAATACGGTCGCTAGGCGCGGTCTGTTTATCTTCTTCATTACATATATAACTCTCCGAGTCCATAAATTTATTATATTTTGAGATTTAATCTACTAAAAACACAATCAACAACTGATTAAACCTTGATATACTATATATTAATAATACTATCTAACTTTCTATCTCTTATCTCTTGTTTGGTTGTAATATCAACACATCTAATTGTCCAAGTTGTTGAAAGATTTGTCATATCTAAATATTTACAAATTGAAAACAAAGCCAGTGATTTATATTTACAATCTTCTTCGAAGAATTTTTTTAATTCAATGTCAGAATAAAAATTATTCGTTTCTACGGTTTTATTATAAGAAACTAATTGATTATTCTCAATCTTCATTAATTGAAAAGCTGGACCCTTTGGAACTATTTTTACTGACTTTTGTATATACTCAAATAGTTCACCAAACCAGAGACTTGGATGAACGGTAGCTACAGTTATATTTGAGTTATCGGAAGATCCTATCCTAATACAATTATCATATAATACTTTTAATGCTGTGAAGTCAATATCATCGTTTACATAAACCGATACATCTTCTTTACTATCAAATATTTTTACATCTATCATCTTCTTTTATATTTTCTAATATTTTCGAAATTTTCGAAATTTTATTATTATTATCTATTGAAAATAATGCTGCAGAAGCGGATGCTGAAGCTATCATCCAGCTTGCACCAGCTCTTCTGGATTTTAAAGCAATTATATTTGATGCTTTAGTTATTTTAGCTAAAAGATCTTTATCAACTTCTCTCATTTGATTTAAACCCTTTCTACTTGAATAAAATCTAGTTCGACCGTAGTTGGTCTACTGAATATAAGTACTTCAACTTTTAGCTTTTTCTTAGCATCATCTACACTTGATACATTACCTTTGAAAGTACTAAAAGCACCATCAATAACTTTAACTTCTTCTCCTACTGAAAATAGATTACCATAGGTTATGATATTATCATTAGTTTCTTGATCATTTAACATTCTTTTAACTTCAAATTCTTTAAGAGGATTGATATCACCACTTTTGGTTCTTACAAATCCTGCTGCACCATTTATTCCTTTTAAGAAGTTATTAATTTCACCTATGTGTGATATTTCAATAAAAATGTATCCAGGATAAAGAATCTTTTCCTTAGCTATTCTCTTACCATTTTTAACACTAAAAATCTTTTCAGTTGGAATAATATGTCTTCCCATTACATCGATCAATCCTGATCTTGATAATTCAAGATTAAGTTTTTCTAAAACACTTTTTTCTCTATTATTCTGTGTTCTAACTGCGTACCATTGTTTTAATTCTGCCATAATTTATTTATTTGTTTTATAAAATTTCAATTCTTCTTGGATAATATCTGGATAGTTCTCTAGTAGATATACTAAGTCTTCTTCTTTATTAAGTCCTAATTTTAGAAAAAGTAATTTAAAATCACTATCTGGTATATCAGTTTTTTCAAACTTTGGACTTTTAGACCAAAACCAGTTTGGATATGGTTTATCCAACATAAAGTAATACCACAAATCCAGTGATGTACTTTTATCCACATTCTTATTATTTAATAATTGTGATTTTGTTGTATATTTTTTAGAAAAATACCGATTAAAGATAAAAAAGAATTTCTCTTTATCTAAATCGGTTATATTTTTCCAATCTTTTTTATTTCTAAACATTGCATTTGCAACATCTATTAACTCCGCCATATCAAATATTATTATATACTGTTACCATACTATTAACAATTTCATCAGGAAAATTATTAATGTTGAGATCAATTAATTTCATGTTCTCTTTAATTCTTTCTACTATATTTTCAATATTTGTTTTAGATATCTTCTTCTTTTCACAAATAATATCCGCAATATTTTCAAATAAGTCTGGATCTTGTAAAGATGGATCACCAAATTCTGTTATATAAGATTCATATATTGAGTATGCTCCTTTAGCACCGATTCCTCTTACCTTACCAGATTTACTTGTTTGATATACTGATTTTATATTATCACTTGTATCGCCAGATATAATTTTAATCAACAAGGATTCTAAATTATTTATCTCAGCTAACTGATACTTGTTAACAAATCTATTCATTAGTGATAAAAACTCACTATTATCATTTAGATTAAAAATATCATCATTATTCTTTTTACCAACTTTATTTAAAAATATTTGATAGTTTTTTGGTAAAAATATCTTTTCTTGATTATACATTTCATTACTCATAAAGTTAATCCACTCAGAATCGAGATTAAATCTTATAAGTTGTTTAATATCATGGTCATTTGATACAATAAAATTAGACTGACCCAGATCGTTAGTTTTCTGTATTAAGAAAGCAATCCAATCATCACCTTCAATTCTAGGTGATTCTAGTAATTTTGTACCTTTTAGATTTTGTTTAAATTCATCGTAAGCTTTATAAACAAAGGTCCAATCAATATCTGAATCTTTTTTACGATTAGCTTTATAGTTTGAATTTAATGATTTTCTCCAAGATTTTTCTTTGGAGTCTGAAACTAAATAAACATTTGAAAATGGGTATAGTTTCTTGTAGTTTGTTAAGGTATTTTCAAGAGATTGTGTTAACGCACCATATAGTAAATTATTCTTATGAAGTGTGAAGACAAGTCTTGAAAGTATGTAGTTTCCATCGATTATACAATTTAATAACATTAAAATTATTCATTTTTTATTTATAGTTACTAAGAATCATTTAGTTGAATATTGTGAAATCTGATTTTAATATATAATAATATGCCTAAGATATTATCCTATAATAAATTTTATGAAGAAGTAGAATTAAACCTCGGTGAACTTGGTAAAACCAAAGATGGTCAGTTTAGAGGTAATATTTTAGTTCAAAAATTAAAAACTCATCAACCAATCACCACCAATAATAATAAGGATATTAAGGTTGATAAAATGAAAGATAATGGTTCTTGGGTTGAACCAGAAGAAGCTATTGATAATATCACAGACCCTGATGGTAATTATGATATTGATAAAGCTCAATCTTATTTTAAGAATGGTAGTAGATTTTTAAAAGTTTTTCAAGATGAAGACGAAACTGAGTACCAATTAAATCAATTCAAAAAGACTAAAGAGTTTGGATCTAAAGGAGCAGGTAGATTAGTTAGAGAATTTGAATCAATACAATGTATATTTTTAGCTATAAAACAAAGTTACCCGGATAAAGTAATAACTCGAAATAATATATTTAGTTTTTTTAGAAAGTATAAACAAATGATTGGTACTGAGTCATTATTAAAATTAAATTCTAAAGTAAATATAGATGAAGATCTTTTAGAAGATTTTCTTCAAGATGAAAATTGGTTGTCTACTTTTTATAGAATACCTAATAAATTATGGTCTAAACATTATAAATTTATAGATAGAGATGAAAAGTATATAATATACCATGTTGGTAATAAAGATGCTGATTCTATTTATGTTAATTTAGCTAATCAATATAGAAAATTATCGATAGATGGTAAATTTACAGATATTAATATAACTAAATGGTGTCCAGCTGATGTTTACATGGTATCGGTAGGTAGTAAAGATGAGATTATCAATGCTATCGAATTAACTAATAATATAAATCAATTAAATTCTATTGTAGATAAATATTTTGATGAGAAGAAATTAATACCATTGTCATTGAAAAAAATTGCTACAGATGATCGTTTTAAAATAATAACAAATCGTGAGGTTGATAAAAATTTACCGGAATTCGAAATATGTACTTTAATGACAAATGAGAATCCTCTTAAAGGAATTGGATCAAAGATATCTACTTTTTCTACTTGGAAATATAGAAATAATAAAGATGTCGATCACAAATCTAGAGTTTTGAATTTAGATTCATCTGATTCTTCAAAGAAACAAGATATAGATGGTGAAGTTGAAGGATCTTCTTCAAGACACGGTAAAATATCGTTTACTGCAATGAAAAGAATTATTGATTCTGTTCGAGATAAATTTTCTTTTCAAGAAATACAATTGACAAGTCAATTATCTGATTTAGAGGTTGCAGAATTAGAAATAATTGCTTTAAATTTAAAAAATAAAGTTGATGAAATAACACCAGAACATTTATTATTACATACTTCATCATCAAGATCAAGTAATATTAGTGGTAATAAAAATAAATTAATTTCTAAAATACAATCATTACAAATTGTATTAGCGATCTCTCAAATTTATAAACAAGAAGAAAAAGATAGTGAAAAAAATAGTGAAAAGGATCATAAAATAATACATTCTATTTCTAACGGTGTAGTTACTAGAATTATGAGATATGCTCTTTCAATTCAAACAGATAAGTTTGATACACCAAGATATCTAAGAGTTATTTAGGCCAGAATTTTCCTAAATTATTATCATTATCATCTAAATTTTCATTTAGAATTTGATCAATTTTATGTTGTCTTTTAACAGAAACCGGTATTTCTTCAGACCAATCAACCAACCCGTTCTCTTTTCTCTCATATGATACATCATCACTATAGTAGTCATATTCAAAAAAGTGTTCATACTCATAGTAATCCCAATAATCATTGTCAAAATAATCACCATCTTCTAATATCTCTCTTTGATCATGATTCATCATCTTAATATCTGTTGTAGTTGTATATCTCTATACAATGAATTAAACGTTTCTCTTATATCTTCTCTTTTTGTTTTAAAATGTTGTTTGTTAGTATAGTAGTCCCAAAATTTATTTTGAACTTCTTTATTAACTTCTAAGTATATATCTTTTACTAATTCAATACAATTTTCTTTTTTACAATATCCTATCAAATTTCCAATAAAATCAAATTCTATTTTTTCAAATCCATCATAAAATTGAGACTTAGAATAATCTTTTAGATAGTTTGTAATATTTATCTCATTGAAATCTCCATTAAATCCTGGATCAGCAAAAAGTGGTGATATAAAATAAAACTCAATATCTGTTTTTTGTAAATTCTTAACTACTTTTAAAATGTCTTTAGACATTCTAAGATCTAGAAAGATGTGTATTAGATTATCATCAACGATATCAAATATAGGAATCCAAGCAATATTTCTCTTAAAGATCCTGTTTTTGGATATTTTCCAATCACTATTATTTGGTATAATACTATCTAAGTCCATTCTCTTTAAGTATTTTTAAGAATTGTCTTTTATCTGCCTCTCTAGTCCCGAGTGAATCTCCTCTTTTTCTTTTGTCTCTATAATATGAATATTTACGATTAGGTGAGTATTTAATTTCATATCTACTATCATGTCTTCTTGTCACACCAGTTTTATAAAAATGAGAATCTTCTGACCCAATTTCATCTGACCAGATAGGATTTTTAATTTTATCGTTATTTGGTGTAATATAGCGCCACCAACTGCCCTCAGAGTTAAACCTTTTAAGTCTTCTCTTGACGATCACCTCCAACTTATATCTTCTCCAAGCGCGAGTTCGCATAACTCACAAATATAATAAATTATATTAAGCTTTTCAACTTATAATCTCTTTGAATAGATTTTATGTAAGCATCATCAACCGGAACACTAATTTCCTCACTAGAAATATTATCTAAGTCTAATTTAACTTCTAATATTTTAGAATCATCGTGTGTGAAATTTATTTCTGATTTTACAAATTTAACACCAATTAGAAATTGATTAAGAATATTACCTAGTTTATCATGTGACATATGAATAACGCATTTAATATCTTTGAGAAAATTATCAAAATTTAGATGTTTAAAATGTGTTGTATCAATTAGAAAACTAATATTAATTTTATTCTCATCAATAGTATTGACATATGATAGTTCATAAGTTAATTCTTTCATATGATAATTCTCTGTAATTAATATGAATTCAAAAAGGTTTGAATAAATCGGTTCTTTAATTTTTGCAAAATTCGGAAGTGCCATTAGTTTAATATTTGATTTTTTCTAAGTTCTGAATTTTTACCAAACCAGATATCTAAATACTCATCAGATAATTCATCTTTAGTAATCTTTGTTAATTTTGGATTATTTATAATCTCTTGATACTCATCATCAACAAGTGCCGCAAGACCTTTCTTATATTTAATCTCCCAAAGTTTCAAATCTTCTTTTAAAGACCACTCATTATATTCAGTTTGTGTATAGAATAATATCTTCTTCTTTGATTTCTTGTTTATTGTTACAACGATAGGTGTTTCAACTTTATAAACCATATTTCTATCAAACAAATCTGGCCAGTACTTATTAAAGAAGTTTAAAAGAAGACCAGCAATAGAATTACCATCGACATCAGCATCAACATAAAAAAGTATCTTTCCGTATCTTAAGTCTTTTAAATCTGGTTTTTGTCCCAGTTTTAGACCAATAGACGCCATTAAATTAACAACTTCATTATTTTGAACTAACTTTTGATTTGTTAATTCAGATACATTTGTGAATTTACCTTTAAGTGCAAAAGCTCCCATAAATTGTGGTTCTCTATACTTTCTAAAAGCTGATATAGCCGAATCACCTTCAAATATACCCATTGAGCATTTCCATCTATCTTTATTTTTAGCATCAATTAACTTTTCAACTTTGATTTTAGATAGATTTTTATTTAATTCACGAGCTAACTTATTCTCATCTGCATTTTTCTTTTGTTGAACCCAATCAAGTATAGAGTCAACTATTTCAGATTTTAAAATTGATTTAATTAATTTCTCAGGTACTTGATATGTATATCCAAAATCTTTAACCTCTGTAATAAGCTTTTCTTTTGTTTGAGATGAGAAACTTGGATTAACAACCGTAGAGTTAATAAAAATTGAAATATGATTCTTAAACTCAGATGGTTTTACATCTACTTTATGTTTTTTCTGAAAGAATTCTCTCATCTCAGATATGATCTGATTTAAGATGTAATCAACATGAGATCCACCATCATAAGTATCAGTTGAATTAACAAATGATATTTGTTGAAATCCTTCTGAAGTTGGTGCAACTGCTATAGACCAAGATTTATCTTTATTTGTTTCGTAAAAATATGTTGGTTTATAAAACTTAACATAATCTTCAAATGATTTCAAAGTTATTAACTCATTATTGAAATAAACTTTAATACCAGGATTACATCCAGCAATATCAATAACTCTTTTTTGAATCATTTTAGAGTGTGATTCATCTAATCCATCTAATCCAAACTTCTCATAGTCTGGTGTGTAATTAATTTCTGTAAAGTTTTTTGTAGATTTTTTTATTTTAATATCACCTTTATCTCTCATATTATTTTTGAAAGTTTGTGTGAATAAATTTTTACCATCACAAGTTGATATTGAGAAATCAGTTGAATAAATATTAGTTAATGTAGATCCAACACCATTAGTTCCAGCACCTGTTCTACTCTCATCATCATTAAAGTTAGAACCAGCTTTAAGATTTGAGAATATCATCTCTGGAATCCACTCACCGTGGTCCTCATGTTTCACAACTGGTATTCCACCATTATCCCAAACAGATATGGTATTACCAGTTAATGTTACTTTAATTAAAGTAAGGACAGAACCTTCTCTTTTGTGTTCATCAACAGAATTGGTGATTATTTCATCAAAAATCTTGAGAAAACCTGGATTATAAGTTATCTCTTTCTGAATCATTTTTCCATCTTCAAAAATATATTTCTTTGAAGTATGTGGTTTTATAGATCCAATATACATCCCCGGCCTAAGCAAAACGTGGGAAACATCATCTAATTTTTTAAATTTCTTTTCGATACTCATAATAGTTATATATATGTATGTTTTTAAACCTTGTTTTAAACAAATCAAAATTTACGATTATATATACTGAATAAAAAACTATAAAAATTATAATGATTGAAAAATCAATAACAGAGTTCTTATCTAATGAATATAAAGAATTTGCACTTTATTCTATCGAAGGTAGAGCTATTCCATCGGTGATAGATGGTTTCAAACCTACTCAGAGAAAAATAATTCATATTGCTAATATTGTTTGGAAAACTGGTTCTGAGAAGAATCTTAAAGTTTTTCAATTATCTGGTAAGGTAGCTTCTGATGCTTTTTATCATCACGGAGATATGTCTTTATCAAATGCAATTATTAATTTAGCACAGAAATTTAAAAATAATGCACCTCTTTTAGAAGAAGATGGTCAATTTGGTTCTTTAAGATCACCACAAGCAGGAGCTCCAAGATATATTGGTACTAAGTTAAGTCCTAACTTTAGACTTATGTATAAAGACTTTGAATTACTTGAATATAAAGAAGAAGAAGGTGAGAAAATTGAACCCAGATTCTTCTTACCTATTATTCCAACCGTATTAATTAATGGTGGATCAGGTATCGCTGTTGGATTTGCTTCTAATATATTAAATAGAGATGTTAAAGAGATTATAGACGTATGTGTTAAATATTTGAATGGTAAGAAAATAACTACTGTCAAACCATCTCTAATTGGTTTTACAGGAACATATACACAAGATTTAGAGAATTCTAAGAAATGGTTTATACGTGGTAAATTTGAAAGAATAAACTTATCTACGGTAAAGATTACAGAATTACCACCTTCAATGACATATGAGAGATATGAAGAGATATTAGATAAATTAGTAGAAAATAAAGATATTGTATCTTATGAAGATAATTGTAAAGACAATGTTGATTATACCTTAAAATTCACAAGAAATAGTTTAGAGACTGCCGATGATGATAGATTATACAAACTTCTAAAACTAGAAGAGTCTGAAACTGAAAACTTTAATACATTAGATGAAACTGGTAAATTAAAAATATTTGAAAAAGTTGAAGATATAATCAAGTATTTTGTTGATTTTAGATTATCATATTATCAACTTAGAAAAGACCATCAACTTAATAAGTTACAAAATGAACTTAAAGTTTTAGGAAATCGTGGTAAATTTATTAAAGCAATATTAGATGGTAAGATTATTGTAAATAACAAATCTAAAGAAGAGATTGTATCACAAATAGAATCACTTGCTATTGAGATGATAGATGGCTCATATGATTATCTTTTAAGAATGCCAATCTATTCTTTAACTAAAGAAGTGTTTGATAAGTTGAAAGAAGATTTTGCTTCTAAGAAAGAAGAAATTGAAAAACTTAAACTTATAGAACCAAAAGATATGTATATTGATGATTTATCTGAACTTAAAAAGA
>Ga0214919_10008514_pt1 | contig 13488 bp, 9 predicted proteins | sample LL1503_MetaG_FD_177994 | JGI IMG/M metagenome (GOLD analysis project Ga0214919, IMG submission 177994) | Freshwater microbial communities from Lake Lanier, Atlanta, Georgia, United States - LL-1503 | ecosystem: Environmental > Aquatic > Freshwater > Lake | place: USA: Georgia | collected 2015-03-15
CCGTCGAATTTGAATGGACCATCGCTTGCGTGTTGGATGCTGAATGACATAAGGGACTCCGGGGTGAAATTCAAAGGGTTATTGGGGAGCAGGTTGAATCAAAACCGTCCCAGCGCCTGCATCTTCCAAGCCAGCCACAGCTTGCGCAGCGGCGTCAGTGTGATGCGTTGGTGCAGCACTTGAAAGTTCGAAGTTTCAATCTCTCGCAGCAGGGTGCGGTAGATGCTGGCCATCATCAGCCCAGGTTTTTGGGTGCGGCGGTCTGCGGCGGGCAGCAATACAAGGGCCTCGTCGTACAGCGAGTGGGCACGCGCGGTCTGAAATTTCATCAGCGCGCTGAAGCTGTCTGAGTAAGTGCGCTGCATCAGGTCTTGTGCCTTGACGCCAAAGCGTTGCTGTTCGTCCAGCGGCAGGTAGATGCGCCCGCGCAGGGCGTCTTCGCCCACGTCACGGATGATGTTGGTCATCTGAAGCGCCAAGCCCAGCTTATGGGCATAAGCCGTCGTGGCTTCATCCGTTTGGCCAAAGATGCGTGCGGCGACTTCGCCGACAACGCCCGCTACCAAATGGCAGTATTGGGTAAGGCCCGCAAAGTCCAGGTAGCGGGTCTGGTTCAGGTCCATTTGGCAGCCTTCGATCACGGCCATCAAATGGTGGCTTTCAATGCGAAAGGGCAGGGTGTGCGGCATCAGCGCCTGCATGACCGGGTGGGAAGCCTGGCCTGCGTAGGCTTGCAGCACTTCTTTGTGCCACCAACCGAGCTTGGCGGCGGCCACACTGGGGTCGCTGATTTCGTCGACCACGTCATCTACTTCGCGGCAGAAGGCATAAAACGCGGTAATGGCGGCACGTCGGTCGGAGGGCAGAAAAAGGAAGGCGTAATAAAAGCTGCTGCCCGAGGCAACGGCTTTTTGTTGGACGTAGTCTTGCGGGGTCATGGAGTGGATTCTCGCACTGCTGTGAGTCGATTGAATTCATGTGCCAAGGTCTTGCGAGTCGCCCCGCCCAGCACAATTCGCCACAGCAGTTTTTTGACTTCATGTCGGGGCATTTTCACAGGTGTGATCAAGGCGGCAGGCCCTGATTGGCGCAGCAGTGCCAGCGTTCGGATGCCAATCAGCGCGGGCAGCGCACTGGCCAAGCGCACGCGCGTGTTGTTGACCGCTAGGCAGTACTGCAATCCGTCCTCAAGTTGGGCTTGGGTTCTGTCGAGATAGGTTTCCCACAATGGCGTCAACGCTGTCAAGGGCTGACCCATAAGGACGCTCTCAACAAGTTGGACAGGGTCGAGGCCTTGATCGGACAGGCGTTCGCGAGGCCAATAACAGCGTCCACCAGCCAAATCGGCGCCCGAGTCGCGCAGGATGTTCAACCGCTGCAGGCCCATGCCATAGCGGCGGCCCAGTTGCCGCATTTCCAAGGTGGGCCGTGTCGAAAAGTCAGGCAAATGCCGAGCGCACACCTCGGTCCAAAACTCCCCGACACATCCGGCCACTTGCCAGGTGTAGTTGTCCAGATCAGATTCGGTATTGAAGGCATTGGGCCCATCGCCAAACACTGCCACATCCGCCATTTGGCCCTGCGTGATGATCCCGAGGACCTCTCTCACGCTGCGTTGGTCTTCGGCCGTTAACCCTTGAAGCTGAGACAGGCATTCAGGCCACGCCTGCATCAAGGCCCGTTCTTGGCGGTTGTCTTGTTGAGCGGCAAAGGCTTGGATTTGCGGGGTCAAATCTTCCATTGGATGGCTTGGCGCTTCAATCGCTCGGGCCAGACCGGCCAACAAATTCAAACGATCAGCCTGCGTTTGCGCGGTGGTGTCTGCGACGGTGTCCGTCGCCCGAGCCAGTAAATAACCGACGGCAACAGGCGCTTGAATCGCCTTGGGCAAGAGCCGAATGGACAGGTAGAAAGACCGGGAGACCCCTTGGAGCAGTTGGCGCAGATCCAAGGTCTTTAATGGCGGTGAATGGGCTTGTGCAGACATGGTTAATGCCTATTGTCGCTTGACAAAAATAGTATGTTTGATTAGATTACTAACCAGTCAGTCATTAATTAACACCTGAGTTCTTATGTATTCCTTTGAATTGGCGCGAGCCGTCTCTTGCAAACCCTTGCTGGCCCTGGGTTGTGCCCTGGCCATTGCAGGTTGTTCCAAACCTGAAGCCGTGCAGGAGCCCGTGCGCGCTGTCAAAGTGATTACAGTCGGCGGCAGCACGTTGTCTTCGGGCGGTGAATTCGCGGCTGAAGTACGCGCCCGGGTAGAGTCCCGCTTGGGTTTTCGGGTGGCAGGCAAAATCACGCAACGACAAGCAGAGATGGGTCAACATGTGAATGCGGGCACAGTCTTGGCGCAAATGGATGCAGCAGATTACCAACTCGCTTTGCAAGCCGCCCAAGCCCAGCTGGCTGGGGCCCGTACCCAGAGAGATTTGGCCCAAGCCGAATACAAACGCTATGAGGGCTTGCGTGCGCAGAACTTCATCAGCAGCGTGGAGCTCGAGCGACGCGAAGCGAGTTTAAAAGCTGCACAGTCCACCCTGGACCAGGCTTTGGCGCAAGCCCAAAACCAAGGCAACCAATCGGGCTACACCCAACTGCGTGCAGATGTGTCGGGCGTGATCACCTCCGTGGACGCTGAAGTCGGGCAAGTGGTTGCCGCTGGTACGCCGGTCTTTCGTTTGGCGCAGGACGGTCCCAGAGACGCGGTCTTTGCAGTGTCCGAATACATGGTGATGCGTTTGCAAAAAGGGCAAGTGTTGACCGCCGTGATGGCCCAAGGCGGCCCCGCCCTCAAGGGGCGCATTCGTGAAATTGCAGGCAGTGCCGACCCGGTGACGCGAACTTTCACAGTCAAGCTGGCTTTGGAAGGTGCTGAAAAATTACCATTGGGAGCCAGTCTCAATGTGCAAGCTGCTGGCCTGACAGCCAATGCGCCAGAGGTCATCAAGATTCCTACCAGCGCCTTGCGGCAAGTGGGCAAAGGCTCGGCAGTGTGGGTGCTTGACGAAGCCCAAATGACCGTCTCATCTCAAGCCGTGGAGGTGAGCACCGCCGACAACAACGAGGCCGTGATTGCTTCTGGTTTGGCAGCGGGTCAACGCATCGTTTCTGCAGGGGTGCATGTCCTTAATCCAGGCCAAAAAGTGACTGTCTACAAGGCCCCCATCACGCCTGCGCAGGACCGTTGATCCGCCATGAGTAATTTGCATTCCCAACCGGCTTCAGACCGTTTCAACCTGTCCAAATGGGCGCTGGACCATCCCGCACTGACCAGGTACTTGTTGATCTCATTGATGGTGCTTGGCTTTGCGGCCTATTTCCAATTGGGTCAAGACGAAGACCCGCCATTTACCTTCAGGGTGATGGTGTTGCGTTCCTATTGGCCCGGGGCCACGGCGCAGCAAATGGCCGAACAAGTGACCGACAAACTCGAGCGCACGTTGCAAGAAGTACCCTATGCGGACAAGATTCGCAGTTATTCCAAGCCAGGCGAGTCGCAAATCATTTTTGAAATCAAGGACTCTTCCAAGTCCTCTGAGGTGGCCAACGTTTGGTACACCGTACGCAAAAAAATAGGCGACATGCGTTCCACTTTGCCCAGTGGAGTGATCGGACCGTTTTTCAATGATGATTTTGGCGATGTGTATGGCGTGATTTACGCCTTGCGCGGTCAAGGCTTTAGCCCCGCAGAGGTCAAAGTGTTTGCGGATGCTGCTCGGCAAAGGATCTTGCGCGTGCCCGATGTGGCCAAGGTCGAGCTGTTTGGCGTGCAGGATGAAAAACTGTTCATCGAAATTTCCCAAAAACGGCTGGCGCAAATGGGCTTGGACATGTCGGCGGTCATCGCCCAATTGAACCAACAAAACGCCATTGAATCGGCAGGTATTTTGCAGGCCCCTGAAGACACGGTGCAAATCCGGGTGGCCGGGCAATTCAATTCGCTGCAGGCGTTGCGAGCCATGCCTATCCGCGGCGCGAGCGGCAACCAATTGCGCTTGGGCGATGTGGCCACCTTGTCTCGGGGTTACGTCGATCCGCCCCAGGTCAAAGTGCGGCATGACGGCAGCGATGTGATTGGCTTGGGCGTTTCGATGGCCAAGGGCGGCGACATCATTGATCTGGGCAATGCCTTGCAAAAGACCGCCAAACAAATCAGGGCTTCTTTGCCTGCCGGCATGGAGCTGATTCAAGTGCAAGACCAGCCGCAGGCGGTGTCCAGTTCGGTGAACGAATTTATCCGTGTGCTGATCGAAGCCGTGGTCATTGTGCTGGGGGTCAGCTTTTTAGCGCTGGGCTTGCAAAAGCGCAAAGGTGTTCAGCCCATTTGGCGCCGCTGGACGCTGGATGTGCGACCGGGTCTGGTGGTGGGCATCACCATTCCACTGGTGTTGGCGGTGACCTTTTTGGCCATGTATTACTTTGGCATCGGTCTGCACAAAATTTCGCTCGGCTCTTTGATCATTGCCCTGGGCTTGCTGGTGGACGACGCGATCATTGCGGTCGAGATGATGGTGCGCAAAATGGAGGAGGGCTATGACAAAGTGCGCTCCGCCACCTTTGCCTACGAGTTGACCGCCATGCCGATGCTGACCGGCACCTTGATCACGGCCACCGGCTTTTTACCGATTGGAATGGCCAAGTCAGTGACCGGAGAGTACACCTTTGCCATTTTTGCGGTGACAGTGGTGGCCTTGCTCATCAGCTGGTTGGCTTCGGTTTATTTTGTACCCTATCTGGGCGCCTGGTTACTCAAGTCGCCAGCCCACGCTCAGCAGGCGCAGGGCAACTTGGATGCACAGCCGCATGAGATGTTTGATACCCCCTTCTACAACCAATTTCGCCGTGCGGTCAATTGGTGTGTGGCGCACCGCTGGATCACCATCGGTTTGACGGTGGCCATGTTTGCTTTGGGCATCGTGGGCATGGGCAAGGTGCAGCAGCAATTCTTTCCGGATTCGAGTCGCCCTGAGATCATTGTCGATTTGTGGTTGCCTGAAGGGGCTACTTTTATCGCCAGTGAAGAAGTCGCCAAGCGCTTTGAAAAGCGCATGATGGCGGAGCCCGGGGTCAAGTCGGTCACCACTTGGGTGGGCTCTGGGGTGCCGCGTTTTTACTTGCCCTTGGACCAGATCTTTCCGCAAACCAACGTGTCGCAGTTGATTGTGTTGCCTCAGGACTTGAAAACCCGCGAGAGTTTGCGTATCAAGTTGCCAAGCATTTTGGCGCAAGAGTTCCCTGAGATTCGGGGGCGTGTCAAGTTGCTGCCCAATGGGCCGCCTGTGTCTTATCCTGTGCAATTCAGAGTGGCAGGTGTGGACCCGGTGCTGCTGCGTGAAAAGGCAGATGAGGTCAAAGTCATCATGCGCAGCAGCCCCCACACACGCGGCGTCAACGACAACTGGAACGAGTCTGTGAAGGTCATTCGTCTGGAAGTGGATCAAGCCAAAGCGCGCGCTTTGGGCGTGAGCAGCCAGTCGATTGCGCAAGCTTCACGCACCTTGTTATCAGGTACCCCGGTGGGTCAATTCCGTGAAGGTGACAAATTGATCGACATTGTGTTGCGCCAGCCATTGTCTGAACGCGATGCGATTACCGATTTAGGGCAGGCCTATGTGCCCACGGCTTCCGGCAAGTCGATCCCGCTGATGCAAATTGCCAATCTGGTGTTCGATTGGGAGCCGGGCGTGATCTGGCGACAAGGCCGTGACTACGCCATCACGGTCCAAAGTGACCTGGCTGAAGGCTTGCAAGGCGCTACAGTCACCTCACAGTTATTGCCTGAGATGAAAGTGCTTGAGGCCAAGTGGCACGCTGCAGGGCAAACGGATTACCGCATCGAAGTCGCTGGTGCCGTAGAGCAAAGCTCCAAAGGCTCTGCATCCATAGCGGCCGGTGTGCCCGTGATGTTGTTCATCACCTTTACTTTGCTGATGTTGCAATTGCAAAGCTTCAGCCGAGCCTTGCTGGTGTTTCTGACCGGTCCTTTGGGCATGGCCGGTGTGGCTGCGGCGCTGTTGGCCTTGGACCGACCTTTTGGCTTTGTGGCTTTGCTGGGCGTGATTGCCTTGATGGGGATGATCCAGCGCAACTCGGTGATCTTGATCGACCAGATTGAGCAGGATCGTGCGCAAGGCATTCCTGCCTGGACGGCGATTGTGGAGTCGGCGGTGCGTCGCCTCAGACCCATTGTGCTGACCGCTGCGGCGGCGGTTTTGGCCATGATTCCACTTTCGCGCAGCGTGTTTTGGGGCCCTATGGCGGTGGCCATCATGGGGGGATTGATCGTGGCAACGGTGCTGACGCTGTTGGCGCTGCCCGCGATGTATGCCGCTTGGTTCCGCGTTGCCAAGCCAAACTGAAAACGCTCAGTTTCATGGGTAAAATAGCCGCTTGACCGATTTCATGCGGGCGATCAGGTTGGGTTAGCGTTAAGACGCTCTCAATCTGTGCGCCCGTTTTATTTGGACCCGCGCGGGTGGCGAAATTGGTAGACGCACCAGGTTTAGGTCCTGACGGTGGCAACACTGTGCGGGTTCGAGTCCCGCCCCGCGCACCAACTTATTAACCAGAGAAGCACCATGGCAGTTACTGTAGAAACCCTCGAAAAGCTGGAACGCAAGATCACGCTGTCACTGCCTGTGACCGTCATCCAGTCTGAAGTCGACGCTCGTTTAAAGAAGCTGGCCCGTACCGTGAAGATGGACGGCTTCCGTCCAGGTAAAGTGCCCATGAACGTGGTTGCGCAGCGATATGGCTACTCGGTTCAGTACGAAGTGATGAACGACAAGGTGGGCGAAGCTTTTGCGGTCGCAGCCAACGAAGCGCAGGTGCGCGTTGCGGGACAGCCGCGCATCACCGAAAAAGAAGGCGCACCGACGGGGGAGTTGACTTTTGATGCGATTTTCGAGGTTTACCCTGAAGTTAAATTGGGTGACTTGGCTGGTGTTGAAGTCGAAAAAACGTCTTCTGAAGTCTCTGACGCTGCGATTGATAAAACCATCGATATTTTGCGCAAGCAACGCCGTACCTTTGCCCAGCGCGCGATGGGCACAGCCACTGCTGAGGGTGACCGCGTGACCGTGGACTTCGAAGGCAAAATCGACGGTGAAACCTTCTCCGGTGGTAAAGCTGAAGACTTTCAGTTCATGGTCGGTGAAGGCCAGATGCTGAAAGAATTTGAAAATGCGGTGCGCGGCATGAAAAATGGCGAAAGCAAGACCTTCCCTTTGGCTTTTCCTGCGGATTACCACGGCAAAGACGTTGCCGGCAAAACCGCTGACTTTATGGTCACAGTCAAGAAAATCGAAGCCGCTCACCTGCCCGATGTGAACGAAGCCTTGGCCAAGTCACTGGGCATTGCCGATGCTTCCGTAGAGGGTTTGCGTTCAGACATCCGTAAAAACCTTGAACGCGAAGTGAAATCCCGTTTGCAAGGCCGCAACAAACAAGCCGCAATGGACGCCTTGGTCGCTAAAGCCGAGCTTGATTTGCCCAAGTCTATTGTTCAGTCCGAGGTGGATCGCCTGAAAGAAGGTGCTCGCGCCGACTTGAAACAACGCGGTATCAAGGACGCCGATAAAGCCGAAATCCCTGACGACATTTTTGTGCCGCAAGCTGAGCGCCGTGTGCGTTTGGGCTTGGTTGTGGCCGAGTTGGTTCGCGCGAATGCGTTGCACGCCAAACCGGAGCAAATCAAGTCCCATATTGAGGAACTGTCCTCAAGCTACGAACGCCCTGCTGATGTGGTCCGTTGGTATTACAGTGACAACCAACGCATGGCCGAGGTGGAAGCCGTGGTCATTGAAAGCAATGTGGCTGAATATGTCATGTCCAAAGCCAAAGTGACTGAAAAATCGGTCTCCTTTGATGAATTGATGGGCCAACAAGGCTGAACTACGGCGCTGAACCGGATTTGAAAATCTGACTTTCTCACCCTTGGGGCTTGTAAAGGACTTGCAGTCCCGTCTACAAGCCCCATCTCATTAAAGGTCTCCCAAAAGGGTTAAAGTAGTTAAATGAAGATAGGAACGAACATGAGTGAATTCGAAACCCAAGCCCTGGGCATGGTCCCGATGGTGATTGAGACGTCTGGCCGCGGAGAGCGCGCCTATGACATTTATTCCCGCTTGCTCAAAGAGCGCGTGATTTTCTTGGTTGGTGAGGTCAATGACCATGCTGCCAATTTGGTGGTGGCGCAGATGTTATTCCTGGAAAGCGAAAATCCGGAAAAAGACATCTCGTTCTACATCAACTCCCCCGGCGGCTCCGTCAGTGCGGGCATGGCGATTTTTGATACGATGAACTTTATCAAACCCGCTGTGTCTACCCTGTGCATGGGTATGGCGGCCAGTATGGGGGCATTTTTGCTGACATCAGGCGCCAAAGGTAAGCGTTTTTGCTTGCCCAACTCCAAGGTGATGATCCATCAACCTTTGGGTGGCACACGTGGGCAGGCGACGGAAATTGAAATTCATGCCCGTGAAATCCTGAAAACACGCGAACAATTGAACCGTATTCTGGCCGAAAAGACGGGCCAGCCCATTGAAAAAATCGAGCGTGACACCGAAAGGGATTACTACCTCTCTGCCGATGAAGCTAAAGAATATGGCTTAGTTGACGAAGTAATAGCCAAGCGTCCCTGAAATCTTGGGATCGAACAAACAGTTCGGCCTTGATGCGGACGGCGTTTCCCGACTTCGGTGAACGCCGTTTTTCTTCTCGTTTATCATTGACTCTTTAGAGTAATTAGGCGTTGTTATGGCCGACAAAAAAGGCACAGCTTCCGAGAAAAATCTTTACTGCTCCTTTTGCGGTAAGAGTCAGCACGAGGTCAAGAAACTCATCGCAGGCCCTTCGGTCTTTATTTGCGATGAATGCATTGACTTGTGCAACGACATCATCCGGGATGAATTGCCTGCGGTTGACTTGACGCCGGGTGTCAAAGATGGCTTACCCACCCCCTTGGACATCAAAACAAACCTTGATAACTATGTGATTGGCCAAGAAAAGGCCAAACGTACCTTGGCCGTGGCCGTCTATAACCACTACAAACGATTGCGTCATAAAGAAACGGCCAAAAAAGACGAGGTAGAACTTGCCAAAAGCAATATCTTGCTGATTGGCCCTACTGGTTCCGGCAAAACTTTGCTGGCACAAACGCTGGCCCGTATGCTTGACGTCCCCTTTGTCATGGCCGATGCCACCACCTTGACCGAAGCCGGCTATGTGGGTGAAGACGTCGAGAACATCGTTGCCAAGTTGCTGCAAAGTTGCAACTACGACGTCGAACGTGCCCAGCGCGGCATTGTGTACATCGACGAGATCGACAAGATCACCCGCAAGTCGGACAACCCTTCGATCACCCGCGACGTGTCGGGCGAGGGTGTTCAGCAGGCTTTGTTGAAGCTGATTGAAGGCACCATGGCCAGTGTGCCCCCCCAAGGTGGGCGCAAGCACCCTAATCAAGACTTTTTGCAGATTGACACCACCAACATTTTGTTCATTTGCGGTGGCGCTTTTTCAGGCTTGGAAAAGGTGATTGAGAACCGGACCGAAGCCTCTGGCATTGGTTTTGGGGCTGTCGTCAAAAGTAAAAAACAACGCTCCTTGACCGATGTATTCAACGAGGTGGAGCCCGAAGATTTGATCAAGTTTGGCCTGATCCCTGAACTGGTTGGTCGCATGCCTGTGGTGGCGACTTTGGCCGAGTTGACTGAAGAAGCACTGATCGAGATCCTGACAGAGCCCAAAAATGCCTTGGTCAAACAGTTCGGCAAATTGCTCAGCATGGAAGGCGTCGAGTTGGAAATACGCCCTGCCGCTCTGCATGCGATCGCACGTAAAGCCTTGGCGCGTAAAACGGGTGCGCGTGGATTGCGCTCCATACTGGAGCAAGCGCTGATCGATACCATGTTCGAATTACCGACATCTTTGAATGTCGAAAAAGTGGTAGTGGATGAGTCCACTATTGAAGAAAACCAAACACCTTTGCTGGTTTACCGCGAAGCGGCTAAACAAGCCTGAGCCTTTCGGGGCCAAGCCTAAAGGACAATGGATTGCAACCTCAAAACACCTTGTGTGCCCGGGTTGAAATCAGGCGTCCCGTGACCATCTATCCCGTATAACTGAGGGAACCCTTATGTCCGGACACACTCCATTACCCGCCATTTTGCTTGACCTGCCCATGTTGCCTTTGCGCGATGTGGTGGTCTTTCCGCACATGGTCATTCCCTTGTTTGTGGGCCGCCCCAAGAGTATTAAGGCCCTCGAAACCGCCATGGCCAGCGACCGTCGCATCATGCTGGTGGCCCAAAAAACCGCTGCCAAAGACGAGCCTGAAGCGACTGACATGTTTGAGGTCGGCTGCATTTCGACGATTCTTCAGATGCTTAAATTGCCGGATGGCACTGTCAAAGTACTGGTTGAAGGCCAGCAGCGTGCCACGGTTCAAACCATTGTGGATGGCGAGGTTCATTTCACCGCCACGGTGATACCCATGGAGGTTTCTGCTGAGCAAGCCCAGCAAAGCAGTGAAATCGAAGCGCTTCGGCGGGCGGTGATGCAGCAGTTTGACCAGTACGTCAAACTCAACAAAAAAATTCCACCCGAAATCTTGACTTCGATCTCGAGCATCGATGAACCAGGCCGTTTGGCAGATACCATTGCGGCCCATTTGCCACTCAAGTTAGAAAACAAGCAGTTGGTGCTCGATTTGGCAAGCATCCGTGACCGCTTGGAAAATCTTTTTGCCCAACTTGAGCGCGAAGTCGATATTTTGAATGTCGACAAAAAAATCCGTGGTCGCGTCAAGCGACAGATGGAAAAAAATCAACGTGATTTTTACCTCAACGAGCAAGTTAAAGCGATTCAAAAAGAGTTGGGCGAGGGCGAAGAGGGCGCAGACATAGAAGAGATCGAAAAGAAGATCAAAGCCGCCAAAATGCCGCCAGATGCGCGCAAAAAAGCGGACTCAGAGTTGAAGAAGCTCAAGCTCATGTCCCCCATGTCAGCTGAAGCCAGCGTGGTGCGCAACTACATCGATGTCCTGACAGCCTTGCCTTGGAGCAAGCGCACCAAGATCAAACACGACTTGGGCAATGCCGAAGTGGTGTTGAACGAGGACCACTTTGGTCTCGAAAAAGTCAAAGACCGCATCATGGAATACCTGGCGGTGCAGCAACGTGTTGACAAGGTCAAAGCGCCTATTCTTTGCTTGGTCGGTCCTCCGGGCGTAGGCAAAACATCGCTGGGTCAATCGATTGCCAAAGCCACGGGTCGCAAATATGTGCGCATGGCCTTGGGTGGCATGCGTGACGAGGCCGAGATCCGTGGCCACCGCCGCACTTATATCGGCGCCATGCCTGGCAAGGTCTTGCAAAGTTTGACCAAGGTCGGGACGCGCAACCCTCTTTTCTTGTTGGACGAGATCGATAAACTGGGCACCGACTTCCGCGGTGACCCTTCCAGTGCTTTGCTTGAAGTCCTGGACCCCGAACAAAACCACACCTTCGGTGACCATTATGTGGAAGTGGATTTCGATCTGAGTGACGTCATGTTTGTGGCAACCTCTAATTCGATGAACATTCCTTCGGCCCTTCTGGACCGGATGGAAGTGATCCGCTTGTCGGGTTACACCGAAGACGAAAAAACCAGTATTGCCATCAAGTATTTACTGCCCAAGCAAATGACCAACAATGGGGTCAAAGAATCCGAGCTGAAAGTAGAAGAAGCAGCGGTTCGCGATATTGTTCGTTACTACACCCGCGAAGCGGGAGTGCGCTCACTTGAGCGCGAGCTTTCTAAAATTTGCCGCAAGGTTGTCAAAGCCTTGTTGTTGAAACAGATGACGCCCCAGGTCGTGGTGACGGCTGACAACTTGAACGATTTCTTAGGTGTGCAGAAATACACCTACGGACGCGCAGAAGCGACCAACCAAGTCGGGCAGGTAGTGGGTTTGGCCTGGACCGAAGTGGGCGGCGATTTGCTGACCATTGAAGCTGCATTGATGCCGGGCAAAGGGGTGATCACTCGCACAGGCTCTTTGGGGGATGTGATGAAAGAGTCTGTGGAGGCCGCTCGAACCGTAGTCCGCAGTCGCGCGCGCCTGTTGGGAATCAAAGACGATGTCTTTGAGAAGAAAGACCTGCACATTCACGTGCCTGATGGCGCTACGCCCAAAGACGGCCCCAGCGCCGGTGCGGCCATGACCACCGCCATGGTTTCTGCCATGACAGGGATACCGATCCGTGCGGATGTGGCCATGACGGGCGAGATTACTTTACGCGGCGAAGTCACGGCCATTGGCGGGTTGAAAGAAAAACTGCTGGCGGCATTGCGTGGTGGCATCAAGACAGTACTGATCCCCGAAGACAACGTCAAAGACCTGCAAGACATTCCTGAGAACGTCAAGAATGGCCTTGAGATTGTGCCCGTCAAGTGGATCGATAAGGTTCTTGAAGTCGCATTGGAGAGAATGCCAGAGGCATTGCTCGAAGAAGAAGTTGCCGCTGTTGCCGCCTTGGTGCCGGTTGACGTTGTGATCGAGAAAGAAGCGATCAAACACTGATTGGAAATGCGGGCAAAATATTCGCGACAGATTTTGAAAATCTGAAAAATTGCCCTATAATTCATTGGCGCATTTACCCAAGCATATAATGCTAAGTAGTTGCAAATGCGGGAATAGCTCAGTTGGTAGAGCGCAACCTTGCCAAGGTTGAGGTCGCGAGTTCGAATCTCGTTTCCCGCTCCAAATGATGAAAGAAGTTCGAACTTCTTTCAACACAAAAGGGAAGCCCACCGCTTCCCTTTTTTGTCAGTTGTGATTTTGTCAGTTTAATGGCTCGGTAGCAAAGCGGTTATGCACCGGATTGCAAATCCGTGTAGGTCGGTTCGACTCCGGCCCGAGCCTCCAAATTCAAAAGCAGTCAACCCCCATGTTGCACTGTTCATGCGGAAATAGCACCGTTGCTAGATCCTAAGCGAGAGTTCGCGAGCTCGAATCTCGTTTCCCACTCCTATCTAATTCGCCCGAGCCACCCAGACGGTTGCGCCTTCCAACCCATAACGCTCGGCATGCGGAATATCACGCGCAAGTCTGAAGCTGTCGCCTGCTTTCAGGTGTTTGATTTGCGAGTCCAGGGTGAGCCAGTATTCACCCTTGACGACATAGGCGCTGACATCAAAGGGATGTGTATGGGTGTCGAGCACCAAATCCGGCGCCCATTCACGCACCAGTACTTCGTCAAAGCCTTCTTCAAGTGATTGTTTGGTGAAGGTTTCCAAATTCATCGTGGTCATGGGTGAATCCTTGTGCTTATTTGCCAGCTATGGCGATCAATTCAATTTCAAACTGAAGGGTTGCATTGGGTGGGATGACGCCTCCTGCACCGCGCACACCATAGGCGATGGCGGGTGGACAGGTCAATTTGGACTTGCCGCCAATCTTCATCAGCTGAACACCTTCTGTCCAGCAGGCAATCACGCCAT
>Ga0214919_10008515_pt1 | contig 13488 bp, 12 predicted proteins | sample LL1503_MetaG_FD_177994 | JGI IMG/M metagenome (GOLD analysis project Ga0214919, IMG submission 177994) | Freshwater microbial communities from Lake Lanier, Atlanta, Georgia, United States - LL-1503 | ecosystem: Environmental > Aquatic > Freshwater > Lake | place: USA: Georgia | collected...
TACCTGTGCGTCAACAGTCAGGACAAGTCCTTCATAACCAGCGATTTCCGCTCGTTTTATTAACTCTAAACTTCGATCGCGGTCTCGCCAAAGATAAAGCTGAAACCAATTACTTCCATTAGGTGCAGCTTCTTTAACTTTTTCAATCGAAGTTGTCCCCATAGTTGAGAGCGTGAATGGAATACCAAATGCAGCAGCGGTCGATGCTCCAGCTTTTTCGCCATCAGTATGCATCATCCGCGTAAATCCAGTTGGCGCAATACCTACTGGCATTTTGTAATTAATCCCAAGCATCTTACTTTCCAAAGAAACGTTTGAAACATCACGCAGAATATGCGGTGAGAATTCAATATTTTCAAAAGATTTGCGCGCGCGATTTAGCGAAATTTCCTGCTCGGCGGCACCATCGGTGTAGTCAAATGGTCCGCGAGGCGTGGCTTTCTTAGCAGCTAATCGAAGATCGTAGATTGTGTTTGATCTTTGCACGCGCCGTTTTTTTGGTGATAAAACTGGTTTGCGAATGTTAAATAGTTGTTTTAAATTATTCAATCGATTGCTCTGTTTCAAAACCCTACCCTCGTTCCTTTTTATGGTCCGCTAGCCGTAAAGCTTCTGATTGAGCCGATAAGAATTCTTTAAACTTCTTTTTAGAATAGTGTTTTTGGAGCTCTGATGGCGTTGATTTTATCGAATTAAAGCCCAAACGTTTAGTGGATTCGCTCAAATTCTTAGTTATTAGAGTATGAGCAAGAATTGCGGAACCACGAGTGGTGGTATCAGTATCTTCAAATCGCAAGACTTCTCTTCCAAGAGTTTTCAACCGGATTTTTTCCCAACGCTGATCATTTCCAGCATGGCCACCGAGTTTTATCAACTCGCTTGCCGAGTGGTTTAGAGCCTCTGCGCTTTCAATAACTTGCTTTTCAGCAAATGAAATACCTTCCAAGACCGATGCAGCTAAATCCGATTTATTGGTTGCCCCGCCCACACCATAAAAACCACCTTGTAGATCTGTGCGCCAAAGTGGAGCTCGTTCACCATATATATAAGGTAAAAAGATAGGTAAATCCGAACTTTCCGAGCGCCCCGCTAAGTTGATTGCTTCATCTTGAGTGATCCCTAAGAGCGCGGAAAGCCAAGCAACGGAACTACCGCTCGATTGAGTTGGACCATAGGTAATAGCAAGCGGAGCGCAAGAATTAGGAATTATGTAGAGTGAACCGCCATCTTTAGGTGGCGTTGTTGTTGATGCACCAACAATTGCTGATGTTCCAGTAATAATAAATGAACTTGGCTCACTCATTACGCCGAGCGCAACCATGCCGCACATTGCATCTGACCAACCAATACTTACTGGGATTCCAACAGGTAGCCCAAACTTTTTTGCAGCAGCATTGCTTACTCCGCCACGACTTTCAAAGCCATCGCCAAGTTCTGGCATTATTTTTTGATCCCAGCCAATAAATTCTAATAAATTATTTATCGGTGCACGCGTTAAAACATTACATATACCTTTCGAAGACCATGGATCTGAAATGGCTTTGTCAGTTAAATGCATACCCACAAAATCTTTAGGTTGGAGAACCCAACGAGTTTTTGCAACTGATTCTGGTTCATGTCGGGCTAACCAAAATAGTTTTGCAGGACAGGCGCTCGCTGACCAAGGTAGTGAAGTACCAATAATTTCAAAGGGATTTCCATATTTAGCTAGCAAATCTTCAGCTTCTTTTGTGGCACGATTATCTTGCCAAGTCATTACTGGTCGCACTGCGCTTCCAGCGCTATCAACACAAACAACTGAAGGTGTATGCCCAGAGAGTCCGATGGAGATTACATTTCCGATTAAATCTGCGTTATTGCGCGAAATTTCAAATAACGCATCTAAATAATGGTCGGCGTTCTGTTCTGCAACTGAATTTTGATCTGTTGCTGTGGTGATCTTTACTTCAACTCGTTTTAGAATCTCGCCAGATACATCGATAAAAAGCGCCTTTACTGATGAAGTTCCGAAATCTAAACCAAGAATTAAATCTTTAGCCAACACGGCTCCATCTAATAATTGCATCAGAGCGCTTAGTTATGCCTGGTTGAAGCGCTGTCCCTAGACCTGGCGTTGCTGGCGGAGTTAAGAATCCACTTTCGTATTTAGGCAAAACAGTGACCATATCTTGGTACCAGCCATAGTAAAAAGCGCGGACCATTTCTTGTAATTCAACGTTTGGATAAGCCACACCGAGATGGGTCCCGACAGTTAGCACAACAGGTCCAGTGCAATCATGTGGCGCAACCGGCACTCCGTAAGTTGAAGCAAGTGCAATAACTTTGGAAGCTTCCGTAATTCCGCCAACCCATCCTGGATCTAACATTAAATGGTCTACCGCTTTTGAAGATAATAATCTGTGATGATCCCAACGAGTTCCAGTAGTTTCACCAACTGTTATCGGTAAATTAATTGAGTTTTTAAGTCGGATTAGCGCATCTGTACTTTCGTTTCGAATTGGATCTTCAAACCAAAACGGTGAGTACTCCGCAACAGCATTTGCAATAATTGTGGCAGCAGGTGTTGACCAAAGTGAGTGCATTTCTAACATTATGTCAAAATCATCACCGGCAGCTACTCGTGCGCGTTTAAATAAATCTACTGCTTCCCATAAATCTTTCTTATGAATAGTTTGGCCGCCAGATCTAATTGCAGCTTCATCAAATGGCCAAATTTTCATGGCAGTCATACCCATGGCTTTTAAACTGGCTACTAAATCTTCTGGATTGTTTAAGAATGCAAATAAATCTTCATACTCATGCTCAGTAACAGTTCCGAGTTGAGCTTTCCGATTGCGATCAATATTTGAAGAACCTTTGGCATAGGCAGAACCTGCACATGTGTTGTAAGCGCGAATTTTGTCGCGCACCTTTCCGCCAAGCAATTGATAAATCGGTTGACCAGTTACTTGGCCAAATAAATCCCAGAGCGCAATATCTATCGAAGATGTTGCTCGAACTGCAATCGAAGATCCATTAAAACCAATGAAGTCTTGATGTAAAACCTCGTGAATTTCATTGATATTTAGCGGGTTTTTCCCTAATAACCGCGGTGCAACACTTTCGTGTAGAAAAGTTTCTACACTCTCAACGCCAACACAATTTTCGCCAAGTCCGATTAACCCCTCATCGGTATGTACTTGTAAAAATAAGATAGCCGGAAACTCTGCCAAGCGAATCGTTTCTAACCCGGTAACTTTCATCAAAAACTCTCCGTTCAGATGTTGATTTCTGGCGCCAACAGATATACCCTCAATTGTTAATTGTTAACGATATTGCGCTATCAGTCAAGGGGTAAACCGTGTCAGATCAAGTAAAAAACATTGGAGTATCACGAGCTGAAGTACTCGCAACCTCAGCGAAAATTTTGGAGAAATTCGGAACCCCTAAAAATTATGCTGATTCAGTTGCCGAGTCCTTGGTACAAGCACAAGAAGCCGGACATGCCTCCCACGGGATTATTCGATTAATTGAGTACACCAATTCAATTGAAAAGAAAGTAATTGACCCAGCAGCAGTACCAACAATTACTCGCGAAACTGGCGGCACTGTTGTAATTGATGGACACTGGGGCTGGGGACAGATTGCATGCAAATTTGCGTTAGAAGTTGCGGCAAAAAAAGCAAAAGAATTTGGCATCAGCGCAATTTCAATTAGTTCTTGTAACCACATTGGTCGTTTAGGCGAATATATTGAAACACTTGCCAGCATGAATTTAATATCAATGATGTGGTGCAACGCAGATCCTGCAGTGGCTGCTTTTGGTGGTAAGGATCGATTGTTCGGCACAAATCCGCTTGCAGTAGGAATTCCATCAAATGATGTTCCAGTTGTAATTGATTTTGCAACCGCAGCTAGCGCCGAAGGAAAGTTACGAGTTGCTCGCGCAAACGGCAGCAAAATTCCATTAGGAACCGTTATTGATAAAGATGGAAATGAATCTACAAACCCCGATGACTTTTATACCGGCGGCGCGATACTTCCTTTCGGTGGCCATAAAGGCTATTGCATGAGCCTAATGATTGAGCTTTTAGGTGGCGCGCTTTCCGGAAACCATCCATCAATGAACGCTGGATATTCGCATGGTTTTGGCACCGTGTTAATTGCGATAGATCCAGATAAATTTTTTGGAACTGGATTTTTTAAGGATGAAATTTCGGAAGCAACAAAAGCAATTAGATCAACTACCCCAGCAAATCCAGAGCGTCCAGTATTAGTACCTGGCGATGTTGAAAATAACGAACGAAAAAAGAATCAAGCCGCTATCCAAATATCAGAAGCTATCTGGACTTCGATTAAAGAACTTAGCGCTTAGCAACTTTCTTTTTTGGCTTTGGTTCTTCAATAAAGTGAGTTGCGACTCGGGCCAAACCACGCTCTACATGGCCAAGTACAGTCTCTTTTGCTTTTTCAACTTGTTTTTTCCGAATAACTTCCACAAATACTTCATGGTCTGGCCCCCATTTAGGCAAGAAGACTTTATTTATTTTTCCATCTTGTGACCAGGTGTAGACCAAGAATGCATGGATTTGTGAGCGCAGCACTTCCCAAGTTTTAAATAACCGTTCATGATGGGCTGCAGCAAATAGCGCAGTATGGAATTCTAAATCTAACCGGCTGACTTCACGAGGAGTCCGTTGTTTTTCACTTAATTTATTGTAAGTACTTAGAATTTCTTCCATCGCTTTCAAATCTGAAGAAGTAGCGTTCTTACATGCCCATTCAATCGCGAGAACTTCGAGCGCACTTCGCATTGAATAAATTTCTTGGATGTCGGAATCGTTCCAAGATGCAACTCGGGCACCTTTATGTCGTTCAATTGTTACTAAACCTTCGCGATCTAATCGCATTAGCGCTTCACGAATTGGTCCGCGTGATACCCCCATCTGGAGCGCTAATTCATCTTCAGCTATTCGACGGCCTGGTTCTAAATCGTGAGAAATTATTGCATCGCGTAAATCATCGGTTACGACATCGGAGAGAACTCGACGTGAAGCCAGACCTAGCCCAAGTGGTTTAAGTGCCATCTACCTACTCCCATTAAATTGTTGTTTGTAAACAACAATAGACCAGAAGTGCAATTAGCGCATCGCGAAAGTAGTGAGTTAGCCCCTAAAAAAAGTCGTATTACAGTGACAAAACGGACTTTTAGTATTCTCCCAAAGTGCCGCCAGCGTTATATGCAAGGTTTCCGCCATCGACCGGAAGGATCGTGCCAGTGATCATCGCAGCCGCATCGCTCGCCAAGAAATGCACTGCATGCGCAATATCTTCTGGTTCTGCCACCCGACCCATTGGAATTCCGCGAAGCAAAAGAGTAGTTAGCGCTTTAGCTTTTTCGCCTTCAGTTTCTACCCATTTGCGCCAGCCAGGAGTGTTTACAGAACAAGGCTGAATCGCATTAACGCGAATTTTTGACTTCGCCCATTCAATTGCAAGCTCGCGCGTCATTTGATTAACGCCACCTTTTGCAACGCTATATGCGAAGTTGCCGCGACCGATTGCAGAGCTACCAGCAATTGAACTTATATTTACAATGGCACCAGGCTTTTTCGCAGCAATAACCAATTTAGAAAACTCGCGCGCGTTTAAGAAATATCCAGTTAAAGAAGTTCCAATTACGGTATCCCAAATTTCAAGAGTTGTATCTTGTGGTGGGGTATGAGTCCCGGCAGCAGCGTTGTTGACTAAAATGTCGGCCATTCCAAATTCTTTTGCAACAAATTTAAAGAGCGCAATTACATCTGCTTCAACGCTCGAGTTTGCTTTGAATGTAACGGCAGAAACTCCACGAGCTTCCAATTCCGCTTTCCCGGCAGCAAGACCAACTTCGTCGATATCAGCCATAATAATTTTTGCACCATCGCCACCGAGTTGTCGGCAAACTTCCATACCAATTCCACCAGCAGCGCCTGTTATTACAATTACTTTGCCAGCTAAACTAAATGCGTTATTACTCATAATTTTTCCTTTTTAGTAGGACATCACTTGTTTTATGGCTTTTGATACTTGATCCACTGAAGGAATTGCGGCTTCAGACATTGCAGGGTTTGCGCTAAGTGGTGCACGTACTGCGCCAACTCTTACGATTGGACCCTTTAACGATTTGAAGTTGCGTTCAGAAGCAGTTGCAGCAATTTCTGCAGTGATTGAACCGAATAATGGAGCTTCATCTAGTACCACCACGCGGCCGTATTTAGTTACTGCGGCATCGATAGCGTCCTGATCAATTGGATAAAGTGTCCGTAAATCAATGACTTCTACCGATACTCCTTCAGCTTCCAAAGCTTGTGCTGCTTTAGTAGCAGTAACTACGGAGTATCCATAAGTAATGATTGCAGCATCTTTACCAGGCTTTACAGTTTTCGCTTTACCAAATGGTACGAAGTAATTTTCATCGCCAATTTCACCACGGATACCGGATAATTTCTTATGCATTAAGAATACGACCGGATCTTCGTTACGAAGCGCAGTTTTGATTAGACCCTTAACATCCATCGGAGTTGATGGGACTGCAAGCGAAAGACCAGCAGTATGTGCAAAGAAAGATTCGAGTGAGTTGCAATGGTGAGCTCCACCAAGTGCAACACCTGAAGTTGCTCGAATTACCAACGGCACTGGTCGATCGAACATAAATCGAATCTTTGCAGCTTGGTTAATGATTTCATCCATCGCGCCAAGTGAAAAATCGATGAAATTCAAATCAACGATTGGATGGCAGCCATACATGGCCGCGCCCATACCGGCAGCAACCATTGCAGCTTCAGAGATAGGTGCATCTCGAACTTGTTTGAGACCAAACTCCTGCGCAATACCTTTTACTTGCGCAAAGTGGCCCCCGCGTTCTACCAAATCGGTTCCGAGAATAAAGATTTTCTTATTGCGGTTCATCTCTTCGCGCACACCGGATTGGAATGCTTCAGAGTAGGTAGGGGTAACGGCTTTTACCTCAGTTGTCATAGTTGAACTCCTAACTTTCCTGAATCTACCCCTTGGGTAACTGATGAAACCTCTGGTTCTGGTGAAGATTCGGCGAAAGCAACAGCTTCATCAATTTCTTTTCGAACTGATGCGCGAAGTTCATCAACTTCGGCTTGGGTAGCAAATCCAGAAGAGATAACCACTTCAGTAAATTTATCGATTGGATCTTGGGTAGTTCGCCATTGGGCAATTTCTTCTTGAGTTCGATATTGGCCTTTTTCACCTACGTTATGGCCGTAATACCTATATGTAAGTGCGTTTATAAAGGTGGGGCCTTCACCGGCAAGCGCTCGCTCGCGGGCTTCTGAAACATATTTACGAACTTCAAGAACATCTTGACCATCGATGTTGTAAGCAGGTAAGCCAAATCCAGATGCGCGTTTAGCTAAATCTCCGCCACCAGTTACTCGACCAACAAAAGTTTCTACCGCGTATTGGTTGTTATCAACCAGAATAATTAACGGCAGCTTCCAAATCGAAGCCATATTTATTGACTCCCAAGTTCTACCGGTGTTCATGCCGCCATCACCAACAAAACCAACTGCAATTTTCTTATCGCCAATATGTTGAATACCAAGGGCTGCACCCATCGCAATTCCAACGCCAGCGCCAACAATTCCATTGCCACCGAAGTGTCCTTCAGTCACTTCAGCTAAATGCATCGAGCCACCACGACCATGTGATATTCCAGTCGCTTTAGTAAACAACTCAGCCATAACAGATTTTGCTGAGTAACCTTTTGCAAGAGTGTGGTGATGAGATCTATGAGTTGTTGCGATTACATCATCTTCCGCAATCGAAGAAAGTGTTCCAACAGCTACCGCTTCTTGTCCAGAAGAGTTATGCATTCCGCCCGGAACTTTTCCACGCAAACATAATTTATCTGCAGTCTCTTCGAAGTCGCGGATCACCATCATCTGACGGAGCAGAGATAGTGCAGTGGATTTATCTAGATTAGACATTTCCTACTCCACTTCGCCAGGTGCAAGCACCACAGCTATCGTATTTCCGGCAGGTACTTCTTCGTTTGCGGCATATCTATGTTTTCCAAGGACTCCAGAAGTTTCAGCTGGTAAATCTAAAGTAGTTTTATCAGTTTCAATCACAGCTACAACATCGCCGGCGTTAACTGCATCGCCCGGTTGTTTTAACCATTCAAGCAACATCGCATTATCCATCGCCATTCCAAGCGCCGGAACGAAAATCTCTTCCATTTATATGTCTCCTTTATTCCTAGAATGGGCCAGCTGCGAATTTGCCATTACTTATTGATTGTTTTGTAATGAAATTTACTGCGTCCATTAATCCCCATTCGACTAAGCGAGGTCCCGAACTCTTCGAGTACCAAGCTATGTGTGGAGAGAGCAGTAAATTTTTAGTTTTGCGAATTGGTGCATCTTCAGCAAGCGGCTCTTTCTCGAATACATCGAGGCCAGCGCCATCTAAATGCCCACTTTCAAGTGCTTCCATTAAAGCGGCTTCATCAATTAAACCACCGCGAGAAACGTTTACTAAAATAGAACCTTTTTGCATCAACGCTAACTCACGCTTGCCAATCATGTGATGCGTTGATGGCATATAGGGAGCGTGCATGCTTATGACCTTGCACTTAGTTAGAAGTTCATCAAGATTTGTGGTCATGGTTACACCAGGGATTGCTTCAGTAACTGCTGGATCAAACCCAATTACATCTTTTACAAATGGTTGCATTTTCTTAATAAATGTCTGGCCAATTCGGCCACAACCGATTACGCCGAGCGTCGAATCTTGCAGCGAAGTTATTTCAGCAATTTGGGTTGCTGGAATCCATTTACCGTTCTGTGTTGTGACTGTTGCTTGGTAAATTCCGCGATGCAAAGCTAGTGCCATAGCCGCTGCGTGATTTGCTACTTCGTTGTATGCGTAAGTAGGTTGGAAAATAACCGGTAATTTATATTTTGCCGCAGCAACTAAGTCAATACTGTCCAAACCAACGCCGAGACGACTTATACATTTAACCGACTCCGGCATTTGCGAAATTTTCTCTTCAGTCATTTTATGAAGTGCAACTACAACTGCGGCGCAATCTTTAGCAGTGGCTTGTAATTCTGCGAGCGTATCAACCGGGCCAAAAACAACGTCAAAATCGAATTTTTCTGCAACAGTAGTTGCCCAAGTCGGATCAGCTAGCGCGCCTTCTGCTATGGCAATTTTGACTTTAGGCATCGATTTCTCCTCGGATAGGCTCAGGGGTTTACTGTATACAATTACCCATCAGAGGGGTAGTGTTTAGCCCTATCAATATTGCCAAGCTCAAAAGAGAGGGAAAATCATGAATTTGCCACTTCCTATGCCTGGAAAAGTCATTGCAGTCGGCTTAAATTACAAAGATCATGCAAAAGAAGCCGGGGTGCCGCTGCCATTAGCACCAGTCCTATTTACTAAGTGGACTACCTCTCTGATTCCTAATGGCGCAAATATCACTTTACATAAAGGCGTAACTCAACTCGATTGGGAAGCTGAATTTGCGGTAGTTATTGGCAAACGGGCCTCACATGTTTCAGAGAGTGATGCTCTTAGCTATGTTTCTGGTTACACCTGCATGAATGATGTAACTGATCGTGAAGCACAAACTAAAGATGGCCAATGGGTACGCAGCAAGTCCTACGACACTTATGGCCCAATCGGACCAGTTATCGTGCCAGCCAGCCAGATTCCAGATCCACATAATTTAAAAATTGAAGCTCGGTTAAATGGCAAGACTATGCAAACTAGCAACACCAGCAACTTAATTTTTAATGTTCCTTATTTGATTTCGTATATCAGTCAACGCGTTACTTTAGAAGCTGGCGATGTCATCACCACCGGAACTCCGCATGGAGTTGGAACTTTTTACAAACCCCCTATCTTCATGAAAGATGGCGATGTAATTGAGATCGAAATTGAAAAAATTGGAATTCTGAAGAACCAAGTGGTGGCTGAGAAGTAATGAGTTACAAGGGTTCAAATCGGAAGCTTGCCTTAATTACCGGTGGTGCTAATGGAATTGGATTAGCAACCGCCGATAATTTGGCGCAAAAAGGCTACGACCTATTCTTAATTGATAAAGATTTGGCAAATTTAGAAGTTGCTAAAACGAGTTTATTAAGACATGGCACAACAGTTGAGGTATTGAACCTTGATCTATCCGATGGCGTAAATGTATTAGATGTTTTAACCAAGAAAACTAATGAATTTGAAGTTGATGCGCTAGTAAACAACGCAGGGATAGGTTTTGCGCGAACTGTTGAACAAACGACGCTTGACGAATGGGACTTAACTTTTGATGTAAATATCAAAGCTACTTTCATTATGTGCAAAGTGATTGTTCCCCAGATGATTAAAAGAGGCGGCGGAGTAGTTGTTAACGTCGCATCGGCAGGCGCAGTTGTCGGACTTAAAAATCGGGTCGCTTATTGTGCATCTAAGTCAGCGGTTGTCGGTCTAACAAGATGTATCGCCGCAGACCACGCACTTGATGGAATTCGCATTAATGCAATCGCTCCAGGAACCGTTGATTCAACTTGGATTGGACGAATCCTTTCTGATGCACCTGATCCAGTTGCCACTAGAAAATTAATGGAAGCCCGTCAACTTGATGGCCGTATGGGAACACCGGAAGAAGTTGCACACGGCATCGCATTTTTGTTAAGTCCAGAAGCGCGCTTTGTGAATGGTTCAGTATTCTCGATGGATGCGGGGTTAACTGCAGTATGACCAGAACTTTTAACTCTGGCGTAATCGCAGTTATAAGAACTGATAATCCTGATGATGCGCTCTTAATTGCGCGCGCGTTAAATGACACTGTTGTAGATTCCATTGAAGTAACACTCACAGTTCCCAACGCAATCGAAGTAATAAAGACCTTGGTTAGAGAAGGCGTTGAAAGAGTTGGTGCTGGAACTGTAAGGACAGTCGCGCAAGTAAACGAAGTAGCTAAAGTAGGTGGCGAGTTTGTGGTGTCACCACACTCAGATCGCGAAGTTATTGAAGCAGCGGTTAAGCATGGGTTGAAAGTAACTCCTGGCGCAGTAACTCCAACTGAGATGGTGCAAGCCATGAAATGGGGCGCAACAGCAGTAAAGATTTTTCCAATTTGGGCAGTTGGTGGAATGGAATATGTTCGAAGTGTTTTAGAACCACTTCCAGATTTACCGATCGTGGTTTCTGGCGGTGCCACCCCAGAGGAAGTTAAAGATTATTTGAAACTAGGCGTAAAAGGAGTCTGTTTAGGCGGTGCGCTCTGGAAGCAAGAGATTGTTTCTACCGGGAGCATTGCAGCCGCGCACGATTACGCAGCTCAAGCACTTTCACGAATGTAGTAAAAGTGGCGATTAGTAACACTGAACTCGAAAAAATACAGCGGAGAATTCTCTGGCTAGCCACGCGAATGATTGATCATGCAAATAATGATCGAATTAATGTTGATGGTTTAAAAGTAGGCGGACATCAAGCCTCTAGCGCATCACTAGTTACCGTTATGACAGCGCTCTGGTTCAAGTATCTAAAAGCCGATGATCAAGTGAGCGTTAAACCACATGCATCACCTGTACTACACGCTATTAATTATTTGCTTGGAAATTTAGAGGAGAGTTATTTAACCAAATTACGCGCATTTGGTGGACTACAGTCTTATCCATCGCGTACTAAAGACCCTGACCGCGTAGATTTTTCAACTGGATCAGTAGGTCTCGGTGCAGCAGCTCCATTATTTAGTGGAGTAACTCGACGATATGTTGACTCGCATTTTGGAGCTCGCCCTAACTCAAAATTCATCGCGTTAATTGGCGATGCGGAATTAGATGAAGGAAACATTTGGGAAGCTGTTGCGGATCCAGCCACTACTAATCTTGGCAACGTTCTTTGGATTGTTGATTTCAACCGACAATCACTTGATCGAGTTATACCCGGCGTGCGGATTCATCAATGGCGGCAACAATTTGAAGCTGCAGGATGGAACGTTGCAGAAGTAAAGTATGGCCAGAAATTAAAGAATTCATTTAGAGAACAAAATAGTGGACCTTTTCAAGAATGGCTAGATCAAATTCCTAACGAACAGTATCAATCAATTTTTGGATTAGAGCCAGCGGCTGCACGAGCGCGCTTTTTAGAAGGTGCACCAAGTTCGGTTTTCGATTTTTTTGCCGGCAAAAGTGATGATGAAGTCATGGAAATCGTGACAGATCTTGGCGGCCATGATTTCACTGCCCTGCTTGAAGAATTAGCTAATTGCGAAAAAGTAATGGATCGGCCAAGCGTAATTTTCGCGTACACGGTTAAAGGTTGGGGCTTGCCACTTGCTGGTAATCCAAGAAACCATAGCGCAGCTTTAAATTCCACACAGATCTCTGAATTCAGAAAAGAATTAGAATTAGATTTAGAAACCGAATGGAACCCGTTTGAATCCAATTCAGATTTAGGCAAAATTTGCCAAAGCCGTAAAACTGATTTACAGCGAAGTAATCAAGTGGCTACGATTGAATGCAACATCCCCGATAGTTCAAAATTACAATTTAAATCTAGCAATTCAACGCAAGAAGCGTTTGGACGAATATTAACTACACTTTCTCGAGATTCTGAGCTTGCAAAATATATTGTTACAACTGCCCCAGATGTAGCCACTTCAACAAATCTTGGCGGTTTTATAAATAGAGTTGGTGTTTTTTCTCCGATCGAAAAGCGAGCTTGGAATGTAGATCCAGTTTTAAAATGGGCAGAAGGACCAACTGGACAACATATCGAACTTGGCATAAGTGAGATGAATTTATTTATGCTTTTAGGGGCGCTCGGTTTGTCGGATGTCCACTCGGGACAAAAATTGATTCCAATCGGGACCGTTTATGATCCCTTTGTCCTTCGTGGACTAGATTCACTTCTGCACGGTGTTTACTCAGAGTCTAGATTTATTATTGCTGGCACACCTTCTGGCGTAACGCTCGCACCTGAAGGCGGCGCGCATCAATCCTCAATCACTGCATCGGTAGGAATCGAACTCCCAGGGATGGTTTTGATCGAACCTTCATATGCAACTGCGTTAGATTGGCTGTTATGTGACGCAATTTCTAGCGTAGCTACTTTAACTTTGAAGAATAAAAAGGAAGTGGTTTATTATTTCCGGCTCTCAACTAGAGCCGTGGCGCAAGACCCTTTTGAGAAAGCCAAGGATCGAATCGGCGAAGAAAATCTACGGAATCAAGTATTAAACGGGGCCTATCAGCTAATTGATGGGAAAGTTGCGCTGCAAGAATTAGGAATTGAATCTGCATTTGCACCTGAAATTAATTTAGTTTCAACTGGAGTAGTAATACCTGAAGTGCTAGCAGCAGCTCAGCAGTTGACCGAAAAAGGAATTATCGCAAACGTCGTTGATGTGGTTAGCCCAAGTCGAATTTTCCAAAACTGGCAGAGTTCAACAAAAAATGCAATTCAAGATATAAGCCACTTACAAGG
>Ga0214919_10008516_pt1 | contig 13486 bp, 10 predicted proteins | sample LL1503_MetaG_FD_177994 | JGI IMG/M metagenome (GOLD analysis project Ga0214919, IMG submission 177994) | Freshwater microbial communities from Lake Lanier, Atlanta, Georgia, United States - LL-1503 | ecosystem: Environmental > Aquatic > Freshwater > Lake | place: USA: Georgia | collected...
TCATCGGTAAATAATTCCAACCAAATGAAACAACAAGATTTTTCTTCATGCGATCTGCAGTGGAAACCAAATCCCACGCCTCTGTTGCATGAATAGTTACTGGCTTCTCACACATTACGTGCGCACCCGCTTCTAGCGCTGCTTTTGCATGCTCATGGTGAAAAGCTGTTGGGCTTCCCACAACACAGACATCAATGCCAGCGTTCAAAATATCTCGGTAATCTTCGGAGGCGACCTGAAAGCCATACTGGTCTTTGATTTTTTGGAGTAGTTCTGGGCCTTTTCGAGAAATTCCTACAAATTCAACATCTTTATTTTTAGCTAAATTTGGTAAGTGGGATGCAACTGCCCAGCTTCCAGCGCCGATGACGCCTACTCTTATTTTTCCCACTGCTCTACCCCAATCGCAATTATGGCTCTACTCTTCACACCGTAAAGAAAAGAGTTGCCTGTGTCAAGGCTTCTAGATCTGAAGGGAAATAAACAATGGAGCGTATGTGCTTTACATTCGATATATACGAAGGCAAAGAGGCTGAATACAAGAAGCGTCATGATGAAATTTGGCCAGATTTAGTGGCCGACATCAAAGCTGCTGGCTTTAAGAACTACACGCTCTTTCGCCGTGGTCTAACCGTCGTGGGTTATTTTGAAGTTGATGGAAAAGTAGAAGATGTGTTTGCAAAAATGGCTAACTCCGAAGCCAACGCAAAGTGGGCAAAGTGGTTTGAAGATGTCATTGTAAATCTTGCAGATGGCACTGGAAACCTTATGTCAATGAAAGAAGTTTGGCACTTAGACTAAATAAAAATATCTGTGCCAGTTTTTCGATGCAGTGAGAAGTGATGTTCGCCTGGTGCGAGCATCGCTTTTTCATTCTTCACGTAAAGAGCAAATTCTTTGGTGTTCGTAATTGAATAAGAAATTTCTTCATCGCTAACATGTTTCCACTCAACATCTACCCATTTCGCAATAGGAATATGGATCCGTCCATTCATCGAAGCAAGCCCAAAACTATTTACTCGAAGTACAACACTTGAGCCATCAGAATCTAAGCGAGGGTGCAACCCAAGTCCGTAGCGAGAAAGTTGCCATGTTGGTGCACCGCTCCAATAATGACAATGGCTCCAACGATCATCAAAGACTTCCCACCACGTTGTTGCACCCTTTCCTAGCATCCAACCCCAATTTATTCGCCAAATATCGGCAGCGGAGTCGCCATTACCTGAATCAATGAGTACTGGCATCGAATAGTTAGTGAAATACGGGGTAATTGCACCTTCAACTACATTAAGTGGATCACGCAAGCGCTTTGCACTTTGGTTATATGGAAACCCTGCACTAATAAAATCTCTAATTATTGGCGCAGCTATTTCGTTACTAGTGATGGCGTTACGCGCAGCGAGTGTGTACGCATGATATTTAGCAGGAAATGATTGAAGATTCTCGCTGACGAGTGCGCACATATCATCATATTTTGCTTGCCACATTTTTCTTTCATCAGATTTTCCGATGAGTTCTAGCCACTGCATCCACGAAGAAAGAGCTTTGATAAAGTGAGAAAGTACGGCTAAATCCGCGTGATTCTCTGGTGGCCTGTAACCCCAATCAACAAATGACCATGGCAAATCGTGTGACCCATCATCTCTAATGAGCCTTGAAAGTCCTTCAATATTTGCACGGGCAGATTCTTCAAACTCAAAAAGAATTGCTGTATCACCTTCTTCAACAGCAATCTGCAAACATGCGGTAGTCCACATCGCAGCATATGTACCTAAATAGATAAGTTCTCCCGGACCTGAGCCCGCAACAATTCCATCTTCACGCGCGGATGCAGCAGCATGCAATATGGCACGCTTTACTAATGTGTAATCACCCCAACCTGCGGTCAAAATATTGAGTGCAGAAGTTACGACATCACCTACCCACTCAGCGCGTTCACGAATTGAGTCAACAAGTGCATCTTCTGCTGATGAACGCAGAGTTTCAATGCCAACTTGCCAAATTTTATTGAGTATCGGATCAGAAGTTGTTAGGAATCCATTTGGTTCCCCGAGAAAATCTCTCTCGAGAAATTCTTCTTCATTTACTTTTATTTTTCCAGCTGAGGAAACTCTTACTTCAATAAATTTTGCTCCCATAGATTGAAAGGGCTCAATTTTTGTGACACCTGGGGCAATTGTGAAATGTTGAATCATTCGTGTTGCACCAGCAGATAATGGAACAACCGGTGAGACTTCTCCGTGTGGAGTCATTCGTTCTGCGTATGCGATCTTGACTTCGCCACCAAGCTCACTCTCAATCACAACACTGAAGTAGCCAATTCGGATTTTACCTAAGTCATAGCGTACCCATATGCCATCGGCATCATCACGTGGATCTGGATTCAGGTCGGCTAATAAGTATTGAGAGGCGAGATCATCATATTTGTAGCCCGTAAATGTCTCTCTAAAAATTCCACGTGCCATCTCATTTGGAATAATTATTGGTAGTTGCGGAATCCGTAATTCAGATTTTGTTAGGGGCCCCGTTAGTTCTAATAAGCCATCTACTGATCCAACTTCTTTCCAAATTCCTTTATCCGATCTGGGTTTTTCTAACCATTCAACCCAACCTAAAAGCGCACTAATTCGAAGCCCTGTTGCAGCATATTCAAGAATCTCTTGTGCTCTCCAAGTGAGAGGGATGTGGGTTTTATTTTTAGATAGACGCATCCACACAAAATTTGGAAGTGGCGCCATGGTGCGAGTTTTGAGGAATTCGCCATGAGCAAAAATCGCGATTGTATGGACGCCTTTTGTGAGTTCAAAGTTTTCAGAGTAATACTCAGGAAAATGTGAAGAGAAGCGAACAGGACCTCGAACTTTTACTTCACCGTCAATGAGTAACTGAAAATTTCCACTTGATGCAATATCAAATGTATACATTCCTTCTTCAATATCTACTGTTGAAGCAAATAGAACGTGTAGATCAGATTGACGACTCGGCTCTGATACCCAAAATGCATCTCTGAAGCCTTCAGCTTCACTTTTTCGTCTTATCTCACCTGCTGGCTTGCCAAAATATCCAGGGAGGCCAAATGCATCGATATCAGCCCCATCTAAAGAACTATTTTCGCTCACGCTAGCAACTTTAGACTAACAATCCAATCCTCCATTGTTGGAAGTGGGCTCGCGATATTTTTACTCTTAAAATTCCATTCGCCATCAGAATTGCTATCTATTTTCTCTTCTCTCACAACTTTTCCATTTCGAGGATTCAAAATCTCCATTGAGTATGCAGAATTTTTTTTCAATTTTTGAAATACAATCGTTGCAAGTTCAAAAGAAATACCCATTTCAGCAGGTGCCATACTCACTGGTGGGAAATATGCAATTAGGTTATCGCCAGTTTTCCCGGCCCACGGACGATATGGGTGGTCCAGGTCCGCATTTACTTTCATAGAATCGTTAGCGGGTGTAAAACCATTCCAATGTATTGATCTTAAATATTGCGCTGCTAAACCTAATTGGGTAGCGCCAGGAAGTAGTGACGCTTCTTGCCAAGGAACCCAGCCCCACATTGCACCAGGACTTGTTTCGTCATCATGAAAAGCCCAAATTCCTTGTGCCCCATATGTATGACCTGCAGCACCTTGAAGTATGTGCGTCCAAAATAGATAGCGCTGCAACATTGCGGGTGATCCACCTGCAATTCCTTCATAACAAACTTCACTATTTATTACGGGAAGTTTTGAATCACGTTGCGCTTTATTGAGAGCACCTAGCGTTGCCTTTATAACATTGACATCGGCATGTCCCGTCTGAAGCCAAATGAAATCAAGGTTTTCATCACCTTGTAACGCTTCAGTGGATGAGTAATTAAATGCTGGACATGGGTGCACCGTGATTGGTCGCTTCCAGGAATCGGTATTTCGAACATGCGAAATTACAGGTTTCCACATTTGTTGAATCGAAAGCGCTTTCTCTTGCATATCGTCAGTGAAGAGGTCTTTGTATTCCATCAATCCAACTTCGCCTGCAACACACCAAAAAACTGGAAAAGCAGACCAACGTGCAATCATTTCTGACCAATGTTTCTTTAGGCGTTCAGCACCAAATTCCAAAATGTAGTAACTCCATGCGCCAACGAGTGCAGGCATTTGTCCCGCTTGAACTGCATCAATAACTCTCAGGTCAGCTGCATCCCACCAACGTTTCTCTAATTCTTTTTTATCTAATGTCCATGATGCGACTCCATCAAGCAATGTTGATGGTTCACCAAATGCAGCCTCTGGTAATAATCCAGAGACAACTTGCATCACATTGAATCCTTGTTTAGTTCTCTTCTCCATAAGCGCTTTCCATTCGCTATTGGAAATACGATCAGTTAGACCAAACCAAACAGTGTCTGCAAGCCACAAAAATGCATTGTCATTATCATCATGCAAAATTGAAGAATTGGATTTACCTGTTATTCCAACTTGAGAAAATTTCCAGGACTTTTCGAAATCAAAATCTTCCCCGTTGTGATTTTTGATGCTAGCCCATTCACTCTTATCACCAGGAACGCGGCAACGTAGGCGGCCATCTTTAGAGATAAATGAGGTGACTTCAACTGATTCCCCACTGCCCTTTCGCACACAGGTGATGGCACTATGGTCATCTGATTTCTGCGCATTTGCTGGAAGGACATATTGCGAAACTTCTGGATTATTTATAGTCATTTCTCTCCCTAAATATTTTTTAGTTTATAGGGCGAGAGAGCGACCGTAAAGGGTTTTTAGATACTCTTACGCACATGAACCTCCTTTTGGTCGTATTGGCATATGGAATAACTGTGGCTGCATTGGTTTTGCTTGCAATTCGAGTACGCCAACTAATCGCCATATATAAGAAGGGTCAGCCAGATCCGACGCGTAGCGACAATCGTGCTTCACGTTTTTGGAATATGACTCGCGAAGTTCTTGGCCATACAAAGATGCTTAACTTTACTGGCACCGGAATTGCCCATTGGTTTGTCATGATTGGCTTTGGAGCTCTCTTTGGAACTCTTGTTACTGCTTATGGCCAACTTATAAACCCATATTTTTCATTGCCAATTATTGGTCACTGGTGGGTTTATGAATATTTCGTGGAAGCAATCACGTGGTTTACTGGTATTGGAATAGTTACTCTGATTGGAATTCGACAAGTAACTCGATTTACCAAGAAGCGGCGTACATCACGCTTCTTTGGATCTGGAATGAAGAAAGCATATTACATCGAAGCAACTATTCTTATTATTGTTTTTTGTGTAATTGCACTACGAGGTTTAGAAGGTGCGCTATCTCCAGACAATATCTGGAATCGACATCACGTAACGACTTGGTTCATTGTAAAAGAATTCAAAGCGCTCACTCTTACGCAAATTACTACCTACATCCAATGGGTCGCTGCTCTAAAGATTGTTGTTTCAATGCTCTGGTTTATTGTGATTGCGCAAAATCTGACAATGGGTGTTGCATGGCATCGCTTCTTAGCGTTTTTCAATATATATTTTCGCCGCAATAGCAATGGAAAGAACTCTCTTGGCCCATTGCCGGAGATGCTTTCACACGGGAAACCAATCAATTTTGAAGATCCAAGCGAGGATGATGTTTTTGGCCTAGGTGCCCGTTCAGATATTTCGTGGAAGGGCCTGCTCGACATGACGAGCTGTACCGAATGCGGACGTTGTCAATCACAATGTCCTGCTTGGCATACAGATAAACCGCTCTCTCCAAAAATGTTAATTATGGCGATGCGCGATCACGCAATGGCAAAAGTCGTTGAAACAGAGTCATTAGTAGGTGAATTGAGCCCTATCGCACTTGATGTTTTATGGTCATGCACAACATGTGGGGCGTGCGTCGAAGAATGCCCAGTCGATATCGAACACGTTGATCACATTGTCAATATGCGTCGCTTCCAAGTTTTAGTTGAATCAGAATTTCCAACTGAACTTGGTGGAACATTCCGTAATTTGGAAAAAGCAGGAAATCCATGGGGTGCAAATCGCGCAGATCGCGATGGTTGGATTGCGGAATGCGATTTTCCAATTCGTGTAGTAGAAGGTCAGCTTCCAGATGATGTCGAATATTTATTCTGGGTTGGGTGCGCCGGTGCATACGAAGAGCGCGCTAAGAAAACAACTAAAGCTGTTGCAGAACTTTTGTATATGGCAGGAGTTAATTTTGCTGTTCTAGGAAAGCGCGAAACATGTACGGGAGATCCTGCACGCCGAGCTGGCAATGAATTCTTATACCAAATTCTTGCTCGCGAAAATATTGAAACCTTCAATGAAGTATTTGCTGCACGCACTGAGAAGGGAACAAAGAAAGTCGTTGTTACGTGCCCTCATTGCTTCACAACAATTGGTCGCGATTACGCACAAAGTGGTTTCGAACTTGTCATGGTTCATCACACGCAATTACTCAATCAATTAGTGCGCGAAAAGAGATTAGTCCCTATCAACAAGAGCACAACAACTATGACGTATCACGATCCTTGCTATCTCGGACGTCACAATGAAATTTATGAACCACCCCGCGAACTACTTGGTGCAACTGGTGTAACAATTACTGAAATGCCTCGCAATAAAGAGCGATCATTTTGTTGCGGTGCCGGTGGTGGTCGCATGTGGATGGAAGAAAAAATTGGTACACGTATCAATCTCAATCGCGTTGATGAAGCAATTGCAACTGGTGCACAAGAGATTGCAGTCGCCTGTCCTTTCTGTCGAGTCATGACTGGGGATGGCGTTATCGCTCGTGATTCCAAGGTTGAGGTGCTCGATGTCGCCCAGGCTCTTCTACGCAGCGTGAAATCAAAGGCTGAATAAGGCTAATTCTCAGCAATCTCTCAGCCTGTGGGAGCATTCTCTGGGCAAGAGGTGATCGCAATGGCAACAGCCACAGCTGAAAATGCACAACGAATTCTCGTCGTCGACGATGAATCCAGTATCAGTGATCTAATTTCTACAAGTCTGCGCTTTGTCGGTTTTGATGTTCGCACGGCGGCAAATGGTGCGCAAGCGCTACAGATTGCTGAAGAGTTCAAACCACATGCGATGGTGCTCGATGTCATGCTCCCCGATCTCGATGGTTTTGAAGTGTGTAAACAAATTCGTAATGAAGGTGTTCAGACTGGCGTTCTATTTCTAACAGCTAAAGATGGAATGGAAGATAAAGTCAAAGGCCTCACACTTGGCGGCGATGATTACATGACAAAGCCATTTAGCCTTGAAGAATTAGTTGCTCGTCTTCGTGCGCTATTACGTCGCACAGGTGTAACGCAGATTGATCAAGACGAAGAGAAAATTCGTTTTGCAGATCTCGAACTCGATGAGGCAACTCATGAAGTTCGCCGCGCTGGTCAACTTCTCGATCTTTCCCCAACCGAGTTTTTACTTATTCGTTATCTCCTTATCAATGCTGACCGAGTGGTGTCGAAATCACAAATACTCGATCATGTATGGCAATACGATTTTCGAGGCGATGCAGGAATCGTGGAAACTTATATTTCATATCTGCGTAAGAAGATTGATATCTTCGATCCACCATTAATTCACACAATTCGTGGTGTTGGATATCGCCTTCGGATGCCGCCGAAGTAAGTTCAACCTTTACACTTCATTATTATGAAATCTCCACTGCGTAAATCGAGCTTGCGAAATCGCCTCTCTGTTGGAGTTCTGCTCTTATCTTCAATCGCATTTGCCGCTTCTGGTTTCGCAGTTCAAAGTTCATTACGTTCCTACCTTATGGGTCAAATAGATGAGCAGTTACTCAGTGTTGTTGGAGGCACAACTCTTCGTCTTGATCGTGCCGGAATTGCCCGCGATAACGAATTTGATGAACGACGCGAAGGGGAAGAAAATAGAGATAATCCCGCGAGGGCTGCTGCACCTCCCACACCATTGACTCGAGTACCAACATCTACTTCTGTAACACTTATTGATCCTTTTGGAAATATTATCGGTGGAATTGGCGGAGACCTAAATACCAATCAAATCAATGATTATGTGAAGGGTCTATTGCCTGGAGAGATTGCAAGTCACGGAGACAAACCGTTTACCATCGAAGCACCAGGTGCTGATTTTCGTGTTGTCACGCAGGTGCTTCCTTCCGCACTAGGAAGTGTTGTTGTTGCACAATCTCTCACTGATTTTGATAAAACAACTCACCGTGTGGGACTTGTGCTCTTCTTTATCTATTTACTTGTTCTTATTGTTATCGCTTTCGCTTCTCGCCAAGTAATACGCATTAGTCTCAAACCATTAGAAGATGTTGAAGAGACTGCTGAATTGATTGCTGCAGGAGATCTATCTGCCCGCCTTCCAGATGCAAAACCAGATACAGAAGTTGGTCGACTGGTTTTGTCACTCAATCAGATGCTTGCGCGCATCGAAGAATCATTTGCAATCAAGGAAGAGAGTGAAAATAAATTACGCCGCTTCATCGCAGATGCAAGCCATGAACTTCGTACTCCGCTCACCGCCATTCGTGGATTTGCTGAACTACATCGCCAAGGCGCTGTACCTAATGGTGAACCAACAAAAGAATTACTAGGTCGCATTGAAAATGAATCAGTGCGAATGGGCTCACTCGTAGAAGATCTTCTTTTGTTGGCTCGCTTAGATCAATCACGACAAATGGAGATGAAACCAGTAAACCTTTCCAAGGTTCTTAGCGAGTGTGTTGCCTCTGCCCGAGCTGCCGGCCCTACTCATCCAATTACAATTTCATCAACTATCGATGAAGCCTTTGCGCTCGGTGATGAAACAAGAATTTATCAAGTTATTACTAATTTACTTACAAACGCTCGCGTTCATACACCTATTGGCACATCTATTGAAGTTGCCCTCGACCAATCAGATGATGGCCTCACTATTGCTGTTACCGACCATGGCAATGGATTATCTAAAGATGACCAAGCTCGAATTTTTGAGCGCTTCTTCCGAGTTGATCCCTCTCGTCAAAGGAATAGTTCTGAAGGAAGCGGACTAGGTCTATCAATTGTGGATGCAGTAATGCGTGCGCACGGCGGGCGAGTAAGCGTTACATCCGAAGATGGAAAAGGTGCGACTTTTACTCTCTTCTTCCCTCTAGCTCAGTGACTCCATAGCTTTGAGTGCGGCAATTCTTTCTTGAATTGGTGGGTGTGTAGAAAATAGTTTGGATACTGAACTTGCATCAAGTGGTGACTCAATCCAAATATGCGCAACAGATGTAGAACGTTGTTGTACAACTGTTGAATCCCGCGCAAGAACTTCAAGTGCTGCGCGCAATCCTGCGGGGTTTCGAGTGAAGGAAACTGCCGTCGCATCAGCTAACGATTCACGTTTGCGGGAAATTGCAGATTTGAGAAGTACGGCTGCAATTGGTGCCAAAATCAAAATAAGTAAAGAGAAGACAATAAGCAATGGGTTTGAATTACTGTCTCGATCACGACGCCCACCACCAAACCACATCATTCGAGTCAATACATCGCTAAGAATTGCGATTGCACCGGCAGTGGTTGCAGCAACAGCTGAAACTAATGTATCTCTATTTGCAACATGTGACATCTCGTGAGCAATTACTCCTTGTAATTCATCACGATCCATCACATCTAAAATTCCTGTGGTAAATGCAATAAGTGCATGTTCGGGATTACGACCTGTTGCAAAGGCATTTGGAGCTGGATCTACAACGATTGCAATCTTTGGAAGTTTCAATCCGCTAGCAATACACACTTCTTGCACTAGTCCAAAGAGTTTTGGATTATCACTTTCCTGTATCTCTTTAGCGCCAGTCATAGTAAGTACTAATTTGTCAGAACCGTAATATGAACCCCACACACCGATCAGAGCAATACCGACGGCAAAAGGAACAATTGCTGCCCCGCTTGAACCAAAATAAGTCAAAGCGGCATATGCAACAAGACCGGTGAGTAACCCCATGCCTGCAAGTAGCCCAAATGTTTTTCGGCGATTAGCCGCTTGCATCGTGCGAAAATTCATTGATTAGAACTTTACGTTTGGTGCCTGACGAGATTGCGGATCTTCTATTTCATAAAATTCGCGCTCTCCTACTTTTGCTATACCTGAAAAGAGATTAGTAGGTACTGTTTTTACAGCAGTATTGAGCGAGCGCACATTATCGTTATAGAACTGACGTGAAAATGCAACTTTATTTTCGGTAGTTGAAAGTTCTTCTTGCAGCGATAAAAAGTTTGCAGATGCTTTCAAATCTGGATATGCCTCGGCGACAGCTAGTAATCCGCGAAGTGCTTGAGTCAACATTCCATCGGCGGCGGCAACATCTGCCACGGTAGATGCAGTTGTTGCTTTAGCACGCGCTGTAATTACTGCATCAAAGGTTGTCTTCTCATGTGTTGCGTACCCTTTTACAGTTTCAACAAGGTTTGGAATCAGATCAGAGCGGCGCTTTAGCTGAACTTCGATTTGAGCCCACGCTTCATCAACGCTGATATTGAGTCGAATCAATTTGTTGTATTGAGCAACTATAAAGAGAGCGATGAGTGCAAGAATTCCTAGAACGATGATTGTCTTCATATCTAATTCAACCCCTTTATAGCGGGCAAAATTCCCGCTTACTTACCTAATTCTAGATTGATGGAAGTTCAAGAAGGAACGGCTAGCGGTAGGTCCGCGCTGTCCTTGATATCTCGAACCATACTTGGCACTGCCATATGGGTGCTCTGCAGGAGACGATAGTTTGATTAGACAAAGCTGCCCAATTTTCATTCCTGGAAAGAGTTTGACTGGAAGATTGGCAACATTGGAAAGTTCAAGCGTGATGTGGCCACTAAATCCAGGATCAATAAATCCTGCAGTTGAATGTGTGAGCAGCCCAAGTCGACCGAGAGATGATTTTCCTTCTAGGCGACCGGCAATATCGTCAGGCAAGGTAATTACTTCATAGGTACTTGCAAGAACAAATTCACCTGGGTGCAAAATAAAATGCTCGTCGCCTTCAACAATGACTTCGCGAGTGAGCTCAGATTGTTCGATAGATGGGTCAATAACTGAATACTTATGATTTTCAAATACGCGGAAAAATTTATCCAGGCGAACATCAACGCTGGAGGGTTGAATCATCGCCTCTTCAAAAGGCTCGACCCCCACACGATTTGCGGCAATCTCTATTCGAATATCGCGATCACTTAGTAGCACGCGGGGAGCCTATCTCGAAGATTCCTCACGCGGGGGGAGCGAAATCAGCCTCTACCGGCTTGAATATGTTACTGGTCAGTAGCATTATTAGCGTATGAGCCATTACATAGCCAATCTGCGCGATATTGAATTCTGCCTCTTTGACCTATTGGGGCGCGACAAAATTATGGGCACAAATCCATTTGGTGAAGTTGATCGCGAAACTGCAATAGGAATGCTCGAAGAGATGAAACGTTTGTGTGAAAACGATCTTGCTGCCTCTTTCGTTGAAGGTGATCGTGTTGGTGCGATATTAAATAAAGAGACTGGCAATGTCACTTTGCCAGAAAGTTTTAAGAAGTCATACAAAGCATATGTCGATGGCGAATGGTGGCGTCTTGATGCTCCAGTAGATCTTGGTGGGATGAAAGTTCCACCATCAGTGCGTTGGGCAATGGCAGAAATGGTGCTCGGATCAAACCCTGCAATTCATATTTACGCTTCTGGTTATGCCTTTGCACATGTTGCATATGTTCTTGGAACAGATGAGCAAAAGAAAATTGCGAAACTCATGGTTGAAAAGCACTGGGGTGCAACGATGCAGCTAACAGAACCTGATGCAGGTAGTGATGTTGGTGCAGGTCGTACTAAAGCAGTGCAGCAAGCAGATGGAACATGGCACATCACTGGAACAAAGCGTTACATCACATCGGGTGATGCTGACTTCTATCCAAATGTTGTGCACTTTGTTCTTGCGCGTCGCGAAGGTGGCGGACCAGGAACAAAAGGCCTTTCACTATTTCTAATTCCTAAATTTATGTTTGATTTTGAAACAGGGGAAATGGGAAAGCGCAACGGCGTGTATGTGACATCACTTGAAGACAAAATGGGACTAAACGTTTCTGCAACATGTGAAGTAAATTTAGGAGAACACGAACCCGCAGTTGGTTATTTACTAGGTGATGTTCACCAAGGCATTGCGCAGATGTTCAAGATTATTGAATTCGCTCGGATGATGGTTGGTACCAAAGCTATTGCAACACTTTCTGCTGGTTACCAACAAGCACTCGCATATGCAAAGACTCGCGTTCAAGGTGGAGATATGAAAGTAATGAATGACAAGGCAAGCCCTCGTGTCACCATTATTAATCACCCAGATGTGCGCCGATCTTTGATGGTTCAGAAGTCATACTCTGAAGGAATGCGCGCATTAGTGCTCTACACAGCCTCAATTCAAGATGAAATTGAGTTAGCAGAACAAGCAGAAGATATGGATCGCCATGCAGATCTGATCGCACTCAATGATTTGTTACTACCGGTTGTCAAGGGTTTTGGTAGTGAAAAGTCTTGGACTCTTCTTGGAACTGAATCACTTCAAACATTTGGTGGAGCAGGATTTACCCGAGATTGGCCACTCGAACAATATGTGCGCGATGCCAAGATTGATACTTTGTATGAAGGAACAACGGCAATTCAAGGTCTTGATTTCTTCTTCCGAAAGATTGTCAAAGATGGCGGTCGTGCTATTGGTTTACTCGGAAAAGAAATTCAGAAATTTGCTGAATCTGGTGGCACCCATGCAAGCGAGAAGGCTGCGCTCTTTACAGCACTGGGTGACCTCAATGGCATTGTGGCAACTCTTGTTGGTCATGCAATGGAATCCCAGACAGATGCAGAAAAAATTTACATTGTTGGCCTCAATACATCCCGCTGCCTTATGGCAGTTGGCGACATCATTACTGCTTGGCTATTACTGCGCCAAGCAGATATATGTGTTGAAAAGCTTGCAGGTACTCCTGGTAAGGATGCTGAGTTCTATAAGGGAAAGATTGCATCAGCCAAATTCTTTGTACAGAACTATCTTCCACATATCAGCGCTGATCGAAAGATTGTTGAATCAACTGATGGTTCAATCATGGAGATTGCAGAATCTGCTTTCTAATCAGATAGCCTTGCCTGATGTTGCAAAAGCATCGTGGTGAGATCTTTCTTTTAGCCGGTGCTCTTCTTTTCTCATTCAACGGCATCGTCTCTAAGTTGGTTCTCACAAGCTCCTTATCTGCTCTCCGCCTGGCTCAAGTACGTTCAACTGGTGCTTTCATTATTCTTTTCCTCCTAATCTTTCTTCGCTCGCGCGATAAATTCCGCGTCACAAAAAAAGAGATTCCACAGTTGGCCTTTTTCGGAGTAATCGGGATTGCCGCTGTTCAATTTGGTTACTTCATAGCTATTTCACGTATGCATGTCAGTTTTGCCCTCATTATTGAATTCACAGCCCCTATATGGATTGTCTTATGGATCAAATACGTGAAAAAGCGCTTTGTGCCAAGAG
>Ga0214919_10008520_pt1 | contig 13483 bp, 22 predicted proteins | sample LL1503_MetaG_FD_177994 | JGI IMG/M metagenome (GOLD analysis project Ga0214919, IMG submission 177994) | Freshwater microbial communities from Lake Lanier, Atlanta, Georgia, United States - LL-1503 | ecosystem: Environmental > Aquatic > Freshwater > Lake | place: USA: Georgia | collected...
GGCTGACATTCATGCTCAGCAACGAATGAAACAAATGTACGGGTTCATTGAATTGATGACGCATTGGATGGATGACGTTCTCAAAATGGATTCCTCAGTTCTTACTAGCTTGATGCAAATGGGATCTAAAGTCCAAAAGCTTTTACAGATCAAAGAAAAGATGAAAGTCGCTCTCAGTGGCAAAAACCAAGTCACTCCTGCAACAAAGTTGACTAATTCAACAACTGAGTAAAAAAAATGAACATTCAATCCAATGGATCAACTGTGTTTTTTGATGGCTCTTGTCCCATTTGCACAGCTGAGATCAATCAATACAAAGCACTCACACCAAAAACTGAAATTCAATGGCTGGACGTGACAGAGCCAAACTTCATACCCCCAGATGGACAAACTAAAGAACAACTTATGCAAAGATTTCATGTCCTAAATAACAATGCTGAGTTGCTTTCAGGTGCAGCCGCTTTTGTTTATCTTTGGGAGCAGTTGCCAGGATGGAGAAGATTAGCTGTCATTAGAAAAATTCCTGGCGCTATGGAAGTTCTGGAATTTGGATACACAAACTTTCTGAAAGTCCGCCCTCTGATTCAATCGTTCTTCACAAAAAATTAATGTTCTTTTTTCATCTTTCACTGTTTATATAAAGGGAAATCATCATGTCAACCGAAAATTTAAGCTCTCAATTCAACTTCAAAAGCTACTGGAATCAGTTGCCAGACATCAGCATCAGCCACATTCTGTTGCGAATTCCACTTTCTCTCATGTTCATCAATCAAGGATTAAGCAAGTTTCCATTCGATCCAGTTGTTGGCCAAAGCATGGGAATACCTGCCCTTGTTTGGTGGTTTGTTTGTTATGGTGAAGTAGCAGCCGGTTTAGGTCTGTTGGCTGGAGGATTAGCCACAGTTCCAAGATTGAAAGACATCCCATTTGTCGCGGTACTGGGTGATTTGGTCACACGCTTTAGCGGCATTGTGATGTGTTGCGTTGTGACTGGTGTCATTTGGACTGTCATCAAACCAGAAAGCTTAGTCAATTTTATTTTGACAGACTACATGCACTTCTCACTTTGGACAGGAGGACTGTATTTTGGGCTCAGAGGCAATTGGGCAGTAGCAGTCGATCAAAAATCTTGAACAATTAAAAAGCATTCAAGTGGCTTTGAAAATTACAAGTCCTGGGAAAAAAATCTACCAAGGTATTTCATTGCCCTTGAAGTCAATAAAGTGAGCGCCTGACCTGATTGTCAGGTGCTTCATGGCTTCTAGCATGGAAGAAACTGAATCCTGGGGTTCTTGCAAATTGGTATGGTTACTCACAAAAGGATTCGATAGCTTGGATCTGACTGTTCCGGGCTGCAGTGCAACAACTCGCAAATTCATATTTTTACGCTGCAGCTCGATAGCTGCTGTTTGAAGCAACATATTCAAAGCAGCTTTAGATGCACGGTATCCATACCACCCCCCTTTTTTGTTGTCTGCAATGCTGCCAACTCGAGCTGACAACTTGGCATAGATTGAGACTCCTTTTGAGAGAAGTGGTGAAAAGTGTCGAATCACCAAAGCAGGCCCAATGGCGTTAATTGAAAACGATTGCATCAATCGATCCTGAGTCAGGCTCGTCAACGACTTCTCAGGCCCCAGGCCATCTATTTCAAGTGCTCCGGTAGCATCGATGATGATTTCAAATGGGCCTAAAGAACCAGCTAGTGAAGCTTGAAAGCGTATGGAGTCTTCATCTAATAAATCAAAGCCTCCTGCAGATTGTCGAGAAATTGTCTCTACATGTATGCAATTGGAATCAGCTCTAAAAGCTTCAACAAACGCACTTCCAATCGCTCCATTTGAGCCGATAACAAGTGCTTTGAACGGATGCGATGCATACAGTGGAGTCATGGCACCAACCATTGCATTGAATCAGGTGGCGTGAGCTTGGCTCGACGGTGACCATCTTTGTTCAGTGCCAACCAGTCGATTGAGAAAACTTTGAAACTCAAAATCGCTAAATGGTGCTTTTTCATAGAAATATCGGTTTGATTCAATAAGCTTGAACTGGATAATTGGGCCTGTCCAGGCGGAAATTCAGACAAATAGTCGGTTGCAGCAGGTGACTGTTTCATTTTTTCCCATGCGGCATCCACTTGTTCTCCTTCAAAGTCAACCGTCGCGAAAGCAGATACACGCAACTGCCAATGAAGACGCTTGCTCCAAAAAGTCAGCTGCGCCAAAGGCTGTGCTAGAAGTTCAGCGCATTTGGGAGAACGTGAATCAGTGTAGACACGCAATGCCCATAACGCCGCATCAGCGTGCCTGAGAACCACTGCCCGTGCTTGCGGTCCGCTTTGTTCAATGCCCTGTGTTGCAAGCACTGGTATTCGCCACTCGTGGTGCTTGTCGTGAGGAGCCCGCGTGAGTTCTTGCCATAAACGGTTGATTAGGTGGTCAGCAGCAATATCTAAAGATTCTTTTTGCATATAGTTTTGGTTGTTACCCTAAGTCCCAGTAAAAAACAACCCAATCAAGAATCAAAGTTGTCCTTTTTTTTTACGTTAGCGTTTAGTAGACCGCTCCATTTTCTCTTTTTTATTCTTGCATCATTGTTCATTGCACCATGTGAATCAAAACCATTGCAGCTAAAAAAATATGCCCTAAGGTCAATAAAACAGACGAACCATGTAAAAAAAGAAAGCGTTTTTTGAGCATTAAATCAGTTGCACGGTTTATAGCTGGCATCAATATTTGTCTGGCCGCCAAAGCGCTCAACATCACAAAAGCCAGCCAAGCAGCACTTTCAATATCTGACCGAAAAGATAGAAGCATGGCTAAGCCTGATGAGATGATCACGAAGAGGTAAAACGGTGGAAAAGCTTTTCGTATCAGCATTCGAGCGTCTTGGGGTGGCAGGTAACGAAACAAAAATTAAATTCTTCTTGCTAGCATTACCGCGACTGCAGATCCCCAACCAACCAGCCAACACCACGCTTGAATATAAAAGCTTGATTTCTCTGAGGCCAGTGCCAGCGATTCATCTCTGTGAGCTTGTTCATCAGCTTGGCATTTGATTAAAAGAGACAGTAATTCTGTCGGTCCGCCGCATGACTTTATATGGTCAATTTGCTGCTGATAGTGGTGATCGACAAATGTCTCGACGGCGGCAATAGTCCTGTAGACAGGTTGCCTACCAAATATCGCCGGTAACGCACCTGTTACCCATCCAGCCAAGCGCCATGGGCCCAAGAGAAAACTCCTTTGTGCAAGTGGAAGCCAATCTTCAATCAGGCTCAAATGCTCAGACTCCGTCACACCATGCGCCTTGGCGAACGAAAGCAGTTCTGAGTCACCACGCCAACTCGCAACATCAACAATACCCTTGTAAATGTATACCGCTCCAGTCTCCCCCGCATGATCTGAACGTAGTTCGCGTTGAAGATGTACAGATAAGTTTCTTATCACGATAGATTGAAGATTGATTTAATGTTTACGAAAAGACGTGATTTGGCCCAAGGCAAAACCTTGAAATCAAATCAGCCTGAAATAAAGAGAGTTTTTGTAAATTAGATACCGAGCATCTTTTTGGCTTCGCCAAGCGCTTTCATGGATTCATCATGCTTGCCGGCTTTGTGAAACTTTTCGCCTTCCTCACGCAAGCTTTTGACTTTGACCATATCAGACTCAGACAACTTAGCTATAGACAGCTTTGCATCTATAGCTTTCATCTCATTGGGACAATTGTGAGCAAATGCAAAATTCGCGCTCAATGCAATAGCAATTAAAAAAACTTTTTTCATCTTTCGCTCCTTGTAAAAATCAATCATAAATTCTCTGCTTCTTCTTCATCTCGAAGGTCTTCATTGATGTAAAAAATTCTCTCAGGTGTGATTTTTTCATCGTAATAAATTTGGTTTCTGATGATCTCATGAGCCACGCTCATGAATTTTTCCAAGTCATTTTGCTTGTCAACTTGGAAATTTGCGAAAGTTAACCAGTTTTCCTTGATAATTTTTTGTACTTTTTTCAAAATCGGAACCAGTTGCTTTTCATGCTCAATGCAATGGATCCACTGCCACGCCATACCCGCAGGTACCCCATTGCCCATGTCTGAATTGTTCAACAGCATGTAACTTACTTTCATATTGATCCTTCTTAAAGCGGCTCAAAACCTGTACACATTATGAGCCAACTGGAGAAAAACCCTCGTTATTTGACGAATACTGTAAGATCGTAGAGGTTATTTTCAATAAAAACTAAACAAAACCCGTTCAATGATGACTGCCACCCGTGTCTTTTTTGGTATGGTTGAATGCCAGATGGTCAAAAATATACAAAGCTATAACTACTAACAGCGTCATGCATGATGAGATTTAAAAAATCACTGATTTTTCTTCCTCTGGTAATTTTCCTGGTGCTGCTAAACCATATCAGTTGGCAAAGAAATGATTTAGGCGTGATGTTGACTGTTGATGAAATACCGATTGATGTGCTGGGCAAAATTCAAAATAGCATCAATAAATTGACCAGGAACTGTTCAAATGTTGTTTTGTTGCCGGACACACATCCAAAGTATCTATTGGCTCAAAACTTAATTCGAAACTACAGCCCGCCGGATTCTATTTCCTTGGATATTGCAGGTGCTTGGTCGATGAATGGCTAGGTCTTGGTAGAAGTTGAGTTCAAACATTTATTACCTGCTGTTGTCATGATTCAAAATGCAGATTCTGTAGCCGAAATCGTACCTGATGCCATTTGGAGTGGTTATACAAATCCACATGTACCTGCCCCATTCATCAGGAATTTTTTGACTGAAAAAATTCAATCGCCCCCCCAATCTTTAATTGATTGTTTTGAGCCTCAGTCAAAATCTTTCAAATCAAATAATGAAAAATAAAGCCCAAAAGCCCTATACAGCCGCTTTATTTCTGGTTGGTAGTTGATACGATAAACAATTTAATACATAACTTACCAAAGCAGCTAGATTAAAGACTGACTCATACTTTGGAAATGAGTATTTCGCTGGTAATTGCCGTAATAAATGTCAATATTACTTGAGTATTTGAAAACCTGGCGGTTTAACCGCCAGGTGGTAAATAAAGCTAAATAGTATCAGGCTGCTGGTGGCAGTAAGACTGAATCAATGACATGAATCACACCGTTAGTGCACTCGATATCTGTTGAAACAACTTTCGTTGAGCCATTGAGATGAACGCCATCATGGGTACTGATGCTAACCATGCCGCCGTTGACTGTGGCAGCTGACTTGCCGTCCATTGTCATAACGTCAGAAGCCATCACTTTTCCTGCGACCACATGGTAGGTGAGAATCGATACTAATTTAGGTATATCAGCCAGCAGGGCTTCTACGGTACCTGCAGGCAACTTGGCGAATGCTTCATCAGTTGGCGCAAAAACCGTGAATGGGCCAGTACCCTTGAGGGTAGTAACTAAACCAGCCGCAGTGACTGCGGCAGCCAGCGTCTTAAAAGAACCGGCAGCAACCGCGGTGTCAATAATGTCATGCATGAGAAAATTCCTTGGAGATTTGATCAAAATGGATCTACTAAACACGTGTAAATTCATGTGTTCAAGCCCATGGTAACTATCAATCAAGTAATGCATATGACAGTGGGTATTAAAAGTTTGCAGAATTTGATTTACGATTGCTGATTAATGTGTAAATTAACGAAATCTGGATCATTGTGAAAGCTATTGGAATTAAAACCAACAATGGGTATGAGTTTTATTTAAAGAGGAATTGCTCTATTTCGCCTATTCAACTAGCAGTGATTTTTCTCTTTTTAGGTACCATTTCGTTAGTGATAGGCGTTGTCTTTTATATATTTGGAGCAACATTAATTTTGCCATTTACATTCATCGAATTTTTTGCTTTAGTAGCAGCTTACTTCTATAACGCAATGCACGCTAACAATTACGAGCGACTCAATATAGATAAAGAGTTTGTTTTTTTTGAATCAAAGTTTGGTCGTAAATACCGTCAAGAGAAATTTATAAAGAGTCTTATCAGAGTTTTACCCAGTGATCATGAACAATTAGTTCATCTAGCACAAGGTCTAAACAATATACATTTCGGGAAAAACCTTCATCTCACACTCAGACCGTCACTTGAGACGGAGGTCAGGAATGCTCTCAGAATTCAAGCTTATTAGACCCATAAGTGATGAATAGAGACCGTTTACATGCTCTTGGTACGCCTCTTGTGCCATGCTCATTCAACCGATTAACAAATTTCATCAAGTTGTTTTAGCACTCTAGGCTTTTTTGGAAAGTTCGCACGTTCAAGCGCTTGAATATGTGGTGCTTTTGGAGCTAAAGTCCTGACACTTGAAATTAAGACCCCAAATCCTTTAACTTTGAGCGTCTTTGTTCATCTGTCATTTCGTCACATCTACTTCCCCTGTCTGGCGAACGTAGCCAGTCTTGTGTACCAGCCCTAGGGCTGTAGAACCTGTCGAATTGCTTAAAAACTCCCCATGTGATGAAACCCATGCTGATAATGGCAATGTGCCCTAACATGTTGTAGCCGATGTAAAGAAAATCTTTGAAATATAGACCGAATGCCAAACACCAAAAACAAGCAAGAATGATAGTAGCGAAGTACCTTACATGAGGGGGTGCATGGCGCAAGGGGTTTAAATTCGGATTTAAAAGGCTATGTCCTTTTTGAAATAGAAAATAAAAAAACTTTAAAGCTGAGAACATTTATTCCTTTTAGTAATTGATATTTGCGATCAAAGGTAAGTACTTGATTTGATGTTGTATTTGGTGGTTGTTTGACGTTTTTGCTCTAAACAGCTTTTGAGTGCATCAGACTTTAAGCGCCTCAACCAGTTCGGATTTTTATTCTTCATGTCAGGTATTTGACTAAGCTGATCTTTGGTTGCATTGTCAATGACAAATTTCGATTCGCATTTGCAATAGCCTTCAAAATCACTTGATTCCAATTTGTGTTCTTTGATGCTTTTATGATGATTGACTTGCTCTGAAGTACAAGTTTTTTGTAAATTCAATGAAAGATCATTGGCATATGCGCTTGAGAATATGCAAAATAAAAAAATAAGTGAGGGCTTGAAAAAAATATTCATTTTTGAGGGTTTAAAAATTTCACATGAAGGCGAGGATCCCCCAGCTTCACAGAAAAAAATGTCCAGGCTACAGAAAATTACTTGGGCATGATGACTGTATCGATGACGTGTATCACGCCGTTGTCAGCAACGATATCAGTTTTGATTACTTTGGCGTTGTCAACCATCACACCTGATGAAGTCGAAACAGTCAACTCTGAGCCTTGAACAGTTTTAACCTTACCAGCCTTGACATCAGCAGCCATTACTTTGCCGGCCACTACGTGATAAGTCAACACAGCTTTGAGCTTGGCTTTGTCTTTCAACAAAGCTTCTAAGTCTGCTTTAGGAATTTTGGCAAAAGCTTCATCGGTTGGAGCAAAAACCGTAAACGGGCCCTTACCTTTAAGCGTATCCACCAATCCAGCCGCACCCAGCGCAGTTGCCAAAGTTTTAAATGAACCAGCGCCAACAGCAGTTTCAACGATATCCATGGCATGGGCAGAAATCTTCACACCAAAAGCAACAATAGTAGCAATCAAGATTTTTTTCACAAAGAATTCCATTCAAAATAGTTGTAGCACCCAAAATATGGTGCTGAATCAGTGTGCACTACTTGTGTGAATACTGAAAGACAAGGGTCATTACTATGAAGACTCAAATTAGGTTTCCTTAGTTGGTGTAAAACTAAATCCTATTTTGCTCAAGACCATTCGGTTTTTAACTGACTGACTTTTCTAGCAGATAAAAAATAGACACATAGGGGAATTAATAACCCAAGATAACACTGGCTATTTAATTACGTAAAAATCGTTTGGTCGATTAATTTTCATCAATTTCAAGTAACCGCTATGTTCAAAATTATGTTGGTAGATGATCACCCTATAGTGCGCGAGGGAATTTTTCGGTTGATTAGCACTAGAAATGACATGAAAGTTGTAGCTCAAGCAAATTCAGGAAATGAAGCCTACGAATTGCTTAAGGAAATTGAGTTAGACATAGTGATTACAGACTTTTCCATGCCAGGTATTTCAGGCCTGAAGTTCATAGAAAAAGCCTTGGCTAGAAAATCCGACTTGAAAATTATCATGTGCAGCATGCACTCATCCACTCAAATTGTAAATTTTGCTTACAAACTTGGCGCTAAGGGGTTTGTAAGCAAGTCTGCCAACCCAACAAATATTCTTGATGCCATCAGGGCTAGCAATGAAAATAGATTTTTTTTAAGCGAAGACCTTCAAAACCGCTCTGACTATGAAACTTGCAATTTAGATCAAGTACTTCTGGAGAGTTTGTCAGTCTCGGAATTTGAAACATTCAAGATGCTTGCTAAAGGTTCATCTCTTGCAACGATAGCCAAAGACCTAAACCTTTCTGAAAAAACAATCAACAACTACCAAACCAAGATACGTACCAAATTGCAACTGCAAACACCTGCACAACTTGTGCATTTTGCACTTCGAAATGGAATCATCATGCAAACTTTACCTATCAAATTTGAATAATATTGGCAAAGCCGCATCTTTAGATTTGGGAAAATTTCACATAATTATCCCTACGAGTGTTTGTACCAATAAACATAGTCAAAACTGAAGGAAAAATAATTCTGTTCATAAAGGCGATTGATTTTTTCAGTTGTCTCATGGATGGATCTCACAAGTTTGCGGGTTTGACCCTCTACCTATGAGGTGTCTTGTTCTACTCAATTACTCAAATCGGAGTTTGCATGAAATTTGGAACCACATTTAAATCAGGAATGATTGTTGCGGGCATCGCCGCATCAGGACTGATGGGCACTTCATCTGCCATGGCGGTCAACGTCAAAGCTGAAGTTTTTCAAACCAGCGAAAGCCCTTGGGACATGGCCTTCTTGCCAGACGGCACCATGTTTTTCACAGAAAAGTGCAAAGGCTTATCTGTTCGCATGCCTTCTGGCAGCGTCAGCAAGCTGTTAGGCGTGGGTGGCAGCACTGGTTACGCCGCCACCAAAAACGACTTGTTCTGTGACGGACAAGCTGGCGTTCAAGGCGTGGCCGTAGATCCAGACTTTGCAAAAAACGGTTTCGTTTATTTGTACTCCAGCTCTAAGGGAGCTAACCGCACCTACGGTGGCTACAACAACATCCTGATGCGCATGAAAGTCAATTCATCATTGAACGGCGTGTCCGATATCGTTGAGATCATCAATGACTTCGGCTACAAGCCCATGAAGTCCAACCACCCATTTGGTGGACCTGGTGCCCACAACGGTGGTCGCGTTCGTTTCGGTCCTGATGGTTTTATTTATGTAACCATTGGTGACAACCATAACGGTGCTGGCCCACAAAGCCCCACAGAGTTGCGCGGCAAATTGTTGCGCGTGGACCGTGACGGCAAAGCTGCTGCCGGCAACAACCCACCCGCTGGCTTTGACAAGCGTATTTTTGCCTACGGTTTCCGTAACCCTCAGGGTATTGCATTCCGCCCAGGTACTGGCGATGTCTACACCTCTGAAAACGGACCTTGGCACAGTGATGAAGTCACCAAAGTGGTCAACGGCGGTAATGGCGGCTGGGATCCACGCGATAAGGTCAATGGTCGCGGAGAGTGCCCTGACGGTTATTGCGGCTATTCTCCCAACCAAATGGGTGCAATGCCACCTTCTGAGCGTGTCAAGTTCATGCCCATGACCGACCTGAAAGCTTATCCCAATGCCATGAAACCAGCTTGGAACAACAACGGTTTGTCACAAGGTATGTGTGGCAGCGTGTTCATCGTTGGTAAGCAGTGGAAAGAATGGGAAGGTCGTCTGGCTGTAGGTTATGCAGGTATCGGCATTCACGGCACGCCAACCGGCAACCGCATCGACATTCTTGATATTGCCAAAGATGGTCTTTCAGCCAAGCGTGAAGAAGTGGTATGGCCCACCTTTGCTGGTCGCTTCCGTCACATCTCACAAGGCCCCGACGGTGCGCTTTACGTAGCTGATGAAGCCAGTGGCAACATCTACCGCGTAACACCCGAGAATTGATGTTATTTGATCTCACTTGAGAAACGCGCTGCATTTAGGTGCAGCGCGTTTTTTTCGCTGTCTAACGTACTTCACAATTTTTGTAAGACTCGATAGCCCAACCAGTTGTATTGATTTTCACCATGTCTCTATTTCGATTTCCAATGTCACTCAAATATTCTTTTCAATTGGCCCCTGCCGCCTTGTTTGTCGGTACGACGCTGATGACTCCTGTCGCACACGCAGACAATGATGCACTCAAAAAGCTGATGCTAACTAATAATTGCATGGCTTGCCACATGATCGATAAACGCAAATATGGACCTCAGTTCAATGAGGTTGCAGAAAAATACGTGGGCGACAGCGCCGCTGCTATCAAGCTAGCCGCCAAAATCAAAGCCGGTGGCTCAGGAGTTTGGGGGGAGGAAATGATGCCGCCTCAACCCCAAGTGTCAGATGCAGATGCCAAAACCATGGCAGAACTGATAATGGCGCTCACACCTAGTAAGTGATTAAAAGTAATTGCCTTTTATGCCAAACCGCCAGTGAAAACTGGCGGTTTTTTTAATCGTCTTTGCCGCTCGGGCAGAGTAAGTCCACAGTATGTTGGCCAAAAGGTGTTTCAGGCAAAGCCTGCCACTCGTTGACTTGGGATAAGGGAGGTGACAAAGCTACTTTGTCACCGTTACCCCATGGCTGGGTGAAACCCGTGGTTTGCAACACCCGAAGTTTTGCATTCATGCAGTCATATTCGTTCAGGGAAATGGCGGACTCCAAAGACTGTGACTTGAATGCAGGCCCCTGAATGAGCACCTTTACTTGGCGGTATATCGACATGGGGCCGGTCTGCTTGACTGATTGCATGTCCAAATAATGTTCCAAGGTTGAAGCTCGTTCCTTTCCCACTCGTTCCCATTCAGCAAAAACTCCCGTGCTACTTAAGCACAAAAAAACCATCACAAATGCACTTGACTGAGAGCGTTTGAAAAAATTTTGAGTGGCTTGATAGATTGAATACATGGTTTTTGCGAAACTTGTAAAGGATATTTTTTGAATTATCTATGATGCTGTTGAGCTTAATTGAATTTTTTGCTAGCTGCTATGAAAAAAATCATGAATGACCCTGACTCTTTGCAACTGGCACGCGAGCAATGGCGTTGGCGCGGCAAGGACCACCCTTTCTTCGCAGAAGTCCCTAAAGAAGGCCAAGTCTCAGTATGGGATTTCCCGCGCCCACCAGAGCTCATCCGTGATGAGCGTGAGATCTTGGTGAAATGGGGAAATACCCTGGTGGCTCAAACACGTGGTGCTTGGGCTGTCAGGGAGACTGCACACCCGCCTACTTTTTATCTTCCGCTGGCGGACGTAGACAAGACATTTTTGCGCTCTGCAGGTAGCGGGTCTTTTTGTGAATGGAAAGGTCCTGCCCTTTATTGGGATCTGTTTGATAGCGAACGATGTTTACCCAGAGTGGCTTGGAGCTATCCGCAACCGTTGACAGGCGCAGAGCCACTTGCTGATTGCATTGCTTTTTATGCACACCATCTTGACTGCATGATAGATGGAGCAAAGGTTGTTCCACAGTCTGGTGGTTTTTATGGCGGATGGATCACGCCTGATCTGTCAGGACCCTTTAAGGGTGAACCAGGTAGCAGCGGCTGGTAAGGGATATATTTTTTAGTTATCTGGCAATGCCTTCGAGCTGCGTTGCAGCCAAGGGCGTAAGCGCACAAATACTCTAAGCAAGCGCAAGACATCATTTAAGTGGCCAAAAGCTTGCGATGTGTCCTGCATTTTTTCAAGCCCTTGATAGTTAATTCATTGTTTTTGTCCCCCACTTACAAACTCAAAGCATGACCATACATTGAGTTAACCTAGCATAAATTCACAAAAAATTGTATTATTCACAGAGTCGTTACCCATAAATCTAGTCAGAATTTTTCAATCCTTCACCTCAGATCTCAACCTACTACTCTCAATGTCAGTCCTCAAATTCATTAATCACAAGGGCTTGACTGCAGGCGACATATCCCATGTTATACAAATGGCATGGGAAGACCGCACTTCTTTTGAAACTATCAAAGAGCGCTTCGGAATGACAGAAGCAGAGGTCATCCGTCTCATGCGTTCTGAATTAAAGCCCCCTTCTTTTAGGATGTGGAGAAAGAGAGTTACTGGTAGAGCAACCAAACATCGTGCCTTGAGAGATCCATCTATGAAGTTCAATGACCGCCACATTGCAGATCACCGAAGAGCCAATTGCTAAAACTTACACCTGAGAAAAAGGAGCAACCATGAGCGAAGACCCAAGATGCTGTGGTACTGGTACTTGCATCATCAATACTGAAGGTGTTTGTTGGTGTGGCCAAGTTTGGGACGGCGAAAAAATGTGCATGCCCACAGTATCAACATATGAAGCCTCAGCAGAAATAAAAAACTCAGTCGATATTACTGAGCATAGTTTTCAGAGCAGTCGCAACCCATCACTTAAATTGGATTAAAAATGACTTGTGGTCTTTATTTACTATCGGCGGTAAATCCATAAATTTGATTGGGGGTCTGAACAAAGTCGTGTCCAAAGTAACACGACATGGTAAGCGTGTTGTTATTGAGTGGTTACACCAAACGGCACAAGGCCGCGTCTTTCATCCGTGACTTCCTGTCTCACAAAGTCTGTACCGTAACTGCGCTGCCAATCAATTGCTAGGGTTCTACTTTTAAATCATTCAATTGAAACTACTACATGATGCATACAAATCCCTCATCACCGTCGTTGATAGCTAAAACCATTGGATACGCAGGACTCATTCCATTTATTTGCTTATCTGCACTGTCGGTTTTATTGAATGGCACACAACAGTCAACCAACTTGTTCAGCTTACTGGCTTATGGAGCAACCATAATCAGTTTCTTGGGCGCTATCCATTGGGGACTGGCCATGCGTGAGGAACAGCCTGATCCTATTGCCATTATGTGGGGCGTTATTCCTAGCCTCATGGCATGGGGCAGTTTGATTGTTGACACCCATTGGGGGCTGGAAATTCAATTCATTACCCTGTGGATTTGTTTTTTTGTAGACTTCAAAAGATATCCGCAATTTGGTGTGTCGCAATGGTTGAGCATGAGACTTCAACTCACAGTAATTGCTGGTATTTGCTTGGCAGTACCGTTTGTGAAAAATTTTTCTAACGCTTCTAACTGGTAGGTATTTGAAATGAGTTATGCCTTAGTCTGGTTCAAGCGCGATTTACGATGGCACGACCATGAAGCGCTTACGCAGGCTAGCAAACAAGGACTAGTGCGCTGTATCTACGTCGTTGAGCCAGAACTCTGGCTTCAACCCGACACGGCACTTCAGCACTTTGAATTCATCCGCGAGTCCTTGCAAGATGTGGATGCACATTTACGCAGTTTGGGTGGCC
>Ga0214919_10008521_pt1 | contig 13483 bp, 9 predicted proteins | sample LL1503_MetaG_FD_177994 | JGI IMG/M metagenome (GOLD analysis project Ga0214919, IMG submission 177994) | Freshwater microbial communities from Lake Lanier, Atlanta, Georgia, United States - LL-1503 | ecosystem: Environmental > Aquatic > Freshwater > Lake | place: USA: Georgia | collected 2015-03-15
GACTCCCATGAAGACTTGTGTGGAAGGTTTCCATATCAGTTCTTCCAGAAGATGAAAAAATATCTCCTCTAAATTTTCCTCTATTAATATCATCATCAACAATAACCCCTCCTCCCAACCCTTGACGGTGGGTATGCCTTTGTGTTCCTGTTTTTTCATAACGCCCTCTTGCGATTAAAAAAGGCGCTGTTATTCTTGTTCCCCCATCTCCTGAAATAACCTCCACCCCAGCAAACACAACACTTTTCCCTCCAGAAATATCGACCCAGCCTTGGGATGCCATAATACGTCCCGTTGCTTCAATCTCTTCTGCACTAAGTTTTACATTAGCCCCAGTGCTTCGTGTTTCAGGCTCTCCATGTACAGTTGCGGTTTCAACGGTGGATTCCACACGAGACCCAAACCGTTTATTAATCGTGTTTAAAAATTCTCCAACAATAAAAGAACGTTCCAAAGCTCTTTGTCTTAAACGTTTTGATGCTTCAATGGTAATATTTCCCTCTGCCACAAAGTGTGAGGCAATATTTTCAATATCTCTTGCTTTTGCTATGTTAGATCCAATCGTCCAAATAGACGTTGGTAGGAAGGTTGGGTAAAGAATAGAGCTCCTTGATCCCTCAAACAATCTCCTAACTGACTCTGTTTCAGTTGCCGCAACCTTGATGGTTCCATCAGGTGCATTCATAGAGTGACTGCCCCCTGTCCTTACCTGAACCCCTGTTAAATTAATGGTTGCTCCGCGACCAACCTCAATAACCCCATCTCCCTCTGTTTCAAAAGATGTTACACTTTCTGCAAGGTGGATATGATGATGTTCTGTCACCTCCCCTCTTGTGACGCTGTTAATAAATCTTCCTCCCGATAAAGATCCACCCTCTCTTTTTGTAGAAGCATATTCAGTGCGGTGACGTGTATGCGCCTCTATCCCCTTTTCTGCATATAAGCTGTAGGCTGCTTTTCCAAAAATAGCCCCTGTTAAAGACATAGATCCAGAAGTTCTCATCTCAACAACACCTGGTTTCTCTCCAATAAGTATCCCATCTGCAACAGTTGACCCATCTGGTCTAAAAACTGATTGATGCAGGGATGGAAAATGAAGAACAGGCACAAGGACAGGATATCCTTCTTCTAAAAACTCTATTTTAAAATAAAGACCTTCTCTCACCTGTTCAGGCTTTATAAGGCGAATTTCTGTTCCAGGAGATGCAAGAGACGTTAAGAAGGGGGCTTGTTCTAAAGAAAGATTTTCAGCATCAATGGCCTCATCATAGGCTTTTTTTGAGCCTGTTTTTAAATTCTCCATAAAAGGTAATCTTCCCGTGCCAAGAGCCGTTTGCATAAAATGCAAAGAATGATCTTCTAGTTCTGAAACTGGAAAAACCAAACGCGTTTGAGGAAGATAGCCTCTACAACCATTATCCAAAATGGTAAAGAACAATTCTGAAGATTGCGTTGTACTGCTCCCAGCCCCTAAAGCACGAGGCAAATAACCATAGACCTCCCCATCTCTTTCTCCGATAGACTCTTTCAATATCTCTCTAAAATCAAGAAAGGAGGGAAGAGAAAGCCTTGGAGCAAGCCCTATGTTTTGTTGGTACCCATGAGTAACTCCTCCATCCCTAGCTTGAAGAAGTGTATAAGAACCATGAATCAGGCCAGCCTGACTAATGTGCTCAAATTCTCGAATCTCAACAGAGCCTCCTGCGCTAATGGTTGACATTAAAGTTCCACGAGACCGTGTTTCTGGATAATGATGTCTCCAATGCGTGACCGCTTTTGATTTACCGCAGCTAATCCCACAAACTTTCTTGGTTGAACAACTGGTATCAGTCCCCTCAACCGTTACTGTTCGTGTATAGGCTAATTGAGCATGTTCATTGATGGCTTCATTAAAGCGAGCGTCTTCTTCTGCATTATCCACACGAAGACTATTTAAAAACACTCCCTCTTCTCCATGAATAAAACTGCCACTATTACGCGCATAGGCCGTACTAATCTTTAGTTTTCCGTGGATCACATTCAAAAAAGCAGGACCGGTATTGGCAAAATCAATACTCCAATAGCGTCTTCCAACAATGCTCGTTTCAATCAAACCAAGGGTGTTGATAAAAACTTGTGCTTGAATTTCATAGTCCTCTGGTTGGAAGGCCGCAACAATATCCCCTGCAAAGTTAAAAAAGAGACCTGTTTTTAAATCCAACCCAAGCCCTGCGTCCACACGTCCAAAGGTATTAAGAAACTTCTCCGATTCAATAATAAGAGGGCCCACTGATTTCATAAAGGCATCTTGAGGTTTAAAATAGTGATGTTTCCAGTCAAAAATCCGTCGATCCGTCGTGCCTTCTTCCAAAGACTCCAAATGGTCATCCTTTTGAGCCCACCCATTTTGAACAAAGGGTGCTCTTAATATAATTTCAGCACCAGACCAGATCCCCCCATAGTTTCTAATCTTACCCCTGGGAGTCTCTAGAACAACCCCCCCTGCTCCTTCAAAGAAAGCAAAGGAAGGTCTTTGTTCTTCAGAAAAATGAAAACTATTGTCCTGTAAAACAACAATTCTACTATCCTCAGTCTTTCCAATAAAATGATCATATGAGAATGGATATAAATTTTCTCCACCAGGACGCGTGGAATAATCAACTAAATTAATTATATCACTTAAGGAGTGAATATAAATGCGGCCGGCAAGAGTTTTAAGACGCCTTGTATTAGTCCATTTTTTAACGGTTGCATAAAACCCAAGAGGAAGAGTTAGATCCTCCATTAAACTCACTTGAAGGTGGGGAAACTCAAACCTTAAATCACTCGTGTCAAAAACGGTTGGGCCTAATAGATCTTTAAAACAATGGGAGTTTCTATCGCCCACTACCATCCGATCGCTCAAAAACTGAACGCGTGGTGCCTTTAAAGTTCCCCCTATTTTTTTAGGTAAAACCCCTTCTTCTCTAAAGACAATATGGGTTCCAGACTCTAAAACACCTCCTGCATTAACGCCTACCTCTCCAAGAGGAAGGACAAGACTAGAAAGCTCCAGAGGGCCTCTGGAATAAATACGTCCACTATTACTTAATAAAAGCTTATGAGAGGGAAACACGAGAGAATCTCCACCCTCAATAATTCCATCTATATTATAGAGTTTATGAATAAGCCTTAAATCAAGAGTTTTGTGGCCAACAATGGTTGATGGAAGGCCTTCTTTTCCAAAATTACTCAGTGATAGAGCAGCCCCTAATGTAACACGAGACCCCTCTATTAAAGAGCCCCCCTCATTCGATAAAATCCCTCTCTCAGCGGTCACTTCAGCAGCACCTCCTGCTCTTATCAAAGATTCCCCTTGATTAAGAACACGTCCCAAAGCAGAAAGACGAAGAGGACCCTCTAAACTTTTTATGAGTCCCTTTTCTGCGTTATAAATATCCCCCAAACCTCGAATATCAATCTCATGCTGTGCTTCTATTGATCCTCCCGTATTAATAAGATGCCCTGTTTCCTTTGTACCTTTTTTACTCTGAGTTGTCTCTTCACCAAGAGGAGCTGCTGCTTCTGGTTCAGGGAAAACTGGCTCATGAAGCGCTTTATCAACATCTTCCCCTTCAACACCATCCACCCTTGTGGGGCCTGGGGCACTTGTTTCTTCTGCTTTTTTATCTGCTTTCTTAGTTGCTGTAGCATAAGGGTTATGATTTGAACTGAGGCTTTCTTCTAACCGAGGATTTGGATTGTAAACAAAATGTCCATGAACTCTATCTCCCGTAACATGTCCCCCTCTATTATCAAAATAATCTGCCGTTAAAGAAACTAAATCCCTTGCCACAAATAAAGCCCCTTCTCTATTGAAAAGATCTTCTTCAATGCAAAATATTAAATTTAAGGCCCCAATCACACCGTTTTTTCCGTGATTATAGAGAGACCGGGCTCTAAGCTTCACGTCTCCGTTTTCTACAAGAATACGTCCACCCGTATTAATAAAGCCCTTGGGGATATTTAAGGTCATGGAGTGAAGAGAAAAAATAGAGCTATTTCTCACTTCTATCCCCTCAACCCCATGAAGCTCTGGCCCTGATAGAAGGGAAGTTGAGGCAATCATTGACCCTTTTTCGAGCAAAATCTTTGAATCAAGACTTTGAATCCATAAAGACCCAGCACTTTGAATAGAAGCCTTCTCTCCAGAGGAAAGAACGGGTCCTTGTGTTGTTATTTTTAGTTTTTGCTTGAATAAAACCTTAGGAACATCCCTTGAATATTCAGGTTCAAGCACATGAATCTCCCCTGCGTTATAAAGGCCCAAGATCCCTTGAACTTGAACATCTCCAAAGCTGCTAATCCTTCCAGAATTTCTAAGTCCTTCTACATAAAGAGTTAAAACATCTTTCCCCTCAACAACTCCAGCACTAGAAAATAAACCCTCAAAGCTTCCTTGTCTTAACTCTCTTAAGGTCTCCTCTATGTTTCCTTGAAACCCTTTTAAAGAGGGTAATGTAGTATTCACTGCAACCCTAGAACCCTTTAGAGTTCCTGAACCATTTAAAAAACTGCGAGCGGCTACACCAACCCTTTGACCAGTGATACTGCCTTCATGATTTAAAATCTTAGCACTACTTTGAAGAGAGACCCTTCTCCCATGGATATGACCTCCTTGGTTATTAAACCCTAATGTGCCAGTATCAAAAAAAACAGACCCTTGAGCACTAAGCGTTCCTTTTAAATTTGAAAAAGTTTCCGCTTCTGAAAACCCTACCATTTGACCACTTTTCAACTCAACGCTCTTATCACTCTTTTTAAGACTCATTCCTCCCCCAGAAGAAATTGTCCCTCCTTCATTCGAGAAATGAGCCGTATCAATTTGAACCCCAGCCTTCCCCGTAATCGTTGACCCTCTATTAACAACTTCTCCCACGTTCAGTTTAACCAACAAAGATTCTAAAATACTTTCCCCATCTAGCTTAAAAGACACTCCTTCAAAGACAAATTGTTCAGAAAGCCTCATGACAGAGTGATGATTGAAAACAATTTCTCTTAACTCAAAGCATCCCTTTGATCCAAAAAATGAACCCTGATCCATCAAAAGACGGGAAGCTTTGAGGAAAAGATCCGCCGTTCCAGAAAGAAGACCATCAGCTCTATTATCAATATCTATTGCTTTTACATCTAAATACCTACCAACAATACAACCACCTTGGTTTAGAACATGTCTTTTAGCATAAAGCTTGATAGCATCGGCTTCCATGGTGCCTGTATTTTCTATATCGCCCATGGACGTATAAATCTCTAAAAACTCCTGTGCATGAAGTGTTCCCTCATTTTTAAATTCTTTAGCCCCAATACGGATTTTTGATTTTGTATGAAACCCCCGTGTTGTAATGGATCCTGTTGTGATGAGATCAAGAATATAGGGAGTATCAAGGCGTAAAAGTTCCACATTGCCTTTTTGATCAATCCAAAACTCTATATCCCCTCCCTCATAGAGACTTTTAACCTTGTGACGTTTAACGCCTGCACTAAAGTCAAATACAATCCCATCAACAAGAAGACTATGACCCCTCTTCTCGTGATCGACTGTATGAATATAAAGGACAATGTTCTCTGGGGATGCTGCGGATGAAAAATCAGGGGGTGGAAGATCACGGCTAACAACTTCGACCCTTAAAGCTTTTTGAGGGCCAGAAGGCTCATAAAGATCATCCCTCCACATACGCCCCGCAACATCATGCCACCCTGTTGCCCAAACTGTTTGGGCAACAAAAAACTGCAAGAGAAGTGCGGAAATGAAGGCTCTTATAAGGAAGTTGTTAGCCATTTTGAGCGTACTGATAAAAGATTAACTATTAACCTTTTACCGCCTTCCAAATGCTCTTCTAATTCCTCCTTCTATTCTCTTTCCAAGATCTTTACCTCCACCCCCACTACTTTGCATCTGTGCTGCAGGCGCTGCAACAGCAGCAGGTAGAGGGGATAGAGGCCTTTCTTCAATTCTTGGGTTTTCAACAACTTCGTATTCGACATCATCAATCCCAATGCGTCTATATCTGACTGTTTTTTGCATATTCTTTTTTCTCATGCCACCTTCAACGCAAGAGTCTCCAATTTGAGTATCTGAAACAAGGGACACAAACGTATGACGTAATGGCTCTTCCTCTCTTGGACCTCCTGCATTCAGTGTTTCTCCCTCCTCAGTTACGCCGTAAGCTTGAATGGTTGGGATAGAAAAATGATTTGTCTCATCATGCGTCCATGTTATTGCCTCTTGTCGAGAAAGTTCTTTTCTTTCTATTTCTTCCAATCCATCTTCATCTATAACCTTGTACAATAATTGAATTACATTTCTATGAGGCATATCAATTACATCCCTTAAAGAACGTGTTACTCGTGGAGCTGGATCATCCATCAACAAAACACCTGCTTCTTTTCGGGCTTGATTTTCTGCTATTTCTTTTTCAAAACGAATACGATCTGCCTCTAGTCTATCTTCCAATGCCCCACATACACGTTCTCCACGAACAGGACTCATAGAATCTGGAGCATCTTCCAAGCACAAGGCCGCATGCGTCGCGGAGGCCGCCCCTAAAATAATGATGCTTACCATCAATAGTTTCGTTTTCATGTTATTCTCCTTTTCTATCAAACACCCTTGTCTTTGAAGTTTTAAAGACCAAGATTTTCTGTCAATCGGTGCCAGAAAATTTCTTACATTATTAAAAGCACGAGGATAGGAATCCCCTGAGAAGATAGGAAAAAAAACCTCTTTAAAAAAGCCCTCTAAACATCTTTATGAGATTAATCATGTTATACCCATTTTCTAATAGAGAAGAGTAAAGGGAAGAATTTTAAATACAAGAGGATTTATACAAATATCTCTGTGATTTTCTTTAATTGTTCAAAAAATACAATATGTTAAAAACGCAGTTTTTATTAATAATTTAAAGAGGATAAGTTTTTGAGGATCTCTTCTCTAGTTTGCAAAGTTACTAGATTTTTGAGGTATTGATCCAGAATCCAAGCCAGTCAATCATTTGAGGGCTGTTACTCACTCTTGAATGCTGATATTTCTTCCTCAGAAAGACCAGTTATCCGAGAGATTTTCTCTAAAGAGTCTCCTTCTCTTATCATAGCAAGAGCAATTTCTTGGGCCTTTTTGTTTTCACCCTCGGCTTTACCTTCTGCCTTACCCTCCGCTTTACCTTCAGCAAACATGCCTTCATTGATAGCCCTATCTGCAGAACGCTTCATATCAATCCCATCATAGGTTCGTATTTCCTCTACCGTCCAAGAATAACGATCCAGCTCATGGTAAGCTCTCTCCATGATCTTATCAGCGCCGATGATTATCGCTAAATCCTCCTCACGTGTATCCGGTGCGCGCTTAAAAAAGTACGCCCATTTCTCTGTCATCGTCTTAAGATCGTCCTTTGACTTCTTAAACTTTGGAAGTTCTAGAAAAGAAAATGAAAAATCCTTCAACGCTCTGTCATAAGTCTCTGTATCCAATACGTGGTGATGAGATAAATACCCCGGTCTTTTTGGAAAAATAGAATAACTTGTGATGGCAAGAAACGTAACTTCTTTAAGATCTTTATATTCTACGCCCTTTTCTCGTTGTTGGATGTAGGTTTTGGCTGCGTAATACTGTGCTCTTTTCTCAAACCCTGGTTCGCTATCTACCTGCATTTCAACAATAAAATGATTTCCTTCCAGATCCTCACACATAACATCAACGTTACTCGCGCGTTGAGAGATTATTTCTGGCTCTTGAGCTGCTTTTAAGAAGGTTACATCTTCAATGGGATTGGTGGTACGCCCAAAGATATCGTTCAAGAAATGGATAAGGATATCTTTGTTCTTCTCTGAACCAAAGATACGCTTGAACGCTAAATCATTTTTTGGGTCTAAAAATTTAGTAATCATAAAAACCAATCCTCATTATGCAACTGTAATATAGGACCCTTTCTTTATTATAACAAGGCTCAATTGACAGTCTCATTGTTATTATAACAAGAGTTTATTCAATCATACAGTCACATTTTGTCGGATAAGAGGACAGCATTGCTGTCATCGAGTCCATTAGGATGATTCAAAAAGGTCAAATCGTTGGAACAGAAAAGAACAATAATGGGTAAAAATACATAAGCGGTCGGAAGCGGCCACAAGTGTCTGAAAATCCAGTCTAGACGCCAATCTCAATACTAAATGGTTTTTAGTCTATTTGCTATCAAACGGTGAGTTAGATTTTAAATACATACTGATAATAATTACGAGAGATCTAAGCTGGGTGCGCATTTGCCGACCTTTATTTTTGCGTCTTTAAAACCTTTATGGCCGTTTCCACCCGCTTATGTACTTTGACCGAACTCTGGAATTACTGTCTCTTCAAAACAAACCGCAAGCCATTGCTCGATAAGCGCGTAAGGTTTTTCAGCGCTTTGAATAGTTTTATAATGTTCCGTCAGTTCTTTCAGCGTTTGAAAAACAGCCTTTGGAATATAGTTTTTGGTTGACATTTTAGCCTCTACCCCTACGATCTAGTACGATCATTTACTAGATTTTTTTGAGAAACACAATGGCCAATACAATCTCTCATCTCCTAAATCCTAATGAACTTCTCGACATCTATGGGCTTCCTTCTCTTTCTCCTCAAGAACAAACGGAAGTCTTTTCCTTTAACGCAGAAGAAATGAATCTCCTAACAAGTTTTAGAGACGTCCAAGATTCTCTTTATTTTGCACTTTGTTTGGTCTTTTTTAAGATGAAAAAAACCTTTGTGGATTTTAAATACCACCAGGTGATCGATTACAAAAACCATCTCATGCTTCGGTATTTTCCAAGGAAATCCAGCCCAAAAAATATTCCAAATATTAGACAGATTACCCGCATTAAAGGCATGGTCTTAGACTTGTGTGAGTATCAACGATGTTCTAAAACCCTTCAAAATAAAGTGATTCAGGATCTTGTCCAACGCGCCTCTCATTATCCTCGTCAACGCCAGCTCTGTAAAGAACTCCTCAACTTTTTAGTGAAAGAACGGATCGCCATCCCGGGCTATACGACGCTGCAAGACATGGTGAGCCGTGCCTGGAACCAAGAAAACAAACGGGTCATTCAATCTTATCTCCGCTATACCAAGGAGTCAGAGCGCCAACAGGTGCTCTCGCTCCTCGAAAAGACGGACAAAAAACATATTATCATCAGTATCAAAAGCGATATGAAGACCTTTAATACCCATGATTTGTGGGAGGAGATCGAGAAACAAGAAAAGCTCCAGCCCATTTTTAACATTGCTCTTGCCGTTTTAAAACAACTAAAACTTCCAGAGACCACCATTACCTACTACGGGGATCTTATTTTTTATTATACAGGGACAAGACTCAGTCAGCTCAATCCCTATATGGTGGGCATTTATCTCTTATGCTATGTCTACAACCGTTATCAAGTCTTAAATGATAATCTGATTGAGGCGTTTAAAAAGAAGACGTTGATGTATCAGGCAAAAGCCACTGACTATGCAAAAAATGAGGCTTTTAAACACCTGGATCTTATTAGAACAATACGTGAACGTGTAAGCCAGGTCTTGGTCACAATCGATACCTACCCACAACCTTCAGTGCCTAAGGTTGAGATGTATCGTAGTCTCCCACAGCATGAGTTCTTAACGGCAGCGCACCTTCTAGTTTTGATAAGGATCTATTGTTTTGGAAATACATTGATCAGGAAAAAGATTCCATCAAGCTCAACCTGAGATCTTTGTTTCAAGCGATTCAATTTGTTGATGTTGAACATAAAGATTTAAATCTGGCCATTGAACACTTAAAAGCGCTCCTAGCGGCCAAAGTCGACACTTCCCTCCCCTCTTTCATCAGAGGATGGATGGGGAAAGACGCTGAAAAGCATCTCATTCTTAAGGAAGAGCTTATCCCTCATCGCTTTGAGTTCTTTGTTTATCAAAAGATGTTTCAGCAAATTAAATCCAACAAGTTATCCCTCCAACACAGCATCAAATATAAAAAGGTTGAAGATGAACTTTATGCGCCTAAAAGATGGCGGAGAGAAAAGCCCACCATTCTCAAAAACTTAGGTTATCCTAAGCTTTTAGCCCCCATTCGAAAGACCTTGGCGACCAAAGAAAAGGACTTGAACAATCTCTATGCTCTCGTTAATCGTGCGGTTCTTGATGGCAGTAATACCTTCGTTACCATTAGTACTAATAAGAAAGGCCAGAAAGTCTGGAAACTGACCCCTTATGAACCAGTCCCTGATAATGATGACGGCGTTCTTTCCACCATGCCTCAAAGAGGGATTGTAGGAATTATTCAGTTTGTAGAGAGTCAAACCCGCTTCTCTGAAGTGTTTGATCCTATTTTGCCAAAGAACTCGAAACTGCAAAGAGACATAGAATTGATCATGGCCGTTGTCCTTGCCAATGCCATTCGTATTGGCTCTAAAAAGATGGCAGGGATTTCTGATGTGAGTGAATATGCTCTTTTAACGGCTGAAGCCTCTTAGGCCCACAAGTAACGTATGTACGTTTTGGGAACACTTGAACAAAAAACGATCAAATAAAGAAAAATATTAGTCTAATTTGAGTGTTTTCTATTATCATTCGACACTTTTCTTTAGAAAAACCCCTCACTACTAAATTGTAGGGAGTATCTTGAAAGCCTTTAAATTAAAGGGTTTTCAAGGATGTGTTCCCAAAACGTACATACGTTACTTGTGGGCCAAGTTCAAGAATATTATTAGAGGAGTTTGCACATTTGAGAAAACAATTCTGGGGCAGACATTTTTGGGCGAGGGGATACATGGCAATTAGCTCAGGCAATATTACCGATGAAGTGATTCAACAGTACATTGATGAACAGGAGGGCGAACCGATGGATGACAATCAATTTCTAATTGATTCCACCTTACCCTGCCGCCAATAAGGGGTTTATCGTAAACTACAGCGATCGATATCACCATGGAGAAGCCGTCTCATCATCCATTGCTGAATCCACTGTAAACGAGATTATCAGCAGGAGGATGGCAAAGAAGCAGCAGATGAGATGGACCAAAGAAGGAGCTCATCATCTTTTGCAGGTGAGGATAAAAACACTGAATGATGAACTCAAAGATTCATTCAAAAAATGGTATCCAACAATGGAGGAAAATTATGTAAATTCTCTACCTATTGCAGCCTGACCCCTAGGTTTCGGATGGCCTCCCAAAATAGCGGCTCCTCCGGGAATTTCTTCTGTATAGGACGATCCCTGGGTGAAAGTACATAAGCGGGTGTAATCAGCCACAAGCATCTGGAAAGCGGCTATTGTCTTTTAAGGATTAGGCCCACAGGTAACGGTGTGGGCCTAGTATGGTGCGGCACTTTTTACCACCCTCAAGGACGGCAGTTGCGTGTTCCAGGAACCTATCTTTTTATTCTATGAGCCGCTCTTACTTCAAGTGCACCTTTTATATCTCCAGCTGTGCTCTCGCGCGTGACCCCGATTGTAGACAAAAACTTTCTAAGATTTTGATCTGGTTCCTCTAAAAGGTGAAGAGCTCTATGATATGATTCGCCCGCCTTATCAAACAGGTGCTTTGAAGAATAAAAATCTCCTAGCAATCTATAAAACTCTGCTAGAAACCCGGTTCCTATAGATCTTACCATGTTCTCCTTACTAAGCTTTCCTAAATAATCATCTGCTTCATCAAAATAAGATTTTCCATCCAAGATAGAAAAAACCTTATCCTCATAGTCTTTATCTGAATCAACCATTTTCCATCCCCCGTGCCCAACATCATGATGAGGTGACGGCAACAGTTCCGCTGCACTCAATGCTCTTTGTGAGGAAGTAGCAAGAAACAGACCAAAAGTAATCAAAAATATGTTTTTCATTTTAACTCCTTTATCGTCTTCCATGAACAAAGTAAGGTTCATCAGTATGCATGTCAAGGTCGGGTGTTGTTATTTTTTTGCCAGAAGCTATATAGATGATGTTCAAAGGAACAGAAGAAACATCTTGACCAAGCGTTGCCGGGAATAAGTGTGCAATAAATTCGTTTGCAAACCCTCTATTTTCTATAAGAAATCTAAGCATAGGCTCACAAGTATCACATGGATGAAGACGTCCATTGATAACAATTGCAATAGCAGTGGGCTCTACATCAGGAATGCTCAGTTTATTTCTTAGGACAGAAGAAACGAAAGCGTGTTCACTATGCGTAATTTTTTCCGTGGAGCTGTTAAGATTATCGGCTTGTAGTCCTTTCCACCCTCTCTTTTCAAAATCCACTACCAAATTTTCAATGGCGCCGTTAGAAACTAAGAGTCGTGCAGCTTTTCTCATCGCCTCTGTCGATAACCCTTCATAACAATCTCCTAGAGAGAAATGTTCCTTTTCTAGAATGGCTCTGGCTACCTCAGGAACAGCTGCAACGGGCTGACCTCGTATGAGAGAGCGGAGCGTATTAACAAACCATCCACTAACAAAAAAATAAGGGAAATCATGGCGATGACCAACCTGGGCTCCTGGAACACCCGTTGTATAAATCACACTGATACTGGCAAGGTGAGTGGTAGTATCGTAGAAATCATAGAATTCTCTCAATTGACGCGCTCTCAATTCAGTGTACTGTTCAAGTGTGTGCCCATTTTCCCTAATAGTGTTAATTTCTATACCATTAAGTTTAAAATTAAACTGGTTGGTCCAAATCTCTTTACTCTCTAAAACAACAGCAGGTGCTGCTGCTGAGGCCTTTACACGTTTTCTTGGAGCATGACCACTACTAGCTCCAGCTCCTGGGGCCGCTTTTCCACTAGAGCCCCCTTCAGTGACAGTCCCGGTTGCAGAACCCTCGCCGCCGCCTCCTCCTCCTCTTGAGGACACGCGAACGTCACCTTCTTCTTCAGATTCTCCTTCTTCAAGGGCAGCAGAACGCCCACTTTTTCTCGAAGAAGAAAATGCTTCTTCATAAAGTCCTAAACAACCCAGTCCAATAATTAGACTTAATAATATGGGTAATTTTCTAATCATTTTCTCGTTCATAATTTTATTTTTCCAAAAAAACTTTAAAAGTTAAAATTCCCGATTAAGGAAGGACTCCAAAAAGAAAGTCATTACTTTTTTATCGGATAGCAGCACGAGCTCTTGCAATATCAATAAGGATGGCATCTCTTGGTCCAGCAGCAATATGACCATCTGTTTCTTGCTGACGAACGTATGCTTCCAGCGTATTAAGCTCGGCTTCTGCTTGCACAAGCTTTGCTGCTTGCCCCGCAGCGTTACCTGCAGCTGTCGCTGCAGCCACATCAGCGTTATATTTTGTTCTCGAATAAACAGCTGTAATGTCATCCCCTGGAGCATTACGTTGAATAGTTGCATCAAATACTGCTCTTTCAGCAACACGTCCTGCCGCATCTCCCGCAGCGCGTTCCGCCACACCATATGCTAAATAACGTGCATCAGAGTGGAAGTGTGCTCCCCCTGCTACCGCCGCAGCAACTGTCTCACCCCCC
>Ga0214919_10008522_pt1 | contig 13481 bp, 9 predicted proteins | sample LL1503_MetaG_FD_177994 | JGI IMG/M metagenome (GOLD analysis project Ga0214919, IMG submission 177994) | Freshwater microbial communities from Lake Lanier, Atlanta, Georgia, United States - LL-1503 | ecosystem: Environmental > Aquatic > Freshwater > Lake | place: USA: Georgia | collected 2015-03-15
GCCTGGGTCGAAGGCGTCGAGAAAGCCGAACGGCCCGTAATCGATCGTCAGGCCCAGGATAGACATGTTGTCGGTGTTCATCACACCATGGCAAAAGCCCACCGACTGCCAGTCGGCCATCAGCACTGCGGTGCGTCGCGACACCGCTTCCAGCAAGGCCAGCACCGGCTGTTCTGCGTCTCGGCATGCTGGGTAGTGGCGATCTATCACTGCGTCGACCAGCGCCTGCAGCGAGGCTGTGTCGCGCGAACTGTGGGCGAAATGCTCGAAATGGCCAAACCGGATAAAGCTGGGCGCGACCCTGGTGACGACCGCGGCCGTCTCCCTGGTTTCGCGCCAAACCGGCGCCGATGAGCCGACGATGCCCAATGCCCGGGTGGTGGCGATGCCCAGCGCATGCATCGCTTCTGAGCAAAGAAATTCGCGGATCGACGATCGCAGCACCGCCCGGCCGTCGGCGCTGCGCGAGTAAGGCGTCGGGCCGGCGCCCTTGAGCTGCAACTCCATCCGGCCTGCGGGCGAGTCGATCTCGCCCAGCAGCATTGCCCGGCCATCACCGAGCTGGCCGGCCCAGACGCCGAACTGGTGTCCGCTGTAGACGCTGGCCAGCGGCGAGGCCTTCGGCGGCATCGCGTTGCCGCCCAGCAAGGCGATCGCGTCGTCGCTGGCAAGCCAGTTGCCCAGCGCCAATTCGTCAGCCAAGGCCTGGCTGTGGGCAATCCAGTGCAGGCCGGGCAGTGGGGTGGGTGCCAGCTCGGTACCGAATGCCGGGCCGAGTTGGTGCAGCAGCGTCGAGTCGCTCCATGGCAGCTGATCTGTCTGATTCACCGGGGACAGCAGGGTCTGATGAACGTTCATGTTGGCTGATTGTCACGGTTCGATCGCCGCCACAGGCAAATGGCTGGGAATCACCCCTGGCCGGTCGGGGCGGCAAGACGCGATACTTGCTGTTCCGACGGGCTTGACTGAAACATCTGTCAGCCCGTGCGATTGAAGCCTTATTCCGCCACAGAGGACCCCTATGCTCGGCCAGATGCAAGACCAACCGCTGCTGATTTCCAGCCTGATAGATTTTGCCGGTCGCCACCACCACGAGGCCGAGATCGTGTCGCGCCGGGTCGAAGGCGATCTGCACCGCTACAGCTATGCCGATGCCGCCAAACGGTCGCGTCGGGTGGCCAACGCGCTGGACCGCCTCGGTCTGGGGTTTGGCGATCGGGTCGCGACGCTGGCCTGGAACGGCTACCGCCACCTTGAGCTGTACTTTGGCATCACCGGCAGCGGCCGCGTCGTGCACACCGTCAACCCGCGCCTGCTGCCCGATCAGATCGCCTGGATCGCGAATCACGCGGAAGACCAGGTGATGTGCTTCGACATGAGTTTTTTGCCCATCGTCAAGTCGATCTGGTCGCATTGCACGACGGTCAAGCATTGGATCGCGCTGTGCGACGCCGACAAACTGCCGGCCGAGACCGGCATCACCGGCCTGAGCAGCTACGAGGCCTGGATCGCCGACGAGTCCGAGGCCTACGTCTGGCCGCAGTTTGACGAGCGCAGTGCGGCAGCGCTTTGCTACACCAGCGGCACCACTGGCAACCCCAAGGGCGCGCTCTACAGCCACCGCTCGACGATGCTGCATGCGTTCGCCGGCGCCTTGCCCGACTCGATGGGCTTGTCGGCCCGCGACGTGATCCTGCCGGTGGTGCCGATGTTCCATGTCAATGCTTGGGGCATTCCGTACGGCGCCGCGATGACGGGCGCCAAACTGGTGTTTCCCGGTGCCGCGCTCGACGGCAAGTCGGTCTACGAGCTGATCGAGAGCGAGCGCGTGACGATGGCCGCTGGCGTGCCCACGGTCTGGCTGGGCCTGCTCAACCACACGGCCCAACACGGTTTGAAGTTTTCGACGATGACGCGCACGGTGATCGGCGGCTCGGCCTGTCCACCGGCGATGATCAAGACATTCCGCGATGACTACGGCGTGACCGTGCTGCATGCCTGGGGCATGACCGAGATGTCCCCGCTGGGCACGGTCTGCACCTTGAAGCTGCACCAGACCTCTTTGCCTGAAGAGCAGCAACTGGCCATCATGGCCAAACAAGGCAGGGCGGTGTTCGGGGTCGAGATGAAGATCGTCGACGCCGACGGCGCCGAATTGCCCTGGGACGGTCAGGCCAGCGGCGACCTGCTGGTCAAAGGCCACTGGATCATCTCGAGCTACTTCAAGGGCGATGGCGGCGACCCGCTGGTGGACGGCTGGTTCCCGACCGGCGATGTCGCGGCGATCGATGCCGACGGTTTTCTGCAGATCACCGATCGCAGCAAGGACGTGATCAAGTCCGGCGGTGAGTGGATCAGTTCGATCGATGTCGAGAACATCGCGATGGCCCATCCGACGGTGGCAATGGCCGCTTGCATCGCGGTGCCGCACCCGAAATGGGACGAGCGGCCGCTGCTGGTGGTGATGAGAAAGCCTGGCACCGCCGCGACAGCCGTGGAGATTCTGGCGCATTTCGAAGGTCGTATCGCAAAGTGGCAGATCCCCGACGACGTCGCGTTCGTCGACGCGATCCCGCTCGGTGCCACCGGCAAAATCCAGAAGAACAAGCTGCGCGAGCAGTTCAAGGCCCACCCGCTGAAATAGCTTGGCGTCTGGGTCAGCACCGTGGGCGGGCCTTGTCGCTGCAGCGACAGGCGCTGGTCGCTGTGGATTCCTAGAATGGAACGGTCGTGCTATTTTGGCGGTGCAGCCGCTTTGACAGGCAGTCACTGAAATTTTTCCGCGTCGAAAGGTTAGCCATGAGCGCCCTCTACCAGGTCACCGACGGTGTTGCCGTCGTCACGATGAACAACCCGCCGGTCAACGGCCTGAGCTATGCCAACCGTGTGGGCATTGCCGACGGACTGAGCCAGGCGCTGGCCGATAACACGGTGCAAGCCGTCGTGCTGACCGGCGCAGGTCGGGCGTTCTCGGCCGGTGCCGACATCAGCGAGCTCGACAGTCCGAAGGCGCTGGCCGAGCCCAACCTGATGACCTTGATCAGGATGATCGAGTCCAGCAGCAAACCGGTGGTGGCCGCGATCCACAGCATCTGTATGGGCGGCGGGCTGGAGCTCGCGCTGTCCTGCCAGTACCGCGTGGCCTCACCCGGTGCAGCGATCGGGCTGCCCGAGGTCAAGATCGGCGTGATCCCAGGTGCCGGTGGTACCCAGCGCCTGCCGCGCGTGCTGGGCGTGGAAACCGCGATGAACATGATCGTGACAGGCGAACCTGTCAAGAGCGAACTGCTGGCCGGCCTGCCTGGCCAGAAGCTGTTCGACCAGATCGTCGAGGGCGAGCTGATCCCTGCTGCCGCTGCCTTCGCCAAGCGCATTGCCAGCGTGCGTCCGATGCCCACGGTGCGCGATTTGAAAGTCAGCCACCCCAACCCAGACGCTTATGTGCAGTTCGTCCGAAACACGGTCAAGGGCATGAGCAAAAATTTCCCGGCGCCTTTGGCCTGCGTCGAGGCCGTGGCAGCGTCGATCAAGTCTAGGTCGCTGGATGAAGGCATTGCCGAAGAACAGCGCATCTTCCTCAGCCTGCTGTCCTCGCCCGAGGCCAAGGCGCTGCGCCATGCCTTCTTTGCCGAACGCGCGGCCAGCAAGATCCCCGATGTGCCCGGGGGCACACCCTTGCGCAACATTGCCAAGGTCGGCGTGATCGGCGCGGGCACGATGGGCGGCGGCATCACGATGAACTTCCTCAACGCCGGTGTCCCGGTGACGATGCTCGAGATGAAGCAGGACGCGCTGGACCGCGGCGTCGCGACGATCCGCAAGAACTACGAGGCCCAGGTCAAGAAGGGCAAGCTCAAGGCAGACAAGTACGAACAACGCATGGCGTTGCTGACCACGACGCTGAGTTACGACCAGTTGGCCGACGCCGATTTGGTCATCGAGGCGGTGTTCGAGGAACTTGGCGTCAAGGAGGCGGTGTTCAAGCAGCTCGATGCGATCGCCAAACCGGGTGCGATCCTGGCCTCCAACACCTCGACGCTCGACGTCGACAAGATCGCGAACTTCACGCGGCGCCCGCAAGACGTGGTCGGCATGCACTTCTTCAGCCCGGCCAACGTGATGCGCTTGCTCGAAGTGGTGCGTGGCAAGGCCACTGCGAAAGACGTGCTCGCCACGGTGATGTCTGTTGCCAAGAAGATCAAGAAGACCGCGGTGGTCTCTGGCGTGTGCGATGGTTTCATCGGCAACCGGATGATCGAGCAGTACAGCCGCCAGGCGGGCTTCCTGCTTGACGAAGGCTGCACGCCGGCCCAGGTTGACCGGGCGGTCGAGAAGTTCGGTTTCGCAATGGGCCCATTCCGCATGGCCGACCTGGCTGGCAACGACATCGGCTGGGCGATCCGCAAGCGCCGTGCAACCGAGCACGCCCACCAGAAGTACAGCAAGACCGCAGACCTGCTGTGCGAGCTGGGACGCTACGGCCAGAAGACTGGCGCCGGCTGGTACGACTACCTGCCTGGCAAGCGCGACGCGATCGCCTCGGCCCTGGTCGAGCAGATGGTGGCTGACCATCGCCAGTCGATAGGCATCAAGCCGCGCAAGATAGCCGACGACGAGATCGTCCAGCGCCTGGTCTTCAGCCTGGTCAACGAGGCTGGGCACATCCTGGAAGAAGGCATTGCCAACAAGGCCAGCGACATCGACATGATCTACCTCACCGGCTACGGCTTCCCGCTGTTCCGCGGCGGCCCGCTGTGCCACGCGGACCAGTTCGGTCTGTACAACGTGCTGGCCTCGATGAAGCGCTTTGCTGCCAACCCCTTGGACGATGCCTCTTTCTGGCAGCCTGCGCCCTTGTTGTCCCGCCTCGTCGCCGAAGGCAAGACTTTCACCTGATGTTCAACCCCCGCTGGAGACTCTCATGACCGCGACCTTCACTTCGATGGAAAACAGCAGCGCCGCAGACTGGCGCGAGATCGGCGCAGAAGCCAGGAAAGCGTCGCTGACGCTGACCGACCGGGTGCTGGCCCACCTCAAGTTGCTCGACGGCGACTGCGGTGGTTTTCCGGTCGACCGATACCAGCATTCGCTGCAGACGGCCACGCTCGCGCTCAAGGCCGGCAAAGACGAGGAGTACGTCGTCTGCGCGCTGCTGCACGACATCGGCGACACGCTGGGCGCGCACAACCATTTCGACGTTGCCGCAGCGGTCTTGAAGCCCTTCGTCAGCGAGGCCAATCTTTGGATGGTGCAGCACCACGGCATTTTCCAAGGCTATTTCTTCTTCCACCACATCGGTCTGGACCGCAACCTGCGCGAGCAGTTTCGCGGCCACGAGCACTTCGCCCGGACCGAGGAGTTCTGTGCGCTCTACGACAACCCGGCTTTCAACCCCGGGGCCAAGGCGCTGCCGATCAGCGAGTTCGAGCCCATGGTTCGGCGCGTTTTCAGCGAAGTGAAGAACAGCATCTACAAGGACAACACGGCGATGCTCGCGGCGGCCTGAGCCCTCGCGATGTCGACCCTCTTGCAAGATCCACAGGAGTTTCCATGACCGACGCTGTCATCGTTTCCACCGCACGCACGCCGCTGGCCAAGAGCTGGAAGGGCGCTTTCAACATGACCCACGGCGCGACGCTGGGTGGCCACGCGATCGAGCATGCTGTGCAGCGCGCCGGCATCGATCCGGGTGAGATCGACGACGTGCTGATGGGTTGCGCCAACCCCGAGGGCGCGACCGGCATGAACATCGCGCGCCAGGCCGCGTTGCGTGCAGGACTGCCGATCACGGTCAGCGGCGTGACGATCAACCGCTTCTGCTCCAGCGGCCTGCAGACCATCGCGATGGCCTCGCAGCGCATCATCGCTGGTGAGGCCGACATTTTTGTTGCCGGTGGTGTCGAGAGCATCTCCTGCGTGCAGCAGGAGATGAACACCCACATGATGGTCGACCCGGCGCTGCAGAAGATCAAGCCCGAGATCTACTGGAACATGTTGCAGACGGCCGAGAACGTCGCCAAGCGCTATCAGATTGCCCGCGAGCGCATGGACCATTACGGTGCCGAGAGCCAGCAAAAAGCCTGCGCGGCGCAAGCCGCAGGGCTGTTCAACGACGAGATCGCTGCGATCACCGTGACGGCTGGTGTCGCCGACGCGGTGCTGGGCCTGCGCAGCAAGCAAGTCACCGTCAGCGCCGACGAAGGGCTGCGCCCCGGCACCACGTACGACGCTATCAAAGGCGTGCGAACAGCAGTGCCCGGTGGCATGGTCACCGGCGGCAACGCCAGCCAGTTCAGCGATGGCGCGGGTGCTTGCGTGATCGTCAGCGACCGCTACGCCCAGCAAAAAGGCTTGAAGCCGCTGGGTCGTTTTCTTGGCTTCGCGGTCGCCGGCTGCGAGCCCGACGAGATGGGCATAGGGCCGGTGTTCGCGGTGCCCAAGGTGCTCAAGCGCCTGGGCCTGAAGATGGACGACATCGACCTGTGGGAGTTGAACGAAGCCTTCGCAGTTCAGGTGCTGTACTGCGCCGACCGCCTGGGCATCCCGATGGACAGGCTCAACGTCAATGGCGGTGCGATCGCGGTCGGCCATCCCTACGGCATGAGCGGCCAGCGGCTGACCGGCCACGCGCTGATCGAAGGCAAGCGCCGCGGCGCCAAGCGCGTCTGTGTGACGATGTGCATCGGCGGCGGCATGGGTGCAGCTGGCATTTTCGAAGTTCTCTGATCGATCGACGCGGCCCGACCATGACCCCAGCCCTTCGCACCCCCGACGAGCGTTTCAAGGACCTGCCCGACTGGCCTTATGCGCCGAAATGGCTGGAGCCGCTGGGCGATGGCCTGCGCATGCACTTCATCGACGAAGGGCCGCGCGACGCGGTGGCCACCGTGCTGTGCCTGCACGGCAACCCGAGTTGGAGCTTTCTTTACCGGCACATGATCCCGGTGTTTCTGGCTGCCGGCTTGCGGGTGGTCGCGCCCGACCTGATCGGCTTTGGCCGCTCGGACAAGCCGGTCGACGACGCCTGGCATGGTTTCGACCTCCACCGCCGCAGCCTGCTCCGCTTTGTCGACGCGCTGGACCTGCGCCAGCTGATGCTGGTATGCCAGGACTGGGGTGGCATTCTTGGGCTGACCTTGCCGATGGCGATGCCCGATCGCTTCACCCGCCTGCTGGTGATGAACACGACCTTGGGCACGGGAACAGTGACCGAAGGCTTTCGCCAGTGGCGCGATTACAGCAACAGCCAACCCGACCTGGGTGTGGGCAAGCTGCTGCGGCGTGGCAAGCGCGAGATGAGCGAGGCCGAAGCCGCAGGCTACGACGCGCCATTTCCCGACGCCAGCTTCAAAGCCGCGCTGCGCGCATTCCCTAAGCTCGTGCCCGATGTGCTGACCATGGGCGAGGCCGCGCCAGGAGCCGCCACCAGCTTGGCCGCCGCTGAATTCTGGCAACACCGCTGGGCCGGCGACAGTTTCATGGCCGTGGGCGAACAGGACCCGGTGCTCAGGCCGACGATGCAGGCCTTGCAGTCGCAGATCCGCGGCTGCCCGCCGCCGATGTCTGTGCCTGCAGCCGGCCATTTCGTGCCCGAATGGGGTGCGCCGATCGCCCAAGCCGCGCTGGCGAGCTTCGGGCTGGCGAGCTTGTGATGCGCGCGACACTTGATTTCTTGCTGGATGACTGGCTGGATGTTGTCAGCCTGACTTCGCGACCGCGCTTTGCCGACCACACGTCCGAGACCTTCGCCCAGGTGCTAGACACCTGCGAGAAGATCGCCCGCGACAAGTTCGCCCCGTTCAACCGCCTGGTCGACACCGAAGAGCCGCGCTTTGACGGCGAAAAGGTGATCCTGCCGCAGGCCACCCAGGACGCCTGTGACGCTTACGCCGCCTCGGGGATGCTCTCGGCAGCGCAGGATTTCGAGATCGGTGGCATGCAGCTGCCCTACACCTTGGAGGCCGCAGCCAACGCCTTCTTCGCCAAGGCTTCGGTCAGCATCAATGCCAGCCTGCTGTCGGTGGGCAACGCCAACCTGTTGATGGCCCATGGCAGCGAGGTGCAAAAGCGCGTCTTCGCGCTCAACGAGTTTTCAGGCCGCTGGTCGGGCACGATGTGCTTGTCCGAGCCGCAGGCCGGCTCAAGCCTGTCGGATGTGGCCACCCGCGCGACGCCAGACGGCGAGGGCGCTGCTGATCCGCTGGGACCGCGCTTTCGGCTCAAAGGCAACAAGATGTGGATCTCTGCCGGCGAGCATGAGCTGACCGAGAACATCATCCATTTGGTGCTGGCCAAGATCGCCGGCGCCGACGGCAAGACGACCCCAGGCGTTCGAGGCATCTCGCTGTTCATCGTCCCCAAGAAGCTGGTCGACGCGCAAGGGCAGCTCACCGGCGAGCGCAACGATGTCGCGCTGGCTGGCCTGAACCACAAGCTCGGCTGGCGCGGCACCACCAACACGCTGCTCAACTTCGGCGAGGGCAAGTTCTTGCCCGCTGGTCAAGCCGGTGCTGTCGGCTATCTGGTGGGCAAACCAGGCGAAGGCCTGCGCTGCATGTTTCACATGATGAACGAGGCCCGGATAGGCGTCGGCATGGCGGCGACGATGTTGGGCATGGCCGGCTACGAGGCCTCGCTGGCCTACGCCCGGCAGCGGCCGCAGGGCAGGCCGATGACGGCTGGCGGCAAGGACGCCGCTGCGCCCCAGGTGCCGATCATCGAGCACGCCGATGTCAAACGCATGCTGCTGGCGCAAAAAGCCTATGCCGAAGGCGCGCTGGCGCTGGAACTGTACTGTGCCCGACTGGTCGACGAGCAGCACAGCGGCCCACCTGCGGAGGCGCGTCAGGCCACCATGTTGCTGGAGGTGTTGACACCGATCGCCAAGAGCTGGCCCAGCGAGTGGTGCCTGGAGGCCAACAGCCTGGCGATCCAGGTCCACGGCGGCTATGGCTACACCCGCGACTTTCCGGTCGAGCAGTACTGGCGCGACAACCGGCTGAACATGATCCACGAAGGCACCCACGGCATCCAGGCGCTGGACCTGCTGGGCCGCAAGGTGGTGATCGACGGCGGTTCGGGACTGAAGCTGCTGGTCGTGACGGTCGAGCGCAGCATCGATCGCGCGCGGGCGCTGCCCTTGCTGGCGGCCCATGCCGGTGAGCTCGAGGCTGCGCTCGCGCGCTTGCTCGCTGCCACCGAGTCGGCCTGGTCGACCGGCTCACCCGAGGAGGCGCTGGCCAACGCCACACCATACTTGCAGGCCTTCGGCCATGTGGTGCTGGCGTGGATCTGGCTGGATGTGGCGCTAGCGGCCCAGGCCTTGGTCGGTCGGGATGTGGTCGACCCTGGCTTTGTGCCAGGCAAGCTGCAGGCTTGCCACTACTTCTTCGACTACGAGCTGCCCAAGATCGACGCCTGGCTGGCTGTGGTGGCGAGCCGCAACCCGCTGTGTCGCGAAATGCGCGACGAATGGTTCTGACCTTGTTCTGCCAGTGCGGGCGCGCGCCAGGGCCCCCTCCGGGGTCTGGCCGCCCGTCACGCTGGACTTGACGCCCAGGTGTTCGCGCCGATGGCGACGAAGTCGCTTGTCCTCTCCTCACCCTTGAAAGATCCGCCAGCATGGGCACCCCTATCCAACAATTGTTCGACCTTCGCGGTCGCGTCGCGCTCGTGACCGGTGGCTCGCGCGGTCTGGGACTGCAGATCGCCGAGGCGCTGGGAGAGGCTGGCGCCAAGGTGATGCTGACATCGCGCAAGGCCGCCGATTTGGAGCAGGCCGTCGCCGACCTCAGCCAGCGCGGCATCGACGCGCGCTGGATCGCCGCCGACGCTGCAGACCCCGAACAGGTGCACCGGGTCTGCACCGAGACCGTCGAGCGACTGGGCCCGGTCGACATCCTGGTCAACAACGCTGGTGCAGCCTGGGGTGCGGCAGCCGAAGACCATACGCTGGCGGCCTGGGACAAGGTGATGAACCTCAACCTGCGCAGCGTGTTTGTTTTCAGCCAGACCATCGGCAAACTGTGCATGATCCCGCGCCGTCAAGGCCGCATCATCAACCTCGCGTCGACGTCCGGGCTGGGTGGTAATCCAAAGGGCATCGACACGCTGGCCTATAGCACCAGCAAGGGCGCAGTGGTCAACTTCACCCGGGTGCTGGCAGCCGAATGGGGCGAGCACGGGATCAACGTGAACGCCATCGCACCAGGGTTTTTCCCCAGCAAGATGACCGAATTCACGATCCAGACGGTTGGCGCTGACAAGATGGCCGCCGCTGCCCCGCTCGGCCGTCTGGGCGACGACGACGACTTGAAGGGCGCAGCGCTGCTGTTGGCATCGCAGGCTGGCAAACACATCACCGGGCAGATCCTGGTGGTCGACGGTGGTGTGAGCTGCGTGATCGGCCATTGAATCCTGCTCTGAAGCGCCAGGCTGGCACGGCCTGGGCATCCCGATTGCCTTCCCTCTGAACCACTGAAAGAACCAACATGAGCAAGCTGATCAACCGACAGTTCCAGCTGGCATCGCGTCCCGCTGGCGAGCCTGAGGTCGCCAATTTCAAACTGGTCGAGACAGCAGTCGCCGACCTCACCGACGGACAGGTGCTGCTGCGCAACCACTACCTCAGCCTCGACCCGTACATGCGTTGGCGCATGAACGACGCCAAAAGCTATGCCGCGCCGCAAGCCTTGAACGAGGTGATGGTCGGCGGCACGGTGGGTGAGGTGGTGGCGTCCAAGAACCCTTTGTTCAAGGTCGGCGACACCGTCAGGGGCGGGGGCGGCTGGCAGTTGTACCGACTGTTCGGGGCCGCGCAGCTTGGCTTGCTGCAAAAAGTCGACACCACCCGCATTCCAATGTCGGCTTACCTAGGGGCTGTCGGCATGCCGGGTGTCACGGCCTGGTATGGCTTGGTCAAGATCATCCATCCCAAGGCCGGTGAGACGGTCGTGGTCTCAGCCGCCAGCGGCGCGGTTGGCAGCGTGGTCGGCCAATTGGCCAAGGTGCGCGGCGCTCGTGTGGTCGGCATCGCCGGCGGCGCTGAAAAGTGCCGCTATGTGGTCGATGAACTGGGCTTCGACGCTTGCATCGACTATAAGGCCCACCCGGACCTGAAGTCGCTGTTGCAAGCGCTGAAACAGGCTTGCCCAGCAGGCATCGATGGCCATTTCGAGAATGTCGGCGGCATGATCCTCGACGCGGTGATGCAGTTGGCGAACCCTTTCAGCCGCATCGCCGTCTGCGGCATGATCAGCGGCTACAACGGCGAGCCGATCCCGATGGCCGCCCCGCAGCTGATCTTGGTCAACCGCATGAAGATCGAAGGCTTCATCGTCAGCGAGCACATGGAGTTCTGGCCCGAGGCGCTCCAGGAGTTGGGCGAGGGCGTCGCGAGTGGTCAGATCAAGTACCGCGAGACGGTGGCGCAAGGTCTGGACGCAGCGCCCGAGGCCTTCCTGGGGCTGCTCAAGGGCAAGAACTTCGGCAAGCAACTGGTCAAGCTGGTCTGACGATGCGCCCCGAGACGCCTTCGGCGCCATTGCCAGAAGGGTGCGCCTCGGGGCAAATATTGTCCTGGACCTGGCAGCGATTTGCCGAACTCGGTGCAGACGGTGTCTACGACATGCTTGCGCTGCGCGCCAAGGTTTTCATCCTGGAGCAAGGGCCATTCCTCGACCCCGACGGGCTGGACCGACACAGCGGCCACCTGCTGGGTCGTGATGAGGATGGCGCACTTCGCGCCTACCTGCGGGTGGTCGACCCCGGGGTCAAGTACGACGAGCCTTCGATCGGCCGCGTGGTGCTGGACAAACCGCTGCGTGGCAGCGGACTGGCTGACCTGCTGGTAGCTCTTGGCGTGCGGCACTGCGTCGCAGCCTGGGGGCCAACCGGTATCAGCATCAGCGCACAGGCTCATCTGCAGAGCTTTTACGGCCGACACGGGTTCATGCCGGTGGGGCAGGGGTATTTGGAGGACGGCATCCCGCATGTCGGGATGTGGCGCCCGCCTGAGCGCGGCGGTAACGCTGCCAAGCCATCGCCGACCTGAGCCTGCAGCAGAGTCTCAACTCGCTGTTCTCTGGGCATGCCGGGCTGATCTTTGGCCAGAATTTCTCGCTGTCTGGAGGAAGTCCAGGCGCTGACAGGCGCTGTGGCACACTCGCTCGCTTCGTCATTAGGGGGGCCTGCGGGCCAGGTGATTTGGACAAGATTCTTCTGCAGATAGCGACCGAGCTGAAGGTCTCGCCGCGTCAGATCGAGGCCGCAGTCGAATTGCTCGATGGCGGCGCAACCGTGCCCTTCATCGCCCGCTACCGCAAGGAGGCCACCGATGGCCTGGACGACATCCAACTGCGCGAGCTCGAGGCCAGGTTGGACTATCTGCGTGAGCTCGAGGACCGCCGCGCAGCGGTGCTCAAGAGCATCGCCGAGCAGGGCAAGCTCACGCCCGAGCTGCATGCAGCCGTGCTGGGCGCTGCCACCAAGCAAGACCTCGAAGACCTCTACCTGCCCTACAAGCAAAAGCGCCGCACCAAAGGCATGATCGCTCGTGAAGCCGGTCTGGAGCCGCTGGCCGACCGGCTCTTCGCCGACCCGTCGCTGGACCCGCAGGCCGAGGCCACAGCGCTGATCGAAGGCTATCCCGGTGGCGCGAAGGCGCTGGCCGACGCTGGTTTTGCCGATGCCTTCGCCGTGCTCGACGGCGTTCGCGACTTGCTGTCCGAACGCTGGGCCGAGGACGCCGCCTTGGTCGGCAAGCTGCGCGAGTGGCTGTGGACCGAGGCCTTGCTGCGCAGCAAGCTGTGCGATGGCAAGGACGGCGAGCAGCCCGACAACGCCAAGTTCAGGGACTATTTCGACTACGACGAGCCTATCCGCAACGTGCCGTCGCACCGCGCCTTGGCCGTGTTTCGGGGTCGCACGCTGGAAGTTCTCGACGCCAAGCTCGCGCTTGACGAGGAGACCGTGCCCGGCAAGCCTGGACAGGCCGAAGGCCGGATCGCGATCCACTTGGGCTGGAGCCATGCCAAGCGGCCGGCCGACGAGCTGATCCGCAAGACAGTGGCCTGGACCTGGAAGGTCAAGCTCTCGCTCAGCCTGGAGCGTGACCTGTTCACCCGCTTGCGCGAAGCCGCCGAGGCCACCGCGATCAAGGTCTTCGCCGAGAACCTGCGCGACCTGCTGCTGGCCGCGCCGGCGGGCAAGCGCGTGGTGATGGGCTTGGACCCCGGCATCCGCACCGGCGTGAAGGTGGCCGTGGTCAGCGATACCGGCAAGGTACTCGCGACCACTGCGGTGTTTCCGCACGAACCCAAACGCGATTGGGAGGGATCGCTGCACGCGCTGGGCAAGCTCTGCGCGCTGCACGGCGTCAACCTGATCGCGATCGGCAACGGCACCGCCAGCCGCGAGACCGACAAGCTCGCCGGCGAGCTGATCAAACGACTGAGCGAGATCGCGCCCGAGCGCAGGGTCGA
>Ga0214919_10008523_pt1 | contig 13478 bp, 13 predicted proteins | sample LL1503_MetaG_FD_177994 | JGI IMG/M metagenome (GOLD analysis project Ga0214919, IMG submission 177994) | Freshwater microbial communities from Lake Lanier, Atlanta, Georgia, United States - LL-1503 | ecosystem: Environmental > Aquatic > Freshwater > Lake | place: USA: Georgia | collected...
TGTGCTTGTGTCGAAAAAAATACAAAACAAGCTATTAGGGTGATGATCCCTTTAAGGCTTACTTTCCACTTTTTCGATTCATAAAACATGCCCCAATTTAGTGAAATAATAGCAGTATTTTGTATTTTGAAACGCAAGCCCACAAACGATATTCATAATTACAACCTACTTAACAAAATATACCCCTTGAAGCCTTCCATTTTTGTACACCATGTACGTTTCTATTTGAAAAATCCCAATAATGAATGATCGAATAGTAAATGAATGAACGAATTAATTTAATTCAACGCCAAACCCAGGCTGGTTATTGATATACATATAGCCATCTTTTAAAACAAATCCTCCCTTCATTACATCATCTTGTAAATCAAAGCTTCCATCTAAATCAATATATTTTGTGTTGGTGCAAGCATAGGCTGCATGCAAAGCGGCTGTAATACTTAACACACTTTCATCATTACATCCCCAGAATAAATCAATCCCTCCATGCTGAGCTATATTGGCAATTTCCATCGCACTTATAATACCTCCACATTTCATCAATTTGATATTAAATACCTCAAAGGGTTGAGGTGCTTGAGAAAAATCTAAAGCTGATTTCGCATTTTGCAATGATTCATCTGCCATTAAAATAGCTTTGCGATATATATCATCATCTAATAGATCTAATTCTTTCCCAACAGGAAGGGGTTGCTCAATAAGTTCTACGGGAGTATGACTTGTGGCTTTTAAAAATTTTTTTAAATCTTGAAGGGTATATCCTTGATTGGGATCTACCCTAATTTTTATTTTATTGGAAAAGTGGGCATGCAATTGGAGCATCTTCTCTATATCTTCTTCTACCTCTAATCCCATTTTAAGTTTGATAATTTTAAATCCTTGAGATTCGAATTTTTTAGCATCTTCTAATGTTTCATCCAAAGGCTTAATGCCAATTGTAATAGATGTTGGTAATGCACCCTGTTTAATTCCATAAAATTGAGCTACTGAAATATGGAGGAATTTACAAAATGCATCATGCAATGCTAAATCAATAGCCGCTTGCGTGCCCGGTAAATGAAAAAAATGCAATCTTGATTCATGTATGATGGATTGAAAATGACAAATATCACGACCCACCATATTTTGTACAAAATCACTTTGCAAATTCAAAAACGTTTGTTGCGAATTTTCCCCAACCACTTCCTCCGCAGGACTTGCTGTGCCATATCCCACTATTCCATTATTTAATTCAATTTCAAAAAAAACAATTTCGACATCACTAAATGTGCTGTATGCAATGGTATAGGGTTGCGTTAATTTAATTTTTTTTATATAAGATCGAACTGCTGCAATTCTCATTGTTGATGTATTAATTGTTGTAAGATGGGTAATAATGGATCCACCCCTTCTTCCAATGGGAGTAAAACTGGTATATTTAATTGCTGACTATACATGGCTTGAAATTCAAACGCTTCCTGAGTCGTGCAATTTTCGGTATTAATGGCCACTCCAATCACTTTAGATCCTAGTTTTTCAATGATTTCAATTTCAGAAGCCACACTAGGAATGAATCCCCAATGCGCTTCATTATCAAAATATTTCCTTTTTGGTGCAAAAATTAAAACCACGTGTTTAGCATTGCCAGATATCAATAATTCAATGCCGCAGGGCCCACTTGGATTACGTAAGGAGGATTGACCTTCTAAAAATATAATATCAGGTTGTGCTTCTTTAGCGCAAGTGACAATAGCATTTTCTAACTCTCCAGAAACAAAATCATTCAAAGTAGAATCAAAAATAAATCCATATTTACCACCTTGAAGCCAGCCGGTTTGTCCAGTAAAAATCATTTCTGCTTTGAATGAAATTTTCTCACAAGCTTGTTTTAATAATCTTGCAGTAGTTCGTTTACCCATAGCGCAATCCATTCCAAGAACCGCTACTACAGGAGTTTTTATTTTAAATATCTCGCCACTCCAAAAATGTAATTGTTCTCTTTTTTTAGGTTGTCTGATATCTATAAGTTGAGCCCCTTTTTCTTGCGCCAATAATACAATGTCTTCTTTGTCATTTAAATATTCATGTAACCCATTTACAATTGATATTCCTTTTTGGATTGCCTTTCGAACTACTTCCAACATATTTCCTGGCAACTTACCTCCTACAGTTGCAACTCCAATGATTAAAAAGTCCACTTTATTGATATTCTCCATAGCTTCTTCTAAACTTGAAAACACAGGAATATTTCGATGCTTCCCATCAAGCATGTTGCCCGCATCGTTTCCCGCAGTTTCAATACCATCAATAACGCCTACTATAGTAAATTTTTCGGTGCCTCTGATGAGTCCATGTGCCGTTTTAGCATCGGAGGTAGTTAATAGCCCATTCGTTAAGATGATTGCATTATTCATTATTAAAACTTTATTTACGTTGAATTAGTACACCACTATGTATTCCAGTTGATTGTTGATTTTGATAAACTATTTTGCCATTCACCCATACCATTTTAATTCCTGTAGATAGCGCATTACTGTTCCCAATAATTGCATTGTCAATCACTGTGGAGGGATCTAATAATACTAAATCAGCAAAATTTCCTTCTTTGATATACCCTCTATCTTTAATCCCTAAATGATCAGCTGTCATTCCTGTCATTTTATGAATTGCATTTTCTAAAGACAACACCTTCTTCTCTCTCACGTATCTACCTAAAATTCTAGTAAATGATCCATACCCTCTAGGATGTGCACCAGCATTGCCATCTGAACATATATTAGTGTGTTTCCATTGAATAAATTGGGTGACATCGCTTTCTGACATTGATTTAGCAACAATCGCTTCAATTGACCCTTTGTAATCAGCATGCTCTGCTTTAAACTTACTCGCCATAGCAATTAAATTCATTAACGTAACTGCATCTGTTTCATTTCGCAGAAGTGCAATTTGATGAATGGTTTTTCCTTTATAACTTAAGTTGGGTGCAAATTGTACTAAAAAAGATTCCTTAGGGTCAAATAATTGATTGACAGCAAATTCGGCACTTTTAATATTTTCATAATCATGTGCGGGAAATAAGACCCTTAATGTTGAATGCCAATAATCATAAGGATATATGTCAGCAGTAATATCAACGCCCTCTTTTCTCGCCGCTTCTAATTTTAATAAAATGTCTTTTGCTGTCCCCCAATTTTCTTTCTTTGCAATTTTTATATGTGATATTTGAACCGGCATTTTTGTTGCCTTACCAATTTGGATGATTTCATCCAAGGCCTCTTCCATATGAATATCTTCACTTCGAATATGACTTATGTATCTTCCATTAAAAGACGCAGCTAGTTTGGATAACTGCATGACCTCATCCTTACTGGAATAAAATGCTTGCTCATATTCAAGGCCAGTAGATAAACCCAGTGCTCCTTTTTTCATTTCATTCGCTAATAATAGTTTCATCTTTTCTATTTCAGCTGGAGACGATTGCTCCATTAAACGTGCTTCCCCCATGACCTCTTCCCGAAGTGTCGAATGCCCTGCATAACTTGCCACATTCACCGAAACTGGATTGGATTTTAATTTGGCCTGTAAGCTATCCATCCAATCTCCTTCTCCATCTTGGCCAATCACAATTGTTGTAATTCCTTGGTTCGCGGTAGAAATAGCATTGGGATTTCTTTGAACATCTCCAAAATGATGGCTATGGGAATCAATAAATCCAGGCGCCAATACTCCTCCATGTGCATCTATAACTTGTTCATTTTTTTGGGGCAACAACTTTCCAATGGCAATAAGTTTATCGCCTTGTATTCTCACATTGACTTTTTGAGATGCTTTCCCCGATCCATCATAAACGATTGCATTGATGATAAGCTGTGTACTACTATTTTGTTGTGAATAGGTTTTTATCAATATGAACAGGAATAAAACCGTTACAAATACCTTACTCAATTGAATAGTATATTTTATGGATGGCTTGGCATTCATTTCAGAAAGATTAATTGTTTCTTAAAAATAAGTCATTAAAAACAAAAATCCCGCGCCAAAATGAATTAACGCGGGAAACCAACATAGATTACTATTCTCTATTCTAATCCCAACTTCTTTATAGTTCTAATTTGAAATAATAAGTAAATAATAACTGCCCATACTGCCGCCACAATGCCATAGGCTAATAGTTCCAACCAAATGGGAGAATGTCCTCGGCGAGCAAATAAGGATCTGTGATCAAAATTTGTAGTATAAATAGTTTTAGCCCCCCATGGCGCAGCTAATTCAGCACTTAAATTTCCATACACATCATTGTCTATCACGGATGCGACTAAAATGATATTCTCTTTAGCATCACCAGGAATACTGTCTCTTTTAAATTCGGCTTTAACAGTTCCACTTGAATCTGTAGTATAGGTAAGCGTTTCATTTGCATTTAATACCCCTCCTAATCGCTTTACACCCAACACCACATCCACCCCGCTAATGGGTGTCCAAGTGGTATCCACCAATGCGATTAATTTGGCAGTAATAATTTTCCCTTCCACCGTATCTATTTTTAATTTCGCCTTTGTGATCGATACTTCAGCACGTCCTTCATCAAACTTAGGTGTGGCTTCACCTACTACTACAAAATTTTGATTAGGTGATTTTAACCATTCTTCTTTAGCAGCAGCAGGAATAACCACCACATATTCTCCTTTTTCATTCGTCACGCCTGAGCCAATTAAGTTTTTCTTTTCAGTGTCATTCGTGATATAAAATTGAACTGGAATATGGGCAATTTTTTGAAATTTCCCATCTATTTTAGATTTTGCTTGTACTAATAAATGATGCGTAATATTATTATCGTTATAATATTTTAACGTTAGTGATAATGTGTTTTTTTCTACCGCCTGTGCTAATAAAAGTTCGGGGAGCACTACTAATAAAATAAAAAACAAACCTATAATATTAATTGTTTTTGTTTTCATGGGATTCAGTTTCAATGATAGTTTCATGAATAGGTATAATAGGGAATATTCTTGCAAAGAAGGTAATCACCAGCAAAGCTCCAGCTAAGGATCCGCCAGCTATTGCCCACTCTTCCCAACTTGGAAAATAATGTTTGTAATTAGCGGGAACGTCATGCATGGGTAAAAAAGGATGTAATAAAGTAGGCGTTACAATTAAATATCTTTTAAACCAAGAACCTACGACTACAAGAATACCCGCAACAAATGCAGCTTTGGGCTTTCTTCCATTTTTAAATAATAATATTCCAATGGGAATGATCATCGCTGTAAAAATGGCAAACCAAAACACTGGTGCGAATTCACCAGTAAATAAGCCCAGCAAATGTTCTTCTTCCGATTTTTTCATTTTAAAGGCAGGAACTAAAAATTCATTCACATTAAAGTATAAATACAATAAGGCTAATAACACCACTACTTTTCCCATTCTATCAAAATGATCATCGGTAATATACTTTTCTAATTTATAATGGGCTCTAAAAACATACATAGCAATTAATACACCCCCAGATCCTACTAAAAAAGCACCAGATATAAAATAGGCGCCAAAGTTGGTGCTATCCCACCCTGGGCGATAAGTAGTTGCAAATAACCATGAAGTCACTGTGTGAATGGCAAATGCTACTGGAATTATAGAGATAGATAAAATATTAATGGCCTTATTAGTAATTTTAAATTGTTCGGGTTTGTTTTTCCAAAATGATCCTAAAAATTCATATAATTTTTGAAGCCACTTTCCATTTCGTTCTTTAAATGCAATCATGATTTTCAAATCGGGCAATAAAGGAAAATACAATAATAATAAGCTGATAAAAAAGTAAGTTGTAATTACTATCACATCCCAAATTATAGGTGATTGTAAACGTCCGTGTAAAAAAAGATTATAAAATCTTTCGGGTCGTCCCATATCTACTATGATAATCAAAGAAGCAAAAGTGATTGCTGAAACGGCAATGATTTCGGCAATTCTAGTTAATGGGGTACTCCAATGTACATTCGTTAATCTTAACACCGCTGTAATTAAGGAACCCACTAAACTAATGGCTACAAAAAATACAAAATTAGAAATGTAAATTCCCCATGATACATAATCACGTAATCCAGTAACTTCTAAACCATAGTACAATTGTCGACCATACGCAAAGGCACCCAAGGCGCATATCGCCAATAAACCTATCACCCAAAACTTTCCTTTTTTCCCAAATTTTTGAGGAAGTAAATCCTGAATAATTTTATTTTCTGCTGATTTTTCCACTTTGAATATTTTAAATATTACTTATTCTGTGCTTAGTTCTTTTTTTCTTCGGCTTCATGATTCTCAAAAGGAAAGTTTCGATTCACTGGAGGTAAATAATACACACTTGGTTTGGTTCCTAAATCCTCCATCAATCTATACCCTGCTTTATCCTTTATTAAATCACTAAAACGGAAAGTCTCAGAACCATTGGTAACGCTGTCTTCCAATATATCTCCAAAAAAGAATACTCCATTTGGACAAGCTGAAACGCAATGTGGTAAGCTACCTTGACGCACCATATCTGGACAAAAATCACATTTACCTACCGTTCCTTTTTTCTGAGGAACACTGGTTTCGCAGTTATACGGTAATGCGGCCACTTCTTTTTCTACTTTTGGTTCTTCCCAATTAAATACACGAGTAGAATAAGGACAAGCTGCCATACAAAATCTGCATCCTACACATCTATCACTATCAATTAATACCGCTCCATCTTTACGTTTAAAAGTGGCATCCACAGGACATACTTTTACACAAGGTGGTTCATCGCAATGCATACAGGTGGTTGGCTGCCAGTAAGGTGCTGTATGTTCTGCTTCTTGCATAGGATATACTTTAATCCAGTTTTGACCTGGATGAATATGATGCATATGATTACATGCAGATTGGCATTTTTTTAAATTCTTACACCTTGAAAGATCAATCACCATGGCAAATTTTTTGCCTGGAATTCCAATCCTTGCTTCATCATTAGTCACCGTGGGCATTTCAGGAACTGGTTTTAAAAATGCTTTATCTACTTCAATAATTTCTCCATCTACAGATAAAAGCTTAACCATTTCTCCTGAAGGTTTTATGTCTTCTAACTCTTCGGGTGTAAAAGGACTTTTGTTACTACATCCTGCAAGTGCTGCACCTGCTAATAAACTAGCCGCTAAAAATTCTCGTCTTGAATTATCGTTTGTTTTCATTAAAATACTTTTTAGATTTCTTTTTTAACCCAAGATTGTAGTTCCTTATTTGTAATTTTTTGTTTGCTGCCTTTAACTTTAGACATATCTACTTCCACTAATATTCCATCTTGTGTTAACATTTTTACTTTTTGAATACTTGTTTCTGGAGCACAACTAATTACATTTTTCTTTTTTGTTAAAACATTAAATTTTTGTAAGGGAAATAAGCTTAAAGCACCTATAGACGCCAATAGCTTTCTTCTGTTATTGTGGTTCATAATATTTTTTTTGAAGGATCATTCCCAAAATATAATAAGCCCCACAATGGAGGCTTATTATTTTAGATCAATTATTTTTTAAAACTTCTCATATAATTTACTAAATTCCAAATATCTTCTTGATCCGGAATTTTCTTTTTAAAACTTGGCATATCTCCACGTCCCTCTGAAGTTTTGAAAAATATAGATCCATCTGTTTGACCTTGAAATGCTGCCTTACTAAAATCGGGAGGAGTTGTTTCCAAAGTAGCAGCTTTAGACCCATCACCTATTCCACTTTTGCCATGGCATGATGCACAATGCTGCCCCCATAAAGATTTTCCTGCAGCAATAGATGCGGCATCATTTTTTACTGGATTGGTAGATTTTGCTTTATCTGCAGGCACTATCCAGGGTTTTGTTTGAAATAAAGTAAAGCTTGCTGTGGTGATAAATACCACCAATAACATCAAGATTGGTAATTTTCTCATTTAAGTTGATTTTAATGATACAAAGTTGTAAATCAACCGCAACAGCATCAATGACAGCAGTCATCAAAAACTATGACTTTTATCATTTTTACCATTTTTTTAAAAATTCGATTTGTTGCATGGTTGAATTTACAGTACAAATAAATTATTTATTGTACAATGTTTCACTGACATCAATCATTCTTTTTTCTGATTGTTATCATTTATACCCATTCAGCTGGAAAGTAGTTTTGCTCTAATAAAAATCAAAAATATATTAATAAAATATTTTTTCTCTTTCACTGAGATTTCTAGATGATCAATTTTTTTAACAATAAAATATTTATTTATGAGAAAAATTTCCTTGGTAAAACTCGTTACACTAATTCTGGCCGGGTTCGCCATTACCACTTTAGCTACTCAATGTAAAAAAGAAGATAGTAGCGCAGTTATTCAAGGATTAGATAGGGCTTTTAAAGGAACGGCAGATAGCACTATTTTTTCTACTTTCTATAGTAACAACTTAGTTGCAATGGCGGATGCAAGTCCAAAGATAAATGACAGTATAAAATATAGAAGTGTTTTAAGCGTATTAACCGAGAAGTGTGCTACAAAAAATTGTCATGGAGGATCAATTAGTCCAAAATTTGACACCTATTCAGATGTAATGAAATATGTAACCCCAGGTAATCCAAGTACAAGTAAATTATGGGATTATATAACTACTAATGATTTTAATAAAGCAATGCCGCCAGTGAGTACCAATGATGAAGTGTCTGATGCAGACAAAAGCATCATTTACAATTGGATTGTGAATGGAGCGAAAGAAAAACCTGATGTTTATGATTTTAGACCTGCAGCAATTTCTATAATTAGTCACGGATGTACTTCAGGAAACTGTCATAATGAATCCACTGCGCTAGGTGGATGGGCGAGAAAAGGATTAGTATCTGGCATGGCAGCAAGTGATACTACTCAATGGACATATACCAATCCTGTGACTGCAGTCTCTACTATCTATTGCCAACTTACAAATACAACAACACGCAATTTAGTATTTCAATATTATAAAGATAGTATTAGAAAATTTTATTCTGATACGCTTGCTAATGCAAGTTTTAGACCTTATAAAACTTTTTCTACTCCAGTATCAGCTATAAGTTCACGTGGACCATTTAATACATACGATGATATCATTTTTGATATTTGTTATCCTAAATCATTAAGAAGTAGTAGCAGCGTAACATATACGGATCCTGTGACTAAAAAGGCATACTATGTAAAAGGAAATAACCTAAACTCTACTAGTACACTTCTTATCAGAGTGGATTCGACTTTAGTGATGGCCAATCCTTTTACCGGCATTTATGCAACGTCAAATACTGCAGGTATGGCAAATCAAGATGGAGGTTTAAAACCTCATGAAATTGCACTCATAAAAGCATGGTATTTTTCCGATCCTAACATACCAGATGTTTGGAAATATGGAAATGCGAATACTGGCATATTCAAATACAAAGTATCTGGAAAAATTATTACAAAGTAAAAACATTCAATTCATTCAAATTTTAGAGATATGAAAATTAAATTAATAAAAATCACATTCTTTGTAATAAGTATGACCACTTTGCTTATATCATGTTATAAAGACAAAGCAGACATAGAAACATTAACAACAGTGTCATTCAGAAATGACGTAGTCCCTATTGTAACCTCTGGATCTTGTGGATGTCACAATAATGGGGTCTTAAGCACTGCAGTTCAGTTTTCTCATTTAGATACTATTTTTTTCCCTACCATACTTGCTAGAGTTGCCAATTTTAAAAATATGGTTGAAGACTCAACAAAACATCCAGGAGGCGGTGGCATTCAGTTTTCCCCTAATCAAAAATTAGTGATACAAAATTGGATTGCTCAAGGCGCTAAAGATGATGGCGGAGGTTGCATTGTATCTGGTGCAGTAACTTATAACAATAATATATTACCTATTTACAATACTACTTGTAAAAGCTCAACTTGCCATGGAACAGTTTCAGTGGCATTAACCTATAGTAAAATGGTAAGTGATAAAGACATTTTAACAGCAATGATGAATAGCGGTGGCGCCACAGGGCACTTAGGTCCAGTATTAAGCCTAAATTCTTGCACTACTAAAACGATTTTGGCTTGGATTGCACAAGGCCAACCACAATAAAGTTATTGTATCAATTAAAAGGTCATTATCATTATTAAAATTAACAATATGAAAAAAATATTTTCACTTAGTATTATTTGCTTGGGAATTCTAAGTCAAATTAATGCTCAAACAGATAGTGCAAGTGCTGAAATCAAAGTAGTGCCAAAGCCAAAATTTACTAAAAATGTATTTACAACTACCAAGATAATAAATATGCAAAGTACGGAAATGGGGGCCCCTGGTTTTTTGCAATTTATGGTACAACACCATTTTAGTAATATATATAATAAAGGCTCTGAAACACAAATGGGTGCTCAGTTATTTGGGATCAATTCTGGAGTAGCTCATACTTATTTATCTTTTGATTATACTCCATTAAGATGGATCAATGTAGGTGTCGCAGCAGCAGGTAGTTCTATGTATGAAGGTTTTAGTAAAATTAAATTTTTACGTCAGCAAACTGGATCTAAAAAAATTCCAGTTTCCATTGCACTCTACTCACAAGTTAGTGTGAATACAGCCCCAGATAAGACAATTACATTTGCTGGTGATCGTTATAATTATGTGAATCAATTATTAATTTCTCGTAAGTTCAACGATAAACTTTCTTTGCAATTAATGCCAAGTGCTGTTCATTATAATAAAGTACCTTATGGCATTAATAATGACAACGAAGTATATTCATTGGGAATGGGTGGAAAATACAAACTTACTGATGTATTGAGTATTGATTTTGAATATTCTCGTCAACTCACTGGTTATAAAAATATACTTACTAGCAATGGAGCCATTTTAAATTATGAACCAAATTTAGCGTCAATTGGGATTGAAATTAATTCTGGTGGTCATCAGTTTCATTTCTTTATTGGTAATACGACTGCCTCTTCCAATATTGAGCAACTATCAAGAAATAACAATGCTTTAGCTGGACATGGTTTAGCCATTGGATTTACAATCAATAGAAGCATGTTCTTGGGCAAATAAAGATTTTAATTAATCCATCTAAAAATGGTGTCTCTATTATAGGGACACCATTTTATTCATTCATGCACCGCATTTAATGATGTCTATGACTTGTTACAATGACATTACATTTGTACATTTATTGCAGGTTATCATATCAGTAAAAAACTAGTATATGCAAAATTTAACAAATCCATATTTTCAAAGCTTTAGTAAAAAAATCAAGTCACCGATCTTATTTCGGTTTTTTATTGCAACAAAACTACCTGCAGCTTTTTTTGCTGGTTTAAGAATAAAAGAGTTTGATGAAAATAAGTGTGTGGTTCGTATACGTTATTCCTGGTTTAGTATGAACCCATTTAAATCAATTTATTTCGCAGTAGAAGCTATGGCTGCCGAAATGTGTAGCGGAATGTTAGCCTTTTCGCAAGTATATAAACGCAATCCTAAAGTAAGTATGTTAGTTGTAAAGATGGAGGTAGCATTCGTTAAAAAAGCAACAGGTGTTGTTCTATTCACCTGTGAAGATGGCAAAGCCATTCAAGATTGTATCAATGAGGCCATTCAAACTAGAGAAGGAAAAACATTAATATGCAAATCGGTAGGACGTAATCAAAAAAATGAAATAGTTGCTGAATTTAATTTTACTTGGAGCTTTAAGGCAAAATAAAAGGGCTTACTGGTATTACCCAATAAACCCTTTTGTATTTTACTCGCTATTTTTTACCCTTTCCTAAATAATTACTGGAAAAAATTAATTAAAATGTTTTAGTACCATTAGGTTGAAAAATATATCGGAATGTATAATAACGTTGCTTAGTTAATTTATCTGCATCTGAAGCTGTCACAGGCAATGTCACACCCCCTTTGTAATAATTAATAATTTCAAGTTTGGCATACTTGCCTGATGCAGTTTTAATCACTAATACCCTTCCTGCTAATGGTGTAATTAAACTTGTTGCTTGATCATAAGTATACCAACCCTTGCCGCTACCATAAGGAATAGCATAAGATGCAGGCGCATTATCAGTTTTAAAAACTGAATCGGCCGAAATTGTTTTTAAATCATCAAATAATCCAGTATATACAAATGCACCACCCATGCCCGTTCCACTGGTTCCTCCATTGATTAAAATTTTAGTGGATACAAAAGCGATATCCCATTTGGTGGAAGCACTATCTGTATTGGGTACAATTGCATTTTTTTCTAAACTGTAAAAAGTATACTTCCCTGCACTATAGGGCATACCATTACTGGCAAGACCTAACACAGTATCGGCTGCCAAATCCTTCACTATTGTAGCGGTAAGAGGTGCTATTGCAGTGTCTTGATTTTTAGTACATGCAATCATTGAAATAGAGGCGATTGCAATTAAGGTGATTTTTTTAATTGTCTTTAACATAATTTTTACTTGTTGTGATTGATTTGAAATTTAACTGTCATAAAATAAGTTCTTCCTGGAAGGTTTGGCAAATTGACTGCATCAATATAATTAGTGATATTATCACATCCTATTTGTACACCCCATCCGTTTTTATAATTTTTCCCAATGGAACTGTGAACTGAAAGATATCCATCTGCAAAACTGTCCCCATTATCAAAGACTTGATTCCCATTGGTATTATTCACTGCCCATTTGCTACGATATAAAAATCGCAAGTTTGCAAAGACGCCATTGTCGTTATTATAGTTCCATTTTAATTGCGCCTTGTGTTTACTATTATTGGGAAGTCCCACATAATCACTCATGGTTAATCTTCGGCTATTCCCATTAGCGTCTCTGGTATATACAGTACCAGCTTTAATTTGAGCTATTTGATCCTTGTCACCCGTAATCACTAACTGATATCCACCATTCACTGAAAATTGATTATTAATTTGTTTTCTAAATTCAAATTCTCCTCCTGTTGTAAAAGCTCTTCCAATATTGAGATAGCTAAAAATTTGTGCCCCACTAGTATACGCTCCAACTTGTTGTACTTCAATTAAGTTTTTAATGTCATTTCTAAATAATTGAAAACTCAAATAAGTGCTTGCATTAGGTTCGATATCCCAAGCTAAATGTATCCCTGTTGAATATTCAGGTTGTAATATTTTTAATTGATAAAAATTATCATACAAGACTCCAACTTGACCTAATGTATTTAACTGTGTAATCACTTTTTGCGCTTGTGCAGAACCAAATACACTATAGCCGCCTGCTGCTGCATTGGTGAAATCTAAATACAATTGTCTAAAATCGGGTGCTTTAAAACCTTGTCCAATACTCCATTTTAATTTATGAACTGCATTTATTTTATATAGCATTGAAAACTTAGGACTGAAGGCGGAAGCAAATGCAACGTTTTCATCAAATCTTGCACCCGCTATAAAAGTCATTTTTTTGGTAGGTAACCATTCCCATTGTGTGAAAGCATATTGAATGGCGTTCGTTTTACGTAATTG
>Ga0214919_10008524_pt1 | contig 13477 bp, 17 predicted proteins | sample LL1503_MetaG_FD_177994 | JGI IMG/M metagenome (GOLD analysis project Ga0214919, IMG submission 177994) | Freshwater microbial communities from Lake Lanier, Atlanta, Georgia, United States - LL-1503 | ecosystem: Environmental > Aquatic > Freshwater > Lake | place: USA: Georgia | collected...
AAAAAAATAGCACTATTACATGCCAATCATCTTGTGAGTGCTTTGCGCAAACAGGTCTTGAAATGGAGGCCCTCTCAGCCGTCACTATCGCCCTCCTCACCATTTATGACATGGTGAAAGCAGTAGATCGTACGATGGTCATCTCAAATATCCACTTAGTGGAAAAGAGCGGTGGGCGAAGTGGCACATACGTTTCCAAGGATTCGGTGAAAGCCAAAGTCAAGAAGACCGCGAACAAGAAAACATAGCTTGTCCAATTCCTGTCCAAATGGAGAGGAAATATGGCATCAATCAGAGCAAGAAGTAACAAATGGCAAGCGCGCATCATCCGTAAGGGTCATCCGACAATCGCAAAGACATTTCTAACAAGACAAGACGCCGAGAAGTGGGCAAGAAGTCTTGAGATAGAAATAGACCGTGGTACCTATATCAATAAGAGCTATGCCGAAAAAACTCAATTCAAAGAAATTCTTCAGAAGTATCTTGATGACGTGGTTCCTCAAATGCGAAGTGCTGATACTCAAGCAATCCGTGTAAAAAAATTAATGAGGCACCCCATTGCCGAAGTAAACATGGCAAACCTATCTCCTAAACATATAGCGGATTATCGTGATGAAAGATTAAAGGTGAATAAACCTAATACTGTCATCAGAGAGCTATCTATCCTGTCATCTATCATTAACCATGCAAGACGTGAATGGGAGCTTAATATCATCAATCCAGTTGCGATGATTAAAAAACCATCCTCGACACCAGGAAGAAATAGAATGCTCAATGATGAAGAGCTTGATCGCTTATTCATTCAATTAGAAAAGATCAGTTCTTGGTATAAGCCACTTGCGCAGTTTGCATTAGAGAGTGCTATGAGACGGGGAGAGTTAATGTCGCTTCTTTGGGCGAATGTTGACTTTGAGAAGTCTGTAGCATTTCTTCCGCTAACTAAAAATGGTGATTCAAGATACGTTCCGCTTTCAAGTAAAGCAATTAAGATTCTTAAATTACTACCACGAGATATTGAAGGGAGAGTCTTCCCTCTTAATAAAGGAACGGTTTCAATCCTCTTTTTAAGAGCATCTAGAAGAGCGCAGATTGAAGATATTCACTTTCATGACTTAAGACATATTGCTATTACTAGGCTTGCATCTGTATTTTCAAATCCAATGGAGCTGGCTTCCATTAGCGGACATAAGTCGTTAAGCATGCTGAAGCGATACACGCACTTTAAGGCTGAAGATTTAGTAAAAAAACTTGCTTAGATTGTTGCGTTATCCATCAGTAAGTGTAGTCTTGAATGATAATAATTTGGATGAAAACTTAGATGCCTAAACCAATGACTTCAGCTTACAAAAATGTTTTTATCGTAACTATATTAGTTGCGATTCTTTGTTTAGTTTTTGGGGCAATTAATGGGCGAATAGGAATGAGCTTCATTGTATGGTCTTATTTGGCATGGCTTACCTACAAGAGAGAAAGTAAAAAATTAGTCTCTTACTATAACGCGATATTTATTATTATGCTTATTGCAGCTGGGCTGTGCTTGATATTAAATATGATCTATCCTGATATGGATAAACAAAACTTAGGCCTAGATAGGCTTGTAGATTGTTTAACTGTGATTGGTGTAGCCTATTGGCTAAGAAATTTTCATACAAAACAAAAATAGAGTTACTACTTGGTTAGTAAATTAACAACCTGAACTCTTCTGTTCTTGCCGTCGAAAGGATCTATGCCAGGAAGTAATTCTGACTTACCTTTTCCTATTGGAGTTAGATGACTTGAAGGAATCGAAAAATTCTTTATTAAGTATTCCGCGACCGCTTTTGCTCTTCTATTAGACAAATCAAGATTAAACTGTGCATCTCCTTTTGCATCTGTATGCCCAATGATTTGAAAGTTGTAAGCACCAAGTTCCTTTTTGGACAAAGCAGATCCGAGATGATTTAGTATTTCTTCAGATGCTTTGGTTATGACAGCCGAGTTATAGTCAAAATTTACTGTGAAATTCATCGACGGCTTCTCTCTTTTTTCGATAGAAAGTCCCCGTGTTTTTTCTGAAGGCATAAGGCCGTTATATATCTCGTCGGAAGTTGGCAATTTTTCTGCATAAACCTGAAGGTTCAGAATAGACAACAGGATAAAGATTAGATATTTCATTTTTCTGTGCTTATATAGGCTGAAGATATTTCGATAAGTTCTTGTTTGTTTGCCATCTGATTTAGATTAACTCTTAATTTACTCAAAAACTCTCTATCTTCAAGCGCTTTAGTAGAAAAATTAGATAAATTTTGTTTGCTTATAACAAAACCAACAATAGCTTCTGAGCCAAAAGGAGGTGAGATTTTTAGTGCGTAATCTTTTTTAATTTCTCGCAAGCTTGATTTAAAGTTCTTAGTTACAGGAAGGTCGCTCACAATTTGAACCGCTGTTCCATTCGCTTGTAGGTAATAAATATTAAGGAATCCTTTTGCATCTCCAACTGATATATCGACATCTAACTCATCCTTATTCTTATAAAGTGCTTTTGAAGGATTCATTAACAAGCCCTTTGAAATTGACTTAGATGTTAAATCATTAACTGTTATATAAAGTTCGCACGAGGGCCATGTTTTAACTTCGATAGTTTCTTGTATTTTTATATCCTTATACTCCCCTTCAATAGCCTTTACTAGCTTGGCTTTGTCACTATCTGACTTTAGGACGCCTTTTAACCGAACATTATTTCCGTTAACGCTCACGTCAATAAAAGTGCAATCGGGAGCAATAATTTTCTTTGCAAGATCCTCAATATTTTCTTTTGATATTCTTGGCTTTGGTGATGGAACCGGAGTTGGCTTTGGCTCCGGAATCGGCTTAGGATTTGGAGGTGAAACTTTTGCTTTATTAACATACATCACGTACAGCTCTTTTGCTTGCAATAAAAAGACATCATATGAAATCCAACCAAAGCCATTTTCGCCCCAGGCCGTACTCCATGAATTCATAACCTTAAATGCGCCTTTATTATCATCGTAACCAACTATCGCCATAGCATGGCCTGATAAATTCTGCGTCTCATAGGTTTTAAATATCCCGCCCTTGTATTTCTCAAAATCATTACCAACTATCATTCCAACAGCAACCGGGATTCCTCGATACAAGCTTCCTTTTACTCTATCTAAATCATAAGGCTGAATTCTCTCCCAGCCTGAAATTCTAAAATTCTTTGCACGATTAACTAACTCATTATCTTTATTTGAAGGTGCGCACGAAGATTCAAGGCCAACATAATCTTTATATGGAACCGTGCCTACATCTCTCAAAAAATTCAGTGCTTTTGGGAAGTTAACGCCTTTTTTACAATTGCCATCGGTAACGGTATGGTCATATAAAAATCTAGGGCTTAATTTAACAGGCTGCTCTGAGGTTAAGGTTGTGAAATAACTTCTAATAGCATACGAGAGGCTCCACCCCGTGCACGATCCATACAGCCCTTGATAACCAACGTCAGGCATTTTGTCTGATATATCAACTGCTCGCGGAAGAAATGCTCTATATTTTTCAACTTGTGGATAAGAGTCATATTCTTCCTTTGAAACGAAATCTAACCCATAACTTTCAGCAAGAATATTATTTGATATTAAATAAAAAAATAATAGAATAAATCTCATCATTTACAATCTAATCTCATAATATTATCTCCGATACTTCCTGGAACTAGCTCTATAGGCAAATTTTCATTTACCATGCCGACAATCTTTTGGTCTGTATTAATAAAAAACCTTCTAAAAGTCTCGGCTCTTTTTCTATCTGCACAATCAGCTTTAGCTATTACAACTGAGGATTCTAATTTATCTCCTGTTTTAGGCTCTACAAATGAATTATTAAATTTGTTATACACGCCGTAGAAGAAACTTGAATTAACTTTCAATTTTCCTGATTCGTTCCACCAATAAGATCCGATGTTGTCAGCTCCAGCAGCAATCATTCCTGATGAATTGACTCCTGGTACCGCATTAAAAGCCAAGGCCTTTTCTCCGCAAAATAATGTATACCCGTCTTCTCCTATTGATCGTGGTTCAACTTTTGAAGATACCAAATCTTTTTCTGCATATGTAAATGCGTTAACTAAAGTACCATCATTATTAAATGTAGAAACAGATGAAAATACATACGTCTTTGCATCGCAGTTATAAGTAATTGAATTGATCGAATATGTATCAACAGATGAAAATAATTTCCTAAGCCCTTTGTTATATTTAACTGCTTTTTGAATGAACTTCACTTTGTTTTGAGAAAAATCATACTCAAAGCTCTTTGGAGATATTTGATATAAATAATCGTCATTAAAAGTATAGGTAACCCACTCAGCATAGTAATTAAGCATTTGTGAGGGTATCTTTACAATCGAATTATTTGAAAGTGTCTCGATAACTTGATTTTTTGTATCTTTATCAGTAACAGCTTTGGATGAATTACATGAGCCCGTTAGGCAAAATTTCTCTTCTAAAGAAGCGTATTTGTATGGCCTTTGATCACCGTTCGTGAGCTTTAATACTTGCTTTGTAACTCTTGAGAACATATCGTCTATCGACTCTTGGTTTGCTAGATTGTCTGACAGAGCTATTGCAAATGGGCTATTTTTACCTGAGCCATCTTTTGCAACTTTGCCTGATTCTGTAGCGTAGGCAACAAAACTTCCCCCGCTGCTCTGAGATGGAGGGGCTAAACCTCTTGACAATAAACCTCTTGATTTTGCAACCATAGAATTTTGAATGAGTGGATTGTCTCTACAAGCATCCATTAGCACGATTTTTAATGGGGATCTAATTGCATTGAGTAAATCATCCATTTGAACTGAGGAAAGTTTAATATCTTCTTCAGTTTTTGGCTGCTCTTGATTAACACTTAAAAGATAATTTTGACCTGATACTTGAACGGCATGACCAGCATAATATACAACTGTTACTTGATATTTGTCCGACTCTCTTGATAAGTCTTTAATAATTTTCCTAAATGCTGCATCGTCAACGTTCTTATTCAATCTAACCTCGTAACCAATGGAAGTAAATTTATTAGCAATTAGTTGTGCATCATTAATCGGATTATCTAATTTACCAACATTTGTATATGCGCCATTACCTATTACTACAGCCAATTTTGCTGCGAACGCTAAATTAACACTAAGGAATAGCATCCCTAAAATTACGGTATATTTAATAAATATATTTTTCATAGAATGAATTAAGACTGGCCTTATCTATTGTTTTTTCTTTCTATAAGTATAGTCTATAGCTAGAAGTCTATAACTATAATCTAGGGGTAACTTATGAAGAAAATACTTACAATTGTCATATTAGCTTTACTCTCAGCATCTCTAATATCTGAAGCAGCTAACCGCAAAGGTAGTCATCGAGTTGGCGGTACTAACAGTCATGGCAAGGGCAGCCATTATGTAGGAGGGCATAAATAATGAAAAATTTATTTCTCATACTCACCGTTCTTTCAATGGTGTCGAATGTTTATGCAGACATTAAAACAGATAAAAATGCAGGTATTTGCTATGCCCATATGATGTTCTTAAAAAAGAATGTGCGTTTAGCTGATAAGGCTATTGCAATGGCTGATAACCCAACAAGAGCCTCAGAGTTTGCCAATAATTGGTTGTTAAATTTACAAAAGACAAAAGACTTTAAAGTTGCGGCTGGTGATGCATTTTGGGCTTGCAGAGAATTTGGAATCAATTCTACTGAATAAAATTTACTTAAAAAAATGAAAAAAATAATCTTATTGGTCTTATTGGTCTTCAGTCAAATATCTTTCTCCAAAGATCAAAGTGTTCCAACCTTTGCATTTCGAGACTCTAGTTGTGGAACTTGGTTTAAGACAAAAGAAACTTATCAAGAAACTTATTGGTTTTGGTTCAGAGGTTTTGTATCAGGGTACAACTACGGAAATAACGATTATTACGTCTATATAGACAAACTTCCAAATCAAGAGACAATTTTTTTATATGTAGACAAATATTGCAGAGAAAATCCATTGAATGATTTTACTATTGCAATGTGGAAAATGATTGATGAGTTAAAGCGTAAGAGATAATAAATATTATTGCGTAATAATACAAAAGTATTAATATAGTCATAACGCCGATTTGATTCGATTGCAGGGCGTAATCTGCTAAAACGAAATAGTAACTCGTTTTGGCATATTGCTAAATCGAGTTTTTTGCATTTTTAGAGGGTGATTTAACTCAAATTGCACACCCTGACATTTGTCGAAGCTGCTAAATAGGAGAATAAAATGCCTTGGAAGAAAAGCAAGACCATCCCTGGTCTTATCACACACTATGGTCGTTGGACGAAGCAAGAAGAAAACGACTTCTACGATAAACTTAATTTTTCAGATTGGAGAGGATGCTCGGGACTTGTTCCGCGGGGACATTCTTTACCTCAAAAAGCTAAGGGGGTTAAAGATGTCGATGGCCAAACAGATTTATTACCATAATTTGAGAAAAGCAAAAAAGGAAATTGAGTCACAAAAGACTAAGAAAAATTACAACATTAAAGATAAAACTAGTGTTAGCTATGGATGGATTTTCATACTTGTAGTAGTGTTTAAAATCATTATCAACTTTAGTCAAATTTAATGTGAAAATCATATCCCTTTTGCTTTTAATATTTCCTCTTAGTCTTTTTGCGGGCGAATGGAAATTAGATATTCATAACTGTAATGTTTGGAATCCATCGCCGATTCCAAATGAAACAGTTGAATGGCAGGGAAAGTGTAAGGATGGATATGCGCATGGGCTTGGAACCGTTCAATGGTTTAAAGATGGTAAAAAAAGCAATCAATTAACAGGTATCGCCATAAACGGAAAATTAGAGGGTGAGGTTGAAGTAGCTTACCCAAATGGAGATATTTATATTGGTGAGCTAGATATTGATGGATTTAAAACAGGTCGCGCAAAATACATACATAATGGCAGAGAAGAAATGCGTCTTTACTATGATGATAAAACAATTCTGAAATATGAAAATCAATGAGTGAACTTCAAAAAATAAGTCCTTTCTACGAACGTCCTAAAATCATAGAAAATGATTTTGCGTTTGCAATTTACGATGGCTTTCCTGTAAGCGAAGGGCACACGCTTATTATTCCAAAAAAACAGGTAGTTTCAATTTTCGATTTAGATAGCAATGAATATCACCATTGTTTTGATTTAGTTAAAGAAATAACAATTCTTTTACAAAATAACTTTAAAGTTGAATCATTTAACATAGGGATTAATAACGGACTAGATGCTGGACAAACAATAGCTCATGCTCATATTCATGTAATACCGCGGTATAAAGGCGATATTGAAGATCCAAGAGGTGGTGTAAGAAATATTCTCATAGATAAATCAGGCTATCTTAATAAGACAATTGACGTAGTTGCGGCAGTAATAAAAAAGGATAATAAATTTTTAATTGCAAGAAGGTCTAATAAAAAGGATCTTGCTGGTTATTGGGAATACCCAGGAGGTAAGGTAGAAGAAGGCGAAACTGATGAAGACTCGCTTAAAAGAGAGCTCCAAGAAGAGTTTGGTATTGCCGTCAAAATTCATCATTTCCTTACTAATTCATTCTATAGATATGAAAAATTAAATATTAATCTTAAAGCCTATCTTGTAGAACATCTTAGCGGAGACTTTACTTTAAAAGAACATGACAAGATTGAATGGATAACAACTCAAAGTTTTAACGAATTTAAATTTGCTCCTGCAGATATTCCAGTAAATGATTTTATAAAAGCCCATGGTATCTAAACTTAATTACATTCCTAATCAGTCTTTAGATTCTTTAATTAATGAGAATTTAAAGACCGCGAAAGAAGTAATCATTTCAGTTTCATTTGTTTTCAAGAGTGGCTTAAATTTAATTCGAGAAAATCTAGAAAAATTCCCTGATAAATCTAAGATTACTATCATCACAAGTAATTACTTAAAAAGTTCTGAGCCTGAAGCATTAGAGATGCTGCTCGACCTAAAAGCGTTGGGAATAAATGTTTATTTATATGACTGTATATCTTCAAATCAGAGCTTTCATATGAAAAGTTATTTCTTTTCGAATCAAAATACGCAAACATTAATTGTGGGCTCTAGCAATATTTCAATTACAGCCTTTCAAAAAGGGCATGAATTAAATTTACTGTCATGCGATCAAGAAACAGGAAAATCCTTTAAACAAATTATTGATGGGTTATTGAATGATCCTTTCACAAAATCTTTAACTCAGCTTCTTATTGATGAATACAAAGCTATTTATAATCAATCTGAAAACCCATTTAAAGAAACTTTAAATGCAAGTTTAGTTAACCCTAATATTATTCAATCTGATGCCCTCGAAATTCTTAAAACAGAACGAAGCTTAGGACTTACAAAAGGGCTTATTGTTCTTGCAACTGGGCTAGGTAAAACTTTCTTATCCGCTATGGATGTAAAACAATTTAATGCAAACAAAGTACTTTTTGTTGCACATAGAGAAGAAATCTTAAAGCAATCATTGAATTCGTATAAACGAGTTATGCCATCTAAAAGCTGTGGGTTATATCAAGGATCTAAAAAAGATAGAGATAGTGATTTTATTTTTGCTAGCATACAAACTCTTGGCAGAATTGAGAATTTAAAAGAATTTGATCCTGAACATTTTGATTATATTGTTGTAGATGAATTTCATCATGTTGGCGCTAAAAGTTATAAGAATCTAGTTTCATACTTCAAACCGAAATTTTTTCTTGGGCTAACTGCCACTCCAAATAGATCAGATAATATCGACATTCTTCAATATTGCGGAAACAATGAAATATACCGCAAGGATCTTATTGATGGCATTGATTTAAATTTGCTTTGCAATTTTGATTACTACGGAATTCATGATAAGCACGTTGATTACACAAGAATTACTTGGCGCAATAAAAAATTTGATATTGAAGAATTAGATAACGAACTTAATTCCGATAATAGAACATCATATATTTATGAAAAATGGATTAATTTAAGACAGTCGCGAACATTAGCCTTTTGTTCATCCATAAAGCATTGTGAATATATGAGCTCTTACTTTAATGCTCAAGGACATAACTCACTTGCGTTACACAGTAAATCTCTCGTTAGCAGAGAAGATGCGATTAATAAGCTAAAAGGTGGGGAAGTAGAAATATTATTTACAGTTGATTTATTCAACGAGGGAGTAGATATACCTGAGATTGATACTCTTTTGATGGCAAGACCTACTGAATCAAAAATTATTTTCATACAGCAATTGGGGCGCGGACTTCGATTGCATTCAAATAAAAATATAGTCAAGGTAATTGACTTTATAGGTAACCATAAAAGCTTTTTAGATAAGCCCGCAGCATTATTTGGCTTCGAGTCAACCAATAAAAATATTAAAGACTTTCTTGGAAGGTATAAAGAAGGTAAGTTAGACCTCCCGAAAGGATCTAGGATTCTTTACGACCCTGAGTCTGTAGAGTTCATGGATGAATTAAGTAATATTAAAGTTGATTATGATCAGTTTTATCAAGAATATAAACTTAACAATGGTTCGCGACCAACAGCTAGTGATTTTTATCAATTTATCGGAAAGTTGACTGAAGTAAGATTAAGACACGGCTCGTGGTTTGAGTTTATAGACAATATGGGTGATCTTTCTCAGGCTGATAAAGATTGCTTTCATGAATATAAAAGCTTCTTTAGAGAGTTTCTTGAAAAAACGAGCATGACATTATCTTTTAAGATGGTGACATTAAAAGTAATGTTAGAAAATAAATTTAATCCCATGACCATTGGAGATTTGTCAGAAAAATCTTTCTTGTATCTAAAAGGGTCTATTGGGCTTTGGAATGAAGTAAGGTCTGATCTTAAATTTAAGTCTTTAGATGAATCTAATTTCAAAAAATGGTTAACTTATTGGCGGTCAAACCCAATTAAAGCACTTCTTGAAACTAAACCAGTATTTAGACTTGATGGCGAAATATTTTCTTTAAATTTTGATATTCAATCAAAATATATTGAGTCGTTCTTAAATTTAGCAGATGAATTAATTAATTATCGGCTTCTTAGTTACGTAGTTCGCTCCGATAACTCATACATAGAAAAGGGAGATCCATCAAAACCTTTTAATCAACAAATCCATAAAGCTTTTGACAAAAAAGATACGCCTAAATTATTCGGGTGGGATAGATTTGATCAAATGACAGGTTTTTTTCATCCTGAAAATAGTTCTAATCAAGCTATCTTTATAACTCTTATCAAATCAGGCTTTCAAGTTGAGCATAGATACCACGATTATTTTGTTAACGAAAAAACATTTCATTGGCAATCAAAAAGAAGTGTTGCTCAAAACAGCAGAGCAGCTTTATGTATTAAATCTACCGAAAGGTTTACACACTTATTTGTCCGCAAAACAGATAGTATGTTTTTAGGCGCCAATAGGGTTGCTGCTCCATTTACATATTGTGGAAAAGTCAAAAAAATATTAAATATTTCGGGAAACAATCCAATTCAAGTTGAATTTGAATTAGAAAATGAATTGCCTGACAAATTAAAGCAAGAATTTCTAAGAATTTAATCAATGAGGGAACTTCAAGAAGAATTTGATGCAATTACTGTCAAAGCTTATGAGCTTCGAAAAGCTGAGAAATATGAAGAGGCTCTAAAGCTTATTCAGCCATTTGCTGATAAGGGATTACCTATCGCACAACACATCGTTGCAACATTTCATTATTGGGGTGAAGGCGTCCCCGAGGATCTCGTCAAAGCGTCTGAATGGCTTCAAAAAGCGGCGGATCAGGATTGTACTGAAGCTTTGAGCATGCTTGGTCATCAATATATAAATGGCGTTGGAATACCCAAGAATGAAAATTTAGGCGAAGACTTGCTTTTAAAGGCAGGAGCAAAAAATGATGGTTATGCTTATTATGTCTTAGGTCGATATTTCCATAATCAAGGAAACCGTTTTAAGGCTTCAGGTTATTACGTTTTAGGTATCAATCTTGATAATCGAGACTGTATGCGCGGTCGTGCTGATATGAACATGGAATCTAAAAGTTATAAAGATGCTTTGGATTTGTATGTGCAAGCATTGAAGTTAGGTTGCATTAAATCCACTTTTAACGCTGCGACCATGTTTGATAATGCTCTTGGTTGTGAACAAAACCTTGAGCTAGCTTTTATGCTTTACAAAGCAGCTTCCGAAGGAGGGGACTATATGGCAACCCATAATCTTGGTACTTTTTACTATAACGGCAAGCATGTCCAACAAGATAAGCAGAAAGCTTTTGAGTTTTACTTAAAAGGTGCGGAGCAAAATGTAGGTATATCTCAACACTGTATTGGTTTAATGTACTTTAATGGAGACTTAACCCAAGATTTAGATGTCGCGCTCTCTTGGTTAAATAAGTCACTAGAAAATGGTTATACAGATTCAGCTAGATTTATTGATGAGATAGAGAAAATTAAAGAAAAACGATTTGTGGAGCATTAAAATTTATAAATATATTTTTATACTTATTTCAGTATTACTATTGCCTTCATGTTCAGAGCAAATAAATTCATATTGCACATATAAATATCCAAATAATTATTTAAGTGTTTTGGAATGTAAATTTAATGAAGGAATTGAACGCTACAAAACCGAAAAAGAAGAAAAAAGAGAAGAAGCGGCTAGGGACTGTATCGCTGCAGATTTAAGCCGTATGGAAAAAGAAGCTGTATCTTTATTTGATAGCGTCGAAATTATTCATAAAGAAGATTCCTCTTCGTCTGAAGTTAAAGTCGCAAATAATAATTTGGATAGAATTTTAAAAAATCAAGGCAAGGTTATACCTAAAGATAATATTAGGGAAAGTATTCTTATTGGCACAATTCCTGCTAAATGTAATTCGAAATTTCATTTTCTAGTCAATATTCAGTTTGATCAAAATAAAAAAATTAAAAGTATTAATCAATATGCAGAATCTGCACCTTCAGGGTACTTGGATGGGTATCATTCAGAATTAAGTATTGATTTTGATAACCCTGGTAAAAATGGTCGTTGGTTAGATGATGCTGTTAAGAGGCGAAAAATTCGTGAATCTAATTTTGGCGACGAACCTAAAACCCCATGACGCGCACGCGCGTGATACATGTCCACAAACGTCATTTAAAGTGACTCTAAAACACCTTTCCTGCGCCTCCAACGAGCGATCATAGTTTGACTGAGTAAATCTCTGCCTCCCGCGGCAATCCAACGTTTGAAGCCTTCCTTTGCTTTTTCTTTCTGTCCGTTAACCATACGTTTATGGGTTGCTTCCGCAATACTTTTTTTGCCCTCTAAAGTTTTAGGGCCTGTTGATAAACCACCATGAAGTTTACAGCGCCCATTTTTAAGTGAGCGCCCTAAACAAGGGTTACCTGTTGAGCGAGCATAGGCTCCGCAACGGGAGATACCCAATATTATCTTCCTGGCCACTTGTAAATTTTTTCTTCGTCTTTCCATCGTTGATCTAGAAGGTACTTAGATGGGTATGGAATAAAGCGGCCATTTTCTGCTTCCCATTCCGACGAATATTTTTGCCATTGAAGTACTTTTAAAACCTCGTCTATATTAGGTTTGTCTTTAAGCCATATCTTTTTGGCTTTTTCCTTGTCGGTCTTTTTAGGGTATTTCTCCCAAAAGGTTTCAAAGGTTTTTAAAAAAGACTCATCCTCTATAGAGAGAGTGTTTTTTTGTTCTTGTTTATTGGTTAATGGTTCTTGGTTTATGGTTGGCATTGCGTCTGCATGACTTTCCTTGCCCCATCTTGCATCCGCCGCTTTCCTTCCCAAATCAGATTTAGATTTATATAGCCTAATATCCTTTTCACATCTTTTATGTGTCCAACCTGCTTTCCGCTTTACGAAAAATTCATCTAAAACATTCCTATAGACTTCTTTTTCATGATCATCAGCTACACATAACCTTCTAAATAATTTTTCTTCATTACACTCCAAGGGTTTTTCATCAAGGTAGTAATGATCTAATAAAGTTCTTAACGCGCCATGCTCAATTAGAGACAGATGTTTAGTATCCGCCTTGTAATCTTTAATATTAAATTGATAGTAATGCATAAATTCCTTTCAAAAAATTAACGATAAATTAACGATAAAAAAGACAACGCTTTTATTCGCTTTTAGGTATTTCTTGATTGGAATTCGCTTTTGGGTGGTACTTTTGACTTACAGGGGTAATTATATCATTACATTTAGATATATTATGAAGCTCAAACAACTTTGTGATACGATTTATCTAGGACAGATTCTGTCCAATTTGTGTCCAATTTAACTACAGGAATTGATACAAGTTATGTTCTTTGATCGCGCGAAAGGCTTGAGAAATCAGCCGTCAGCATCGCTCTCCTTACCATTTATGATATGGTGAAAGCAGTAGACCGTACGATGGTCATCTCAAATATCCACTTGGTGGAAAAGTCTGGG
>Ga0214919_10008526_pt1 | contig 13476 bp, 13 predicted proteins | sample LL1503_MetaG_FD_177994 | JGI IMG/M metagenome (GOLD analysis project Ga0214919, IMG submission 177994) | Freshwater microbial communities from Lake Lanier, Atlanta, Georgia, United States - LL-1503 | ecosystem: Environmental > Aquatic > Freshwater > Lake | place: USA: Georgia | collected...
GGGTCTCACGCATCAGCGCTGCGTCACCCAGCAGGTGCTGATACGGCGTGCCTGGGGCGTTGGGCCACAGGCGCAGGCCAACAAAGCCATAACCGGTAGCAGCCGCAATGCGCACCGCCTCGGGCGGGCTGCAGCGGTGGGCCGTCAGGTAGGCCATGGAGTAGGCGCGCACGCTCATTTCAGCGGCGACACTGCCGTGGGCAGCGCAATGGTGGACACCATGTCGGTGCTCAGGTGCGCCGGGCCGCCCTTGGGTGGCCAGATGCCCTGGGCCACAGCCTGGCTACGGGCCTGGCTGCGGGCGTCAAGAGAGGCATAGGGCCAGATGTTGGTGAAACGCAGCGGGCCATCCAGCGCCGCCATGGCCACCAGGCAGGGCGATATTTTGTCGCGCAGCGGGACGGCCTGCTGCCACAGGTCGATGGTGGGCTGCAGGCCACCCGGCTTGATGCCGTAAGTGCGAATCTCGTACACCGGCCCGACCAGCCCACTCTCGACGCTGGGACGCACCGGCTTCATCCACGGAAAACCCCGGTAGCTGTGCTGCTCCAGCCGCTGATAGATGTCACCACAGCCCAAGGGACTGGCGCTGAGCTGGGTACGCTCACGCTCGGCCTGCAGCGCCGCCAGATCAGCAAAGCCGCGCAGCACGATCATTTGGTTGAGTACACCGATGTCGGTGGTCCAGCAGGCCAGCAGTTCGCCGCCGGCTTGCGGCGCGTTGCAGTAGGCCTGGACCTGGCTGGCGGCTTGGGCCGCGCTACCGAAGGGCAGGGTCAGGGTGGCGAGTTCGTAGAACATGGGGCTGGGGTCCTCAGGTGATTTGCTATAAATAATGGAGCTATAAAACCAATGCCATCAAGGGTTAGAGGCCGATTTGTCTTGGATTTTTTCAGGGTTGAGGCTGGCGGCGTGGTGGGCTGCAATAAAGCCGAAGGTCATGGCCGGGCCGAGCGTGATGCCGCCGGCCGGGTAGTGGCCGCCCATCACGCTGCTCATGTCATTGCCACCGGCGTACAGGCCTGCAATCGGCTGGCCGGCCCCATCCAGCACCTGGGCGCTGGCATTAACGCGCAGCCCGGCGAAGGTGCCCAGGCTGCCCATCACCACCTTGACAGCGTAGAACGGGGCTTTGAGCAAGGGCGCCATGCAGGGGTTGGGGTGGCCGGCCGCAGCGTCACCTTGAATGCGGTTGTAGGGGGTCTCGCCCTTGGCAAAGTCGGCATCCTGTCCGGCCAGGGCCATGGCGTTGTAACGCGTGACCGTGACCTGCAGCGCCTCGGCGTTCAGGCCGCAGGCCTGTGCCAGCGCGGCCAGGCTGCGGCCACGCTGCAGGTAACCGTTGGCCAGCCAGCGGCCCAGCGGAAGGGGGGCGGGTTTGACCGCCCCCAGTCCGTAGCGGCGGATGAAGCTGTGGTCAACCACCAGCCAGGCCTCGGGCGGTTCGCCGGTCGGGGTGGCGCGCAGCAGCGACTGCATCACGTCGTGGTAGCTGTCGGCCTCGTTACAAAAGCGCTGGCCCTGTCGCGTGACGGCCATCAGCCCGGGTTTGGCCCGCTCGATCAGGTGCGGAAAATTCGCCACCGAGCCGTCGGCACGCGGCACCAATGACACCGGGGCCAGCGCCGCCGCCTGCACCAGATCATCAGCTACCTGACCACCAGCCGACTCACCCAGGCGCAGGCCGTCACCGGTGTTGCCTCTGGCGCCGGCCGACCAGTGCGCCTGCCCGTTGGCCGCATGGGGCAGCAGGCGGCGCTTGAAGGCGTCGTCATGCGGAAAACCCCCAGCAGCCAGCAGCACGCCGCAGCGGGCCTGCACCGTGCGCTCACCCTGCGGCGTCGCCAGGACCGCGCCAGAGACACGGCCCTGCTGCAGCAAGCGGACCACCGGGCAGCTGACGCGCATGTCGACCCCGCGCGCAAGCGCCGACGTCGCCAGCGCGGCCACCAACGCGTTGCCATTGACCAGCCGCATGCCGCGCCGGTGCAGCAGCAGGTCACGCCCATGCCGCAGCAGCAGCTTGGTCACGTACCAGAACGAGGCCGGCTGGCGCAGCGCGTTCAAAAAATGCCGCAGCTCGGCCCCCGAGGCAATCCCCAGGCCGCACAGCGTGGTCTCGGCCAGCGGCGGCTTGAGCTGCTGGAGGTGGGCGCCCAGACGCCGGCCGTCAAACGGGGCGGCGCACACCGAGCGCCCGCCGGTGGCGGCATCCGGTGTGCGGCCATGAAAATCGGGGATGGCGTTGCCGTCGATGAACTGCAAGGCGGTGTGCTGGCGAAAAAAGTCCACCATGCGCGGCCCCTGCGCCAGGAAGGCTTGCAGCCGCGCCGGGTCAAACTGGGCGCCCAGTTCATGCCGCAGGTAGGCCAGCGGGCGAGCCGGGTCTTCGGTGATACCCGCGGCCTGCGCCAGCGGGTTACCCGGTATCCACAGCCAGCCGCCCGACCAGGCCGTGGTGCCGCCAAACTGGGGCTCTTTTTCTGCCACGATCACCTTCAGCCCCAGATGGGCCGCAGTCACCGCCGCCGACAGGCCGCCCGCGCCGGAGCCGACCACCAGCAGGTCGCAGGATTCGGGCATAGCGTCCGTGGTCATGCGCGCTGGCTGACTAATCAGCGTAGATCAGCTTGCGGCTGCTGTCGGCCACCGTGGCCACGTCGGTGGTCAATTTGAAGAAGGGTGAGGCGCCACTGGCCGCGGCCAGCTGTGCCGCCACCGAGACCAGTTCTGGCGCCAGCGCCAACATGCGCTCCGGCGTAAAGCGCACCGTGGGTCCAGCAATGGTTAATACGCCAAAGGCGGGCTGCTTGGCAAAGCGCACCGGCGCCGACATTGCGCTCAGGCCCGGTGTGTAGGTATCGACGGTGATGCTGTAGCCCACGGTCCGCGTGGTCTGCACCGCTGCCAACACCGCCTGCAGTGTGGCGGGCGCGGCCGGCCCGAACTGCGCCGGCAGACCCAGCCCCTGGTGGGCCACCAGCGCCAGCGCCTCGTCGTCAGACATCGTGGACAACCAGGCCCAACCCGATGAGGAGCATGACAAACGGGCGTCACTGCCCATGTCGGGGTCATAGCGCAGACCCTGGCGCGCGCCCTGGGCCCTGGCCACCCAGGTCAGGCGCTCGCCGTCCACCACCGACAGGCGCACGAGCTCCCCCGAGACGTCGGCCAGCCGGTTCAAGAGCGGCTGGGCAATGTCCACAATGCCGGTGTTGCTCAGGTAACTCAGGCCCATGGCGACCAATTTGGTGGTGAGCAGGTAGTCGCCATGGCCACGCGACTGGCGCACATAGCCCAGTCGCACCAAGTCCGCCAGCAGGCGGTGGGCCGCGCTGCGTGGAATGCCCAGCCGGTCGGCCAAGGCGCTCAACTCCAGGCCCTCGCCCTGCTGCGACAGCAATTCGAGGATGGCCAAGGTTCGTTCAAGTACGCCATTCATACCCGGCATGGTAGCAGCATTCGGAACATAGTTCCAAAGTGGAATGCTGTTTCATTTTTGTTATGATCGCTTGCATGATTGATTCTCTGAACGGCTCGACCCGTCTGCATTTCATTGTGGGCGACCCGATCGCGCAAGTGAAATCTCCCGCCGGTGTGTCGCAGGCCTTTCACGACCAGGGCCGCAACGCCCTGTGCGTCCCGGCCCATGTGGCGCCAGCTGACCTGGCCAGTTGGTTAGCTGGCCTGTCATTGGCCCAGAACGTCGACGGCATCATCGTTACCGTGCCGCACAAGTTCGCCTGCTTTGCCCTGTGCGCCACCAGCACCGAGCGCAGCACCTTTCTGCAGGCCGTCAACACCCTGCGCCGCAATCCCGACGGCAGTTGGCACGGCGACATGTTCGACGGGCTCGGCTATGTGGCGGCGATGCGTGGCAAGGGCTGCGAACCGGCGGGCAAAAGCGCCCTGCTGGTGGGCGCCGGTGGCGCCGGCTCGGCCATTGCCTACGCACTGGTCACAGCCGGCGTGGCCGAACTGGCCATCCATGATCCCGACACCAGCCGCCGGGACAGCCTGGTACAGCGCCTGGCCGGGCTAGGTCGGGGCCGCGTGCGGGCCGGGGGCGCCAGCCCAGCCGGCTTTGACATCGTCCTCAACGCCAGCCCGGTGGGCATGCAGCTCAGCGACCCGATGCCGATCGACGCCAGTCTTTTTACACCGGCCCAATTCGTGGGTTGCGTGATCACAGCGCCAGCGGTACCGCCGATGATTGTTGCGGCCCGCGCCAAGGGCTGCAACACCATGACCGGGGCCGACATGTTTGCCCAGGTACGCGACCTGATGCTCAATTTTCTGCTGGGCCACTGAGATGAGGGTGCTGCGCCAGGGGTTGAACGACATTGGAAAGCTCGACGCCTTTGACCTGGTGGTCGTGGGCGCCGGAGGGGCTGGCCTCGCTGCCGCTCTGTTTGCCGCTCTTGAAGGCGCCAAGGTATTGCTGATCGAGCGGACTGGCTTGGTTGGCGGTACCACGGCCTGGTCTGGCGGTACCACCTGGGTGCCAGGCAACCCGCACAGCGCCCGGGTCAACCCCGGCGACACGCTGGCTGCCGCCAAAATCTACCTGGACCAGGCGGTGGGCACGCGCAGCCGGCCGGAACTGCGGCAGGCTTTTTTGGACCATGGCCGGGCCGCGGTTGAAAAAATCGAGGCGCATTCCGAGGTGCGCTACCGTCCCTACCCCAAACACCCCGACTACCTCTCCGATCTGGAAGGCGCCACGCTGTGCGGGCGGGCTCTGGAGCCATTGCCCTTTGACGGCCGCCTGCTGGGTGACCTTTTCAATCTGCTGCGCCCGCCCATCCCCGAGTTCACGGTGCTGCGCGGCATGATGGTTGACCGTACCGACATCCATCATCTGCTGGGCATGTCGCGTTCGCTCGCCTCGTTCAAGCACGCGGCACGCCTGCTGACCCGCCATGTGCTGGACCGCATGCGCCACCCGCGCGGCACCCGGCTCGTGATGGGCAATGCCCTGGTGGGGCGGTTGTTGTATTCCTTGTCCAAACATCCCGCGGTGACGCTGGCGCTCAACACCACGCTGGCCGACATCGACAGGCGTGACGGTCGACTCATCGGTGTGACGCTGCAGCAGGGCGACCACCGCCGACACGTGACCATCCAGGGTGGGCTGGTGTTGGCCAGCGGCGGTTTCAACCGCCACCCACAATGGCGCGCAAAGTTGCTGCCTGACATACCGGCTGAGTGGAGCCCGGGCGCGCCAGGTCATACCGGCCAAGCACAAGAGCTGGCTCTGGGCCTGGGCGCGAGCCTAGGCGAAGGTGCGCTGTCACACGCCTTCTGGGCACCGGTGTCCAGGCGCCAACGTGCCGACGGTAGCAGTGCGGTGTTTCCGCATTTCATGTTTGACCGGGCCAAGCCCGGCATGATCACCGTGAACCAGCGCGGCGAGCGCTTCCTCAACGAGAGCACCTCCTACCACCTGTTTGGGCTGGCCATGCAGGCGGCTCACCAGAGCACGCCCAGCATTCCGGCCTGGCTGGTGTGCGACGCCGACGCGCTGCGGGCGTACGGCATTGGCATGGTGCGCCCCGGCGGGCGGGGCTTGGCGCCCTTCCTGGCTGATGGCTACCTGAGCCAGGCCGCCACGCTGGACGAGCTGGCCGTCAAATTGGGCCTGGATGTGACCTTTCTGAAAGCCAGCGTAGCGCAGAACAACGCCAACGCGCAATCCGGCACTGACCCAGCCTTCGGCCGAGGCGTGACAGCCTACCAACACAACCTGGGCGACCCTGCCCGGGCCGGTACCGGCGGCAACCCCAACCTGGGGCCGCTGCAAACTGCGCCCTTTTTTGCGGTGCGGCTCTACCCTGGCGACATTGGCGCCGCCACGGGGTTGGCGACCGACGCGCGGGCCCGGGTGCTGGCCGCCAGCGGCCAGCCGATTGCCGGTCTGTACGCCATCGGCAACGACCAGCAGTCGATCATGGGCGGCGCTTACCCGGCGCCGGGCATTACCCTCGGGCCGGGCCTGGTGTTTGCCTATTTAGCCAGCCAGGACGCATTGGGTCGCAACGCGTATTGACCGGGCGCAGCCTTAAGACCAGTGTTAACCCTTATTTCGATCGATTATCGTTCGGCAAGCATCGATCATCGATCGGTATTGGGTTGTGCCGGATGGACGTCGGGGTTGGCGCCGTCTACATTGCAGGCCACGCCTTACCCGCTCACCACACCCATAAGTCCGGGTTACGGGACTTGTTTGCACATCAACCACGACAGGAGACATTTCATGCAAGTTACCAAACGCCATTTGCTGGGTGCTGCCCTGGCCAGTCTGGCCGCTCTGGCCGCTGTACCAGCCCACGCACAAGACACGATCAAGATCGCCAACATTGTTGAAATGTCCGGCCCCGGCACGACCTCGGGCGTGATGTTCAAGAACGGCGTTGAGATGGCCATCAAGGAAATCAATGCCGCCGGCGGCATTTTGGGCAAAAAGATCAGCTACACCTCGGAAGACACCCAAAGCAACCCGGGCGTGGCCAAGGGCTTGACGCAAAAAGCCGTCGACAACGATGTGTTTGCCATCTTCGGCCCGGTGTATTCAGGCTCGATCATGGTCTCGATGGCCGAAAGTCGGCGCGGGGAGGTGCCCAACTTCACCGGCGGTGAGGCTGCGTCCATCACCCAGCAGGGCAACCCCTATGTGTTCCGCACCGCCTTCGGCCAAACCATCTCCTTCCCCAAGGTGGCACGCTATCTGACAGCCAAGTCCAAGAAACTGGCGGTGCTGTATGTGAACAATGACTTTGGCAAGGGCGGCCAAGCCACCATCAAGCAATTACTGCAGGGTACCGGCACCCAAATCGTGACCGAAATCTCGACCGAAGCCGGCCAGGTGGACTTTTCCGCCGCCGTGATCCAGGCCAAGCAGTCGGGCGCTGACGCCCTGTTTGCCTACACCAATGAGGAAGAGTCGGCCCGCCTGCTGCGCGAACTGCGCAAGCAAGGCTGGAACAAGCCGGTCATCGGCGAAACGGTGCTGACCAGCGCCAAGGTGGTGGAGCTGGCGGGTGAGGCCGCCAACGGCGCGGTGGCCCACGTTGGCCTAACGGTCGAAGCGCCTCAGCTGCAGGCCTTTGGCAAACAGTACCAGGCCATGTTCAACTCAGTGTCGGACCACAATGGCGTGAAGGGTTACACCGGCATGTACATTCTGAAAGCGGCGATCGAGAAGACCGGCAAGCTCGACCGCAAGGCCGCTGCCGCAGCCATCCGCAACAGCTGCTTCTCGGCCAAACAGCACCCCGGGGTGTTGATGGACGTGTGCTTTGACGCCAATGGCGACATTGACCGCGAGAGCTTCATGACCGAAATCCGCGGTGGCAAGACGGTGGTGGCCGAGGTCCTGCCGGCCATGGGCAAGAAGTAAACGTCCACCGCAACGCGCCATCAGGAGACCAGCTCATGTCAGATTCACCCTTTGTGTTGGCCGGCGTCATGGGCTGGCCGGTGGCGCACACCCGCTCGCCGGCCATCCACAACCACTGGATCGCCAAGTACGGGCTCAAAGGCGCCTATGTCCAGTTGCCGGTGCAACCGGACCGGCTGGAGGCCGCCATCCGTGGCCTGCCGGCGCTGGGTTTTGCCGGCTGCAATGTGACCGTGCCGCACAAGGTGAACGCCATGCGATTCATGGACGAGCTGCACCCGGCCGCGCGCCGGGTGGCGGCCATCAACACCATCGTGGTGCAACCCGACGGGCGCCTGCTGGGTATGAACAACGACGGTGCGGGTTACATCCAGAGCCTGCGCGATGCAGACGCCACCTGGCGCGGCGATGCCGGGCCAGCGCTGGTGCTCGGTGCCGGCGGCGCGGCGCGGGCCATTGTGGTGGCCCTGCTGGACGAGGGCGTGCCCGAACTGCGCATCACCAACCGTACCCTGGAGCGGGCGCAGGCCCTGGCCGAGGCCTTTGGCGACCGGGTCAAAGTGGTGCCATGGTCCGAGCGCAATGAGGCCATGGCGGGTGTAAGCCTGCTAGTCAACACCACCACGCAGGGCATGCACGGCCAAGCACCGCTGGATGTGACGCTGGAGGCGCTGCCCGCAGCGGCCATGGTGTCTGATGCCATCTACATTCCGATGGAAACGCCCCTGCTGGCGCAAGCCCGGCTGCGCGGCCACCGCACGGTCAACGGCCTGGGCATGCTGCTCAACCAGGCGCGCCCGGCGTTCCAGTCGTGGTTCGGGGTACTGCCCGAGATCACGCCCGAGCTGCGCGCAGTGGTTCAAGCCACTTTTTAAAGACGACGCTGCCGTGAGCATCTTCGATCTGCCCAAGATCGATGGGCATTGCCATGTCCTCGACCCGCAGCGCTTTGCCTATCCGGCTGAGGTGCCTTACCACCCGCAGGGGCAGGAAGTGGGCTCGGCGGGCTATTTTTCACACGTGATGGCGGCCTACGGCGTGCAGCATGCGCTGCTGGTCGGGCCCAACTCGGGCTATGGCATCGACAACCGCTGCCTGCTCGACGCCATCGCCCAGGGCGAGGGCCGCTTCAAGGGTGTGGCGGTGCTGGCGGCGGACACCTCGGCGCCAGCCCTGCGCGCGCTGCAGGCGCAGGGTATCGTGGGCGTGGCCTTCAACTGTGCCTTGCACGGCCTGGCCTACTACCAAGACATCGACCCGCTACTGAGCCGACTGGCCGATCTCGGGCTGTGGGCCCAGTTCCAGGTGCAGGGCGACCAACTGGCCGCCCTGCTGCCGCGCCTGGAGCGCAGCGGGGTGCGCACACTGATCGACCACTGCGGCCGGCCCGCGCTGGCAGACGGCCCCGACGCACCAGGGGTGCGGGCGCTGCTGCGGCTGGCCGACAGCGGCCAAGGCGTGGTCAAGCTGTCGGGCTTTGCCAAGTTTTCGCAGCAGGGCTACCCGTTTGCCGATGCGCAGGCCCACGTGATGCGGTTGTGGCAGGCCTTTGGCCCGGAGCGCTGCCTGTGGGCCTCGGACTGGCCCTACCTGCGCGCCGGCTACCGGCTGGACTACGGCACGCTGCTGAAGCTGGCCGACCACTGGTTCACCCCGGACCAATGCCAACACCTGATGTGGGACACGCCCAAAAGGCTTTTTAACTGGTGACACACCAATGACCGACTTTTTTCAACTCTTCTTCAGCGGCCTGGCCACGGGCAGCATCTATGCGCTGGCGGCGCTGGGCTTTACTCTGCTCTGGCAGGCCTCGGGCACCATCAATTTCGCCCAGGGCGAGTTTGTGATGCTGCCGGCCTTCGTGATGGTGATCCTGCTGCATGCGGGCTTGCCGCTGTACCTGTGCTTTGCCGTGGCCTGTGTCGTGTCAACCCTGGTACTGGGCTGGGCCTTCAAGCGCGGTGTGGTGGACCCGCTGTTCAAGTACGGCATGATGCCGATCGTGGTGGCCACCATCGGCCTGTCCATCTCTCTGCGCAATGGCGTGCGCGCCGGCTACAGCTCGGAGCCACAGCCCTTTCCCCAGGTGTTTCCTGACCTGCTGTTCAACTGGGGCGGCGTGATGGTCTCGGCCAGTGACATCGGCACTTTCGCCTTCGCGCTGTCATTGGTGCTGGTGACGCAGGCGTTTCTGACACGCACGGTAACTGGGCGCGCCATGCAGGCGGTGGCGCAAAACACCGAGAGCGCCACCGTGCTCGGCATCAATGTGCCGCGCATGATTTTTTACACCTTTGCCATCAACGCCCTGCTGGCCGCTGCCGCCGCGCTGCTGGTGACCCCCACCTACCTGGCCAAGTTCGACATGGGCGAGGGCCTGGGCAACAAGGCCTTTTTTGCCGCGATCATTGGTGGCTTCAACAACTCGCGTGGCGCTCTGCTGGGCGGGCTGATTGTGGGCGTGTGCGAAAACCTGGCGGCGGCCTACGTCTCGCCGGCCTACAAGGACGCGGTGGCGCTGGCCATTTTCATGGTGGTGATCCTGTTCAAGCCGCAGGGCCTGCTGGGTCGCAAAGAGGAGCGCAAGGTATGAAAAAGCTGCACATCATCCTGCTGGCTCTGGTGCTGCTGTTCCTGGTGGCGATGCCGACCTTTGCCAAGAACTACGGCATCCACATGTTCACCACCTGGCTGGTGTTCATCATCGCCACCATGGGCCTGAACCTGACCGTGGGCTACGCCGGGCAGAAGTCGCTGGGGCATGCCGCTTTTTTTGGCATCGGCGCCTACACTGTGGCACTGCTCCTCAAGGTCGGCATGAGCTTCTGGCTGGCACTGCCGGTGGCGGCGCTCAATTGCTTTGTAGTGGGCCTGCTGGTGGGCTGGCCGGCGCTGCGGGTGCAGACCATTTACCTGGCCTTTGCCACGCTGGGCTTCAACACCGCGATGTGGCTGGTGATGCGCAATGAGGAATGGCTGACCGGCGGCACCTTTGGCATCAACAACATTGCGCGGCCCAGCATCGGCAGCCTGAGCCTGGACGGCAACCTGGCCTACTATTACCTGGTCCTGTGCTTCACGCTGGTGCTGGGGCTGCTGCTGTGGGGCCTGCTGCGCTCACCCTGGGGCAAGGCGTTTACCGCGCTGCGCGACAACCCGATCCGGGCCGAGAGCCTGGGCATCGACACGCGCCGCTACACGCTGCTGAGCTTTGCCATTGGCGCGGTCTATGCCGGCATCGCCGGCGGCTTGTACGCCTCGCAGGTGCAGTTCATCGACCCGGCGCTGTTTACCGTGGGGGCCTCGATCATGATGTACCTGATGGTGGTGGTGGGTGGGCCGGGCTACTTTCTGGGCCCGGTGCTGGGCTCGGCTGTGGGCGTGGTGCTGCCCGAGTGGCTGCGCTTTGACCAGGCCTGGTACCTGTTTGTGTTCGGCACCGCGGTGGTGCTGCTCATGATCTGGCTGCCCGACGGGCTGCTGAGCCTGCCCGACCGCCTGCGGGCCCGCCGCCAGTCGCGTCTGGCCTCGGCGGCACGCGCCCGCCAGGCCCTGCCTCGGGGAGACCAAGCATGAGCGCACCTGTCCTGAAAGTATCCGGCCTGAAAAAGGCCTACGGCGCCATCCAGGCAGTGGGCGGCGTGTCGTTTGAGGTGATGCCGGGCGAGATCTTCGGCGTGATCGGGCCCAACGGCTCGGGCAAGACCACGTTGTTCAACAGCATGCTGGGCCAGATCACGCCCGACGCCGGCCGCATTGAGCTCAAGGGCCAGGACGTGACCCGGCTCGGCCCGCTGGAACTCAGCCGCCGCGGCGTGGGCCGCACCTTCCAGACGCTGCAGGTGTTTGGCAAGATGACTGTTCGCGACAACCTGATCGTGGCGGCGCAAGAGCACAGCGGCTCCCTGTTCAGCCGCATGTTTGCGACCGGCGACTCCGGGCTGGGCGCCAAGGCCGACGCCCTGATCGACCAGTTCCGCATCCGGCACGTGGCGCACCAGAAAGCGGGCGAGCTGTCTTACGGCCAGCAAAAGCTGGTGGACATTGCCATGGCCTTCATGAGCGAGCCCGACCTGGTGCTGCTGGACGAACCCTGTGCCGGCGTCAACCCCGCGCTGGTGGGCGGTATCAGCACGCTGCTCAAAGAACTCAACGAAACCCGCAAGGGCAGCTTTGTGGTGATCGAGCACAACATGGACTTTGTGATGGACCTGTGCCACCGCATCATGGTAATGGTGGAGGGCCAGGTGCTGGCCATCGGCACGCCCGAACAGATCCGCGGCAACAAGCAGGTGCTGGACGCCTACCTGGGGAACTGATGATGAGCGACACCTGCATTCAATTCGACGACGTGGTGGCCGGCTACAAGGATTTCATGATCCTCAACAACCTGTCGTTCACGGCCCGCACCGGTTCGATCACGCTGCTGATCGGCCCCAACGGCGCCGGCAAGTCCACGGTGCTCAAAACCCTGTTCGGTCTGCTCAAGCCGCGCCAGGGCCGCATCACGCTCAACGGCGACGACGTGACCGGCGCCGACCCCAAAACCCTGCTGGCGCGCGGCATCGCCTTTGTGCCGCAGGGGCGCAACCTGTTCGGCAACCTCAGCGTGTACGAGAACCTGGAGCTGGGCGGCATCACGCTGGGCATGAAGACCACGCATGAGCGCATGCCCGAGGTACTGGAGTTCTTTCCGCGGGTCAAGGAGCGGCTGCATTCGCGCGCCTCGACGCTGTCGGGTGGTGAACAAAAACAGCTGGAAATCGGCCGGGCGCTGCTGTTGCGGCCCAAGGTGCTGCTGATTGATGAGCCCTCCATCGGCCTGTCGCCGCTGATCGTTCAGGACGTGTTTCGGCTGCTGCGGCGGCTGGCCGAGCAGGGCACTACCGTGCTGATGGTGGAACAAAACGTGAAAAGCGCCCTGCAGTACTCCGACGAGGCCATCGCGCTCGAATCAGGCCGGCTGGTGCTGCACAAGGCCGCCGCAGACATCCTGGCCGACCCCAACATGGAGCGGCTGTTCTTGGGCGGGGCGCACACCGCGGTAGCGGCAGACGCAACCACCAGCGGCTGAGCCGACGGCCTCAGAGCAACTGGCGCATGCTGCGTGCGGTTTCCTGCAACACCGGCAGTACACGTCGCACGGCCTGCTCACTGCTTTCGTTGTTGATTGGCATAGTCACGCTCATGGCGCCCAGCAGGGTGTCACTGTGGTCAAAAATCGGCACCGCGATGCCACGGTAATTGACCTCCAACTGTTGCTCTGAGAGGTACCAGCCCTGGTGACGGGCCAGCGCCATAGCCTGTTGCAAGGCCGCCAGGTCGGTGATGGTGTGCGAGCTGAACGCCCGCAGCGGCGCAGCCGCCAGCCATTGCGCCAACTGGGGCGGCGGCAGCAGGCTCAGCAACAACAGCCCGGCCGCGGTGACATGGGACTGAACCCGCGAGCCCAGCACATAGCCAATATTGAGCGCCCGCTGCGGACCACTGCGAGCGATGTAGACAATCTCCTGCCGGTCCAGCACCCCCGCATAGGCGGTCTCGCCCGTGCCGGCGGTGACACGCTGCAGGTAGGGTTGCACCGCTCTTGGCAGGCGGGCCGACTCCAGGTAGGCCTGCCCCAACCGCAAGGCGCGCGGCGACAGCCAGTACAACTTGCCGTCGGACTGCGCATAGCCGAGATGGGTGAGCGTGAGCAGGTGCCGGCGTGCGGCGGTCCGGGTCAGGCCGCAGCGCTGCCCGACCTGGCTTGAAGTCATGCGGTCGTGCTCGGCGTCGAAAGCCTCGATGATGGTCAGGCCTTTTTCCAGGCCGGCAATCCAGTCACGCCGCTCCAGCACACTCACTCTGCCTTGACCCCCACATCCTTGGCGATTTTGGTCCACTTGGTGATTTCGGCGTCGATGAAACGGCCGAACTGCTGGGGCGTACCACCCATGGGCTCCAGACCTCCGGCCACCAGCTTGTCGTGTACGGCTGGCGTGGCCATCACCTTGTTGAAGGCCTCGTTGATTTTCTTGATCACATCGGGGTTCATGCCCACCGGGCCGACCAAGCCCTGCCAGGCCGTGGCATCA
>Ga0214919_10008527_pt1 | contig 13475 bp, 15 predicted proteins | sample LL1503_MetaG_FD_177994 | JGI IMG/M metagenome (GOLD analysis project Ga0214919, IMG submission 177994) | Freshwater microbial communities from Lake Lanier, Atlanta, Georgia, United States - LL-1503 | ecosystem: Environmental > Aquatic > Freshwater > Lake | place: USA: Georgia | collected...
AGAACCACCCGTAACCGAGATGTTGCTGGAGTTTTGGGTGCTCATGGTGCCCAAACCAGTAATGTCGGTGTTAGGAATGGTGCTGGATGCCGTCATAGCAGCCGTTCCGTTGCCTTTAACGTAACCCGTCAGCGTGGAGGCACCAGTACCACCATCTGCCACTGCAAGGTCTGTAATGCCCGTTATATTGCCACCCGTGATAGCTACGGTGCTGGCGTTTTGCGTGCTCATCGTACCCAACCCGGTAATGTCCGTGTTTGGAATAGTGCCAACAGCGGTAAACGCCAACGTGCCGTTACCTTTAACGTACCCGGTCAACGTAGATGCACCTGTGCCACCGTCAGCCACAGCAAGATCGGTGATACCAGTAATGTTGCCGCCAGTGATGGATACCGTGTTCGAGTTCTGCGTAGCAATCGTGCCAAGACCTAAGTTGGTGCGTGCATTAGCTGCGGTAGAAGCACCCGTGCCACCGTCTGCAATGGCAAGGTCGGTGATGCCCGTAATGTTACCACCTGTAATAACAACCGTGCTAGCATTCTGCGTGCTCATGCTGCCCAAGCCCGTGATGTCGGTATTGGGGATAGTGCCTGATGCAGTAAAAGCCGAAGTGCCGTTACCTTTTACATACCCCGTAAGCGTCGATGCGCCAGTACCACCATCAGCCACAGCCAAGTCAGTGATACCCGTGATATTGCCGCCCGTAATAGCAACAGCGTTAGCATCCTGCGTTGCGATCGTACCTAGCCCAAGGTTGGTGCGGGCATTTGCTGCCGTCGATGCACCCGTACCACCATCAGCAATTGCTAGATCAGTGATACCCGTAATGTTACCACCCGTAATAGCTACGGTATTGGCATTCTGCACACTCATGGTACCCAGCCCCGTAATGTCTGTGCTAGGCACCGTAGCTGATGCGGTAAAGGCAGACGTGCCGTTTGATTTCACATAACCAGTAAGGGTAGTCGCACCCGTACCACCTTTGTTGACTGGCAACGTGCCACCAACAAACCCAACACCATTTGCGATGGTGTTAAGGTTGTCCGTGTTGGTAAGGAAGTTCATAGGGGCAACTAATGCCCCATTGCTGGTGGTAGCCGTAACAGACTGATTAAGAGGAGTAGATGGGATGCTCATGTTAAGAAGGTAGAGAGAAGCCAATTTGATCGGAGGCAACAGAGATAGCGTTGGTGTTACCCACGGTGACAATATAAGTCCAAGAACTTGTTGTCGTGTCGTAAGTAGCAGGCACGCCTTGTTTAGTCACGGTATCCAACACCCATTGATAGGGGTTGGTTGAAGCGTTGTAATCGTAAGGACGCACCACAAACGGCACGTTCTGAGCAACTGTGGATGATTTACGGATGAAGTTAGCCACAACGTCATTGGTAAACTGACATTGTACCGTACAGCCGACAGGGTAGGTATCACTACTCGTGGTAAGACCACCAAGCAATGTCGTGCTTACAGTATTTGATGCCAAACCAACAATCGCAGGACGGGCAAAGAAGTATTGGGTAAATGCAACCACTGGTGGGATAGGAGTAAGGCTTTCCAAGCTGTAATTCAAGGCACGCAACAGCACAGGTGATTGATAGAAAGGCATAACGTTGCCATTGGTATCAATGGTTTCTACGTTAATCACGCTCTGGCATTCAAGGAAGTTGCCACGTTTTACACCGTTCATGCGTATCAATTCCATTGCCGTAGATGAGATAAGGCGCAGGTAGCCTTGATAACCAGCATACGGTGAGGTGATTGCCGTAAAGGTCGTGGTCTGCAATGGCACCACACGAGCAATCGTAACCATCAAGAACTGACGAGCCGTAGATGTGCCTGTGGTAAGCACCAGCGAGGTAATGGTGCAGTCTGGCACCAGCAATGCACCATTAAACAAAATGGTCGAAACAGCACCCACCGCACGGTAGGCAATCAAGAACTGCCCATCACCCTGCCTGCTGACATCTACACCACCGCTTGCAATGATGCTAGAATTGGAATTAAGGGCATTCTGAAGACCGGGGGCATCAATGTCCCACCGCAAGGTAATCGGGTCTGTGGCTCCAACCGTTAGGCTAAAGACACCGTTGGTCTGGGCTGATGACACATCACCAATCGTCACCCGCAGTACGTTGGTTGCTGGGTCGATGCTGGTATCAATAGCCCCATTGTTGGTAAAAAAGAAGCTATGCTGCGTCTGTGAACCCACCGTCAGCACCGGAAACGGCGCAGGTAAAGTGTTCAACAGGCTAACCGTGCGGGCACGGGCAAGATCAGTGGCAGAGGTGTTGATAAAATGGTTCATGGTTTTTCAGATGGGGTTATTCCAAGGTCAGGAATGAATTTATTCAAGGTTTCCCTTCGTTTAGCGCAACCTCCGCAAGTGGCTATGCTTGTGCCAATCGCAGAATCAATCACTTGAGCTATTGGATTTGCAATTTTGGCAATTGCATCCCCTAAGCCAAAATTCTTACATTTTTCAAATTGCCCCCATAAACGAGGTGTCAAAGGACATAAAGCACAAGGGTCACGATGGTAATTATCATCATCTTTTTGATGACATGGAGTTTTGCACGCTCCACAAATCTCCTGCCTTATTAAAACAATTTCTGAAGGTATTTTATTCATACGCATAAACAAGCAGCAGCAATAGATGAAATTGCAATTGTACCGTTACTTGATGGTTCTAAAATAGGCCCATAAACAGGAGTCTGAGTAGCCACACCATCCCAAATATATGATTTAGCCGTAGAACCTTCAAGCCATGTAATTTTGTAACAAGTGTAACCAGTTAAATCAGGTAACAAAAATTTGTACTTAAATCTTCTTATTGCATACGTTAATTCGTTAGATGACAAATATCTTAAACTTGAACAAGTGCCTGTAAAAGTATCTGGATAACTAGGTAAGTTAGATACAGTGTAAGTAATAAGAGCATCTGTGGTATATTCATCACTTAAAGTTTCTGCAACAGAACCACCCGTATAAAAACCTGTTCCTGTTTGGCATCCAATACCAGTATATGTATTAGCTATGTTTGTTAATACTTGATTGTAATTACCGCTAAAAGGACTTTGGTCTATTGCTGTGCAAGGTGTATTTGTAATGCTTGTTACATTTATTCCACAAGGACTTGTAACCGTTTCTTTCAAATTACCTGATTCAGTAACAATACAATCATAGCCTCCTCTAGTTGCACCAGAATACTCGTATTCAGATTGTTCAAAGCAATCACCATAGCAACCAGCAGGGTCGCCATTCCAATTTTGAACGTATGATGAACCAGAAAATGTTTTTTGAATATATATTTTAGGTGGTGTGCTTACATCGACATATTCTTCAAAGCCGCATTTAGTGGCAGTTGAACTTATGCTGTCACATTTAATAGTAGGCAAAGGAACAGCAGGAGCAACGCATGGATTGTTGTTACAATTAGGACAACCGCATCCTTGATCTCTAATAAATATAGCCATGATTAAAACGGGTCACTGGCTATGATAAGCATAGACATAGTAACATTTCCTGAACACACATTGATGGTTTTGATGCCCATGTTTTGAGTCACGTTTTTAGCATCTATGTTAAGCAACCTAGAACCTGTAATGTTAAACAACTGAATTTGAGTTGTAGCATTGGTTCTTACCACTTTGAAAAAATCAAAATTATGAGTGTCCAATAAAGTTAATCCAGTTTCATCAAGGACATAACTTGTTTCAATTAACGTGGTAGGATTATACATATGCCCAGTGTAACCATTGGGCTTAATCATCTGATTTACATATGCCGTATCAAAACTAAATATGGCACCATTATTAGCTATGCCTACGTTGATGGCATTGGGCACGTCTGTCCAAACTGCCCCGTTGGTGTTATCTACGTCGTATGCTCGGATTAGGGTGTTTGAACTATTGTAATACCTAAAATGCAGTTCGTTAAGTTGAGCAGTTAATTCTTGACCGTTTTGAGCAGGCTGAATACCAATTCGGATTCTACCTCTTGGTTTTTTGGATATAGTAGTAGTGGTGCCGGGTACTTTGAGTTTCTTTTCAGGGCTGCTAACCATTTTGATGTTGATACCCGAAGCAGCCTCAATTGATGCAATCAACTGCACCAACTCATTGTGTTTTTCTGCCATTTCAGCAAAGGCAGACGGTACTTTACCTATTTTGAGATGACTTAGATCAGGCATAAATTAAATGGCTTTAACAAACTTACGTTGCCGTTCCCAAATGCTGCCGTACCAAAGGCTCAGAACTGAATCTTGGGCTTCAATGGAATAAGAATTAGAATTACCATTTGCTGAATCCGCTGTAACATAGCCTTGATATTGACCTAAAGTAGGAGAAGTAGCCACCAAACCATATCCACCATCGCTAAGGTACTCAGCTACAAATTGTCCTGACGTAGTAGAACTACCATAACCCCACGGTGTCTGGTAAAGATAACGTGTTCCAAACTTAACTGGAATTTTATCAGCTTGAGTGATTGGATAGCTAGTAGTGCCATCCCCTGCCACGGTAGGTGGCACAGTGGCGTAAGGAGCGGTGTTTCCTGCTACTAATTGACCACGCCAAGCATAAAGGCTGGTAGCTGTCCCCGTGTAGGTCGGATTGCCTGTAACGCCAAGCAAACGCACCTGTAATTCATTTGGGGAAGATGCTGCCGTGCCTGTAACGTTAATGCGCCACCAACCATCACCCACGCTGGCGATACCCCAGCCGTTGCCGTAGATGTATTGGTCAGACAGTGGCTGGCCTATTGCTAGGTCAACAGACACATTGGCAAAGGTGCCTTGACCCCCGTTATAAAGGCCAACGTCAACTCGCGTATTGTCGGCTGCTTTGACAAACACACTGCCAGTTATCAAACCTGTTCCGGTGCTGGCACTTTGAGTAACGTAATGCTGACTGTTGCCCGTGCTTTCAGTGATGCGGGTTGCTGCTTGAGTAGCCCCAGCGCAGACGGGAATTGTGGCGTAATTTCCCGTCGAAGTAGCCCCTGACAAAGACCAAGGTGAAGCATTAAGATTGTCGTAGCTCGTCAACAAATTAGAAAAAGCTACGGTATTGCCTACCATGTAGTAATCTTTGGTTTCTTTGGTGGTAACAATGTGGCTGAATGGGTTGCGGCCCAACACCGACAGCGTGCCTTGAAAGCCGGGGTAATTGTAAACGTCTGAGGAGTAATCATTCCATGACGTAGGCAGCGTGGTGTAAACTCGTGTCCATTCCACCAACCCACCCAAGCGATCTTGGAAATCTACGTCATCTGCAAAGTAAACCTGTGGTAAATTGGGGTGCGGGGTGTTAGCGTCAGGACGACTGTAATACGCCCGCAACTGCATGAAGCGGGTACGGTAAATGATAATCTGACTGTTTTGCGGGTATGGGCGGGTCTGCTCAAACGCACGAGTAGGCGTCTCAACCGAGAACGCTGGTTGGTCTGCCGCTGTTTTGTAGCCAAAGATGGTAGCCATGTTAGTTTACGGTGGGTGTTAAACTGTTCTTAATTGCCTCAAGCAATTGGTTAGAGGTCGTGATCTCAGCAGCAATTGAACTAGAATCAGGTGTAATGCGTTGTTGCATCGCAGAGCTACCAAAAGATAAACGATCAGCTACGCTTGTTTCCAATCCTAGAGCACGTTGTTGCTGATAGGCTGCTTCACCGGGGGCACCTGTCAAAACAGCGTCACGGGCTTGCTGGCGAGCTTTGGCAGCTTGTCTAGCCAACCGTTCAGTTTCAGATAACGGACGTGGGCGACCATTGGCAAAGGTACGACCTGCACCAGCAACCTGCTCACTAAGCGACTGCGACACGTCAATCTGACGCTGCTGCATACCCATTTTGGCTGCATTTAAGTTAGCCTCAGCTTGTCTGGCTGCTGCCTTAGCATTGGCTTGTTCAACCTCAGTCCCATATTTCTTAGCCGTTTCAACTGCTTTGTTAGCAATTTCTAATTGAATTTTAGAAGTTGAGATAGCATTTAAACCACCAGTTTTCTGAAGTTCGTTTATTTTGGTGATACTACGCTCTTTTGCATCAATGGCTGCAAACTCAGCCTCGGTAGAATTTTGAACTGCTTCTAAAGCAATCTGCTTTTGCGTTAAGTTGTTTTGAGCAGCAGCGATTTGCTGTTTGGTGCCACCTTGAGCCACAATGTCATCAAGCTGTCTTTCGGCTGCATCTTGCTCGATTTGAGCTAAATCAATCGCATCAACCTTACGTTCCTTTTGGATGTTTTGAATATCTTCCAAACTGATCTTCTGAGTAATCAAATTAGCGTCTTCTAATGCCATTGCACGTTGAGCAATAGAATAGTTTAGCTTTGCTTGTTCAACCGCTTGTTTAGCAGTTTCCAATTCCGCTTTGTTGTTGGATTTTTCAGCAATTCTCTTTTGGATTTTCTCAGCTTCTTCTAATGCAGTTTTTGCTTGTTGAGTAGGCGTTAAAGAACCGGATTCTTGAAGACCTGATAATTGCGTAAGCGTTTCACGTTTAATGCCCAACAAAGCATTCTCACGTTCAAGCTCACGAGAAGTCATTTTAACTTCTTGTTCGTAGTTAGCTTGATCTATCTTAGCTTGTTTTAGTTGAGCTTTTCTTTGCTCGTAAACTTCTTTGTAAGTTGAATCCAATGGGTTAGCCATCTTTGCTTCAAAACCCAAAGAGTTTTCCATTTCTGATACGCTTTGTTGTTGCGTGCGTATGTCATCCTCGGCTTTGCGTAACCGTGTTTTGGCTACAAGTACGGCAGCGGTAGTGCCTCTTTCAGCAACTTGTGCTTTATCAATGGCTGATGCTTTAGCTTCAGATACTTCTAATTCATCCTGTGCGTCTTTAGCAGCCCGCTTAAAAGGTGCCGTAATCATCGACAATGAAGCATCAATGATTTGCCCAGCGATCATAAAGCTAAGGCGACGAACAATGTTCTTACCAATGTTCTGTAATGCGCCGCCACCTCCACTACCACCTGCTTCCATTCCTCCACCGATAGCTCCACCAATGCCGCCGCCACCGCCACCACCTTGGGCACCAGTTTCTTTGGCTTCTTGTCGGATTAAAGAACGAAGCTGCGATTGTTTTTGAAGAATAGCCAACTGAGCTTCCAATTGAGCTTTAGAACCTTGTTCGTAAGCCTGCTTGGTTTTAGATAATTCAGTTATCTGTGTAGCTACACTTTTGATTTTATCAGCAGTGCTTAACTGCTTAAACATCTCCTGATTTATAGCTTCAGTAACTTTTTTGGTGCTGTTTAGACCACTGAAAGCAGCATCGGCCTTTTGCCCCGCTTGTTGCATAACTGACACCAGCTTTTGGGCATCAGATGCCGCCTTGGAAGTATCAAGGGATATTTTAAGGGAGACTTCTTGGGAAAATGACATGGTTGGTTATCCTTTTTTAGACTCTGCCATAATTCGGTTCATTTCTTCAATACATTGTGAACGCATCGAGTCAAAATTACCGTAGTTCTCTTTGCCAGAGGTACGCCTGTCAGCAGCCCGTTGGTATTGAATTAAGCGAGGAATTGGGGTGTCCCCTAGCAGTTTACCACTCATGGGGTCAATTGGCCCTAAACTCGACGCAACGGCTACTAAAAGGGGTGCTACGGAATGCACCGTGGGTGGCTTACCCATGTTCTTTTTTTCTTCAGGCGTAGGCTCACCGCCTGATGGCAGGTCAATAAACACCCTGTCCATGAAGGAGAATATCTCGCTCACGCACTCATCGTAGCCGTGTGCGATAACGTACCGAAACACACGATTTCGAAACTTACCCAACCTGTAAGCATTCCTTAATGGTTGGCTGGGGTTGTTGTTCCGGTTCAGTTGCCACAAGAAAAACTCAACATCCTTCATCATTGGCGCACTTTGCCATACCACGAATGCGTTGTCTGTACCATCGAGGTACAACAGGTCTTTGGGGGTAATTAGCCGAATGTCCTCACCGCATACCTTAAACGTCACATCATCGGCAAACGCATCGGCACGACGTGATGCTTCTTCTGCTAATGACACACCAATGGATGGTGCGTACTTGGTGTTCCACAAGTATTCGTAAAGCGTCTCTGGCCCAGCAACAATGGCTGCTTTAAGTTGTTCCTCTGGTGTTGGAGCAGGTGCGGGTGCTGGATTTTCTTCTTGCATGGTTTGTAAATAGAAAAGCCCGCCCGTGCATGACGGTGCGGGCTTTCATGTGCCGTATGTGGTTAGGCGTTAGATTTTCTGCATAGCCTGAATATCGCAGACCCAGAAATCACGAGGACGTTCTGGCATACCGATTTCAGACACAACGTAGGTGATGTTCGTGGTAGCACCGTTGGTGGTACGACGAGTCACAATAAACTCATCAGAGTTATTTGGAACGTTGGTGGTGTTGGTAGCAAATTGGAGCTGACCACGCAGGGTATTGCGCTCTTGGAAAAGAACGAAACCGTTAGGTGCACCAAGTTCAGTCGTGCGACTGGTGGAAGCGGTGGGTTCCGTGGGAGAGTATTCGTTGCAGATGAAACTCACACCATTAGCGTTGCCAGTGGTGAAAGTGAGGATGCGCGAGCCATAGCCTACGCCAGTGGTGGATGAGTATGGAAGTGCCATAAAATAAGGTTGGGTTGTTTAACTGTCCAAGTAGTTAGCAGGTGGAATTACTAAATCAATCTGAAAACGTAATTCTGTGCGATCTGTTTCAGTTGTTTCATCTGCACGGTAATTATCACCTTGGTCGATGATGTCCAACATACCGTAGCCACCGATGATAACAGCAGTCATTTTCTGTGCTCCACGAGACAAAAGGTAACGCACTCGGCCTACCATAGCCCCATGTTGTGAGCTTACACCCGTGTTAATTTGGCTATGGCGTTGAGTAACAACGGTAACTGACAAAGTACCACGACGGTAATTGTAGTATGCCGTACCCGTAGAAGTAAAGTTCATCAGGTCGTTGGCTCGGATAAACCCACCAGACCGCACTTCTATGCGGTTCTTAGGCATTTCTAGGGGCATTCTAGGCCCAAACGCTGCCAATGTGGTTCCAGCGGTGTCTTGGGTTAAAACGGTCACAAAACCAGCAGCAATGTTGTCACCGATGTTTTCTGATTGGCTGGCAGTTGGGGCACTCATTTGAATTGTAGATAGGGATAGGCTTGCTGGAGCTTCTTAAAATCATTGTTGAGCAGCAAACCAAAAGTTGAGGCTTGATATGCTATGCGCTGATTAACCACTTCCTCCAAAGCCACATCTATGCGTGATTCGCGTATGCGTGGGTAACGGTTGATTAACGTAAGGCTAAAATTGCCGTTGGATTTAGCTTTAATGGAATAACCGTTTAGGTGGTACTTGCCATCGGATGCTCGTGCGCTGCGTATCTTGGCTAAATCTTCAGTGTTAAAGTTGCCGCCTCCACCACCTGCTGACTCAAGGCTTGTGCCGAGGGAATCAGAGATTTGCAGGATGGATTGCCGAGCTAAACCAATGGCACCTTGGGCTGCTTTGATAATACCGGGCAAGATGCTGCCGTATTCGTTGGCGTGTTTGTTAATCGTATTCCACGTCCTCGTCTTGTAATGCTTGTTATCAGGCGTAAACGCACCTGCGTCATTCACATTACCTACAATCTGAAATTTGCCGTTGTTGGTCTTACGCCAAATACGACCAACCTGCCCACCTTTACGTCCAGTGTTAGCAGTCATGCCAAATGCCGTTAGCGTGGACATACGGGCTTGTCTCGTAGCTCGACTACGACTGCCTAGCAAAACTTTAGCTGGGTCTGCAATTGGTGTATGCGCCATCCATTGTTTGCAGATGATTGCTGCCTCACCCATTGCCCAATTTTCAAACGTGCTGCCTGCGCTAGTAGCAATAGCGTTACCAATAGCGGAAAATTTGTTTAACTCAGCAGGTTCAAAAGGCATCAGAGGTCGCTTGGACGGCAAGTAAAGATGTAATGCGCCAAATCGGTGTTCACAGCTTGCACAACCCACAACCCTTGCTGTGGGCCTGCATCTACTTGCAGGATTTCACGCACATATTCAGAAGGGTCGTTGGCAAATTGGATGCGGGGGGCATAAACGATGATCTCGTTTTCGGACTCATAGCCCGGCTCGCGTAAGTGCATCATGGATGTCGTGGATTGCACGACACCCTTGTAGTTTTCGTTTGTTAAACGGAATGGTATGGGCATCCCGGTTGTGGATACCTCTAAGAACGCTTCATTAACTTCTTTTTCAAATCCGTCCATAGAGGCACCTTCCTACAATTGTAAAAGCAGGTCAATCTTGCTTTTCAGCCGCTAACTTAGGGGCTAGACGACGGTTAATGAATTTCATCATACCCTGACTAGGCTTGTTTTTATCACCGTAGTAGCGTTGATGACAATGCAAGTAGTGGGTTTCGGATAACAACGTGTTAAGGAAAAACACATCCATGTCGTCGTGATAACGAACCAAAATGGCATCGAGTTTTTCAAGTTTGTTATGAGCTTGGAAAGACGCGATAATGTCGCGCTCATTGCCGCCAGAGTCCAGTTTGAGGATTTGGGCATCTGGGAGTTCTGGCACGTCGTTGGGTGTGACTTCTTTTTCATAAGCTACGAGTTTTTGATTATCATTGTCTTTTACAATGCTCTTTAAGGTGTCCTCAAGGTACTTAAACACCTGTTTATCGCCATCGTAGCAATGCACAGAAGCCCCTTTCCATCGCTTTACAGCCCATCTTGGGAAGGCACCTACCCCAGCACCTATGTCGATGATGGAAAGTGGCTCATTTGGCCCGTAATTGAACAATGGCACGTCATAGGAGCCGTTTAGCACGTCACCATCATGCAAATCGTCAATTGGGTAGTCTTTGGGCCACAAACGCACAAAACGCTCACGATGCCCACCCATAAGACCGGGAATGCGTGGGCCTGATGCCATAAAAGTACGAATATGGTCATGTGGCATACCGTAACGCTGTGCCATCATGTCCACCATCTCGTCATCGGTAATGGTAAATTGCAGGGGGTACACGATCTTGCCCACATGACGTAGTTGGCACCGAGTGTCGGCGTAGATTGAGTTACCGTCTTCAATGACTCGGTTGCAGAATGCCCAATCCTCGGACAAGTAGGTGCCATCTACGGCACGCATGGGGAAGAAATCGTACCGGATGCTGGTTTGGTCAGGATCGCCACGATAAACCATCTCAGGATGCTTAGAAATCATGTCCTCAAGGGCTTTGCGGGTGATTAGCAAGGCACCTGTACCAGCGTGCTTGATCTTGAGGTAGCCGTTTTCATCGACCTTTTCACCGGGGATGTAATTCACCACCCAATCCAGCGATGGCTGCTTTTTGGGGTACAACCCGCACACAATGTCTTTGTTGGCATTCAGCAACCGCTGGAACTGCCGTGGCTCGATCACAATGTCTGAATCGAGGAAAAACAAGTGCGTGCAGTCCGTCTGAAGGAATGAGTACGCAAGGTTGTTACGCGCACGAGCAACACCGTCGTTCATCATGTAGCGTACCTGCGTCTCGCATTTGCACGAAGATGCGATAATGCGGATAGATTCAGAGGTGTGTAGCTCTAATTTCCAATCTGAGGTAGCAACGGCAATAAATACCTTTGGCATTTTAGGCACCTCAACCAATGCGGTTTCGGATGGAGCTGGAAAAGTGAGTTCAGGAGGATTAGTGGACATAAAATTATTTACCGTAGCTTGCAGAGTAGCGGGCAATTTCACCGGGGATGATTTCCATGTGTTGCATTTCACCATTCATGCGAAACATCCCAAATTCAGCAGTAAGGTTGTCCTCGATGTGGAAGCCACCTTTCTCCAAGGATGCTGCAATCAGACTCTCAGGGTGAAACGAGCAACCAGCAGCAAGTAGTGCGGGCACATTTTCGTAGGTTTCAAAATATGCCTTGGCTGCTTTGACACCAAGCACAGCAAAACGGTCATTAACACCACCGTAGGTGCCCCACCAAGGCGTATATGCGTCATCTTCGTACACGGGCATATCAAACTTAAATTTGTGGAAATGCAGGTCAGGACGGCAACGAATTACCGTATCAAATGCTTCCAAATCACCTGTGACTTCATTTGTAAACTTCCATGCACGACTAAGGTGCCAAAGTTGGCGCATTATGCCTTGCAGCGGTGATACCCCCGGCGTCTTTGTTGGCGTAATACTGTACGGTGCGTGCTCAGTAAACAATTTGTCAGGCAAAGTTAGCTCTGGTGGCGTAACTTTCTCGATGTGTACGTTAGCCCAGTCTTTCTTCAACAGTTCTGCTGACTCGGTTTGTTCGTCATCAGCGCATGACACAAAGAAATGCGGATTATCGAGTTTACGGTACACTGCCCATTTTTGCGATGGGTAACAACGTGCAAATGTACGCATTTGGCCTGACAGGATGATAGCGGTGTTCATGTTTGTTTTGTTGGCTGGAAAATGTTACGACGTGAATCGTTAGGGATAAAAAAGGTTAGGCTGTAATCGGCAAAGTATTGACCGGGCTTCAAGCGACCCATCGTGCAAATCCAATCCCAAATGGTCGCTTTTTCACGAAGTATAAGCAGCAAGGCATCCTTCTGCTCAAAATTAACGTAGAAAAACCGCCCGTGGTAATCACGCAGGTACAACCAATCGTTGCCTGACTGCACCCAATCAAATCCATCAGGTGCTTTGCGTAGGCTGGTATAAATACCCCAGCCCAAACCTGAATGATTTGTGTATGGAGGGATATCCGTCATGTGCGTTTTAAAATACGGCTAAGACCAAGCAAGCCGTTGTTTCTGTCCCAATGTTTCATCACCTGCCATTGGTCGTTATTGGAAAGAAAATCGTAAATGGCACGAGTGATACCCGTCTGACCGTTTTCCCCGTTGTCACCAAAAGTAACGGTATCATGCAAAAAGATAAAATGATTTACCCTGTGGGCATACTTTAACTCAGCTCGCACTTGGTCAGCCGTGTGCAGGGTGTCGATAAACAATAGGTCGCATTCAGGGATGTTTTGAAGCGTCCGAGTGTCAGCTTTAATGAAGTTCCAAATGCTTTTAAGATTCTGTGGAGGGGTGTAGGGTGTATCGTTAATGTCAAAGCTGTGTAAAACCCCTCCTCCGTTCGATTCTAGCCCATGTAACAGCGCAACGGTACTGTTACCAGTCCTAGTGCCAAATTCCACGATAGAACTGCACAGATAGGCATATCCTGACAATGTGCTAAGGTGCTCGTTAATGTCTTTGTGCGTACCGTTACGCCCAGCCATACGTTCTTGGTAATCTTTTAGTAGGTCTTGGTTCATAATGTTACAAATACTTTGGAGGACGACCACCCAGCTTGCCGTTACGACGTGCTGCTGCTGTTTTGGCTCGTGATCTCACACTGCCAGCTTTGGCAAAGCGTGATGGCACAGTTTTCTTCTTTTTCATGCGGATTACATACCGATGAATAACCCAACAAAAACGTGCAAGTACAAAACCCAACAAAAGAAAA
>Ga0214919_10008530_pt1 | contig 13470 bp, 15 predicted proteins | sample LL1503_MetaG_FD_177994 | JGI IMG/M metagenome (GOLD analysis project Ga0214919, IMG submission 177994) | Freshwater microbial communities from Lake Lanier, Atlanta, Georgia, United States - LL-1503 | ecosystem: Environmental > Aquatic > Freshwater > Lake | place: USA: Georgia | collected...
GCGATCCATGCCATAGCGCATGAGGTTGTGCTCTAAGGCAGGCACCGATCGGGCTAGGGTGGTGACTACCGAAAACTTATTGCACAACATAGCGGCCATGCGGTAGCCCGCCTCTCCTATCCCCACCACCGGCTTATCCGTCAGGCAGCGCAGCGCGTCCAGGCCGGTGTCGTCAAAGCAGGCGATGATGACGGCGTCATAGTCTTCTGCTTCGCGTACCGCTTGCAGCAAGCCTGCCAGGCTCATGGCCTCGTCGTAATAACCTTCAATCGAGGCGGGCCCGTGCGACGAGGTCAGGGCGACGATCTCGGTGTCCGGCGCAGCGATGCGGCGCGCGGCGGCCGCGATATTGGCCGTCATGCCAGCGGTGGAATTGGGGTTGACAACAAGAATGCGCATAGTGTTTCAGACTTCTCCACCCAGATAGGCGGCTTTGATTCGTTCATCAGTCATTAAGGCGCGTGATTCACCCTCGACCACCACACTGCCTGTGGATAGGGCATACGCGCGTTGCGAAATAGACAAGGCCATGCGGCTGTTTTGTTCCACCAGCAACACGCTGACTTTCTCGTCGCGCGAGATCGCCACAATGGCGCGTGCTATGTCTTGCACCAGCTTGGGCGCAATGCCCAGGCTGGGTTCGTCAAGCAACAACATGCGCGGCTTGGCCATTAGTGCGCGGCCGATCACCATCATTTGCTGCTCGCCGCCAGACAAGGTGCCCGCCTGCTGCGAGAAGCGCTCGCGCAAGCGCGGAAAACGCTCCAGTACGCTTTCTAGGCTGCGAGCGATACCGGCTTTGTCATCGCGGATAAAAGCGCCCATCAGCAGGTTGTCTTTGACCGACATAAAAGGAAAAACGCGACGCCCTTCAGGCACCATAGAGATGCCTTTTTTGACAATCTCTGCTGTCGGTATGCCGTCCAGGCGCTCGCCCATGAAATGGATTTGACCGGAGTGCAACGGCGCCAGGCCGGTTATGGCGCGCAGGATGGAGGACTTTCCTGCGCCATTGGCGCCGATCAGGGCCACCGTCTCACCTTCTTCTAGGGTGATGGACACGCCTTTGAGCGCGTAAATTTGGTCGTAATAGAGTTCGACCTTGTCAAAAGTGAGCATCGCTGTCATGGCTTACATCCCGATGGCAGCGTCTTCGGCGCCCAGATAGGCTTCGATGACTTTGGGGTTGTTCTGGATTTCGCTGGGCGTGCCTTCGGCGATTTTTTCACCGAAGTTCAGTACCACGATGCGGTCGGAAATTTTCATCACCGCTGGCATGTCGTGCTCGACGAGTAGTACGGTGACGCCGCGCTCGTCACGCAAGCGGCGCACCAGCGCAACCATGTGCATGGTCTCGTCGTGGTTCATGCCAGCAAAGGGTTCGTCCAGCAGCAGCACCGCCGGCTGGGTCGCAAGGCCGATGGCCATGCCCAGCGCGCGCAAATGGCCTTGCGGCAGGTTGGAGGCCAGTTCATCGCGGATGGTTTGCAGGCCCAGGAAATCGATGATGCCATCGGCGGATTCGGCGAACAAGGCCTCATCGGCTTTCGCCAAACCGGTGCCCAGAAAGAAACCCAGCAGAGAAGCGCGCGATCGCAGATGGTGCGCCACGATGATGTTTTCCCGCACCGTCATCGACTTGAAGATCGTGGTTTCCTGGAAGGTGCGCACCACGCCTTTGCGAGCGACTGTGTGTGGCGCTAAATCGCTGATGCGCTCACCACGCAGCAACACTTCACCTGCGCTGGTTTGTACAAAAGAGGCAATCAATTTAAAGAGCGTTGACTTGCCCGCGCCATTGGGCCCGATCACCGACAAAATTTTGCCTTCGTTGACGATGAAGCTGACGTTATTCACCGCCACTAGGCCGCCGTAACGCTTGGTAGCGCCTTTGACTTCGAGAATGACACTCATTGGCGCACTCCCTTGCGATCCATGAGGCTGAGCACCCCATTGGGCAGCCACAACATGAGGGCGATCATGAGCGAGGAATAAATCAACAACTGGAAGCGCCCGGTGGCGAAGAGTAAATCCCAGCCAAAGTAGAGCAACAGCGTGCCCAGCATCGGTCCGAACACAAATCCTAAGCCGCCCAAAAAGCAATTGAGCATGAAGTTCACGCTATCGGTAATCTGGAAGGACGAGGGATAGAGTGATTGCGAAATAGCCACAAAACTCGCCCCTGCAATGCCACCAAAGAATGACGAAATCGCATAGGCCAGCACGCGCAACCAGGCGATGTTCACGCCGATGGACGAGGCCAACTCTTCGTTCTGCTGCAAAGAGCGGCACAAATGCCCTAGGCGCGAATTGACGATGCGCCACAGCACGGCATAGGTAAGCACCATCATGATCGCGGCCATCCAATAAAACGCCAGCTTGGGGTTGGCCAGGGTATTGAAGTCGGGGATGATGGTGAGACCCAAAATATTTAGCTCAGCGGGCAGCTTGATTGAGGTAATGCCTTTGGCGCCATTAGTAAACGGCATGGCCAGAGCGGTTAGGCGACTGACCTCGGTGAGCACCAGTGTCACCATGGCGAAATACACGCCACGTAGCCGCAAGATGGGCAGTCCAATCAGCACCGAAAGCAGTGCGCAAAACGTACCTGCTAATGGCAGTGTCCACCAAAAGCTGATGTCGCCTTTGGTGATCAGCAAGGCCGACACATAACCGCCCACCAAGGCATATGCGCCTTGCCCGATGTTGATGCGACCTATGTAAAAAGTCAGCCACACACCAGCCGACGCAATGGACAAAAGGGCCACAGCGGTAAGGGTGTAATACAGGTCCACCCGCCCGGAGGCGGCGATGGCAGCGGGCACGATGACCAGCACTACCAAGAGAAAAAAGGCGACTGCGGCCCAGCGTTGCTTGTTGCTCATATCAACCCCAGGGTTTGCCCATCAGGCCTTGCGGGCGTACCGCCAGAAACACCATCAGCGAGGCAAAAATCGCCAGGTAAGTAATCTCGCCGGAGGAGGCCAGCAGCGTCAGGCCCACGCTTTCCATCATGCCTAGGATGAAGCCACCCATGATCGCGCCGGAAATCACACCGGCGCCGCCGATCATGATCATCATGAAAGCGTTAATGGAAGTCGGTCCGCCCATGCCCAGGTTGATACCGGTAATCGTCACCAGCAAACCACCGACGATGCCCGCGAGCATGGCACCCAGGGCGAAGCCGATCATCGAGTAGCGGTCTACATCCACGCCCATTAGGCGCGCGGCAACTTTGTCCTGCGCCAGCGCGCGCATGGCACGCCCGGTTTTGGAGTGCTGCATGAACAGGATAAAAACCGCCACCATGGTTATGGCCAGTAGGCCGATCAGGATGCGGTCATAAGGCATGACGACGATGAAATCCCAGTTGAAAACGCCATCGACAATTTTGGGCAAGCCGCGCTGCTTTTCACCGAAGAATAAAAGAATGATCGCATCCAGGAAAAATGCGATACCCGCAGCCAGCAGCATGGTGCTCTCTTCGCGTTTGGAGTTGCGTATGACCGGTCGGAACAGAAATTTTTCCACCAGCGCACCAATGGCTGCCAGGGCGACACCCGAGGCCAGCAAGCCAACGATAAAGGGCAGGCCGAATTGGGCCACCACGGTGTAAGTGACAAAACCGCCCAGGACATACATCTGTCCGTGCGCGAAATTGAGCACATTCATCAAAGAAAAAATCAGAGTCAGACCCAGAGCGATCAGCGCATATTGCGCCCCTAGGTAAAGACCATTTACAACAACTTGTTCCATGCATACCTTGCAATCAAGCCAAAAAAGCGGCAAGCGCAGCGGGTGCCGCGCTTGCCGCCTGTCGGGCGGAGTCAGTGATTAGTCAACGTTTGCTACGAACATCGTCTCAAACTTGCCATCCTTGTACACATTGACCACCAGTGGCACGGAAACCTGGCGTTTCTGACCGAAGGAAGTGCTGCCCACGTACTTGAGCTTGGCATCGCCCACCATATAGGGGTTGGGCGCAGAGAAGGAATCCATGGTCTTCTGGAATTCTTTGACGTCTGTCAGGCCTTTGGGGTTGGCCTTGAGGGTTTCCAGAATGTATTCCAGAGCATAGACCTTGGTGTTGGACTCGTCGTTGTACTCGCCAAATTTCTTGGTGTAGCGGGCGACGAATTCACGCATCTTGTCCGAGGCCAATTGAGGCGTGGAAGCGCCACCCACTGAGATAAAGCCGTCAGCCAACTTGCCTGCGCCTTCTTTCAGGACGTTGGCGTCCTGGGCGGTTTCGGTGGAGATCAGGCCTTTGTAGCCTTGTTCGCGCGCCGAACGGATCAGCTGGGGCGCTTGTGCAGGTGCCACGCCGGACAAGACCAGCAGATCAGGGTTGGTCTTGAGCACTGGCAACAGCACCGGGGTAAAGTCCTTGGTGTCAACTTGGTATGTCACATTGGCCGAGACCACTTGCAGGCCCAGGGCTTTGGCGGCTGCGGCGCCGCTGTCACGCTGGCTCAAGGGGTCGGACTCATTGGCTGCCACAAAGGCGACTTTTTTGACGCCGTTTTTATCCATCAGTTGTTTGTAGATGGCTGGGCCGGACTGGTAGTTGGCCACCATGCCCAAAATCGCATTGCTGGCTGGCTTGGTATACAGCTCTTTGGGGAAAGCGTAGGGGAAATACATAATCCCGCGGCTTTCCGCCACAGGGCGGACGGCGGCTGCGCCGTCATCTACGTTCGGGCCGACCACATAGTGGATGCCTTCTTGAGCCATTTTTTCCATGCCAGCGATAGCACGCTTAGGGTCTTTTTGGTCATCAAACGCGACGATTTGTACGTTGTACGTGGTGCCGCCGATTTTCACGCCACCGGTTTCATTGATCCAGTCAGCGCGGGTTTCCATGGAACGCTGGTTGGAGATACCCCAGCTGGCAGCTGGGCCGGAGGTCACACCGACAAAACCGATTTTTAGCACCGGGTTTGCGGCAAATGCAGCGCCGCTAAACGCGGCTGCGATCGTGGCGGACAGCAGGCTGACCGCAAGGAAATTACGCTTTTTCATGAACAGGACTCCTTGGGAGGGAATGGAAAGGGGAAGGAAGTTTCCAAACCTGGCAGTCTGTAAGTCCCATCAGGTTGGTGGGCGCATCTTGTATCGTGTTAACAATCTTGTCAACATACTTTGGGATTTTTTGTCGCCTATGCAAAGCGCCTGTAAGATGCCAGCGAACGCCGTTTTCGCGGCCTCGGCATGGCTCATGAATACCCTGAAGTCGGGCTATTTTGAGCGATTTTTCGAGGCGCGGGCGATCCGTTAGTTTTGGTAAATTTTAATATTAACCCTTAAAAAACAAAGGCTTAGAGGCGCTATGCCCCAATTGTTGAGCCCCGAAGACGCACAGGAAGTCCAGATCGTAGAGCGGATTTACGAGGCGGTTATTGACCAGCGCCTGGCGCCCGGAGCCAAGCTCTCCGAGGCCAGCCTGTGTACGGCTTTCGGCGTAGGCCGTATGCGCATACGGCGCTGCCTTTTGATCCTAGCCAGCCGCGAAGTGGTGGACTTGCAGCCCAACCGGGGCGCCTACGTGGCGCAACCAAGCGCGCAACAGGCACGGGAAATTTTCGAGGCCCGCTTGGCCATCGAACCCTCGCTGGCCCGCTTGGCCGCCGAGCGGGTCAACCGCGCCGATGTCAAAACCTTGCAAGCTTTGCTGCGCAAAGAGGCGCAAGCCCATAAGGCGGCCAATCGGCGCGAGGCGATCCGCCTTTCCGGCCAGTTCCATGTGGCACTGGCCCAGGTGGCCGATAACTCGGTGATGCTGCGCATTGTTAAAGACCTGGTGACCCGCAGCTCGCTGATCATCGGTATGTACGGCGACCCTGGGTTTACCAACTGTCGCGACGATGACCACATGGCCATTGTTGATGCGCTGATTGTCAAAGACCGCGTGCAGGCCGAGCAGCTGATGAAAGCGCACCTGAGCCATATCACCGAGCACCTTGAATTGGACCGCCAATTGGTGGCGCCTGCCGACTTGGTTTCGCTTTTCGGTGAAGCAGCTCCGCTAGAGCGCGTCTAGGCGCATGGGCGGCGCAGGACCACCGCTTTCGCCACCCGCTTCCTAGAAAGAGAAATGGGCGGCACCCGCTTTCAGGCGCGACGGTCTACGTGCTGGCCCTTGGCCTTGATCGGTTGCGAGTCCTGATGGCGCTCCACCGCCTTGGCCTCTGCTAGTTTGGGCGGCGGCTCGTTGCGCGCTTTGGTTTCGAGCTTGTCCATGGTGTCCGCGCGCGTATGCGGCGGCTGCCGGGGCACGTAGGTCGAAGTGTTGACATTGGATATCGGCATTCCTTACTCCTTGTCTTGCGAAGGCCCTGCGCCCCTTAGTTGGTTTTGCCCAAATTGAGCACCGCATCTGCCACTTTACCCGAGTCCTTTTCAAGCGCCAACACGTCGGTTCCCACGCGCATAAATTGGTAGCCCGGATAGAAACTGAGTTTGGCCAGCAGCGGTTCGGGAATCGGGAAACTCTTGGCGCTAGAGGGCAGGGCTTCACCAAATTTCCAGGCTACCGGGTTCTTGCTTTCGCAGCCCGCCGACTTGCTGAAACTTAGGCCCTCGGGGCAGCTTCCCGGCGAACTGTTTTCCATAAAGTAGTTGCGGATCATTTCGGTGCGCAGCTTGCCGAAATAGTTTTTCATCTGTTTGCCGCGCTCGGGTGGGAATACCGGCTTGGGTTCGGAATCCAAAGGCAGTTTGCGGCTCAGGTCTTCAGGCTGTGGGCTGCTGGCTCCCACAGAAATATTGATACTCGGAGCTGCAGGGGCCGGGGCACCCCCAACCGGAGCAGCCGCGCTGCCGTTGCCCACAGCAAGGGTAACGGTGCCGGGTGGCGGAGCAGCCCCAGCCGCAGGGGCTGCCGGGGCGCCGCCAGCGCTGGCTTCTTCTGCGCCTTTTTTACCGCCGCCACCGGCCGACGTGGCGCCTTCCGAACCGTAGAGGTACTTCAGCGCAAGCGGGTCGTTTTTCAGCTTATTTTCAATAATCTGGTCAAACACACCGGCGATCTTGACGGTATTGGCCGAGCCCAGCCATTGCGGTCGGTTGCTGCTGAGCAGCAGTACTTGAGAGATCGAGCAGGAAGGGCCATTGGCTTTTAGCCACTGCGCGGCCAAGTCGCCGCGCTCCTGCGGGTCATGGGTGGTCAGCGCCATGGTCCGAAATTCGGCAATTGAGCAGTTGTAGGGATTCGCCACATTGGGGGCCACCGGCAATGGGTTCTTCTTGGTGGTTTGCGCGGGCGCTCCGCTGGCAAAAAAGAGTGCCATCCCAAAGGCCACCACCATGGGGCCACTGCGCGCAAAAAAACCCTCAATCGTTAGCAGGTTCGGAAAGCGCATGGGTTCCTTTGAAAAGGTCGTCGGTTTACCAAGGGAAGTCTAACTTAATATCGCGAAATTAATGAATTAACCCATTGCCTTAGAACCCTTGGATTACGCTGATTACACGTGGATTCGGGTGGGGTGGAGTAGGCCACGGATTGGGGTGTGGAATTCGTTCCAAGGCTAAGCAATTGGGAAACGCCGCCTTTTCCATGGGGAAACTAGGCGCGAGCCAAGAGGCGCAAAGGCCGTCGCGCCAGTGGCGGGTACTATCATGGCTTTCAGCAAGAGGGCGTATCTGGCCCGCTGATCAACGCAGGAGAAAAAACCATGCAAAGACGCCAGCTCATCGCCACCAGTGTGGCCAGCGCCGCTTTCCCTTCTCTGGTTTGGAGTCAGGCGCTGGAAAAGCCGCAACTCAGTATTGCCGTGGGTGGCAAAAACTTGTTTTACTACCTGCCGCTGACGATCGCCGAGCAGCTGGGCTACTTCAAGGCCGAGGGCCTGGATGTCACGATTGTGGATTTTTCCGGCGGCGCGCGGGCTTTGCAGGCGGTGGTGGGTGGCAGCGCGGACGTGGTGTCTGGCGCCTTTGAGCACACGGTCAATATGCACTACAAAGGCCAGCCCATGCGCGCTTTTGTGGTGCAAGGTGCAGCGCCGCAAATTACCCTGGGCTACAACCCTAAAACCATGCCCAACTACAAGTCGGTGGCCGACCTAAAGGGCAAAAAAATTGGGGTTACCGCACCGGGTAGCTCGACCAATGTGGTGGTTAATTTTGTGCTGGCCAAAGCGGGGCTTAAGCCTAGCGATGTGAGCATCGTGGGCGTGGGTGCGGGTAATGGCGCAGTGGCTGCGATGCGCTCTGGCCAGGTCGATGCCATGAGCAATCTGGACCCAGTATCGACGTTGCTCACGCGCTCGGGCGACATGAAAATAATCACCGATACCCGCAATATGGCCGAGGCAGAAAAGATATTCGGCGGCCCGATGCCCGGCGGCTGTTTGTACTGCCCGCAGCCTTTTATCGACAAATACCCCAACACCACCCAAGCGCTGGCCAATGCCATCGTGCGGGCGAATAAATGGATTCAGCAAGCAGGCCCCAGCGACATCATCAAAGTAGTTCCTGAAAGCTATTTTCTGGGTGACCGCGCGGTGTATCTGGAAGCTTTTTTATCAGCCCAGAAAGCCTTATCGCCCGACGGCGTTTTTCCTGCCAAAGCGCCGGAAACCGCGTTCCGCGCCTTGGCCAGCGTAGATGAAAAATTGGCCGCTACCAAGCTGGACTTGAGCCTCGTCTACACCAACGACTTTGTGCGCAAGGCCAACGCCAAATATCCCAAAGGTTAAAGCCTATGGCTGCTGCCATCGAACTTCGCTCGGTCGCTTGCACCTTCGTCAGCAAGGACTCGCCGGGCCAGCGCTACACCGCCGTTCAAGACGTATCGCTTACCGTGGGCGACGGTGAATTTGTCAGCGTGGTAGGCCCCACGGGTTGCGGAAAAAGTACGCTACTCAACGTCGCCGCAGGCTTGCTGCAGCCCAGCCAAGGCGAGGTGCGTGTGTTTGGCGATGTGTTGCAAGGCTTGAACCGGCGCGCCGGCTATATGTTCCAGACCGATAGCCTGATGCCTTGGCGCAGTGCGCGCGATAACGTGTTGGCGGGTTTGCAATTTCGCGGCATGCCCTTGGACCAAGCTCAAGCCCAGGCGGACGACTGGCTGCGCCGCGTGGGGCTGGGCGGTTTTGGCGATCGCTATCCCCACCAATTGAGCGGCGGCATGCGCAAGCGCGCCAGCCTCGCGCAAACCCTGGTCATGGATCCGGACATCATCTTGATGGACGAGCCTTTTTCGGCCCTGGACATTCAAACCCGCCAGTTGATGGAAAACGAGTTGCTGGCCTTGTGGCAATCGCGCAAAAAAGCGGTGCTATTTATTACCCACGACTTGGACGAAGCGATTGCCATGAGCGACCGGGTGCTCATCTTGAGCGCCGGGCCGGCCTCGCACCCCATTGGCGAATTTGCAATAGATTTGCCCCGCCCGCGTGATGTGGCCGAGGTCAAAATGACGCCCGAATTCGCGCGCCTGCACAGGGCCATTTGGGCGGTACTGCGCGATGAAGTCCTCAAGGGTTATCAGCAGCAATTGAAGGCGGCTTGAATGGTAGTGTGTACCGATTCACCTGAAGCGCAAATGCTTATGGATCGCCGCGTCGCCTTCATTGCGAGGCCTAAGGCTGTGGCAATTCATGCCCTGTGGCTTTATTCAGCCCTTGCTTAGCTATGACCAATAGCCATTACGCCAAAGCGCAGACCACGCCTACATCAAAGGCGCGTGTGCCATTGCTGGTTTGGCAATTGCTCTTGCTGCTGGCGCTGCTGCTTTTTTGGCATGTCATGACCCAGCCGGGTCTGATACCGCCCATGATGTTTGACAACGACCGGCAGGCAGCCTTCTTTTTCGGCCAGCCCCTGATGGTGGCGCAGCGCATTTGGGCCTGGTTTGTGACGGACGCCGATATTTATCGCCATTTGCGCGTGACATTGAGCGAAACCATTTTGGCGTTTGGCATTGGTGCTGCAAGCGGTTTGGCCGGTGGTTTGTGGCTTGCGCTTTCACCCCGAATATCGCGGGTGCTCGAGCCCTATATCAAGGCGCTTAATGCAATGCCCCGTATTATTTTGGCGCCTATCTTTGGTGTCTGGTTCGGCCTAGGCATGGGCTCCAAAGTGGCGCTGGGCGTAACACTGGTTTTTTTCGTCGTCTTTTTCAATGTCTATCAGGGTGTGAAAGAAGTCAGCCCGGTAGTTTTGGCCAATGCGCGCATGCTGGGCGCCAGTGGCCGACAGTTGCTGCGCTATGTCTATTTGCCCAGCGCTACCAGCTGGGTATTTAGCTCTTTGCACACCTCGGTGGGCCTGGCTTTTGTGGGCGCGGTGGTGGGCGAATACCTGGGCTCCAGCCAGGGCGTTGGCTACTTGATTTTGCAGGCCGAAGGTAGCTTTGACATCAACACCGTCATGGCTGGTATCGTGGTGCTGACTATGTTCGCGTTGGTGCTGGACAGCTTGGTCGGTCGCATCGAAAAACGCCTTATGAAATGGCAACCCAAAGCGGGTGAGACGGAAAAGCTGTAGCACCCATTCAAGAAAGATTGCAGCCGTCGGGAAGTGGCCAGGTGGTGTTCGGTTTCTCCGCCTTAAGGGCTGCGTCGACATGGATTGCCACCATCTCACTGCCCACTAAGCGTTCCAGTTCTTTGATGCTGACCAGGTAGTTGTCTACGCTGCCCAGTGACGCTTGGTTGGGCAAATACCAGGCAATTGCGCGTGCGGCACCAGTCGCCGGGTCCGTGGTCACTATCACCTTCCAAAAATAGTCGGGCGTCGGCAGGCCATGGCTGTTCAGAAAGTAGTCGTTGCTGGCATTGTTAAAAACGACTCCGCCATACACCCGCAGCGGCGCAATATCACGGTAGCACTCGGCGACGCTATCGGTGGCTTCCCAAAGGCCTTGGTTCAAACTGGCCACCTGGGGCACGATGTTGCTCATGAAGTTGGCGCTTTGCAGGAATTGCGCGTTGTCATCCATGGCATTTGAGGGGACCAGGTGGCCGCGGTCGTAACCCGCACGCACACTGGCATAGCTCGCGGTGCTGCTTTGGCCGCCGCAAAGGCTTGGTAGCGCGGGCTCGGCGTTGTAGGTACTGGGGCGTGGCAAATTGCCGGTGTCGCGCTGTAGTGCATATTCAAAGCGCAAGGCGCTGTGCGAGGTGCAGTCGTAGCGCAGCACAAAACCTCCATGGTCTAAAGTAATTACCGAGTCGCTAGCGTAGGGCGCAGCCTCTTGCGGTGTATCACCACCGCCGCAAGCTGACAGCAAGGTCGCAATGATGGCAAGCCCTAACCCGCAGACCCCAGACCTTCGGGCCTTTAATGGCTGATAAGGCAATGTCGTTTTTTCCAGAGCGTCAAGCCAGCAAGCGCAAAAACATCATCACAAACAGCGCCAACTGTCCGGCCCAAAATATCGCGCGCAGATGCACTTGAAGGCTGCCGGTGCCCCACAAATGCATTAACGATTGAGCCACGCGGCAGTAAAAAACGCACGCGGCCAGAACGTCTATCGAAGCGAGCTTGCCCTGCGTAGCGGCGACCAGCACCAGCACCGCAAATACCGGCAGGTTTTCCAGGCAATTGGCATGCGCGTCGGCGATGCGGCGTGCCAGTGGAAGGTCATCGTCTGGCAAAGCGCTGCGAGGCCAGTGCGTGATGGACGTACCTTGCAAAATACGCAAGCCGCGGTACAGAAATATTCCCATCACCAGGGCGAGTGTCCAGCCAGTGAAAGCTAAAAGTGCTTGGATTGCTGTCATCAAAATTCCCCTTGGGCCGTGGTGAAAATAGGGTGGTGAAAAACTTTTTTGCGACGGCGTTCAATAAGCCGCCACGATGCCATCACTTCGCGGGTCGGCTGCGCCCAAGTACAAGCCATTTCCCTGGCGCACGATAGCACCGGCGTGGCCCATGGTGTCGCTGTAATCGCCCAGCACTTCCACATCATGTCCGGCGCTTGAAAGGGTTTGCAGGACTTGCGGGTCAAAGCGGTTTTCAAACTTCAAGGTGGTGGTTTCCTGGCCCCAGGTTTTGCCCAGCAGCCAGCGCGGCGCGCTAACGGCTTGCTGCAAAGTTTGTCCGTAAAACGCGTAGCGGCTGAACACGGCCGACTGGCTTTGTGGCTGGCCGTCGCCGCCCATATTGCCGTAGACCATGTGGCGCCCGTCGTCAAAGCGCGCATGCGCCGGGTTCAGTGTGTGAAACGGTTTTTTGCGCGGCGCCAAAGCCAGGTGCGAGGCACTGTCCAGCGAAAAGCTGGAACCCCGGTTTTGCCAAGCCACGCCGGTGTCAGATAACACGACGCCTGAGCCAAATTCCCAGTACACGCTCTGGATATAGCTGACCATGCGCCCTGCGCTATCCGCAGTGCCCATCCAAATCGTGTCACCGGGGATGCTGCGTTCCGGCCAGGGCAGGGCTTGCTGCATGTCCACCGCCTGTGCGCATTGGTCGATAAAGCTATCACTTAAAAACTGCTGCGGCGTTACGCCCAAGGCGGCCATGGTGGCGGGATCGGCGACATAGCGGTTGCGCACTTTGAAGGCTTGTTTGGTCGCCTCGACCAGCGCATGCAAATAGGGCGCACTGTCAGCCTCGCGGATGCTGTGGCGCAAACGCAGTCGGTCAAAAATCGCCAATATCATCAAGGACGCAATGCCCTGCGTGGGCGGCGTCATATTGAACAAGGTGGCTCCGCTGACCTTTACGCTCAGCGGCTCCACACTGCTGGCGCGGTGTGCATGCAAGTCCGCCAGGCGCAAGGGGCCGCCCAAGCGCTCGTGTTCGGCCGCGATAGCTTGCGCCACATTGCCTCGGTAAAAATCATCGAGGCCTTTATCGGCCAAGGTTTGCAAGGTGGCAGCCAGCGCCGGGTAGCGAAGCAAGGTGTCTACGAGCGGCACGGTGGCGCTGTGGCCCGCGCCCTGCGCTGGGTCTAAAAATTGCCCTGCAAAGCCCGGCACGTTGGCCAGTTCGGGTAAGAATTTAGTCGTGAAATTGACCTGGCTTTGGGTCACCGGTGCGCCTTCGCGGGCGTACCAAATTGCGTCTTGCAACAGCCGTGAGGTCGGCAATGCCCCCCCCATGCGCACGCTGTGAGCCAGCGCCTCTTGCCAGCCCGAAATCGCACCGGCTACGGTGTTCGCCGCCAGCGGGCCGCGCCCGGGAATGGCTTTGAGGCCCTTACTTGTATAGAAATCAATTGTCGCTGCGCCCGCGGCACGCCCACAAGCGTCGATGGCGACCGGCGCCTGGCCGGGTTCAGAAATCAGCCAAAAGCCATCGCCGCCGATGGCGTTCATATGCGGGTACACCACGGCGATAGTCGCCGCAGCGGCCACCATCGCCTCGATAGCATTGCCGCCTTCACGCAGCACGGCGCAGGCGCTGCCAGCGGCCAGGTGGTGGGGCGCTGTCACCATGCCGCGCGGGGAGGTCAGTGTTTGGCGCATGCTGCTCTTTCAGTCATTCAAAAATTGGGTGGCCATGGCGTCCAGCGCT
>Ga0214919_10008531_pt1 | contig 13467 bp, 8 predicted proteins | sample LL1503_MetaG_FD_177994 | JGI IMG/M metagenome (GOLD analysis project Ga0214919, IMG submission 177994) | Freshwater microbial communities from Lake Lanier, Atlanta, Georgia, United States - LL-1503 | ecosystem: Environmental > Aquatic > Freshwater > Lake | place: USA: Georgia | collected 2015-03-15
TCGAACCCACAGTGGCAAGCACCGCCAAGCCGTCTTGCATGCGGCTTTGCACGTTGCCAATGGCGCGCTGAATGCTTTGGGTGCTCCAAGTGTTGAAGTCAACGGCGCCCAAAAGGCCGGTGTGTTTGTTGGCACTCTCAAGACCCTTTTCTGCAATGAAGCGGAAAGGACTGTCTTCAGCCAAGCCGTCTGCGCCTTGGCGCAAAGAAGCGGCAGACCAGAACGAGTCTTGCGCTGCCTTGGCAAACTTGGCAGCTTTGGATTGCTCAAAGAATTTGGTGATGATCACGTACCAAGAGCCCATGGACATCAAGACCAAGATCAGCAAAGTACCCTTGGCCACGATGTCGCCTTGGGCCCACAAAGCACCCAGCCCATAAGGGTTGTCGTCGTGCTCGCCAGCGGGGGCGACGGCAGCCGCGGCAGGCGCGGGTGCAGCAACAGGAGCCGCAGCTTCGGGTGCAGCAGCAACAGGCGCAGCTGCGGGAGCCGCTTCTTTGGGCTTGGCCGCAAAGCTGGCGCTGGCCAAGCTCAAGCCGGCTACCAGGCCGATAGCGAGAACGAGAGTTTTGAGTTGCTTGATCATGGGAGGACTCCTCTGAAACGGATTCAATTAAATTTAAAAAATGTTCAACAAAAATTGTGTGGTGTTGGAGTGTGTGTTCATTCCAAACGCCATGTGTATTTCATGCTCGCCCAGCTTTGCTGAGGTTTGCCATCCACCGCAGCAGGTTTGAACTGGCACTTGGACAATCCAGCGCGAGCCGCTTCATCCAAACGTCTAAAGCCAGAAGACTTCTCGACGGCCGATTCAATGACCTTGCCGTCTACGCCCACCAAGAACTTCAGCTGAACAGTCCCTTCTTCTTCCAAGCGCTTGGAGGCGCTGGGGTATTCGGGCTTCTCACAACTCGAAGCACTGATCACAGCAGCTGTGACCACCGGCGGCGCTGGAGGCGCTGGAGGCGCTGGAGGTGCACTCATTTGCACAGGCAATGGTGAAGGCGGAGCCACAGGCTGCGGTGTGTTGGACACCGCGGCAATGGCATTCACCGGTGTAGGCGCAGCCACCTGAATGTCCACGGGCGGCACATAAGAAGGCGGCGGTGGCGGTAAATTCTTAGGGGGCGGAGGTGGTGGAGGTGGCGGAATCTCGGGCTTGGTCTCCTCCAAAAGGACGGCTTCCACCGGCCCTTTGATGACCTTCACAAACTTGCGCGCAAGTCCGGAATTGATGGCCCAAAACAGCAGCCCGTGCAACACAAGCACCGCAGTCAACCCGATCAGATGCTTTCGGGTCCCGCGCTGCCGGCTGGCGTAATCTATCATGTCGTCATTACTCTTTCTGTGACCAAGCCGCTTCAATGGCGGGCTTGAATCTCATGTTGTTAGTTCAGAAGTCAATGGGAAGTTATTGTAATGAGCTAACAGAGGCTAATTTGAGAGATATAGTAACCGAGCTTATTTCAATGCTCTTTATAATGAATACCCTTGTTTTCTTCAAAAAATCACCACGACTTTCAAGCGCATTGAAGCGCATTGGCCGGTTGACCCTTGCTAGCTTCGCGTTCTGTTTGGTCATCTCTGCGCCCGTATTAGCACAAACCCCTATTCGTCCCGAGGTGGCCAAATCATTGCAGGCAGCGCAAGACGCCCTGAAGGCAGGTCAGCTAGACAGTGCACTGGCGCTCTCACAGCAAACATTGGCCATGCCAGGCATCACGGCGGTTGAAAAGCCGCTCATTCAGCGCACATTGGCGGTTGCGGCACTCCAGGCCCAAAACTTCCCCTTGGCAATCAGCACCTTGGAAAATCTGATTCAAGAAATGCCAGACAGCACACCTGCTGCGCAAAAACGCCCGCTCATTGAGACGCTGCTCAACGCCAGCCAACAGGCGCAAGACTTCCCCAAACTTGTTGATTGGGCCCGAATTTATTTACAGCTAGAAGGCAGCAACCCCTCTGTTAGGCCGGTCCTCATTCAAACACTTTCTGTCTTAAAGCGACACGGCGAAGTGGTGCAAGAAGTCAATGAAAAAATGCGCATAGATGAAGCCGCCAAAGTGAAAACGCCCGAAAGTGAATTGCGCATGTTGGCGGTCAGTCAGCGCCAATTAAAAGACGAGGCGGGATACAGCGACACGCTCAAACGCTTGCTTCAAAACTACCCCTCCAAAGCCTACTGGGCAGAGATGATTCCGCGACTGGCACGCCAAGCCAATTTCAATCCACGTTTTGATTTGGACCTGTACCGATTGTTGGAGTTAACAGGCAACATGGAAGATGCCATTGAGTATGTTGACATGGCCAACTTGGCGCTCAAGGCGGGCTTGCCTGCGGAAGCCATGCGGGTGGTCGAGCTGGCCTATGCAAAAAGTCTTTTGGGCAAAGGCAGTGACGCTGCCAATCATCAAAAATTGCGCCAACAAATTCAACTGCGTTTGACTGAAGATGAAAAGGCCATGCCAGCCTTAGAAAAGTCCGCCAAAGACGCCAACGCTTTGGCCAGTTTGGCCGATGTGTATGCTGCTCAACAGAAGTGGGAGCAGTCACAAGCTCATTACAGCAAAGCTTTGGCCATGGGTGGATTGCGCCGCGAAGCTGAAACGCGTTTGCACGCTGGCATTGCCTTGTTCAAATTAGGGCAAAAAGAGCAAGCCCACACCATGTGGGACAGTGTTCAAGGCGATGCCACTGCCCTTGAATTGGCGCAACTGTGGAAGACTTGGCAGCCCGTCAACTGAGATTCAAACCTCAATCTTTGGAGAGTGCGTCAGATGCTGCTGCCTTCAAAGCAAACTCTGCACGCAGCGCACGCAATTTTTCGCGCGGATCTTCTTTCACCGTATTTTTGTCGAGTGCCATCTCAGCAATGAATCGGCTTGGCAGTGCGGCAATGGTCTCGCGACCTTTTTTGCGGCGCTTGGTCCAGCTGACGGCCAAAGTTCGCTGAGCCCGTGTAATGCCCACATACATCAAACGGCGCTCCTCCTGAAGCCGCGTCAGCTGACCTTCAGCATGCACGGCGGCGTTGATGGACTCTCTGTTGTCTTCGTCCATTTTGAAAGGCAGCAAGCCTTCGTTGACGCCGACCAACATCACATGCGGCCACTCTAAACCCTTGGCGGCATGCAGAGTCGACAAGGTGACCACATTGGGGTCTTGCTCACGCTCATTCAAGGTCGACAAGAGTGAAATTGTTTGGGCCACTTCCAGCAATGATTTTGTTTCTGCCACCACGCTCACGCCTGCCGCGTCATCAATGGTGCCGCCGCATCGCCCGGACATCCAATCGACAAATTCCAGCACGTTGGTCCAGCGTGCCGCCGCTACTTTTTCGTTGTCTTCACCATCGTACAAATGTTTTTCATAACCAATGTCTTTGAGCCATTGCAATAAAAAAACTTTGGCATCTTCGGCACCATGGGTGCGTTTGGCGCGGTATTCCAAGTCATTCATGAAGCGGCCAAATTCGTGCAAACTGCCCACTGCACGAGCAGACAGCTTGGCACCCAAACTGTTTGAAAACAAAGCTTCAAACAAACTGAGTTTGTACTGACTCGCCAGAGTGCCAAGACCCGCCAAAGTTTGATGGCCAATGCCGCGCTTGGGGCTGGTCACGGCCCGCAAGAAAGCGGGGTCGTCGTCGTTGTTGACCCACAAGCGAAACCATGCACACAAATCTTTGATTTCTGCACGGTCAAAAAAACTTTGTCCGCCCGATACCTTGTAAGGAATTTGGGCGCGCCGCAAAGCCTTTTCAAAGGGTTTGGCCATGTGGTTGGCGCGGTACAAAATGGCGAACTCTTTGTAGTCGCGGTATTGCACACCACCCAAGGTGGTGGCGGTGCCTGCGCGCAAAGACTGAATGCGAGCCACCATGCGATCGGCTTCGTGTTCTTCGTGGTCAGCATCCACCACGCGAACCGGTTCGCCTTCACCCAATTCAGAAAAAAGTTTCTTAGGGTAGAGCTTGGGGTTGGGCGCAATCACGTTGTTGGCCGCTCGCAAAATGGCGCTGGTCGATCGGTAGTTTTGCTCTAAGGTCACCACCTTCAATTGTGGGAAATCTTGTGGCAAACGTTTCAGGTTGTCTAAAGTGGCGCCGCGCCAACCATAAATCGATTGGTCGTCGTCGCCCACAGCGGTAAAGCGGGCACGCTCGCCCACCAAATGTTTGAGCACTTCATATTGCGTCGCGTTAGTGTCTTGGTATTCATCGACCAACACATGGCCCATGGCGGCTTGCCATCGCTCACGGACTTCAGGGTATTGCGCCAATAATTTCAAAGGCAGGCCAATCAAATCGTCAAAGTCCACACTTTGATAGGCCGCCAAGCGTTCTTCGTAGCGACCCATGATGCGCGCCGCAACACGCTCGTTTTCGTTTTGCGCCAGGCCTTCAGCTTGTGCGCTGGTCAGCCCTGCATTTTTCCAAGCACTGATGGCCCATTGCCATTGCTTTGCCGTGTTGGCGTCGGTGGTGCCGCCGCAGTCTTTCAAGATGCTCACCACATCGTCTGAATCCAAAATGCTGAACTGTGGTTTCAAACCCAGCACATGCCCGTCTAGCCGCATGATGCGCACACCCAAAGCATGAAAGGTGCAAATCATGACCTCTTGAGCGCCTTTGCCAATGAGCTTGCGCGCACGCTCTCGCATTTCACTGGCCGCTTTGTTGGTAAAAGTGATGGCTGCAATGCGTTTGGGTTCAAGACCCACGTCCATCAGTCTGGCAATTTTTTGCGTGATCACGCGCGTTTTGCCCGAGCCAGCGCCCGCCAACACAAGGCAGGGGCCTTTCACGTAATTGACAGCTTCAAGTTGCGCTGAATTCAAACCAGAGGAGGGGGTGGACATGCGTAAAAATTGAGAGGGCCGAAGGGGAATGCGGATTCGGCAAGCTGATGGATCATAGCGGGCAATGGCGGGCAATGGCGGGCAGTGGCGGGCAATGGCGGGCAGTGGCGGGCACAAGGGGCCCAAATTCCAAGGCACAATGTGAACCATGCTGGATGTCTTGCGCGTTACCTTTCCTTTCTTTGCTTTGGTGCTTTGTGGTTACTGGGCGGCGCGTCGCCAAATGTTGCCCTTTGATGCCATTCCAGGATTGAACGGCTTTGTGCTGTTTTTTGCCCTGCCTTGCTTGTTGTTCCGATTTGGCACCAACACGCCCATTGCACAGCTCTTAGATGCCAGCGCTTTCTTCATGTACTTGTTTTGCGCCTTGGTCATGGTGGCCTTCGTGGTGGCCATCACTTTGAACAAACGTTTTGGTTGGAACGATGCCGCATTTGGTGCCTTGGTCGGCGCCTTCCCTAACACCGGCTTCATGGGCGTTCCCTTGTTGGTGGCCTTGCTAGGCGCTGCGGCAGCGGGCCCTGCCATCGTCACCATCGTCATCGACATGGTCATCACCACATCGCTCTGCGTTGCACTGTCGCGTTTAGATGGCGCAGGCCAGCAAGGCGTAGGTCAAGCTGCCAAAAATGCATTGCTGAGCGTGGTTAAAAATCCTTTGCCTTGGGCCATTTTGTTGGGCACGCTTTTTTCTGCATTTCAAATTGAGTTGCCGGGGCCTGTAGAAAAAACTGTGGCCTTGTTGGGCGATGCAGCATCGCCTGTTGCCCTGTTCACCATTGGTGCTGTGTTGGCGCGCTCCCAAAAAATTGCACACCACGAACAGCACGGCCCGCTGACATGGAAAGACTATGTGCCAGTTGCACTCATCAAATTGTTCTTACACCCTGTTCTGGTCTTGGTGGTGGGTTTGGCCGCCATTTCAATGGGTGCGCCGATTGACGCGTTTGCCCTCAAAGTGATGGTACTGGTGGCAGCTTTGCCCAGCGCCAGCAACGTGGCCATGTTGTCAGAAAGATTTGGCGCCGACAATGGCCGCATCGCCAGAATTATTTTGGTCTCTACCGCCGCGGCCTTTCTCACCTTCTCGGGCGCGGTTGCCTTGCTACAGTAATGCAAGCCTGCAGGATGTGTGGCTTTAAATGGCCAGTGGATCGACATCCACCAGCCAGCGAATCAGGCCTTTGTGCTGAGGCTCTGACCGCGAAGCATGCAATTGTTCTTGCAACAATTCAAGCACCCTGTGCAGCGCTTTTCTGGAAGCGCTTTCAATCAGCATTTGTGCTCGTTCAACTTGGGCCACACGCTGAATACTCATAGGGACCGCAGGGTACACACTCACTTCGGCCAAGGCCGATGCGTCTTGTGTGTCAAGATCTTCTAAAGATTGCAACTGCGCATTCGCATGGTTTAGAAAAGCTTGCGCCACAGATTGCTCGCGTGCGTCGCTGCGTATCAGGGCCTGAAAAGTACTGGGCGGCAGGCCAGCTTCTAAACGTTCTTTCAACTGTTGCTCAGCAAATGCAGGGTAGTCGTGTTTTTTAAGGGCTTCAAACAAGGGGTGAGAAGGGTGAAAAGTTTGCACCCACATTTCACTGCTGGCGCTTTGTTCTGCATCGCGTCCTGCTCTGCCGCCGGCTTGCATGAGCAATGCAAACAAGCGCTCTGGCGCTCTGAAATCGCTAGAAAACAAAGCACCATCTGGGTTGATGGCTGCCACCAATGTGATACGCCGAAAGTCATGCCCTTTGGCGATCATCTGCGTGCCCACCAACACATCCACTTCACCACTGTGTACGCCCGCCAATTGCGCTTCTAGCGAACCCTTCAATTTGGTGCTGTCTGCATCAATGCGCATCACCTTCACGGGGTCGCCATTGGGCCGTTTGACGTGCACCAAAAGCTCGGTCAAATGTTCTTCAAGTTGCTCTGTGCCGCGCCCCATGGGCGCGATGTCTGCGTTGCCACAGGCTGGGCATGCACGGGGTACACGCTCGGTAAAACCGCAGTGGTGGCAGCGCAAGGTGCGATCAATTTTGTGAAACACCCGAAACGCACTGCAATGCGCGCATTCACTTTTCCAGCCGCAATCCGCGCAATGCAACACGGGTGCATAACCCCGTCGGTTGAGCAGCAACATGCTTTGCTCGCCCTTGGCCACACGCTCTTGAATGGCGGCCATCAAAGGCGCAGACAAAATAGTTTGGCGCGGTTGATGGTTCATGTCAACGCGGCGCACGAAGGGCAGTTGACCTGCCCCAATGCGCGCGGGCATGGGCAAGCGCACATAACGGCCACCTTCTGTAGCAGGCCTGCTGTGATGCCAGCTTTCTAAAGAAGGCGTGGCCGAACCTAAAATCACTTTGGCGCCTTCTAGCCGCGCTCTGTAAATGGCCAAATCGCGGGCCGAATAACGCGCGCCTTCTTGTTGTTTGTAGCTGGCATCGTGTTCTTCATCCACCACAATCCATTTCAAATGGGGCATGGAGGCAAAGACAGACATCCGAGTGCCCAGCACAATGCGGGCGCTGCCTTGGTGAGCCGCCAACCAACTCTTTAATCTTTGGGGGCCTGTCATGCCGCTGTGCATAGAGACCACGCCTGCATCGCCAAATCGGGCTTTCACGCGCGCCTCAAGTTGCGGCGTGAGATTAATCTCTGGCACCATCATCAAGGCTTGTGCGTTGGGGTCTTGTGCCAAACACTTGGCAACCGCTTGAAGGTAGACCTCGGTTTTGCCACTGCCGGTGGCGCCATAAAGAAGAAAGGGACCTGATGCCTCAGCCATTTGCGCCAACACCTCGGCTTGCTGTTCTGACAAGGGCCAGGGTGACTGCAGGGCAGTGGCCAAAGTCTCAGATGTTGAGGCTTGTTTTTTAAAACGCCTAGCCAGTTGCACAGGCGTGAGGTCTCGCAGTTGAGGTGGCAAGGCTGCCATGGCCACTTCACCCAAAGAGCGTTGGTAATAATGAGCTGTGAATTGAACCAGCTGTTGCCAGTGCGCGCTCAAGGGTGCGACCGCCTCTAAAACAGCGATCGCTTGACGCAAAGTGCGCGTGCTCAGTGTCTCGGGCGCGGTGGTGTGAACGCCCCACACGACACCTAAAACTTCTCGATTTCCAAAAGGCACCCTGACCAACTGACCTACAGAGGCTGGCAATTCGGTGACGTAGGTCAGCAAACCGCCCACTTGACTGTGTGCAGGGGCAGAAACTGCAACGTCAAGCCACTTCTGCATTCAAAACCTTGTGAGCAAGATTAACATGAGGGCACCCTGGCATTTTGTGAATTCTTGCTCATAAATATTCTTGAAACAACGGGTAAGTTGTTGTTTTTCATGGCCTTTAGAAGCAGTCCCAATAAACTGTGGATAACTTTGTTGAAAACCCTGCGCGATGACCCGCAAACCCTTGAAAAATAAGGCTTTGATTGGATTGCTCGCGAACTGAGCAGTTTCATAAAAATGATTAAAAACAACAACTTAGAATATACAGGGGGATGACATGAAGGCAGTCAACGAGAACAGAATTTTAAATTCTAAGGGTAGCGCTATTGTGCATAAGTCAATAGAAAAAACCCAAAAATTTAATTATTTTTGGGTCTCAAAGTGGATTTGTTTGCGGTATGCAAAAGCTTTTTCTGGCTTCAGCGCCTGAGGGCTCTTGAATGGGTGTGAACCGCCTCCACCAATGCCGAAACATGCTCAGGCGGTGTGAATTGGCTAATGCCGTGGCCCAAGTTGAAAATGTGCGTGGGCCCCGTGGTGTTTTTGTCTGTGTGAGGCTTGCCAAAACTGTCCAAGACCCGAATCACTTCCTTTTGAATGTGCGCAGGCGGCGCAAACAGCACGTTAGGATCGATATTGCCCTGAAGTACTTTGCCAGGACCACCGACCGCACCGCCCACCATCTGGCGCGCGCGGCCCAAGTTCATGGTCCAGTCAAGGCCCAGTACCTCACAATCCAATCGGCCCATCTGATCTAGCCACAAACCACCGCCTTTGGTGAAGACAAGGCGCGGAATGGTGGCGCCGTTGTGCTCCTTCTTCAGCAATCCCAGGACTTTGGCTGTGTAAGCCAGGCTGAACTCTTGGAAAGCACCATCGGCCAACACACCGCCCCAACTGTCAAAAATCATCACGGCTTGAGCGCCGGCTTCAATTTGGGTATTGAGGTAACTGGCAACGGCTTGGGCATTGACCTCCAAAATGCGGTGCATCAAATCGGGTCGGCTGTAAAGCATGGACTTCACCAAGCGGTAATCGTCAGAGCCTTTGCCTTCAACCATGTAGCAGGCCAAGGTCCAGGGGCTGCCAGAAAAGCCAATCAGGGGCACACGGCCATTGAGTGCTTTGCGGATGGACGTGACCGCATCAAAAACGTAACGCAGCTTGTCCATGTCGGGGACCTGCAACTCTGCCACTGCAGCCTCGTCTCGAACCGACTTGGCAAAGCGCGGGCCTTCGCCCAGCGCAAAGCTCAAACCCAGTCCCATGGCGTCTGGCACGGTCAAGATGTCGCTGAACAAAATGGCCGCATCCAAAGGGTAGCGCTCAAGCGGTTGCAAGGTCACTTCCGTGGCGAAGTCAACATTGGTGGCCAAGCCCATGAAGCTGCCAGCCTTGGCGCGGGTGGCGCAATATTCAGGCAAATAACGACCTGCTTGGCGCATGAGCCAGACGGGCGTGTGGTCGGTCGCTTGTCGCAAACAGGCGCGCAAAAAAGTATCGTTGGACAGGGGTGCAAAACTGGCTGTGGTCATATGAATTTTGAAATTTTCTGTGCGTTTCAATCGAAAACTGGAGCATTCTCGCAGAATGGCTGAAGGCAGTGTGCTTTACACGATCAGCCCATCAATTTGCGGGAGTGGCCTTGACTTGGCTGAGGACCCCTTGAATTTCGCTCACACTGGGCAATTCAGACAGCAAACGCACAGATTGCCCCGGGGCATACCATGCGTAAACAGGCACACCGTTGCGACCCAGCGCATTCAGGGCGGCGGTGATTTGGGGGTCGTAGCGGGTCCAATCTGCTCGCAACAGCAGAACATTTTTGTTGGCAAATTCAGCCAACAAACGGGTGTTGGAAAAAGTGACTTTCTTGTTGAATTGACATGACACGCACCAAGCGGCTGTGAAGTCTACAAAAACGGGCTGACCCTCTTTGAGGGCCGTGTTGACTTTTTCAGCCGACCATGCGTCCCATTGGCCTGGCTTTTGGGCTTGATTGTTTGACAGGGAACCCGATTGCGTCTCGCTGGCTGCTTGGGGCCCCACCTGGGTCCACGTGGGTCCCCAATGCCAAATCGACAATGCCAAGACGACCAGGGCCAAGGCCACCATCACGCGGCCCACTTTGCCGTTCAGTGTCAAGGCCCAAATCAACCAAGTCAAACTCAACAAGCAGGCTAAAAATCCAGAAACACCATCTAAGCCCACTTGCTGCCCCAAGACCCACACCAACCAAACCACGGTGGCGTACATGGGAAAGGCCATGAACTGACGGAAGGTTTGCATCCACGCACCAGGTCGCGGCAAGAACCTCACCCAGGCCGTATTGAAAGAAATGGCCATGAAGGGCAGTGCCATGCCAATGCCCATGGCCAGAAAAACGGGCAAGGCCTGCCAAGCCGGCAAACCAATGGCCAAGCCCAAGGAGGCGCCCATGAACGGCGCCGTACAGGGTGAGGCAATGACCACCGCAAACACACCCGACCAAAGCGAATTGGTGATGGGGTTGGCCCACTGAAAGCCTGCGACTGAACTGGGTACGAACGCGCCAAATTCAAACATGCCTGAGAGGTTCAAGCCGATGACGGCAAACAGCATGGCCAGCGCACCCACCACCCAAGGCGATTGCAACTGGAAGCCCCAGCCCATCTGCGATCCGGCGGCGCGCAATGCCAGCATCAATGCGCCTAAGACCAAGAAAGAAATCAAGACGCCTGCAGTGAAGGCCCAAGCCGAGAGTTTCAGGTCTCGGGGCCGATCAGCCAGTTGTGTGATGCTCAAAAGTTTGATGGCCAACACGGGGAAAACACAGGGCATCAAATTCAACAAGATACCGCCCAATAAGGCACCCAACATGGCAAAAATCCAAGTGGCCCATGGTGCTGGCGCCAAGATGGGCAGCGCCAATTTTTGAAGGGTCGGCGTCAAGTTGGCGTAGGTGGGTGGCGGGTCAGAAAACACTTGCCATTGGCCTTGAACGGGTGTGTCGACGGTCCATTGGCGGCCAGAGGGCGCATCGGCCTTGCCCTGCACCAGCAACCATGTCATTTGCCGGGGGCTGTCCATGCGTTCGCTTGATACTTGCAAGCTCACACTTGCAGCCGAGGCCAACTCACCAGAACTGCTGGTAGAACTCGCTTTTTGGACGACAGGTACGGCACTGTTTTGAACCACGTTGGCCGTTTGAGGAAACACCGTCCAGTCACTGTTTTGGAGTTCTGGCGGCAATTGCGCCAAGGTCAGATCAAGGCTGCGGCCGTCTTTGGAGATTTGGGCCCGGTGCTTGCCCTTCAAAGGCTGCGCTTGCCATTGCAAGGCCTGCTCAAATGCACTTGGGGCCATCGATGTGGTGCCTTTGATGGGCACCCTTAAACTGAAACTTCCCTCCTGCGGAATGCACTCTTGTTTGCAAATCAGCCAGTTGGCATGCAAATCAATTTGCACCGAAGTCTCGTTGCCCTGAGGCTTGAAAGTCTTGCCGATTTGAATGGGCGTGACCAACAACAGGGTGTCTTCGTACCCAAAATTGGCCAGTGGACCAATGGGAATTCGGCGCGGTACGGGCCAAATTAAGTTGCCTGCCATCAGCCCCTCAGGCAATTTCCACTGCAGGTCAGTCGGCAGACCAGAATCGCCGGGGTTGCGCCAGTAGGTGTGCCATTGGGGTTGGTGCACCAGTTCTAAGCCCAGCCAAAGTGTTTTGCCCGCTTCAATGCCATGGGGCGCTTCGGCCAACAGAGTGGCTTTGACTTGGGGTGTTTGAACCATTTGACCCACTGGGCGTGGGCTCAAAATCTGCGTTTGGGCTTGCCCGTTGTGCGTCAAAACCACAAGCAAAGCAATGCCCACCCACGCACAGCGAAGGTTTAAAAGCAGGTTGCGCAAGCGGTAGAAAAACAAAGTCAAGAGCATAAAGGCCAATACCCCAACTCTACACTGCAAAATCATGCCCTTAAAACCTGAGCCTCTATTAAACTGCGCAGATTGAAAAGCCCCTTAGACATGTCACATCACATTCATTTTTGGTCCGACTTGACCACCCACGACTTTGGCCGCCTTGATACCGCGCGGGCCATTGCCGTGTTGCCTTTGGCGGCCACCGAGCAGCATGGACCGCATTTGCCTTTGTCCGTCGATGTTGACATTGTGAATGGCGTGGTTCATTCCGCCATGACCCGTTTGAATGTGGGCGCACCAACAACTGCTGACAAGATGAACCCCAAAGACTTGTCCATCTTGGTACTGCCAACGCAAAGCGTAGGACTCAGTCCCGAGCATGCGGCTTTTGCCGGCACGCTCACTTTAAAAGCCGAGACACTGATTCGGCTTTGGACGGACATTGCCGAGTCTGTCAAAGCTGCAGGCATCCACAAACTGGTGCTGTTCAATGCGCATGGCGGCCATGTGGGGGCCATGGATGTGGTGGCCCGCGATTTGCGCGCCCGCTTAGGCATGTTGGTCTACAGCGTGAACTGGCACCAGTTGCCCTTGCGCGATGAAAAGGGCCAAGATGTCAACGCGCTTTTCTCAGACCATGAACATCGCTTTGGGGTGCATGCGGGTGAGGTCGAAACCTCGGTCATGCTGGCGCTCAAGCCCCATGCTGTGAAAATGAGCGAAGCCCAAAATTTCCGTTCAAGCTCTGAAGACCGTGCGCGTTCGTTTCCCATTCTGGGCAACGGCCGCAGCGCCAAGATGGCTTGGCAAATGCAAGACTACAACGTGGCAGGGGCGGCGGGCAATGCAGCCGCTGCCACCGCGCTCAAGGGTCAAATTTTGTTAGATGCAGCCGGCCATGCTTTGGCCGATTTGCTTTTAGAAATAGACCGATTGCCTGCCACCACCCTCAAGACTTAATGGCGCCTTGCTCAACATGGCTGCCATAGCCTGAAGTCAAAACTTGGGCAAAACCAGCTCGGTGGCTGTTGGAAAGATTTGCTTGGGGCACTCTCGTGTGGCATCCAAGCAACCCCCCTCGGCGTAAACGTCTTTGGGATCCCTGATGCGCATCATTTGGCGCAAGACGTGTTGCACTTTGTCGGGGTCTTGCATTGTCTCAAGCACGCAAGCATCCACAATGGTTTCGTCCATCCACAAATCACCCGCTGCGTTGACTTTCACACCATCACGCCAGTGGTAAATTTCAATGCATTTGCTTTGCAATGTAAAAGGCTGATCGCGTTTCCAAAAATTGCTGAACAAGCCGTTGCCGACATAAATCACCCAAGAGCCTTCATAGCCCGTCACATCAGACGAGCGCTCATCTGGATTTCGAAACCAAACACGATCACCTGGCACATAAAAACCAACAGGCAAGGGCGCTTCTAGCGAGCCGTACTCATGCAAAAAAACTTCATGAAAGAGGCCAGACCGGATGG
>Ga0214919_10008533_pt1 | contig 13464 bp, 11 predicted proteins | sample LL1503_MetaG_FD_177994 | JGI IMG/M metagenome (GOLD analysis project Ga0214919, IMG submission 177994) | Freshwater microbial communities from Lake Lanier, Atlanta, Georgia, United States - LL-1503 | ecosystem: Environmental > Aquatic > Freshwater > Lake | place: USA: Georgia | collected...
AGATCTGGTCTCGGTAGAAAAATCCGTCGCAGGTGGCACAACCCGACACCCCGCGCCCCATAAAAGCTGACTCCGAGGGGAGTCCCAGGTACTTGGCCGAGGCGCCTGTGGCGATGATCAGCGCGTCGCAGGTGTAAACGGCGCTGTCCCCGCTCAGAGTGAAGGGGCGCTGGCTCAAATCGACTTTGTTGATGTGGTCGAAGACAATTTCCGTGTTGAAGCGCTGAGCGTGCTCCAGGAAGCGCTGCATGAGCTCGGGGCCCTGCACGCCATGGACGTCGGCGGGCCAGTTGTCCACATCGGTCGTGGTCATCAGTTGCCCGCCCTGGGCGATGCCGGTGACCAGCACCGGGTGGAGGTTGGCGCGGGCGGCATAGACAGCGGCTGAATAGCCGGCAGGGCCGGAGCCCAGGATCAAAACTTTGGCGTGTTGGGTGGTGGTCATGGGCTGGGCTGGCGCGCTGGTTGGTGGGTTGTTCGCGCGGACAGGTAGCGCGCAAACCTGGATTGTAAGAAGTGCCCCAGGATGGGTTGGCGCGAGGCCTTGGGGTAAGCTTGGCCTATGCGTTATAAGGCCCACCATTTTGAGACCCCCGCTCCTGTGGAAGCACCGGCCCCGTCCGGCCTGCGACGCTTTGCATCTGAGTTGCTTTTGGTGGCAGTGTGCGTGATTTTGGTCTGGTGGTTTCTGTCCTTGTTGAGCTATTCCCCCCAGGATGCGGCATGGTCCACTTCGGGGACCGGCGCCCCGGTTGTGAACAAGGGGGGCTGGGCCGGATCGTGGTTGGCGGATGTCAGTTACTTTCTTTTCGGCTATTCATCGTGGTGGCTGTTTGCTGCGGCGGCGCGGGTGGTCTTTGCCCATGTGCGGCACCGTGTACGCAATCTGCCACACAAGCCAAATGCCACAGGGGGTGCTTTTTGGTCTTCCTTGGGGGTGCTGCTGGTCGCCAGCAGCGCACTGGAGTGGAGCCGTCTGTATGCGTGGGAGTCGCATCTGCCGGGACATAGCGGCGGGGTCTTGGGTTTTCTGCTGGGCCAACCCCTGTCGACCGGACTGGGTTTTGCTGGCTCGGGTGTGCTTGAACTCGCGCTGTGCCTGGCGGCCGTGCCCTGGATTTTTGGTTTTTCCTGGCTGCGGGTGTGCGAGGCTTTGGGCGCGCGGCTTGAGTCGGCCTGGCATGGCGTGCGGGAAAAGCGTGAGCAGGCGCAGGATCGCGAGATCGGCTTGCAAGCCATGCGCGAGCGTGAAGAGATCGTCTCAGAGGAGCGCGAGGAGATTGTTGAGCACCACCCAGAGCCGGTGCTGATTGCCAAGCCCAAGCCGCTGGATCTGCCTCCCAGCCAGCGTGTGGCCAAAGAGCGGCAAAAGCCCTTGTTCGTGGAGATGCCGGACAGCAATTTGCCGCAGGTTGCGCTGCTCGACGAGGCCCAACTGAACCAGGAAACGGTCGCGGTCGAAACGCTGGAGATGACCAGCCGCATGATCGAGAAGAAATTGAAAGATTTCGGGGTGGAGGTGCGGGTGGTGCTGGCCCAACCCGGCCCGGTGATTACGCGCTATGAAATCGAGCCTGCCACTGGCGTCAAGGGCTCGCAAATCGTAGGACTTGCCAAGGACCTAGCGCGCAGCCTGAGCCTGGTGTCTATCCGCGTGGTCGAGACCATTCCCGGTAAAAACTTCATGGCACTGGAACTGCCCAACGCCAAGCGCCAGACCATACGCCTGTCGGAAATTCTGGGCTCCCAGGTCTATAACGAGGGCAAGTCCATGCTCACCATGGGCCTGGGCAAAGATATTGTGGGCAACCCCATCGTGGCCGACCTGGCAAAAATGCCCCACGTTCTGGTGGCAGGCACCACCGGCTCGGGCAAGTCGGTGGGGATCAACGCCATGATTCTCAGCCTCTTGTACAAGGCCGAGGCGCGCGATGTGCGGCTCTTGATGATTGACCCCAAGATGCTGGAGATGTCGGTGTACGAGGGCATTCCGCATCTGCTGGCACCGGTGGTCACCGACATGCGGCAGGCCGCCCACGGACTGAACTGGTGCGTGGCCGAGATGGAAAAGCGCTACAAGCTGATGAGCAAAATGGGCGTGCGCAACCTGGCTGGTTTCAACGCCAAGATTGACGAAGCCAGCGCGGCGGGCAAGTTCATATCCAACCCCTTCAGCCTCAACCCGGAAGATCCTGAACCGCTGCAGCGCTTGCCACATATCGTCGTGGTGATCGACGAGCTGGCCGACTTGATGATGGTGGTGGGCAAGAAGATCGAGGAATTGATTGCCCGTCTGGCGCAAAAAGCCCGCGCCTCAGGCATCCATCTGATTTTGGCGACCCAGCGGCCCAGCGTGGATGTGATCACCGGCCTGATCAAGGCCAACATCCCGACCCGTATTGCCTTCCAGGTCAGCAGCAAGATTGACAGCCGCACCATCCTGGACCAAATGGGCGCCGAAGCGCTGTTGGGCATGGGCGACATGCTCTACATGCCCAGCGGCACCGGCCTGCCCATCCGTGTGCACGGCGCATTTGTGAGCGACGAGGAAGTACACCGGGTTGTGAAGTATCTGAAAGAGCAGGGCGGTGAGCCCAATTACATCGAGGGCGTGCTGGAAGGCGGCACCGTCGATGGCGAAGAGGGCGATGGCTTTGGTGGCGATGCCGGGGGCGAAAAGGACCCCATGTATGACCAGGCGGTGGAAGTGGTGCTCAAAAACCGCAAAGCTAGCATTTCCTTGGTGCAGCGCCACCTCAAGATTGGCTATAACCGCGCCGCACGCTTGGTTGAGGATATGGAAAAAGCCGGTCTGGTCAGCAGCATGAGCACCAACGGCCAGCGCGACATCCTGGTGCCGGCGCGGGCAGAGCCATGATGCTGCGCCGCCTGCTCGGTTTGACTGTTTGCCTTCTGGTCGCGCCTTTGTATGCGGGTGGCCTGGACAGTCTGGACGCCTTTATTAAAAGTACCCGCTCCGGGCGCGCTAGCTTTGTCCAGACTGTGACCGCCCCGCCCAAAGATGGCATGGCATCGCGTCCTAAAGTCTCGACCGGAACCTTTGAGTTTGTACGCCCCAGCCGCTTCCGCTTCGTCTACAAAAAGCCGTTCGAACAAACCATCGTCGCCGATGGGCAGACTCTGTGGCTCTACGACGTGGACCTCGCGCAGGTCACCGCCCGCAAGCAAAGCCAGGTGCTGGGTGCCACCCCTGCGGCACTGATCGCCTCCGCTGCCGATCTTCGCGCCATGGAGGAGGACTTTGAGCTCAGCGACGCCCAGCCGCTCGATGGCCTGCAATGGGTGTACGCCACGCCCCGCAATAAAGACAGCAGTCTGTCCAATGTCCGCATAGGACTCAAAGGCAGCACCCTGGTCAGCCTGGATATCGTGGACAGCTTTGGCCAGCGCTCGGTACTGAAGTTCAGCGCATTTGAGACCAACCCCGCGCTCGATCCCGGGATTTTTCAGTTCAAGCCGCCTGCCGGGGTGGATGTGCTGCGGCAATAACGGACTGCCGTGCCACACGGTCAGCACGGGATCGCACGTTCAGCAGAAACGCCCACCGAATGGCCACGTCCAAGTCCCTATCCCCGCTGCCGCCGCTGGCTGAGCGCCTGCGCCCCAAGTCCCTGGGCGAGGTAATCGGGCAGGCGCATATCCTAGGCCCGGGTATGGCGCTGCGGCTGGCCTTTGAGTCGGGTCAGCCGCATAGCTGCATTTTGTGGGGGCCGCCCGGCACCGGAAAAACCACGATTGCGCGCTTGATGGCTGACGCCTTTGACGCACAGTTCATCACCATCAGCGCGGTGCTGGGCGGCGTCAAAGATATCCGCGAGGCGGTGGAGCAGGCGCAGACCGCGCGCGATGGTTTGGAGCGGCGGCGCACCCTGGTGTTTGTGGACGAGGTGCACCGCTTCAACAAAAGCCAGCAGGACGCGTTTTTGCCGCATGTGGAAAGCGGCTTGTTCACTTTCATCGGCGCGACCACCGAAAACCCGTCCTTCGAAGTGAATTCGGCTTTGCTGTCGCGCGCCGCCGTCTACGTGCTGCAAGCGCTCCAGGAACCCGATCTTGCGCAAATCGTGGCCCGGGCACAGGCGATTGCTGCAGTGCCCGACATCGATGCCGCAGCTATGGCGCGCTTGATCGCCTACGCCGATGGGGATGCCCGCCGCCTCTTGAACACCCTGGAGACGCTGGCCGTGGCCGCTACCCAGGAAAAGCGTGCCGCCATTGATGACGCCTGGCTGGTACAGGTTTTGGGCGAGCGCTTGCGCCGCTACGACAAAGGCGGCGAGCAGTTTTACGACACCATTTCCGCCCTGCATAAAAGCGTGCGGGGCTCCGATCCCGACGCCGCGCTGTACTGGCTGGTCCGCATGCTCGATGGCGGGGCGGAACCACGCTACCTGGCGCGCCGCCTGGTGCGCATGGCCAGCGAAGACATTGGACTGGCCGACCCGCGCGCTCTGCGCCTGGCGCTCGACGCGGCCGAGGTGTACGAACGGCTTGGTAGCCCCGAGGGGGAGCTGGCTTTGGCGCAGTGCGTGGTGTATTTGGCGGTTGCACCCAAAAGCAATGCGGTCTACAAGGCATTCAAAGAAGCCAAAGCCTTTATCAAGAAGGACGGAACGCGCCCAGTTCCGCTGCACTTGCGCAACGCGCCGACCCAGCTCATGAAAGACCTCGACTACGGAACGCATTACCGCTACGCCCATGACGAGGACGACGCTTTCGCCGCCGGTGAAAACTACCTGCCAGAGGGCATGGCGCAGCCCGGCTTTTACCGGCCCGTGCCGCGCGGACTGGAGCTGCGCATTGGAGAAAAACTGGAGGACCTGCGCCAGCGCAATGCGCAGGCCCGCAAGCCGGGCTGAATCTCGGGGTTAACCCGCTGCAATAGTGCACTCGCGTAGTGCAATGCGCAGGGCGGCTGCACGTAGAATTCCTGCTTGCCTGCGCGGCCCCTGCTCCTGAGGGTGCGGGCCGGGTTTTTGCTTTGGGTCAGGGACGGGGTAAGCGCTCGCGCACAACCCGCGCCGGGGCTCCAAGACGCCCAGACAAGAACTTCGGAGAATTGTTTCTATGGATATATTGGTACAGCAGATCATCAACGGTCTGGTGCTGGGCAGCATGTATGCGCTGATCGCACTGGGCTACACCATGGTGTACGGCATCATCAACCTGATCAATTTCGCCCATGGTGAGGTGATGATGGTCGGAGCGTTGACCAGCTGGACCATGATCGGGCTCATGAAAGAGGGAATGCCCGGCGCGCCAGGCTGGCTGATTTTGCTGATTGCGCTATTGATTGCCTGTGTAGTGGCAGCTGCGCTGAATTTTGTGATCGAAAAAGTCGCTTACCGCCCGCTGCGCAACAGCCCCAAGCTGGCCCCTCTGATCACCGCCATCGGCATGTCCATCTTGCTGCAAACCCTGGCGATGATCATCTGGAAACCCAACTACAAGTCTTACCCGACCTTGTTACCCAGCGATCCGTTTTTTATCGGTGAGGCGGTGATCACGCCCACGCAGGTGATGATTCTGGTGTTCACCGCGATTTCTTTGGCGACCCTGATGTGGGTGGTCAACGCCACTAAATTGGGCCGTGCCATGCGCGCCACGGCGGAGAACCCCCGGGTCGCCGGCCTGATGGGAGTTAAGCCGGACATGGTGATCTCTGCGACCTTTGTGATTGGCGCGGTCCTGGCGGCGATTGCGGGGGTGATGTACGCGTCCAACTACGGCACCGCCCAGCACGCTATGGGCTTTCTGCCCGGCCTCAAGGCCTTTACCGCCGCCGTCTTCGGCGGCATCGGTAATTTGCCCGGCGCGGTGGTGGGCGCAATTTTGCTGGGCTTGATCGAGTCCATCGGCGCGGGCTATATCGGCGCGCTCACTGGGGGCGTGCTGGGTAGCCACTATTCGGATATTTTTGCTTTTATCGTGCTCATCGTCGTGCTCACACTGCGCCCATCGGGTCTGCTGGGTGAACGCGTGGCCGATCGCGCCTGAGGACACGCAGAACATGAACTTCAAAAACAACCTGCCTGCGCAATTCGCTGCCGGTGTTGCACTGCTTGCGCTGCCCTTGGTGCTGCAACTTTTTGGCAACGCATGGGTTCGCATTGCCGATATGACTTTGCTGTTTGTATTGCTCTCCATTGGCCTGAATATTGTCGTGGGCTACGCTGGCCTGCTTGACCTGGGTTATGTGGCCTTTTTTGCCATCGGTGCCTATGTCTACGGCCTGCTCAATTCGCCGCAGTTGCTGGAGACTTTCGCTGGTTTGGCGGCCATGTATCCCCAGGGATTGCACACGCCCATTTGGGTGGTGCTGCCTTTGGCGGCCGTCGTTGCAGGCGTGTTCGGCGTCGTCCTCGGTGCGCCTACCTTGCGCCTGCGCGGTGACTACCTGGCCATCGTGACGCTGGGCTTCGGCGAAATCATCCGGGTGTTTTTGAACAACATGGATAACCCTTACAACATCACCAACGGGCCCAAGGGCGTCAGCCAGATCGATCCACTGAGTTTCTTTGGCCTCGATTTGGGGAAAAAGCTGATGATCGGGGACTACAAGCTGGCTTCGGTCTCGCTGTATTACTACCTGTTTTTGGCCCTGGTGCTGCTGAGCATCGTGATTTCGCACCGCCTGGAAGTCTCGCGCATCGGCCGCGCCTGGATGGCAATCCGTGAGGACGAAATCGCTGCCAAGGCCATGGGCATTAACACCCGCAACCTCAAGCTCACGGCCTTCGGTATGGGTGCCACCTTTGGCGGTGTCTCGGGTGCGCTTTTCGCTTCCTTCCAGGGTTTTATTTCCCCCGAGTCGTTCACACTGATGGAGTCGGTGATGATCGTCGCCATGGTGGTGCTCGGCGGTGTCGGGCATTTGCCTGGCGTGGTGTTGGGGGCGGTTTTGCTGGCGTCTTTGCCGGAAGTGCTGCGTTATGTCGCGGGGCCACTGCAGCAACTCTCCGGCGGGCGTCTGGATGCGTCCATCCTGCGCCAGTTGCTGATTGCCCTGGCCATGATCAGCGTGATGCTGCTGCGCCCGCGCGGTTTGTGGCCCTCGCCAGACCACGGTAAATCCCTGACAAAGGCTGCTAATGCGGCCTGATTGCGCGCTAACGGAAACCCTATGACAGACACAGTATTGAACGTAAGCGGCGTCTCCAAGCGCTTCGGTGGCTTGCAGGCGCTCAGCGATGTAGGCATCCGTATCGAGCGGGGACAGGTCTATGGCCTGATCGGCCCCAATGGCGCGGGCAAAACCACGTTTTTCAACGTGCTCACCGGCTTGTACACCCCCGACAGCGGCAGCTTCGAGTTGGCCGGGCAGGCCTACCAGCCCACCGCAGTGCACACCGTGGCGATGGCTGGCATTGCGCGCACCTTCCAGAACATCCGCCTGTTTGCCGAGATGACGGCGCTGGAGAACGTGATGGTGGGGCGGCACATCCGCACCCAAAGCGGCCTGCTCGGCGCCGTTTTCCGCACCCGGAGTTTTTTGGCCGAAGAAAAAGCGATTGCAGTGCGCGCCCAGGAGTTGCTCGACTACGTGGGCATCGGCAAGTTCGCCGACTACAAAGCCCGCACCTTGAGCTACGGCGACCAGCGTCGTCTGGAGATTGCCCGGGCCCTGGCCACCGACCCGCAGCTGATTGCACTCGATGAGCCGGCCGCCGGGATGAACGCCACAGAAAAAGTCATGTTGCGCGAGTTGATTGACCGCATCCGCAAGGACAACCGCACAATTTTGCTGATCGAGCACGACGTCAAGCTCGTCATGGGCTTGTGCGACCGCGTGACGGTGCTCGATTACGGCAAACAAATTGCCGAAGGCACGCCTGCTGAGGTGCAGAAGAACCAGGCTGTGATCGACGCCTACCTCGGCACCGCCGCGCACTGAACGCCTGTAGGACTTATTGTTATGACATCTCCCATCCTGCTCAAAGTCAGCGGTCTGCAAGTAGCTTACGGCGGTATCCAGGCCGTCAAAGGTGTTGACTTCGAGGTTCGCGAAGGCGAACTGGTCTCCCTTATCGGCTCCAACGGTGCGGGCAAGACCACCACCATGAAAGCCATCACTGGCACGCTGCCCATCCACGCCGGCGACATCCAGTACCTGGGTAAAAGTATCAAAGGGCAGGGGCCCTGGGATCTGGTGCGCCAGGGCCTGGCCATGGTGCCGGAAGGGCGGGGTGTCTTCACCCGCATGACCATCGTCGAAAACCTGCAAATGGGTGCCTACATCCGGGATGACGATGCTGAAATTGCCCGCGATATGGACAAAATGTTTGCCATCTTCCCGCGGCTGCAAGAGCGGCGCGACCAACTCGCCGGGACCATGTCGGGTGGCGAGCAGCAAATGCTGGCTATGGCGCGCGCGCTCATGAGTCGGCCCAAGGTGCTGCTGATGGACGAGCCGTCCATGGGCCTCTCACCCCTGATGGTCGACAAGATCTTTGAGGTGGTGCGCGACGTCTACGCGCAGGGCGTGACCGTATTGCTGGTGGAGCAAAACGCCAGCCGTGCACTGTCGATTGCCAACCGCGGCTATGTGATGGAGTCCGGTCTGATCACCATGACCGGCGACGCCAAAACCATGCTCAACGACCCCAAAGTGCGCGCCGCCTACCTGGGCGAATAAAGCGCGCGCATGCGCTACCGTTACCCCCTGCTTCTGCTGCTGGTCACAGTAGTCTGGGGCTTGACCTTTCCGGTTCTCAAGGTGGCGACCGGGCAGCTCTCGGGCGTGGAAATCACCGCTTTACGTTTTTTGATTGCTGCGGCCTGTATGGGCCCCTTTCTGCGCAGCATTCCGGTCCTGACTTGGCGCGACGGCCTGCTCTTAGGCGTTCTGGCACTGACCTCCATGGTTGCACAGGCTTACGGGCTCCAATTCATCAGCGCCAACCGCAGCGCTTTTTTGACCAGTTTGAACGTGCTCATGGTGCCGCTGATTGGGCTGGCGCTGGGAGCGCCGGCGGGCTGGATGGTTTTTTGTGCGGCCGCGCTGGCCTGCCTGGGGGTGGGTCTGATGTCCTTCGATGTGCAGGGTGACTTCTGGGCCGATGTGGCCACGCTCGCAGCGGCACTGGCCTATGCGCTCTACACCATCCTGATGTCGGCCCGCGCCAAAAACCACGCCCCAGCGCAATTGGCCGCAGCGCAGATTGCCTGCATGGCTCTGCTGGGTGCGCTCTGGATGCTGGCAGACAGCGGCGCGCAGCGCCTGCTCTTACTGCCTGGTCTGGTCGACTCCGAAGTCTGGTGGGGTTTGCTGTATCTGGGCGCGATCGCCTCAGCAGCCAGTTTTTTTCTGCAGGCCCTGGCACAGTCCCACGTGTCTGCCGCGCAAGCGGCCATCATCTACGCGATGGAGCCCGTGTTCGCCGCCGCCTTCGGCTGGTGGTACATCGCCGAGCAGATGACGCCGCTGGCGCTGCTGGGTGGCGCGCTGGTGATGACCGCAGTCATTTTGAGCCAGCGGGCGGAGTCGGCCACGCCGTGAGGGCCGCCGAGCTCAGTGTTTGTCGGCCTCTGAGGTGAACGCGTCGGCGAAAAATTCCGCCTCGTCCAAGCCTGCCAGGTCGCTGAAGTCGCGCTGCGCCGAGTCCACCACCACCGGTGCACCGCAGGCATAGACCTGGTAGCCGGACAGATCAGGAATATCTTCCAGCACGGCCAGGTGGACAAAACCGGTCCGACCGCGCCAGTTGTCCTCGGGCAGGGCGTCGGAGACCACGGGCACGTAGCTGAGATGGGGCATCACGGTGCACTGCGCGCGCACCCAGTCGTCCATATACAGGTCATGGGGTCGGCGCCCGCCCCAGAACAGGGTGGCAGGGCGGCTAATCCGGCGCTCCTGCAGATGTTCGATCAAAGCCTTGATGGGCGCGAAGCCCGTGCCGGAGGCCAGCAGCACGATGGGCTTATCGGTATCTTCCCGCAAAAAGAAAGAGCCCATCGGTCCCTCGATGCGCACGATGTCCCGCTCTTTCATGCTGCCAAAGACCAGATCGGTGAAGCGTCCGCCGGGCATATGGCGGATATGCAGCTCCAGACCCGGCCCGGTGTGCGGCGCATTGGCCATGGAATAACTGCGCCGTGCCCCGTCGCGCAGCAGCACATCCAGGTACTGCCCGGCGCGGTACTGAAAAGACTCGCTGGCTGGTAATTGCAGTTGCAGCCGGATTACGTCGGGCGACATGCGCTCCAGGCTGCTGATGCGTGCGGGCATCTTGCGCACCGGCAAAGCGCCCTCTAGCGACACCTGGCGCGATTCCAGCACCAGATCGCTGGTGGCCGTGGCGCAGCAGGTGAGCACCATGCCAGCCGCTTCTTCGGCGGCGCTCAGCGCCTTGTCCTGGTGATTGCCGTGGATAACCGTGCCAGAGATTTTTTTGCATTTGCAGGAGCCGCAAGCCCCGTCCTTGCAGCCATAGGGCAGGCCCACGCCCTGGCGGATTCCGCCCGCGAGCAGGGTCTCTGATGGCTCCACGCTGAAGGCCCGCCCGCTGGGCTGCACCAGAACCGAAAATTGCGACGCGCTGGCGCTCATACAGTGGTTATCCTTATCCTATGTGTCCCGCAGCCAGGCCCCGAGCATCTCAAAACGAAGCCGCGATTCTGCCCGCAATCCCCTGCGGGCTGGCCCCGCTGCCGTTTCGGCTTTGATATGCGATACCAGCGCACATCTCTTGGACGTGGGAACAGGCGGACCGCGCACGTCCCCCAATGGGGCGCGGCGCGCACTCCGGGAGGCACTTTGCCCGCCCGTTTCCGGCGCGAGCGGGTGCTGGTAGTGGGCTGCGGCGACGTGGGCCAGCGCCTGCTGCGCGACCAGAGCAAGGCTGGCGGCGGCCCCCGCTGGCTCGCGCTGACCAGCCAGCCGAACAAGCGCGCCGCCCTGCGTGCCCTGGGCGCGGTGGCGCTCATTGGCAATCTGGATCGTCCGTCCACGCTGCGCCGCCTGGCGGGTCTTGCGCACCGCATCGTGCATCTGGCGCCGCCGCCGGGCGAAGGCGAACAGGATTCGCGCACCCGCAGTCTGCTGCGCAGCCTGCGCCGCGCGCGCTTGCCGCGTTCCCTGGTCTATGGATCCACCAGCGGGGTTTACGGCGATTGCGGCGGTGATGGGGTGCCAGAGACCCGGCCGCTGCGCGCCACCACTGCGCGCGCGCGCAGAAGGGTCGATGCCGAGGCTCGGGTGCGCAGCCTGCCTGTCGCCACGCGCAGCAGCGTGCTGCGTATCCCCGGTATTTATGCCCCCGACCGTGTGGGCGGCACGCCGCTGGCCCGGCTGCAGCGCGGCAGCCCGGTGCTGGTGGCTGCTGAAGACGTCTACACAAACCACATCCATGCCGACGACCTGGCCCGCGCCTGCTGGCTGGCCCTGTGGCGCGGGCGCGCACGGCGGGTCTACAACATCAACGACGACAGCCAGCTGCGCATGGGCGATTATTTTGACGCGGCGGCGTCGCTCTATGGACTGCTGCCGCCGCCGCGCGTGTCCCGCGCACAAGCGGCGCAGGAACTCAGCGCCATGCAGATGAGTTTCATGTCGGAGTCCCGTCGCCTGCGCAATGTCCGTATGAAACAGGAGTTGGGGCTTCGGCTGCGCTTTGCAGATCCGCTGTCGGGTTTACGCGCCGCAGGGCCATCATCCCTGTAAAGCGCAGGTAAACCTGGTCAACGTCGGTGGGCCTGGTTTCGTTATAGAGCCACCACACAAGGAGTCTTTATGAAGCAGTTCGCGGCAGTCCTATTGATCGTCGTGCTGGCGACGCAGGCGGGGGCTCAGGAGTTCGGTCGGGTCCTGTCGGTCACACCGGTTGTGCAACAGGTCTCCACGCCGCGCCAGGTCTGCAGCACCGAGCGGGTGCTGGTGGGTGGCCAGAAAAGTGGAAACGCAGCCGCTGTGGGTGCTCTAGTTGGTGGGGTCGTAGGTAACGCCCTGGCCGGAGGGAAAGACCGTGGGGCTGCCACGGTGCTGGGTATGGTGGGCGGCGCACTGGTTGGCGATCGTTTTGAACCCATGCCGCCCGCAGCATTCCAGGACATCCAGCGCTGCAGCATCCAGCAGCAGATCGAACACCGTACTGTGGCCTATTCCGTGGTGTATGAGTTCGGGGGCCGGCAGTACAGCGTACAAATGCCCCACGATCCGGGTCCGACAATTGCCCTGCGTCTACTACCCGCCGACGCACCCATGGCATTGGCTGCGCCGCCGGTGGAAATCATCAGCTACGTACCACCTCCCGTCATCGTGACTGCTCCACCTCCACTCGTTGTATACCAGCAACCTCTGTACCGCAGTTATGCGCCCTCAACCTATCTGACGCTGCGTCTGGGCGATGGTGGGGGCGGTTGGGGGCGCCACCACCGCCACGACTGGCACTAAGCCGCTTGAAAATGACCACCGCGGGTCAGGCGGATGCCCGGGTTACCGGGCCCGTGCCGCTGAAGCGCTCCAGCGCCAGGTACAGCACCGGCGTAATAAACAGGGTGATAGCCTGGGAAAACAGCAAGCCCCCCATTACCGCAAGACCCAAAGGCTGACGCAACTCAGCCCCCGCACCCCAACCCAGGGCGATCGGCAAAGCGCCCACGAGCGCGGCTAGCGTGGTCATCATGATGGGACGAAAGCGCAGCACGCAGGCTTCATGAATGGCCTGCTCCGGGCTCATGCCCTCGTGCCGTTGGGCCTCCAGGGCGAAGTCAATCATCATGATGGCGTTCTTCTTGACAATACCAATCAGCATCACGATACCGATGGTGGCAATCAGCGTGAGGTCCTGGCCGAACAGCATCAAGGTCCCCAGCGCACCCATTGCGGCGGAGGGTAGACCCGCCAGAATCGTGATCGGGTGGATATAGCTCTCGTATAGCACTCCCAGCAACACATAAATGACCACCAGCGCGGCAGCAACCAAGACCAGTTGACTGCCCTGTGAGTTCTTGAACACCGCTGCGTCACCGCCGTAACTGGTGATCACGGAGGAGGGCATCTGGATGGATTCGCGCGCCTGGTCAATCTTTGCGGTGGCGTCCCCCAAGGCTGTACCCGGTGCCAGATTGAAGGACACGGTGACCGCTTGCAGCTGACCGACATGGTTGATGGCGGTCGGGCTCGAGCTGCGTTCCACCGTCGTAAAGCTCGAAATCGGCACCAATGTCCCCGAGCTGGCACGCACATAAATGCTGTTGAGCGCAAATTCGTCTTGCTTGGCCTCGGGCGCAAGTTCCATGATCACCTGGTAGGTGTCGGTGGGCAGGTAAATCGTGGAGACCTGGCGCTCGCCAAAGGCGCTGTACAAAGCGGTGCGCACTGCCTCCATGCTCACGCCCAGCACGTTGGCGCGGTCGCGGTCAATTTTCAGCTGAGCCTGAAGGCCGCGCATCTGTGCGTCGCTGGTCACGTCGCGGAAGATCGGGTCAGCGCGCATTTTTTCC